>Ga0326727_10007897_pt1 | contig 27583 bp, 33 predicted proteins | sample MB2enrmetagenome_FD_207643 | JGI IMG/M metagenome (GOLD analysis project Ga0326727, IMG submission 207643) | Lab enriched peat soil microbial communities from McLean, Ithaca, NY, United States - MB29MY | ecosystem: Environmental > Terrestrial > Soil > Wetlands > Peat | place: USA: New York...
CATTTCGGGATTACCTAACCGAAGGTTATGTTATCCCGAAACCACAGAAATCGCTTGCAACCATCGTCATTCCAGCATCGCGATAACCTTCCGGCTCTCGGAATGCGCCGGATTCAGGTTCTACGAACTCGACATCCCCTCCGAGGTACACCCCAACGCCGTCTGCGGTACCTTGGATGCCATTGAGGCGAAGTTCAACATGCCCATCATCCATACCTCAACCCACCGGGAACTGGCCGTCGAACGTGCCGCCAGTTGGCTCTCAAAGTACTTTACCTATTGGTGGTTGGAGCAAAACGGATATGGACGATTGTTAGTGGATTCCGATAAGTTGTGATTTCGGTTTTGACGCCTAGGGCTTGCCCTACCCTTCGTGGTTCGGCGGCAATGTACACGGAGGGGGGCGGCAAGCCGTCCCCCTACGGCGGAAGGCCCAGCGAACACAGGGGTCCGGGAGAGCGATTCACCTAATTGGTCTTTGATCGGGTGGGCGCCCTACGCTATACTGGTCTACATGCAGGTAACTCTTACACCACAAGCCGAACAGGCGCTCCGGCAGCAACTGGCTCGTTCACCGGACCGCGAGCCGGCGCAGATTGTCGAAGAGGCGTTGACCGAGATGGCCCAACGCCAGGCAGCCCGCTCGGCCAAAACTCCCACACCCAAGAACTTTCATGCCTGGGTCCGGGAATTGCGTCAAGGGGCTGAACCGGTTCCCGACCTCTCGAACGAGACCTTTCGACGCGAGGCGATCTACCAGGACCATGATTGATGGCGGGGCCTGCTTATCTTCTCGATACCAACATCCTGCTCCGCCTCTCCCTTTCCGGTGGACCCTATGACGAGGTTGTGGTGTCAGCCGTCGCACGCCTCATGGCGGAAGAAGCAACTCTCTTCTACACGCTTCAAAACGCGGCGGAATTTTGGAACGTGTGCACGCGCCCCCGTGAACGAAATGGCTTAGGTCTGTCCCTTGGCGAAACCGACCGGCGTCTGCACCTCATCGAACAGCAATTCCAGTTCTTGCCCGAGACGGAGTCGACCTACGCCCAATGGCGCCGGATCGTTATGGAGTGTGGCGTCTCCGGCGTTCAAGTTCATGACGCGCGCCTGGCCGCCGTGATGAACGTGAATAACCTCTCTCTCCCCCTGACTCTGAACCCCAACGACTTTGAGCGGTTTACCGGCGTCAAGCCTATCCATCCGGAGAACATACAACCACGCGTCACCTAGCAGCAGTGACGGTGGGCTTTCCCTTCGATGCCAAACCCACGGTCAACTCCCAAGACAAATTGGCCGTGGCCACCTCCGGGTCGTCGTAGATGTGGCACGGGCATCCTGCCCGTGCGCATGGGCAGGATGCCCATGCCACGGGCGCCGTTCGAACGGGTGAAGGCAATCACGAGATGCCGGGCTTGCCCTACCCGGCGTTCCGCAGGGTGAATGCGAAACCAGGAGGCGGGTCGCCGTGGCGACTCCCCCTACGGCGGCAAGCATGCTGAGGAAAGGTTGCTTCCGCCGAAGGTGGTGCCGTATACTCTGCTCATGCCAATCATGAAAGCGGTCGAACTTCAGGGCGAGATTGACGATCAGCACCGGCTCCATGCCGACGTACCCCCAAGCTTGCCGGCAGGTTCGGTGCGCGTCATCGTTTTGATCTCGGAGGAAGACGAAGGCGGCCCCGCTTGGGCAGCCGGAGTGTCATCCGAATGGTCAGCGGAATTGAATGACCCCGCGCAAGACATCTACACCCTCAACGACGGACAACCTCTCGATGCGGCCCGGTGATATCTATCTCGCCAAGTTTCCTTTTGGAGATGCGCCGGGCATGAAGATTCGCCCGGTCTTGTTGTTGACTGACCCGGTGGGGGCCGTTCCGGAGATCCTGGTCGCTTACATATCCTCCGTCATTCCTTCCCGGCTTTTGCCCTCCGACCTGCTCCTTGATCCGACCCTGCCGGAATTCCGCTCCACGAACCTTAAAATCTCATCGGCGCTTCGCCTGCACAAGCTCGCCACTGTCCATTGCTCCAGCTTGGCCCGATATCTGGGCGTCATTGATAATCGTGCTTGGAGCGTCGTGGCGTCAAAGCTCAAAGACCTTCTGAGATTGTAGGACGATCTCCGGCGGGGTTAGAGGGTAGCCGGTCACTGCTCTCGGAACCGTGGGCTTCTCCATCGATCGCGAACCCACGGTCAATTCCCAAGACGAACCGGCCGCGGCCACCTCCGGGTCACACAACCTCAGGCGCCGTTCAAACGGGTGAATGCAATCACCAGATGTCGGGCTTGCCCTACCCGGCGTTCCGCAAGGTGAACGCGGAACCAGGCAGATTCGCGCTACGCCTGGTCATGCTGGCGCGATTCAAAGCGCGGCTCGGCCGACAGGGGCGTGGATGGCAGGTGCTTGGGCACGTAGCGCTTAACCTTGATGTTCGCCTCCCTCTCGCGAGTTTCGGCAATCTCGAAGGCGGTTTGCATCCGCAGCAGGGTGTCCATCCTGACGCCGAAAGCTTTCTCCACCCGCAGCGCCATTTCAGGTGAGAGGGCAGCGCGGCCGTTGAGAAGGGCAGACAGCGCGGGCCGAGTCACACCCAGGACCTGGGCGGCTTTGGTGACCGAGAGACCGAGAGGTTCGATGACCTCCATCCTGAGGAATTGTCCCGGATGGGCCGGGCGTGCCATACGCATCATGGTTCTCGTCTCCTTTCAGTGGTAGTCCTCATAATCGAGGTCATAAATCTCGCCGTCCGTTGGGTCGATTCTGAACGTGATCCGCCAATTGCGGGTGACCGTAAGGCTCCAGGTTCCCTTTCGGTCGCCGGTGAGCTGATGCGCTTTCCAGCTCGGCACGTCGCGGAGTTCCTGCATGCCGTCCATCTCCTGCAAGAAGGTCAGAATGTTGCGAACCTTCTCCACGACAGCCGGAGCCAAGCCGGAGGGATCATCGCGCAGAATGAACCGCCGCAGTCCCCGATGAACCACGTTTCGGATCTTCATTAGGCAAGACTACACTGGAATGCGTAGTGTGTAAAGAGACGCTTTACGGGGGGGCGCCACGGTCACTGCTTTTGTGACCGTGGACGCTTCCTTCGATGAGAAGCCCACGGTCAATTCCCAAGACGGATTGGCCGTGGCGACCTCCGGGTCACACAACCCCAGGCGCCGTTTGAACGGGTGAATGCAATCACCGAACGTAGGGGTAGGGCTTGCCCTACCCGGCGTTCCGCAGGGTGAATGCGGAACCAGGGGGCGGCAAGCCGTCCCCCTACACCTTGCGCAACTCGATCACCAAATAGCGCATAGCCAAGGTTGCTGCTTTCGTGAATGTGCGCTTTTCCTTTGACGACGAACGGTCAAATCCAAAGGCGAATTGACCGTGATGGCTACCTGCTTACTGCCGGAAAATCGTAACCCCGGATTGTTCGGCAGCCTTGCGCATCGCCGTATCGAGAGTGGCAAGGGTCAGTCTTTCCCGCGACGCAAGATCGACATACGCCGCATCGTAAGCCGAAAGGCCATAGCGCATCGCTGCCGCGGTTCCGTCACGAATAACGGTTAAGGCAGCGGAAGTTTCTTCGACCTCAATACTCAGGCGTGACAGGGCTACCAGAAACGCCCTCTCATCGGCGGAGGTGATACGCTTGCGCAGATAAGCGACGGCAAGGCCATTTGCAATTTCCCGCGCCCAGAGTTCGGGAACCCGTAAGCCTTCCTGCTCAACGACGGCTAAAACGGCGTCGGCATAGGCGCTGCTTTCATCGGGCAAAGCCCAGGCAAGGGCAACGGAAGCATCGTCGACCAGAGGCATCTAGCGGCGACCATAGTGGACGTAATCGCGCGTCGTCCAGCCTGCGGGGTCAGGTTTGACGCGAGCGCGTAACGCGCGCATCTCGGCAACCACACTGCCGGGAGATACGGGACGGAAGCCAGTATCTCCCGCAAGCAGACGCAACACGGCATCCTTCGCTAACCGCTCGGCGTCGGTGCCTGCGTCACTGGCGATTTGCGCAAGCTGCGCTTCCTGCTCGGGGGTGAAATGTATTTCCATGGCTCCCAGAATACGGGAAAAGCGGCTCCGAAGCAACTCCGTTGAACAGGTCGGCGGAAGATGCCGGGCTTGCCCTACCCGGCGTTCCGCAGGGTGAATGCGGAACCAGGGGGCGGCAAGCCGTCCCCCTACACCTTGCGCAACTCGATCACGACGTAGGGGCAGGCCTCGTGCCTGCCCTCCTGTCGGCATGGCCGACTTCCGGGCACCCACGAGGGGCCCCCTACGTTGTGGCACGGCCAGGATGGCCGTGGCACAATTTGGTTGCGGCCCGGCCGCGCCGCGCTTCTTGGTTCGGCGGCAAGGTACACGGAGGGGGCAGCAAGCCGTCCGCCGTACGGCGAAAGGCCCTGGGGACATCGGGGCTGGGGCGAGCGTTGGTCTGAATTGCTTTTTGATGGCATGAGCGCCCTAAGTTATACTGGGCTACATGCAGGTAACCCTTACACCGCAAGCCGAAGAGGCGCTTCGCCAGCAACTGGCTCATTCACCGGGCCGCGAGCCCGCGTAGATCATCGAAGAGGCGTCGGGCGCCTCGAGTCCGCGCAATGCTTGCTTTTAGCTGATATCATGGGCAGCGATACGAACCAAGTTTGGATTTCTGTTCACGCGGAGGATTGGTCATGACAACAAAACGCCTCATCCCGACCCACATTCGGGTCAAGTTGATTCTCGGCTTCCTGGGATTCTTGCTGACCCTCTCCGCCGTGGGTGCGGACATTCCCCTGAAGGGCACTTCGGATCAACCGCCCCGCAAAGTCATCGTGGGCACGGTCATGCAACCGTTCTGGGGAAAACACCCGGGCTTGCAAAAACGCCTGGAGCAACTGACGGTGATCGTCGACCGCATGCAGGCGCAGGCCAAGCAGCAATATGGCCGCAGTTTGGACCTGGCGGTGCTGCCGGAGATAGCATTAACCGGTGAGGGCGAACGCGTCGGAGATGTGGCGGATTGGGCGTTTCCACTGGAAGGCGCGGTGCAGGATACTTTCGCGCGGGTGGCGCGCCAATATCATTCCTACCTCGTGGTGCCGACCTACCTGCTGGAAGACCGGGCCACAAAGCGGTGTTCCAACGCCGCGATTCTTTTTGACCGGAGCGGCGAGGTCGTGGGCATTTATCGCAAGGTGCACCTTGTGGTCGATACCAACACAGGGTCCATGGAACATGGCTCGACTCCCGGCAAGAAAGAACCTGTCTTCGAGTGTGATTTCGGCAAGTTGGGAATACAGATTTGCTATGACATGGAGTTTGATGACGGCTGGAGGGAACTGGCGCGAAAGGGCGCCGAATTGGTGGTTTGGCCCACCCAATCACCGCAGACCTCCCAACCTGCCGCGCGTGCCAAGCGGAACCACTATTACATCGTCTCCAGCACTTGGCGGAACAACGCGTCCATCTTCGAGCCCACAGGTAAAATCGTTTCCCAAGTGAGATGGCCCGCGAGCGAGAAAAAAGTGGAGGCCGGCAACCTCATCGCCCCCCCAGATAACGTCCTCGTTCAAGAACTCGATCTGAGCTACGCCATTCTCCCGTGGAGCTCAACCCTGGAGAACGGGGAAGCCCTCAAGAAAGCCTTTGGCGATAAAGTGGGCTTTCGTTATTACGAGGACGAGGACTGCGGGATGTTTTGGTCCAACGACCCGCACATGACGATCCGCCACATGCTGCTAAGTTTGGGCCTGATCGAGGAACAGGAGGAACTCCAGCGCGTCGGAGAGTTCTACCATAAGGCGGGCATACCGGGTTACTGAAGGTCGACAATTATTTTTACTGGTGGCGTGAACCGCTGGGGCAGCGTATGATGGAGATATCAGCGATCCAGCGACTGAATCAGCAAACCGTCCAACTAAAAGGAGTGAGGATGGACAGGAAGTATAGACAGCGGGGATACATGGACTCAGGCGGTGGCCGCGAACGCCCCGAGCGCACGGAGCGCCCACCCGCGAAGAAATCGGAAAGCTTCGGCCCAAAGACACCCAACCTGCCGGGCAAGCGCGAAGTGGTGCGCTGCGCCTCCTGCGCAGCCCTGCTGCCGGCAGGGATTGACTTCACCGCCAAGTGCCCGCGCTGCGGCGCCGAGTTGCATAGCTGCAAGCAGTGCGCGTTTTTTGATTCCGCGAGCCGCTTCGAGTGCACCCAGCCCGTCAGCGCCCGCATTCCCAAGAAGGATGCCCGCAACCATTGCAACTTTTTCTCGCCGCGAGCCACCATCGAACGGGAGACTTCCAGTTCCAGACCTTTGGATGCGCGTCAAGCTTTCGAAAATCTTTTCCGAAAGTAAAGTCGGCGGTCGTTGCCCTGCCCCCAGGTTCCATAGTTGACAAAGGACGAATGCCCATTAAAGGGTAATAATCCCCGGGCTTAGCCCATTTCGGACAAATTGTCTATAAGTCTTTTAGAATGAACAATTTGTCGCTATCTGCTCGACCCCCATTTTTCGCCTTTCGGCGCCATATTCATACCGTACAAGGGTTTATCATTCCCTCCCCAACATGAGGATGCTCTAATCCATCTCTTGAGAGGCACGTGTTTTGGTTTTCTACTCGGGAATGGTCCTCGCGCCGTCGAGCATCGGCAAGGCGCGCTGCCTTCCCAAAACTGATCTGCCTTCATCAGGAGGAAATGTGGCCACTCTGACGATAGCTCCGCCCGCCCAAACCCGGCGCAAAAACGATTTCGAAATCATCCAGCCGCAAAGCACTTTCACCGGTGCGCCCATCGAGGCCCTCGATAAGGGTTTGCCGAAGATGACGCAATCCATCTGTCCGGAATGCCTTCAGGTGATTGATGCGCGCCTCTTCGAAGAGGACGGCGCGGTTTACATGGAAAAGACCTGCTTTGCGCACGGCGATTTTCGCGACAAGATTTACTCTGACGCGCGCCTCTACCTCAAGATGGAGCAATGGGAATTCGGCGACAATCGCGGTTTGGAGAACCCCGCCTTCCCCGACGCCACGCGCTGCCCGGACGACTGCGGACTCTGCTCGCTGCACACCTCGCACACGGTTCTTTCCAATGTGGACCTTACCAATCGCTGCAACCTGACCTGCCCGGTATGTTTTGCCAATGCCAACGTGGCCGGGTATCTCTACGAGCCTTCCTTCGAGCAGGTCACGGAAATGCTTGCGGGACTGCGCGCGCAGCGGCCCGTGCCCAACCGCGTGGTGCAATTCTCCGGCGGCGAGCCCACCCTCTACCCGCGCTTTATGGACGTGTTGCGCAAGGCCACCGAGCTCGGCTTCACGCACATTCAGGCGGCCACCAACGGCATCAGCTTCGCCGATCTCGAGTTCGCGCAAGCCGCCAAAGAAGCGGGCCTGCACACGCTTTACCTGCAATTCGACGGGCTCACGGACGACGTCTATCTGCGCACGCGCGGCCAGCGCCTGATGGAAACCAAGCTCGCCGCCATCGAGAATTGCCGCCAGGCGGGCCTGAAGATTGTCTTTGTCCCCACCATCGTCAAGGGCGTGAACGACCATCAACTGGGCGACATGATTCGCTTCGCCATCGACAACATCGATTGCGTCAGCGGCTTCAGCTTCCAACCCGTAGCCTTCACCGGGCGCATCAATCGCCGCGATCTCATGGCCAAGCGGTTCACCCAGTCCGACCTCGCGCACTGCATCTCCGAGCAGACCGGCATCACCGACGCGTACAACGACTGGTTCCCGCTTTCCTGCACCTCGCCGTTCTCGAAATTGCTGTCGGCGCTCCAGAACTTCCAGCGGCCGAACCTGACTTCCCACCCGCATTGCGCCATGGGCACCTACCTCTATGTTGATCCGGTATCGAAGAAGGCCGTGCCCATCACCCGCTTCTTCGACGTGGGCGCCATGCTGCGGGATATCGACCTCCTGGCGCGCAAGGCGGAGGGCGCGCGGGTAAAACTCTTCTCCAAGGTCAGCGCCTGGAATTCCCTGCGCCGGCACTTCAAGCCGCAATTTGCGCCCCCGGGCCTTACCTTCGAGCGCTTCTTGAACACCCTCCAGGGCATGACCGACCACAACTCCGGCCGCGGCCAAGGCGACGGCACGTTCACTTATAAGACTCTGCTCGTCGCGGGTATGCACTTTATGGATGCTTATAACTATGACATCAACCGTGTCAAGCGCTGCGTGATCCACTACACCGCCCCCAACGGGCTGGTCTACCCCTTCTGCACCTACAACTCCGGCCCCTGCTTCCGGGAAAAGATTGAGAAGCAGTTCTCCACGCCGCTCACCAAGACCTCGGGCGAAGGGCTCGTCAACATTTCGTAGGAGTGAATTTGGGATTTTGGAAGGGTGATTTCAGATTGTCGTAAGAGTGGTTTGAGATTGCCGTAAAAGGGCGGGCCCAGTGCCCGCCCTTTTTATTTTGGGGTTCTTGTAGCGCGGACCCCCGTCTTTGGGGTCCGCGGTTCTTACCTCGCCAACACGATAAATCTCAAAGAGGGACGCCTGCACTCAGGTCACGGAGCGCGAATCTAAGGAAGAACCGCAGACCTCAAAAGGCGGAGGTCTGCGCTACGCTGGCTCGTCAACATTTCGTAGCGGTAACGTCAGATTGTCGAGGAAGGGCGGGCCCAGTGCCCGCCCTTTTTGTTTTGAGCATTTGTAGCGCGGACCTGTTCTCTTAGGTCCGCGGCTCTTCCTACACAAAAGCCACGAATCTCAAAGACGGACGCCTGCCCTCAGGTCCCGGTGCGCGAGTCCAGGGAAGAACCGCAGACCTCAAAAGGCGGAGGTCTGCGCTACGGTTGCAGGGAATTCATACACAAAAAAGTTGAATATTGGTGTATGATAGCTGGCATGAGCAGAACGAATATCGAGATTAACGATCAACTCGCACAAGAAGCGCAGAAGCTGACCGGACTCCAAACCAAGCGGGCCGTTGTCGACCGGGCTCTGGAGCTGCTGGTGAGAACGGAAAAGCGCAAAGGTCTGCTGCGTTATTACGGCAGCGGCGTTTGGAAAGGCGATCTGCGCGCCATGCGGAGGAACCGCGTTTGATCCTGGTGGATAGCTCGGTGTGGATCGATTTCCTCAGTTCCCGGCCAGGTCCGGGCGGCCAGGAACTTCGCCGGCTGATCGAGGATGGCGCCCCGGTGGCTATCACCGGCGTGGTCCTGACGGAGATCCTTCAGGGCTTGAAGCGCGACATCAAGCGCATCGAAAACTATCTCTCGCTCTTTGACCTCCTGGAAGCCAATGGTTTTGAGACCTACCGGGATGCAGCGGCCCTCTTCCGCTTGGCGCGTTCGAAAGGCGTAAGTCTGACCACAATAGACGCCCTGATCGCCACTGTTGCGACCGAGAATGGCGCCACAATCTTTTCGCTGGACCGCGACTTTGTGCGTATGGCCCACCTGGCCGGCTTCCCACTCCACCAACCTTAGTAAAGTGTAGCGCGGACCTGTTATTTAGGTCCGCGGCTTTTGCTTGGCAATAGGGGACGACCCGCGGCCCTACGAAACAGGTCGGCGCTAAACAGGCTGAACGATTTCAGCGCGGCTACCTTGGCGGCCACAAATTGCAGTCAGACGCGACCAACCGGAAGGTAACTTCCGAGTGGCGCCCTCACGATGGGAATCTCTTGACTTTGCCGCCCGATTCCAACGTGCTAACCTACCCTGCATGCAGCTCAGGCCGGGGGAGCAGGCCATTCTTGATTACGCTCAAGAAATCCAATCGGCTGGGCTCATCATGAATGGCTCGAAGCATGATAGGACCGAGCCGTGGCAGGCCCGCGATCTGGCGGAAGCTATTAACAGGATTTTTGCTACTTTCTGATGTCCGAGGCGGACTCAGCAAATAACGGGTGACAACTTGTTCAAAATCGAACCCAGCTTCGCTAAAAACTTAACTATTGTTTTCATCGTGGCCCTGGTTGCCATCGCTTCGCTAAAAGCGGGCCAGTTCGACCCCGCTTTGTACGCCGGCATGCGATGGCGGCAGGTAGGTCCCTTTCGCGGAGGTCGCGTTTCTGCGGTGGCCGGGGTGACCGGGGAGCCGGGTACCTACTACATGGCGAGTCCCGGGGGTGGCGTTTGGATAACCACGGACGCTGGGGAGGTCTGGCGGCCGATCTTCGACCAGGTGCCTGTGGCCTCGATCGGAGCGCTCGCAGTCGCGCCGTCGAACGGCAGAATAATTTATGTCGGTACCGGCGATTTTGGCATCGCCAGCACCTCCTGGGGGGCGGCAAATCTGGGAGACGGAGTCTGGCGCTCGGATGATAGCGGGGGCACCTGGCGCCATATTGGCCTTTCCGAGACCGCGCACATCGGGGCGATACTTGTGGACCCGAACAACCCCGATGTGGCGCTTGTGGCGGCGCTCGGGAACGCCTATGCGCCCGATCCTCATCGCGGCGTCTATTTGACCCGCGACGGCGGCCAAACCTGGACTAAGACTCTTTACAAGGATGACACGACGGGCGCCATCTCACTGGCGTACGACGCCGCTCGCCCGGGGGTGGTGTATGCGGCTCTCTGGCACCATCAAGCCGCTCTTCCGCCTGCGCCGCCCGATAATGATCAAGCCGGCGGGGCCATCTACAAGTCCACCGACGGAGGACAGACCTGGCAAGCTTTATCCGGCCCCGGACTTCCCACTTGGCCGATGGGGCGCATTGGGCTGGCCGCTGATGACGGGCGCGTCTTCGCAATTATTTCCAGGGCCCAAGGACACATCGACCACCTTCAAGGCGGGTTGTTTCGCTCCGATGATGGTGGAGCAAGTTGGCGGAGCATCGCGCCAGATCCGCGGTTAGAACCCGGAGGGCGCTCGGGCTATTTCGACAATGTCTGGATGGATCCCCAAAATCGCGATGTGGTCTATGTAGTTCACACTTCATTTTATCGCTCGATTGATGGCGGAGAGACGTTCGAGGCCTTAAAAGGGTCGCCGGGCGGCGATGACTACCACAACCTCTGGATAAACCCCAAAAGCCCCTGTGTGCCCATCGGCGACGGCAAGGGCTGTCTCAGTAGCGAAATGATCTTGGGCGCTGACCAAGGGGCGAGCGTAAGCCTGAATGCAGGCCAAACTTGGAGCAGTTGGTACAACCAACCGACCGGACAGATGTACCACCTGTCAACGGATAGTCAGTTTCCCTTCCATATTTACGGCCCCCAACAGGACAACGGCTCGGTCGAGGTGAGCAGCCGGGGAGCATTCGGTGACATCAGCTTCCTGGACTGGAGGCCCTCGATGGGCGCCTACGAATACGGGTATGTTGAACCGGATCCGGCGCATCCGCAGTGGATATTTTCGAGCGACGATGGGCCGGCAATCCACCGCAGGGTTCGAGGCACCTGGCTAACCCTCGACGTGTCGCCTTACCTAGGTACGGGAGGGCCGTACCGGTATTTAATGGGCCCGTGGTGGGGTTCGGTACAGCCCCCGTTCGTATTCTCGCCCGAAGACGGCAACATCTTGTATGACGGCGCGCAATTTCTCCTCGAAACCTCCGACGGTGGGCACGATTGGCGGCGCATCAGTCCCGACCTCACGGTCCGACCCAATCTACCGATGCGCCCCCTCCCAGACGGCAAAACCAGCCGCGATTGGGCTGCAATCTCGGCGATAGGTCCCTCACCGCTGAGTGCCGGCCTGATCTGGGTGGGCACCGACGACGGTCTCGTGCAGGTTACGCGCGACGGCGGCAAAAATTGGCAACAAGCGGCGATTCCGGCATTGAAGCCTTTGGATACCATCAGCATGATTGAACCCTCGCCCTTCAACGCTGCGGCGGCTTATGTGGTAATAGACCGGCACGAATGGGGCGATTTTCGTCCTTACATCTACCGCACTGACGACTACGGGCGCACTTGGACAGCGATCACCGCCGGCTTTCCGGACGGCAGTTTTGTTCGGGTGGTTCGAGCCGACCCGAAACAGCAGGGACTGCTTTACGCCGGCACAGAAAATGGCGTCTTCGTGTCCTTCAATGACGGCGAGGAGTGGCAGTCGCTGCAACTCAATCTGCCAACCGCTTCGGTGCGCGATTTGGCGATACGGGATGGAGACTTGGTGGCGGCGACGTTTGGCCGGGCGTTCTGGATTTTGGACGACCTGAGCCCGCTTCGTCAACTCAATGCCCAGGTCGCCGCCGCCCCCGCTCACCTCTTCGAGCCGGCGGAAGCGGTTCGAGTACGCAGAGACACCAACTCCGACACCCCCTTGCCGCCTGAAATTCCCGCCGGAACCAATCCACCTGCAGGCGCCATCCTGGACTACACTTTGCGGGCCGTGCCGTCCCAGCCGATCGAGCTGGCGATTTATGACACAAAGGGGAATTTGGTGCGCCAGTTCAGCAGTGCGCCGATTCCGGAAAACGTTAGAAGACCGGAGAAGTGGCCGACCATTGCAGACTACTGGATGGCGAATCCGCAACCCTTGTCCACCCATGCCGGAATGAACCGCTTCATCTGGGATCTCCGCTATTCGCCGCCGCCGTCGGTAGAACACTCCTATCCCATGTCCGCAATCCCGCACGAGACTCCGGCCGGTCCGGAAGGACCGCTCGTCGTTCCTGACAAATACGTCGTCAAGCTGACCGTGGCGGGCCAGACCTATACCCAGCCCCTGACGGTAGGGCGCGACCCGCGCGAGACCACGCCCGCGTCTGCTTTCGCCGCCCAATTGTCGCTGGAGCAGAAACTCATGGCCGGAATGCGCGAAAGTTACCAGGCCTATCAGGCGGCGAAACAGCATGGCGACGACAACGCCGACCAGTTTGCCGAACTGAACGGCACGTTGAGTGCTTTAGCCACCGACGTCGAGGGGGCTGACGCCACGCCGACGCCTGCAATGTATGATGCGGTGCGTCGCGAGCTGGAACAGTTAGCCTCACGATTGCATACTTCGAAGTGAGTCCAAAACTGGGGATGGAGAAAATGAAACTGGCGGCCAGAAGGTTGACACCCACCAGGCTCAGTCTTCCCCACACGACCAGAAAGCGGGTAGCGCACAGGTACGCGTATTTTGCGTTCCTGTGCGGCTTTTCACTTCGTGCTCGCGACTAGAAAGGTTGTACCGCTGCTCGAATTGGGAAGACCTGCCGAGGAATCCGTCGGCGGACGGATAACTCCTCGCTACCCCTCTTTTGCCGAAGCCGATTCTGTAATTTCGTTTACAACAGCTCGATCGATACGCGTCGCCCCACCATGGCGGCCGCGCGCTGAAGGCTGGAAAGCGTAATGTCGTTCCTGGGATCGAGCAGACGGTCAACCTGGGTCCGGCTGGTCTTGAGCAGCGCCGCCATGCGTGACTTGGATATTTTCTTTTTCTTCATGGCCTGGGCAAGCTGCCACGCCACCACCTCCTTAACGGCCTGGGCTTGCGCCTCTTCAAAGATGCCTTCCTCGCGGAGGAAATCATCGATGCTCGAACCCATATGTTTCTTGCTCATGGCTCTAACTCCTTTTGGCGCTTTCGAGCTAATGCCAGATCCTCGTCCGGCGTTGTTCGCGTCTTCTTGATAAAACCGTGCAGGGCGACCAGGTGTTCGCGATAAAGGCAGAGCAGGACACGCGCCGTCCGTTTGGTCGCCAAGTCGGTCCGCACCTCCCACAAGCCCTTCCCCAGCGGGCGGCACAGCGGCATTCCCGCCGGCCACCGCCATTGCGCCCGCAAAAGGTCCTTCCCGATGGCCTGACGGTCGGTCTCCGGCAATCCCTTCAGCCACTCCCGCACCGGCTCGCTTCCCGCCTCGGTGCGGTAAAAGATCAGCGGGATCTTTTGTGGCGGTGGCTCGTCAGCCATCATTCACCTCGCACGGATCAGTGTACCTTATAATGTACAGATGAGCAAGCTCATTGACCTGAAGCGGCTTTTCACTTCGTACTCGCGATGCTGAATGGTCCGTTAGCAGTCCTGATAAGGCGCCTTACGCAGATTCCTTGTCGCGAAACCTGTTCCTTTGATATCACCTGATTCTTGAAAACTCTTGACCGAGGTACTGGCGGCCCGTAGTATCATGGATTTGGACTTAGAAATGAGCAAGATCTCTATTATCTTCAGAATGCGCCGTAACGGCCGGCTTGTCCGGGTCAAGCCGGACGGTACCGAAGAACCGCTGGAGACTCCATCCCTGGCTCCGCGGAGCGCTGCGGAAATCGAAGCTGCCGTCGTCCGCGACCCTGAAAACCCGCCCCTCACCGCGGCGCGGGCAGGGCAACTGCGGCCGGTACCGCGCGTTAAGACCCTCCGCCGCGCCCTGGCGCTGACCCAGAAGGAATTTGCGGCGCGCTACCACATCCCCCTGGGCACGCTGCGGGATTGGGAACAGGGCCGTTCTGAGCCGGACCAACCGGCCAAAGCCTACCTCACCGTCATCGCGCGCGATCCCGAAGGTGTCGAGCGGGCGTTGCACCCTGTGCCCAGATGACTCAGCCATGCAAAAAAGCGGGGACCTCAGATTCCTCCGTGGATCTTCCCGAATTCGAGCCGCGTTACGATGTTTCTCATCGCGAACACGAAGTGAAAAGCCGCACAGGAACGCAAAATACGCGTACCTGTGCGCTACCCGCTCGCTTCCGGATGAAAAGCCGCGGACCTAAACCGCAGGTCCGCGCTACCTTGCTCGTCATTCTGCTTCTCATTGCCGTGCCGGCGCCGCGACTTTATTTTCCCAGGCTGGCGCGTTGCTTGATCACGTATTTGGCGATGTGTTCAACGGTGTCAACCCACACGCCGTTTGCCGGGTCTTGCATGTATCGGCAAAGCGCCGCGAGAGCAATTGTGTCCGTGACCTGAAAGGCCTTTTGGCCGATGTCGTGCCCCGCAAAGATGATCCACCCACCCTGCGCGGCAGCCTTGTCAATGTTTTTCACCATGTCGATATAGTCCATATCATCGAAGGCGATGCCGCTGGCTTGCGCCAAGTCGCAAAACATCGGGTCATTGTAGTATTCGTCCATGTACCCACGGCCGACCAGGAACTTCTCGCCGATCAGCGGCACGTAGCTCTTCATCTCCGCCCCCCTGCCCACGAACTTCTGTCCGCAGGGGTAAGCGAAGGTGACGGCATGCACCCCCAGCATTTCCTGAATCTGGGCGCTGGCCTCGTCAAGCTGTTGGGACATCCGCTCCAGGGTATAGTCCTCCAGGGCGTTTTGACGCGACCAAGGGAAGTTTCCGGTACAAGGATGGGACACGCTATGGCTTCCAATTTCGTGTCCACTGGCCACCGCGCGTTTCCAGCCGTCCAGCCGTTTCTTGACCGCAGGGGGATTAACAAAGAAGGTAACCTTGACGCCGGTGGGGTTTATGACATCCAAACCCGTATCAACCTGGCTGGCGCGTCCATCATCGAATGACAGACTTACCGCTACGCGCTTTCCCTCCGGCCAGTGAATCATCTTCGCGGTTTCCTGGGGAGCGGAGTAAGACAAGGATTGATTCCATACGGCTATTGCGACCAGCAATGAAAAACCGAATGAGAGAATGCACAACCGTGTGTTTCGCGACATCATGTGGACCTCCGTGGCTTCCTTCAGATAGCGAACGCAACATCTTACCCTTGTGCGTTCGGGGATGGCAATCGCCTTGGATTGACATGTTAGCGAAGAGCTAATCCAACTCGACCGTATGTTTCCCTTGCGGAAGCACCAAGCACACCCGCCCATCGTTACTCAGGATTTTCCCGACGCCGGGGGCGCCGTCGCAGAGCACCGTCGCAGGGGCTCGATTCAGGGTAACGTAGCAACGCCCGCGAGATTCATAGGCAAATCTCACGCGACTGCCAGCCTGTTCCGCCCCCAGGATTGTCCCATTCAGGCCTTCGATGCGAAGTGCGCTCTCCCCGGAAGTCTCCGCCTGCGGGCGCGTCAAGACCTGGTGCGTGCCGGCAGGAATCAGCACTTGAGATTCCGACCGGCACGGCCATTCCTGGCCGTCGAGGTAAACGGTTCTCCCGCGCGTGTCGGTGCGCCAGATAAGTTGGCGCTGCGCCAAGACGGTGCCTTCCTCCGGCGATTCACCGGTCAGTTGTTGGGCGCCTAGAACAAAGGGGACCAGGCGCATATCATCCGGTGAGAAGGTACTGAAAGCGTAGAGGGTGATCAAGTCCACGTTGGCGGCTACATTGGCAACCAATTCGTAGAGCTCCAGCCCGCGCGGTTTATTGAGCGGGCGTCCCGGCGGAGTCCTGTCCACGACGTTGACATCGAGGGAAAGCGGCGTGCCCGGCAGGAGGCGGGGGCGATAGTGTTCGCCGATGGCCCGATAGCGATCCGGGCTGGAGTTCCACACCGTGTAGGGATCCTCGATCTCGACGGCGAAGCCGAAGCGCTTTTCAAGCGCCAGCAGGCGCTCAGGATCAACGCCGAACCGCTCGGTGACGGTGGGATCGCGCAGCGCGTCAATGAAGGTGAGCGTCGTCTGAAGGTAAGGTTTCTGCGCCTGGCAACTTGCCAAAATTTCGAGGAAATGTTCGGTCAACTGCGTGATTAACTCCACGCGATATTCCTGAAGTTCGCTCCGCAATTTGGGGTCCCGCAGCCCATACTGGGGTGAATCGGGATCGAACATCTTGAGCGGGTCCACCCCGTAGCGCTGCCGGAACATTCGGCGAAACGTGGGGTGCATGGGGGTAAAGTCTCTCGGATGGTTGAAAATGCCGGGCTCCGCCTCAAAATACAATTCGGCAAAATCCACCCCGTCCCAGTCGTAATCGAGCACCAGGCGCCGGGTGAGTTCGGCCACGGCCGCGAAGCAGGCCGGATCTTCCAGCGCCATGTGGTAACGCCAATCCATGATGGCCGGACGCCCGTTGGCCGTCACTTCGCGCCAGGGCGGGTGCTCGGTCCAGAACTCGGTGCTGACCATGGGATACTCCAGCCAGGCGTATACCGTAATCCCTTCCTGATGGGCGGCGGCGAGGAAACGCGGGATAAACTCCGCGAAACTCTCCGAGCCGTAAAAAGCCCCGAGATGCACCTCGCGGACGGACCAACTTTTTAGTCGCGCCACCACCACCGCGGGATCAACTTTGGGCTCGCCGCCGGCGTCCATGTAGACACAGAGGTTGCCCGCGGCGAGCGTGGGGGCAACGTGCAACTGATCGACAATCGCCTGCGCGAGGAACGGCAAGTATTGGAAGACCATCCCTTCCTCCGGCTCGAGCGGGATGGCGCTGTAAATAAACCTCCCTTGCCCGCGGCTTCCCGAAACTACCAGCGGGGATTGGTGCCTGGCGTCGAAAGCCAACACCCGAAATCCATGATTGCCCTTGAAGCGCCGGTAAGCCAACCGGCCGGGCAGACGCACGGGATCAAGGGCATAGTCGTCCCAACGATACCGAGTTATCCGGCCACGCGCGCCGACGGCCTTCAAACCCAACGCTTCCGCCAAAGGTGTGGGACCGTCCAGAAGGAGGGGCGTCCCGCCTTCCACGTCGTGAAGGATGGTCTGAGTAAGTGTGGGGTCAAGTTGCTGCCCTTCCTTCTCCGGAATAATCAGCAGCGGGGGACGCCCCCGCCGGGATTGTCCGTAACCTTGGGCCGAGACCTCGCGCACCTGAAATCCCACGGTGGAAAGCGCGCGCGTAATGGCGGGGTAGTGCTTTCCGGTGAGGGAAAGGATCACCGCTTGCGGGACGCGGGGGTAGAAAACCTTGGGTCCTTCTTGGCCACCGCGGGTTGAAGTCGTGGCCAGTGACCAGCAAAGGAGCGTGGCGAAAAACAACCGGTGAGTTTTGCGCATCGCCGGGATTATACTTGTGAGGAGCGGGCTTGTGACACAAAGATCAAGTGTGAGGTCATGGCCAAGATGGCCATGCCACATTAGAATCGAGCCCATCATGAAAAACTATCGCCTCGCGCTTCTTCCCGGTGACGGGATCGGCAAAGAAGTTGTTCCCGCTGCGGTGCAGGTTCTCAACGCCGCAGCGCAAGAATTCACCCTTTCCTTCGAACCGTTCGACTGGGGCTGCGAGTACTATCTGCGCGAGGGCCGGATGATGCCCGAGGAGGGGCTCGAAACGCTGCGCCCGTTCGACGCCATCCTGCTTGGCGCCATCGGCCATCCCACGGTCCCCGACCACATATCGCTCCGCGACCTTCTGCTAAGAATCCGGTTCGGGTTCGATCTCTACGTCAACCTGCGGCCGGTGGAAATCCTGCCGGGCCTCGAGCCGCCTTTGCGCGGCAAGCGCCCGGAAGACGTCAACATGCTTTTCATTCGCGAAAACACCGAAGGCGAGTACGCCGGATTGGGCGGGCGCTTCAAGCGCGGCACGCCGGATGAGGTGGCGGTGCAGGAGTCGGTGTTCACGCGCCAAGGCGTCGAGCGCGTGGTCCGTTATGCCTTCCAGCAGGCGCAGCGGCGGCCCCGCAAACGCCTGGCGAGCGCCACCAAGTCCAACGCCATGCAGTACACCATGGTGTTGTGGGACGAAGTCGTGCGTGAAGTGGCCGGCGAATACCCGGACGTCAGCGTGGCCAGCTACCACGTGGACGCGCTCGCCGCGCGCATGATTACTCATCCGGAAAGCCTGGACGTGGTGGTGGGCTCCAACCTGTTTGCGGACATCCTCACCGATCTGGGAGGCGCATTGCAGGGCAGCCTGGGACTTGCCGCCAGCGCCAACATCAATCCCGTGAAGCGCAGCGGGCCGCCGGTGTTTGAGCCCGTGCACGGCAGCGCACCGGACATTGCGGGACGGGGCATCGCCAATCCCATCGCCGCCATCTGGGCTTCCGCGATGATGTTGGAACACCTGGGTGAAGCCGCGGCCGCCGCGCGGGTGATGATGGGATTGAAAGCAGTCATGGCCGCCGGTCGCGTGCGCACCCCCGATTTGGGCGGGAAGAATTCCACCCAGGAATTCGCGGCGGCAGTGGCAGAACAGGTCAAGATGTGAGGCCGTTGGGCGAGTCTCCGTCGTCTTCACTCTGGGCCACGCGGCGGAACTGCCTTAGATAATACAACATGATACCGAACATGCCGCCCAGAAGAAGCACCATGGGGAAAAGCGGACGGATGTGAGGTATGGGCTGCGTTGCCGCCTGAATGATCTCGCGGAGCATGAAAACGAAAAACAGGTTCATCACGATGCTCATGTAACCCGTCATGTTATTGAGCAGCGGGAGCATCCGGGCGCGTTGCGAGGGAGAAAAATCGCTCAGGCGGCGCGTACCGACATGAATCGCCCCGGGGAATCGTTGGCCCAAGTAAGGCACAATCAGGAAGACGGCGCAGGTGAGGACCTGAACACCCAGAAGGATCCAGAGGGTGTTGGGACTGCTCCATCCGTTGGCAACTCCAGCGGCATTGAAGTGCGTGGGAATGGACTGGGGGAGCTTGGGAAGATTGGTTTGGATCAGAAAGTAAGAATAAATCACCATGACCAGCGAGATGAGTTGGAGCATGATCGTTACCCTCCTTAAGCCAGTGCTTGATCGAGGTCCTCGATCAGGTCCTCGACGGCTTCGATTCCCACGGAGAGGCGCACCAAACCATCGGTGATCCCGAGGGCCTGCCGCTGTTCGGGGGGCACGGCCCGGTGGCTGGTGGAAGCAGAGTGCACAATCAGCGAGCGGGTATCGCCCAGGCTGGCCGCGCGGAGAAAAATCTTCACTCGATCCATGACCCGCTTGCCACCCTCGTAACCTCCCTTGACTTCGAAACTCATCATGGCGCCGAACGCTTTCATTTGCCGCTTGGCCAAGTCGTGTCCGGGATGGCCGGGGAGGCCCGGGTAGTTCACGCGTTCCACTTGGGGATGCTGGGCCAGAAATTCGGCAACCTTCTGGGCGTTCGCGCAGTGCGCGGGCATGCGCACGTGGAGAGTGCGAATGCCCCGGAGCATTAACCAGGCCGTGAACGGGCTCATGAGTCCACCAAAGTCACGGAGGACGTCGCGGTTCAGGTGCCCGATGTAATCCTTCGTGCCAATGGCGGCGCCCCCCATCGCGTCGCCGTGCCCGCACAGATACTTGGTGGCAGAATGAACTACCACGGTAATCCCGAACTTCAGCGGTTGCTGGAGGGCCGGCGAGGCAAAGGTGTTGTCCATGATGGATGGGATACCGTGCGCACGGGCAATTTCAGCCAGCGCCGCGATGTCGAGAATTTCCAGGATGGGATTGCTGGGTGATTCAAAATAAATCAGGCGCGTATTGGGCTGAATGGCCTTTTCGAAATCCTCCGCGCGGGTGGATTGCACAAAGGTTGTGGAGGCGCCCATGGCCGGGAGCTTGCGGTTGAGAAAGTTGTAGGTGGCGCCGTACAACGAACGTGCCGCCACCACGTGGTCGCCGGCCTTCACGTACGCCAGGATGGAGGAGGAGACGGCCGCCATGCCGGTGGCAAAAGCCTGCGCCGCCTCCCCCCCTTCCAGCGCCGCGATCTTCTCCTGCAGCGCGTGGACGGTAGGATTCCCATAGCGCGTGTACATGTACCCCGGCTTTTCACCAGAGTACAACGCGGCCATTTCATCAGAATCCACGGCCGCGAACGTGGTGGACTGGTAGATGGGAGTGTCGACCGCGCCAGTGACCTTGCAGGGAGCTTCACCCGCATGCACAGCCAGCGTTGCGAATTGATGATGGTCTTTCATGGCGCACCTCGTGATCACGGATTTCCAGATCGCTCTGGAAGGTAACAAGGTTATCGTGTCGGGGCATAATTGGAAAGAGCCAATGGAGGGCAAATCCCAGAAGCCACGCCGATGGCATTTTGGATTTTATACAGAGCGACATAAATGGTAGCGTGGATCTCCGATCGACGACGGCGGTCGGAGACCGCCGCTACAACCAACTGCGCAATCATTTATGTCGCTCTGTATAGATTTTGGATTTTGGATTAGGAATCAGCCCCGCGCCGCCCCTCCGTTTATAAGGTGACTAAGCCGTAAGTCGTTCAATCCAGAATCCAAAATCTAAAATCCAAAATGAACTGGATGTGGCGCTGGACATCATCCGGGGAAATGAATAGACTTTTGGTTTGGGGAGACGGAGTGTTTAAGGGGAGGGGAGATCATGGCTCATTGCCCTGAATGCGAGGCGGCGATTGAGATCGAAGACGACATCGAGGAAGGGGCGAAGTTGGATTGCCCGGATTGCGGAGCGGAACTCGAGGTCGTCAACACCAACCCGGTGGAACTCGACGTCATTACCAGTGGGGAAGAAGAAGAGGAAGATGGGACTTGGTGATATGAGCTGCCGCAATCTGCTGAATAATGCATTGCCCAAGGGCAATCCGAGGAGAACGGAATCTCGCCGCCCAACGCCGAATGTAACGGCTCTTACCCTTATATTCTTGGGTGGGATTTTGCTTTTGGGGGCCTCGGCAGGATGGGCGAAGGACAAGGTGCCTACGTCGCGAACGGTTTCCGGCGTGGTGATGGACCCGGCGGAAAACCCCGTCCAGGGCGCCACGATTGAATTGACGGATTTGCAAACCAAGAAGGTCCTGGACAGCTACTCGCAGCAGGGAGGCCAGTACCAGTTCACGGGCCTCCGCTTTGACCACGATTACACGATCAAAGCCACGTACAAGGGCGAATCTTCCGAGTTGCGGCAGGTCAGCTCAATTGACACGCGCTGGCACATGGTTCTGAACCTCACCATCCCCAGTTCCAACAAATGATTGGGACCACGGCAGGTTGATTTTCCTGCTGCTATGGGCCGCCTGCCGTTTCCGCTGGCGCAGGTTGATCCTGGGAATCCGATGCGCACTGCCCCCGTGACTCGCGAAGACTTGCAGGGAGTTTTCCCTGTGCCACCGCTCGCTCGGCGGCGCGACCCGCAGCGCACGCTCGATTTTGGGGCCTCCACCCGTATTGTTGATCATCTTGCCGCGGCGGGCATAACGCGTCTGCTTTTTGGCGGCAACGCCTTCCTGTATCACTTGAGCCTGAAGGAATACGAACAGCTTTTGGAGTGGCTGGCGGATTTGCCGGACCACCTGTGGTGTATCCCTAGCGCGGGGCCTTCGTACGGCAGGTTGATGGACCAGGCGCCCTTGCTGCGCCGCTATGGATTTCCCTGCGCCATGGTGCTGCCGTGCAACGATCCGCGGGACGCCGCCGGGCTGGAACAGGGCCTGCGCGAGTTCGCGGAAGCGGCGGGCATGCCCCTAACCCTTTACCTGAAGGATGAGTTGGGCTTTGGCGCCGAACGCGCGGCGGGCCTGGAAGCCATCGGCCGCCTGGTGGAGAGCGGCGTCTGTTGCGCGATTAAGTACGCCGTGGTCCGCAAGGATCCAAGCCAGGACGACTACCTGGCGGGACTGCTGGCACGCGTGGACCGCCGCCGCGTGGTGAGCGGCATCGGTGAGCGCCCGGCGGTAGTTCACCTGCTCGATTGGCATTTGCCCGGGTTTACCACCGGCTCCGGCTGCCTTGCCCCGGCCCTGAGCCAGGCGCTATTTGCCGCCTGCCAGCGCGATGATCGGGCCGCGGCAGAGTCCTTGCGCGCGCACTTTCTGCCGCTCGAAGATTTGCGCGACGCCTGGGGTCCGGCGCCCGTGCTGCACGCCGCCGTGGAGGCCGCCGGCATCGCCGCCACCGGCCCCCTGCCACCGTTCGTATCCAACCTATCCGCAGCACGATTCGAATCCGTTAAACCCGTCGCCCAAGCGCTCGCCGCCCTGTCCTCAGGCCGTGCCACGAAGGCGTAACAAGCTCTCGCCCCGTAGCACCGTCCTCACGGCCGCGCCTCAATATCCGGGAGCGATCACCCGCAGAGCGCGGGGGAGCACTTCAATGGTGGCCGGTAATTCCTGCAAGAATTCGCCGTCTCCGAACAATTCCATGCGTGAAGCCGCGCTCAGCGTGATCTTGCGCGCCTGAAGGTATTTGATTCGCGGGTGATGCAAATGTTCACCCCGGTAGGCGCGCGGAACCCACCGCAGCAGCTCGAGGCGGCTGAGGTAAGGCACGATGCAGACATCCAGAATTCCGTCATCCAGCCTGGCGCGAGGCGCCAGCCTGATGCCTCCCCCATAGGAAGCGTTGTTTCCCACCACGGCAAACAGGACCTCCTCCGAGAAAGACCTGCCATCCGCAATGATTTCGAGCTGCTGGGGCCGATATTCGGGCAGGCAACGAAGGAGTGACCACGTGTAAGCCAGCGATCCCTTGAGCCACCGCGCGTGCTCGTTGGCGTAACGGGTGACCGTGGAGTCAAATCCAACTCCGGCGATACAGCCGTACACTGCCGCTCCAACCTGGGCAAGATCGATGCTCCGAACGGGACCGTTCAGCAGCGCGGTGGCCGCGTCGTGCAGGTCCATGGGCATGCCCACTCCCTTCGCGAAATCGTTGCCCGTGCCCATCGGCAACAATCCCAGAGGAATCTCCGACTTAAGGAGTCCGTTGATGACGTAGTGGTGGGTGCCATCACCGCCGGCGGAAACGATGAGGTCAGGTTTTTCCTCGCACGCACCTCGCGCCAACTCTGTAAGGTGCTGGGAACTTTGGCTCTCGCGGACATCGAATTGAGCGTTTTGCTCGCGGAAGACTCTGAGCGCACGTTCGAGTCGGCGGCGCGCTTGGCCTCGCTTCGCAGTAGGGTTGAGCAGAATGATGATTCTCACGGTGCGCGTGGGAAGGATGCAGAATTGCCGGGAGGAAGTCAAGGTGGGGCATGTTTCGGTAATACTTCAATTGATGTTGTAGCGGCGAGTTTACCTCGCCACTGAGACGTCGCGGCGAGTTTACCTCGCCACCGAAACGTAGCGGCGAGTTTACCTCGCCACCGAAACGTAGCGGCGAGTTTACCTCGCCAAATGGCGGCGTAAATCCGCCGCCACATCAAATTGACCGTTGAATCGCCATGATCGTAAGGTCGTCCAGCAGAGGCTGGCCGGAGCGGAAGGCATTCAAATCGTCCAGGCAGGCGCCAATCAACGCCTCAGGGCTCAAATTGGGTTTCTGCGCCAGGAACTTCACCAAGCGCGTCTCGCCATATTCTTCGTTGGTTCGAGAGCGGGCTTCGGAGACCCCGTCCGTATATAGGAAGAGGGTTTCGCCCGGGGCAAGTCGCACCTGTTGTGTGGAGTAGCGGCCATCGCAGAACATGCCAATCGGAACGCCGGTGGCTTCCAGGCGTGTGACCTTCCCTTGTTGACCCACCAGCGCGGGACAATGTCCGGCATTGCACAACTCAATCCCACCCGATGAATCCGCCCGCCCACAGATGAGCGTAGCAAAGAAAGTGGACATCGTTGTCTCGCAGAAAATGCGGCTGGCACGCTCGACGAGCGCCTGGGCAGGGAGGTCCGTGGCCGTCAGCGTCCGAAAAATGGCGTGGAGCTGCGACATCAGCAGGGAGGCAGCAACCCCTTTTCCCGATACGTCTCCAAGGGCGAAGAAGAGGTTCGTTGATCCATTCTCGCGCACCACCAGATCACAATAGTCGCCACTCACCAGGCCCAGTGGGCGATAGTGATAGGAGACGTTCCAGCCCCCGAATCGCAGGTCTGTTTCCGGCAACAACCCTCGCTGAAGCTGGCCTGCCAGCTCAAGGTCCTGCTCCAGCGCGCGGCGTTGATCCGCACTCAGATGGTCGAGACACAACTTGACTAAGGGGTCAGCGAGGAGGCGGTCTTTCTCTACGGTTTCATGGCACACCTCGCACATACCGTAGGTCCCAGCTTCCATGCGCGCCAAGGCGGCGTCAACTTCGCTCAGAAGTTCGGCGATGCCGCCCTCCAGGCCAGCGACTCTTGCGGTGGATTCCAACCTCTCGCGTCGCGCCACCAACTGGTCGTGCAGGAATGACTCGGTGGTATCAGGCATGGTCGTCCTCCGGCAGAATCTTGGCCGCGCGGGGAACCTTGTCCCCTCATCGATACACGGACCGCTTCTAATTAGATTCGCCTGCCCTCCATTCTGGCACATGAAAACAACGACGGAAACCCGGTTCTCGCGCACCTCGGTCGGGGAGGGAAAGCCTGTAGCGCGGACCTGCTTTGTAGGTCCGCGGCTTTCCCTTGCCCATCAGGGACTGGGGCTTCACAGGTTTCGGAAAGACTCATTGGGGCTGTCGATCCCCGCAGGGGATCTATGAAGTAGCCGGGGGCAACGCCCCCGGAAAACGCGCCCCCAACCACCTCCGACCCTGAAAGGGTCGAATCCGCGTGGCGTCACGCCGGTCTTCCGTCCCCGCCCTGGGCCGGTGCGACCCCTTCAGGGTCGGGAGTCGAACACCACGCTTCCCGGGGGCGTTGCCCCCGGCTATTGTATGTATCCCCTGCGGGGATCAATGATGGACAGGGCCTACGAGTTTTTCAGAATCCCGGCAGGACTCGAAAGCCGAAGGTTTCAACATGGAATTTGAGCGCGGACCTGACGTCAGCGAGAGCTTCTTCGTAGGTGTCGCCTTCGCCGACCACAACCCCCCTTACGCCGAGAGGGTAGGCAACGAATCCGTCTGAGTGCTTCTCGATGACAAAATTGATGTTGCGCATGACCTCTCTTCGCCCCCAGATATAACACTGGAAGACCCAGCGTTGATGGAAACTTGAGCCTGTGCTCGCTCAGAAAGAGCTGGAATCGGTAAATGGAACCTGGAAGACTTTCCTTCCCGCCTTAAAAGTTGCCACTTGAACCGGGACGCGCACGTCACCTATAAAAAGGGCGAGCGAACCTCGCGGTCCGGTCTCAAGACGTAGCTTTGCAACAGGGTTGCTGAGGCGAACCCAAGTGGCTGCCTCTGTGTCCCCTGTGTTTACATAAACGGCGCCCTCTTTGATCTTACGTTGAGCTTCTGAGTTAGAAGTGAACTCCCCCAGATCTACTAGGACTCGGAAAAGTTCTTTCGGCTGAGGCAGGGGATATGGTTTGTATATAGTTTTGACCTGCGGGACAGAATTCTTTTGGAACTGCGCCTCAAAATCCTTCTGGGCCTGGTCCGCCGCCCCGGCGCTATGAAAATCCGTAATGATGCGGCGCGCCAGGGCTTTCTTAACTTCGAGCGGATGATCTTTCCCAGATGCCACCGATGTCTTGAGTTCCTCAATCGCGGCGGGGCTCATATCGGTGAGCAGCAGGTAATACCGCCACATCATCTCGTCCGAAATCGACATGAGCTTGCCGAACATTTCGGCGGGCGGCTCATTGATGCCCACGTAATTGCCCAGTGATTTCGACATCTTCTGCACGCCGTCGAGCCCTTCCAGGATGGGCATGGTCATGATGACCTGCGGCTCCTGCCCGTATTCCGGCTGGATGACGCGCCCGACGAGCAGGTTGAATTTCTGGTCAGTGCCGCCAAGCTCCACATCGGCTTCCAGCGCCACGGAATCGTAAGCCTGCGAGAGCGGGTAGAGCAGTTCGTGCATGGAGATGGGCAACTGCTCTTTCATGCGCTTCGAAAAGTCGTCGCGCTCCAGCATCCGCGCCACGGTGTAATGCGAGCAGAGTTTCACCCAGTCGGCGCTGGAAAGTTTGCCGAGCCAGCGGTTGTTGAAGTCCACCACGGTCTTGTGCGGATCGAGAATCTTGAAGACCTGTTTCTTGTAGGTTTCCGCGTTTGCAGCGATCTCCTCCGGTGTCAAAGGAGGGCGCGTCACGTTCCGCCCGGAAGGGTCGCCGATCATGCCGGTGAAATCGCCGATTAGAAAAATCACCGTGTGGCCGAGATCCTGGAAATGTTTGAGCTTGCGGATCAGCACCGTGTGGCCCAGATGGATGTCCGGCGCCGTGGGGTCAAACCCCGCCTTCACCCGCAGCGGTTGGCCGGTCTTCGCCGAACGTTCGAGCTTGGCCTTGAGTTCTTCCACGCGGATGGTTTCATCCGCGCCTTTGGTGAGATAAGCAAGTTGTTCGTCGAGGGTCATGAGTGGTCCTGCTATTCATCTGGCAGACGAAAGTCACGAAGCGATGTGGTATTAACGTGAGCTTTGACCTTGCGCAAGAAAGCCTCATCCGCGGTCACCAAAAGACCGCCCGATTGGATCGCCACAGCGAGAAAGTACGAATCGTAAACCGTCAATCCGTATGCCGAAGCCATCTCGATGGCTTTCACGAGTGCCGGAAACTGAAGCTGGAACAGTTGTAGTCCAATCTCCAGGATAGTCTTGATCGTTTCTGAAACCTCAGTGGGGGTTGCCCGGTGTCCAGCCGTCAAAGCGTTGGCGATTTCAATCAGCAAAAGGTCCGGGGCACCGAGTGCGCAGCGGTGGGACAGGAAAGCCTCGCGCAGTTTCCGAGCTTCAGCAACATCCGCTTCGCCTTTCTCCCGGAACCACTTGAGGACGACTGAGGTGTCGAGGATCAGAAAGGGGGGCGTGCCGCGGTTCCCCATCAATGCTTCTCTGGCATCTGCCAGCGGTCTCTCGCCGCACGCAAGATTTTTTCTGCTGGCCAATCTCCGAATTTGTGCGCGAGCCGATCCATCGCCTCCGCGGCGCGGCGCTGGCGGTCGCGGCGCTCCTCCTCGGCGACTTGGTTCGCCTGGCTCTCGGCCAGGGCATGTACCCCTTCCCGCAATACCGCGCTACGTGAGATTTTGCGGGCGCGCGCCAACCGGTCAGCCAATCGGAGCGTCTGAGGGTCAACCGTGATGTTTACTCTGGTTTTTGCGGCCAT
>Ga0326727_10007898_pt1 | contig 27578 bp, 22 predicted proteins | sample MB2enrmetagenome_FD_207643 | JGI IMG/M metagenome (GOLD analysis project Ga0326727, IMG submission 207643) | Lab enriched peat soil microbial communities from McLean, Ithaca, NY, United States - MB29MY | ecosystem: Environmental > Terrestrial > Soil > Wetlands > Peat | place: USA: New York...
TCAATCTCGGCGACAGTCGTATTCCCGTCGGCAGAAGTAAACCACCCCGTATCCCCCGTCTGCCCACCGGAGTCGCCATAAAAGCTCGTCTGATCCAGCACAACCTCAACCAAATCGCCAGCCTTCGCAGCCGGAACTCCCACGCCATCCTTCACAATCGCCAGCACCTCAGCGCCAGAGGCAGTGAGTTGCTTGTACCCCAGAAAATCCGTCTTCGGCAATTCGCGATAAGCCGGACTAGCCGTCTTCTGGCTCCCGCCCTTCCAACTTGCGCGTGCACGCGCCTGCTCCTCCGCGCGGGCGGCTTCAAAGCCAACTTCATCAAAACCGATCCGGGCATCGTGCGCAGCATCCTTCATGAAGTCGAGCGGAAGACCATAGGTTTCGTAAAAGTGGAATACTTTCGCTCCGGAGAATTTTAGTTCCCGCTCGCGAGACTCATTGAGGTTTTGTATATATGCCTCAACATAGAGATTCAACCTTTCAGTAGAAATATTCTTCCCCGCTTCACGACTGATGAGCTTCTTCATCTCCTCATCAGTCATGCTAGGCAGAATAGTATCTGCAATTGAATTGAGAAAACTAGATTCAACGCTTCCTAACCCTCCGGGAACAGAATTCATCGCAATTGCAAATGAATGCTCGCGCCATGTCTCAATGAGCCCATTGAAATAATTGGTTAATGCCGAGGAACCAATGTTCATGACACGCGCGAATTGTTTCTCCTCCTCCTCGACAACCTTGGCCACGCGATTTACGGAATCCTTCAACTCCGGATAAGCGCCCTGCATCAGATCCCGCACGGCATAAACCATCTGGTATAGAAACGGCTTCTCTTGCCCCAGCAGCCGTCCATGCCGAATTCCCCGCCTCAGAATCTTTCGCAGCACGTACCCGCGCCCTTCATTCGAAGGCAGCACGCCATCGTTGATAAGAAAAGTGGCCGCGCGCGCATGATCGGCAATGATGCGGAGGCTGGCTGCTCCCTCTCGCAAACGCTTCGCTCTCCTTTCTTCCTCAAGTCCCCGAGCCTCCATCGCTCCAGCTGCGTCTCCATCCAGAGACATGGCGGAACTCATTCCAAATTCCTGTTTAAGACCGGTAAGTTCGGCGGCACGGGCGATGAGTGGCGTAAACAAATCCGTCTCAAAATTGCTCACCTTCCCTTGCAGCACAGCCGCCAACCGCTCCAGCCCCGCGCCCGTATCAATCGAAGGCTTGGGCAGCGGCGTCAGCGCATAACTCGTCTTCTTCGTCGCCGGGTCAACGACCGCTGCCCGATCAAACTGCATGAAGACCAAATTCCAAATCTCCACGTACCGCGCTTCGTCCTTACCGAACGGCAAATCAACCCCCGCAGTCTCCGCCGCCTCGATCCCCATGTCGTAAAAAATCTCCGAGCATGGCCCGCACGGCCCCGTCTCGCCCATCTGCCAGAAATTATCCTTGAGCCCGTACTCGCGAATCCGTTCCTTGGGAACGCCGGCCTCAATCCAATAGCCCTCGGCTTCGTCGTCGCGCGGCACGCCATCCGCGCCCTCAAAAATCGTCACGTACAGCCGCTCTTTCGGAATCCCCAACCATTCGGGGCTGGTCACCAGCTCCCACGCAAACGCAATCGCCTCACGCTTGAAATAATCTCCAAACGAGAAGTTGCCCAGCATCTCAAAAAACGTATGATGCCGCCGCGTAAACCCCACATTCTCCAGGTCGTTATGCTTGCCGCCGGCCCGCACGCACTTCTGCGATGTAGTCGCCCGCGAGTACTCCCGCCGCTCGGCCCCCAGAAACAAATCCTTGAACTGGTTCATCCCTGCGTTGGTAAACAGCAGCGTCGGGTCGTTGGCCGGCACCAGCGAGGAAGAATGCACCCGCCGGTGCCCCTTCGACTCAAAAAAACGCAGAAATGTTTCCCGAATCTCGTTACCCGTCATTTCGTTCTTTTCACGAATTTCCATAGCGTTATCAGTGTATCCAATATGGCTCCTGCCCATCCCCGCTCACTCATGGGAGAATAGGGGTGTACACCGTCATGACAAACGACAACTTCGAACAACCCCTCCCCACTCCCGAAGGCGCACCTGAGCCAGCTACTGAGGCCATCGCCACTCCCATTGCCGAGCCGTCCCCAGCGCCTGAACCCCTCGCCGACGAGCCAGCCGAATCCTTTGCCGACATGCTCTCGGCCTTCGAACTCAGCCACTCGCATAAAGCTGAGGCAGGGAAGGGAACCGGCCAGCGTCAGCTCCAGGGCGTCGTCATTTCGCTCTCCGCCGACCAGGTCTTCCTCGACATCGGCTACAAGACTGAGGGCGTTTTGCCCCGCTCGGCCTTCGACAACAACGCCGAAGCCGTCAAGCCCGGTGACACATTCCCTGTTTCCGTCACTGGTCGAAACACCGAGCACTATTACGAGCTTTCGCGCTTCAAGGTGGCCCAGCCCCGCGATTGGTCGGCTCTCGAAGCCGCTTTCGCTGAGAAAATCGCCATCGTCGGCACTGTCACTGAGGTCCGCAAGGGAGGCGTCACTGTCGATGTTGGCGTCCGCGCCTTCATGCCCGCCAGCCGCAGCGGCACCAAGGACGCAGCCGAGCTGGAGAAACTGGTCGGCACTGAGATTACCTGCCGCATCACCAAGCTCGATGTCACCGACGAGGATGTGGTCGTCGATCGCCGCATCGTTCTTGAAGAGCAGGCCCGCGGCCTCACCGAAGCCCGCCGTGAAGCGCTGACCGAAGGCTCGATCGTTACCGGCACTGTCAGTACCCTCATGCCCTACGGCGCTTTCGTCGATATCGGCGGCATCGACGGCCTGCTCCACGTCTCCGACATTTCCCACGCCCGCGTCACCAAACCCGAGGACGTGCTCACCGTCGGTCAGGAACTTCAGCTCAAAATCCTCAAAATTGATCCCGAAACCAAGAAAATCTCTCTTGGCCTCAAGCAGCTTCAACCCGAACCCTGGCAGACCGTCTTGCTCGCCGTCGGTCAGCGCATCACCGGCACGGTCACGCGCCTCGCCGACTTTGGCGCATTTGTCGAGATCGAACCCGGTATTGAAGGCCTCATCCACATCTCGGAGATGTCCTACGGCAAAAAGCTCCGCCATCCCAGCGACATGCTCAAGCAGGGCGAACGCGTCGATGCTGTTGTTCTCGCCATCAAGCCGGAAGAGCGGCGCATCTCCCTTGGTCTCAAGCAGACCCTCGCCGACCCCTGGACTGAAGTCGAGCGCAACTTCCCCGTCGGCTCGCAGATTGAGGGCCCCATCACCAAGCTGATGAATTTCGGCGCATTCGTGCAACTCGCCGACGGCGTCGAAGGCCTCGTCCACATCAGCGAAATCACCGCCGAGCGCCGCCTTAACCACCCCTCCGACGTGCTCCGCGCCGGGCAGATCGTCAAGGCGCAAGTCCTCGCCATCGACATGGTGAAACACCAGATCAAGCTCAGCATGAAGCAGCTCATCCCCACCGAAATCGATGAGTACATTGCCGAGCACAAGGTTGGCGATCAAGTTTCCGGCCGCGTCATCGAGCAATCCCCATCGCTCATTCATGTCGAGCTGGGCGATGGCATCCGCGCCACTTGCCGCAATGCGTCGGCCTCCGCACGCGCTGAGAAACCCGCCAAATCCGCAGAAGCGGCATCCACACCCGCCGTCAAGCCCGATCTGTCCAACTTGTCTGCGCTTTTCAAAGACCGCTTCAAAGGCAGCACTCTCGCAGCTTCCATCAAGCCGGAACCATTCAACGAAGGCCAGATCCGCAACTTCAAAATCACCAGGCTCGATCCGGAAGCCAAGAAAATCGAAGTGGAGTTAGCATAGTGCGGGATTTCCTCATCTGCTAGGCAGTGTCTGGTGAATCCCAATTCAACGAGCCTTGTGTCAGGGCACGACTTTAGTCGTGCCGTAAACTGCAAAATAAACATGGCCTTTAGGCCCTGAGTTGAGCATATTCAAGCCAATTCACTTCCCAATCTTGGGATGAAGGAGAGCGCATAGCGATATCACATCCCCAACCTACATCCCAGCCCCATCCGCCTTTACCGCCTCGCCCGTCGCACTCTTCCCCGACCCCTTCGCATTCACCGCCCGCAGCGGCATCGCACTCGCCTCCTGATGCAGCGTGACAATGATCGCCCCGGCCGGCTTCTTGCCCTGGCACTGGTAAGAGTGCGGAATGCTCGAGTCGAAATAAACCGCGTCGCCCACCCCCAGCAGGAACCCCTGTTCCGCGTGCCGCAGCTCCAGTTCTCCCTCCAGAATGTATAGAAACTCGAACCCTGGGTGCATGTGCGCCTTGGGTTCCATCTCCTTGGTCAACGGCACAAACTCGGCAAAGTATGGGTCCATCTGCCGGTCGGGAACCATGTAGCCGAGGCTCTCAAAAAAATAAGTCGGAAACTCCACCCCGGTCTGCGGCAGCTTCACCCGATCCTTGCGCCTGTGAATCCGAAAGACCGCCGACGGATCGCTTTCAAAGAAGTACGAAAGATCCTTTGAAAACACCATCGCGATCCGCGCCAGGTTGCGCAGCGTCGGCACCACGCGCCCCGTCTCCAACTGTGACAAGAAACTGGCCGAAAGCCCCGTCCGCTGGCCCAGCTCCACCAGCCCCATCGACTTCTTCAGCCGTAGCCGCCTGATCCTATCGCCGATATGCTTCTCGGCAATCACCTGCGATGTCGTCTCCGCATCCACCTGCGACTTTTGCGTCTCTTCGCTGCGAACCACCGCCGACTCGCTCATAGACCCTCCAGCCCGCGCACAATCTTTTTACTTTGGGGAAATATTGCGCGCATCAAAAACTATTCTCATCCTACTAAAGTCCCATTTCCCTCGCAATGCCTTTTTCTCTCCACGAGCATCAAAGCCGCCCGCTCTTCCTGGGAGCATCTTTCGCACCTGCGTTCGCTTCGGCTTTCATCGCGACTTTTCAATCAACTGTCACCGCCGCCAACTCGCGAACTTGCCATCCCCGCGAAGCGGTGCCTACTCGCCGCTTTTGTCATATAGGGCAATCGCATGAATCCAATTTGTCGACCAGACTGATTCTAATTTCTATCGCGCCGGAGGCGCAGTGGTGGTTAGCCCCGCGCTTTAGCGTGGGGAAATGGGCCAACAATAACCAGTCAGCCCCGTCGGGGCGGCGCAAGACGGCAGATTGGCCGTTAAGGCAACATTCATACGATTGCCCTGCTTTGCCATAGAAGCCGGATACCTCACCCAACCCCGCACGCGCTATCCTAAAGTGTCCGGCCGATCTAGCACTATCTGGCCCATTAAGGAAGAAAATGCCCGAAGATCAAAACATTCCTGCCGCGCAAGCGGCGTCAGCCGCACCGCAGGTGCCCCCTGTCGCCACCATCGCCACTCTTGGCCAGCATGAAGGCCAATCCGTCACCCTCCGCGGCTGGCTTTACAACCTCCGTGAGAGCGGCAAGCTGCTCTTTCCCATCTTCCGTGACGGCACCGGAACCATACAAGGCGTCGCCCACGTCAAGAGCGTCTCGCCCGAAGTCTTCGAGGCTCTCAAAGGCCTTACGCAGGAATCCAGTGTCATCGTCATCGGCAAGGTCCGCGCCGACAAGCGCGCTCCCGGCGGCTTCGAGCTCGATGTCGAAGGTCTTCAGGTGGTTCAGCGCGTCCCCGAGTCCGACCCCTACCCCATCACACCCAAAGAGCACGGCGTCGATTTCCTCATGGAGCACCGCCATCTCTGGGTTCGCTCCCCACGTCAATCCGCCATCCTCCGCATCCGCGCTGAAATCATGCGCGCCGCCGCTGAGTATTTTGACTCCAACGGCGTCATCCGCACCGACCCGCCCATTCTCACCCCAGCCGCCTGCGAAGGAACTTCCACGCTCTTTCCCGTCGATTATTTCGGCGATCCGGCCTACCTCACCCAATCCGGCCAGCTCTATATCGAGTCCACAGCCCTCGCCCTTGGCAAGGTCTACAGCTTCGGTCCCACCTTCCGCGCTGAAAAATCCAAAACTCGCCGTCACCTCACCGAATTCTGGATGATCGAGCCGGAGGTCGCTTTTATGGACCTCGACGGCCTCCTGGAGCTAGCCGAAAACTTCCTTTCTCATATTGTCCAATCCGTCCTCAAAAACCGTGCTCCCGAGCTGGCAATCATCGGCCGCGACCCCGCAAAGCTCCAGGCCATCTGTCCGCCCTTCCCGCGCCTCCGCTACGACGTTGCCTGCGAAATGCTCAACCAGGCCCACAAAGACGGCCATCTTGAAGCCCCCTTCGAGTACGGCAACGACTTCGGCTCTCCCGACGAAACCTGGCTCTCCAGTCAATATGACAAGCCGGTCATGGTCAACCGCTATCCTGCTGATGTAAAAGCCTTTTACATGGAGCCTGACCCCGTCGATTCGCGCTTTGCCCTCTGCGTCGATGTCCTCGCCCCCGAAGGCTACGGCGAAATCATCGGAGGCTCGCAGCGCGTTTCCAGCTATGAGCTCCTCAACTCCCGCATCGAACAGCACAACCTCCCTAAGGAAGCCTTCCAGTGGTATCTCGACCTACGCCGATACGGCAGCGTCCCCCACTCCGGCTTCGGCATGGGCATCGAACGCGCCGTCGCCTGGATCTGCGGCCTCGACCACGTCCGCGAAACCATCCCCTTCGCCCGCACCCTCCACCGCATCTACCCGTAGGCCACGCTGCCAATCCCACGGGTTTATGGCTCCACACTCGGTGCGTTCCGGCAGAGATAACCATTGTAAAGCACTGATAATAAACTATTACATAAATAATATCCTATAGATGCCGATAAGCGGAGTACTGCGGGTGCCCCAGGTCCGGATTTTCGGACCTGGGATTCCAGCCCAACGCAATCTGGAGCCGGAATAAGGTCTTTTCGCTACCCGTGTATCCCAGGCTATGCAGCAGCCGGCAGACATGCGCCGGATGATAACGGACCCCGAAGCGTTCCTCAATCAGATCGGCCACGCGGGCGCAGGTCCAATGGCCGGAATCCGAGCCCACTTCCTGCATTAAAACCCGGTCGAGTTCCCGCATGGCATCGGCATCCAGCCGTCGAGGTCGACCGGCCGAGGGTTGGGCTCGCAACCCCTGGCTGCCTTCCTGCCGAATTGTCGCTCTCCAACGCCTTAAACTGCGCCGATCCACTCCCATTTGCCGCGCCACCTCCACAGGGGCAAGCCCCTGTGCAAGTAAAACTAGGGCGCGAAATCGTCGCCGCTCCAATTCTTCCGGAGAACCAATCGGTCGCATGAGTCGTCTCTGCAGGCCAGTATAGGGCATTACTTATGCAGAAATTGCACAATTTCATCGTTTTTGACCAATTCAGAGCTCGATTTTTGCTTTTTGTGCCCTGCATTACTAATGTCCCATCTTTCCGTCAAGAAATCTACCTATTCCGCCAACAAGCGGAGCTGCCACGTCGGCTCCTCGTCTTGAGGCAATAACAATGGCTGCGGACCATCGGCTTTCGTCCATCCGATCCAATGAAAGAGCAGTGCATTTGCACTCGGCTGCGTAATCAAATTCCCAGTCCGCTTACCTACGCTCCCATCGCCAGCTTTTCATTCGACGCTGCCATCCCGCCGATGTAGAATCTCTGGGATCAATCACACCGTTTAGAAACAAACCCCTACCGCTGCAAGAAAAGGAAAGACTCATGCGGATTTCGTCCTTCGTGCGCCACCTGCCCCTCTTTTTTGCCATCACATATCCAGCCCTCGTTCTCGCCCAGTTCCAGCAGCCCACTGCCGAAGAACTCAAGATGACCTCTGACCCCAAGGCTCCGGGAGCTGCCGCCGTCTACCTCAACGTCGAGGAGGTCGCCAATGATCCCATCCATTTCCAGAGCGTCTACGTGCGCATCAAGGTCCTGCAGGAAAAGGGCAAGGAGCTGGCCACCGTCCATCTCCCTTACTGGCACGGCAACTTCAAGATTGAAGACATCAAGGCGCGCACCATTCACTCCGACGGAACCGTCATTCCGCTCGTCGGCAAGCCTGAAGACCTCTTGCTCTCTAAGACTTCGTCCGGCAATGGCGAACAAATGCAGATCAATAGCAAGGTCTTCACCCTGCCCAGCGTCGAGGTCGGCAGCATCCTCGAATATCGCTACGAACTGCGCTACGACGACGACCATGTCTCGTCGCCCACCTGGGAGATTCAGCGTCCTTACTTCGTCCACCACGCGCGCTATACTTTCACGCCCTTCAAGGCATTCCTGCCCGGCGGCACCAGCATGTACCTCACCGACGCGCATGGCAATTCGGTCAACACCCTCATCTGGTACAAGGTTCTTCCAAAAGATGTTGATATGAAGGCCGACGTGGCCGGAGTTTTTCACCTTGAGGTGACCGACATCCCAGCCACGCCGGACGAGGAGTTCATGCCGCCCCTCAATGGCCTGCTCTACCAAGTGAAGTTCTATTACATGAGCGCCCATGACACCGCTGACTTCTGGGTCTCCGAAGCCAAGCGTTGGTCAAAGGAAGTGGATCATTTCGCCGAACCCTCCAAAGTCATAAAGGAAGCGGTTGCCGGCATCATCGCTCCCGGTGACAGCGATCTGGATAAAGCGAAAAAGCTCTACAAGGCTGTCCAGGCGCTCGATAACACCGACTATTCCCGCAAGAAGAGTGGCGCAGAACTCAAACTGCTCAATTTGAAAGTCGCCCGGCACGCCGAAGATACCTGGACGCAGAAGAGCGGCACGAGCCAGGACATCACTCTGCTTTATCTCGCCATGTTGCGCGCCGCGGGCCTCAACGCCAACGACATGAAGGTCGTCGATCGCAGTGAACGCGTATTTGCGATGGGCTATCTCGATTTCGACCAACTGGATGATGACATCGTCGTTTTGAACATAGCCGGCAAAGATATTGCCCTTGATCCAGGCGAGAAGATGTGCCCGTTTCAGACCATCCGCTGGGTACATTCCGGAACCGCCGGCATTCTCCAGGGCGACCATGTGCGCAGCCTTGCGATTACGCCCGAGCAGGCTTACACCGGAAACAAGGTCACCCGCAATGGCGACTTGACCATCGACGAGCACGGCGCCGTCACCGGCCAACTTACCTTTGTGATGCTCGGCCAGGAGGCTCTTTCCTGGCGGCAGCGTGCCCTGCGAAACGACCCGGACGAACTGAAGAAGCAGTTCGACCGCTCACTCGAATCCGTCGTTCCCGATGGCATCGAGGCGCATATCGATCATTTCCTCGGACTCGACGATCCCGAAGTCAACCTCGTGGCCATTGTGAATGTCCACGGAAACCTGGGCGCCGCGACCTCAAAACGCCTGCTCCTGCCCGGTTTTTTCTTTCAGACCCGCGGCAGCCATCCCTTCGTCAATGAGGAAAAGCGCATTGAGCCGGTTGATATGCATTATGGCGACACGGTAACTGACCAGATTGTCTATCACTTGCCAGCCAACATGAGCGTGGAAGGCGCGCCCCAGGATACGAAAATTCCCTGGCAGGGTCATGCGGTCTTTGTCACCAAGACAGTCTCCAAGCCTGGCCAGATCACCATCGCTCGTCTCTTTGCCCGCGCCTTCAGCTCCGCCAAGCCCGAGGAGTATCAGGACCTTCGCGGCTTCTACCAGAAAGTCGCCGCCGCCGACCAGGCGCAACTCGTGCTAACCAAAGCGGCCCCCGCGCAGAAAGGAAACTGATCATGAGAATTCCGTTTCCTTCAGGCCTGATTCGTTTTTTGATGATTGCGCTGCTTGTCTTCGCCTGCCAGCCCGGCCTCGCCAGTTGGTTCGGCAAGGATAAGCAGGATCTGCCGCAGTGGGGCCTCGATGCCGCCAAAACTCCCACGCCTGCCTATGTGAAGGATGCCGCGGTTGTCATCCTTTTCGATGAGTACCTTGAAACCGTTGACGCACAGGGCCGCGCCACCGAGCGTGAGCGCCGAGTTAAGCGCATTCTCAAGCCCCAGGGTCGCAACATTACGTGCAATGTCGATTACGACGTGGACGAGAAGGTCAACTACTTCCGCGAGTGGACCATTGCCGCCGACCAAAAGCAATACCAGGCCCAGGACACTGACTTCATCGATGAGGGCGACACCAGTGTCCCCATCATGCTCTCCACGCGTAAAGACCGTGTTGTTCATCCTCCCGCCGCCGATGTAGGCGCTGTCATCGTCTGCGAGTCCGAAAAATCGGTTGAACCTTATCTTCAAGAGACGGTCTGGGAAATCCAGGCTCCTATTCCCATCGTCTTCCAGGCTCTCGAAGTTGATCTGCCCTCCGGTCGATCTTACTCAGCTGCCTGGCACAAATTCCCGCCCGCCAAGCCTGTCGAAGTCGCTCCCAACCACTGGCGCTGGGAACTGAAAGACATGCCCGCACTTGACCTCCGCGATGTAAAGTCCCATCCGGATTGGGTCGCGCTAGCCGCGCGTATGTCCGTTCAGTGGGGCGATGCCGCCATTCCTGGTATAGACAATCAGTGGCGTGCCATCGGGCAATGGGTAACCACGCTGGAGGCAAACCGTCCCGATCCGTCGCCGGAGATCACCGCCCAAACCCAAAGCCTTATCGCCGGCGCGCCCGACTTCTACGCCAAACTCAGCCGCATCACCGAATACATCCAGAAGAACGTTCGCTACTTTACCGTCTCGCGCGGCATTGGCGGCTTGCAGGCCAACCACGCAGCCGACATCTTCCGCAATCGTTACGGCGACTGCAAAGACAAGACCACGCTGCTGATCTCTATGCTCCAGGTCGCCGGCATTCATGCCTTCTATGTGCCATTGGACGACCGTCGCGGCATCGTCGATCCCGATGCACCCTCCTTGATGGGCAACCACATGATTACGGCCATCGAGGTGCCTGCGGAGGTGCAGGATCCGCGCCTTAAGGCCATAGTCAAAACCAGCGACGGCAAGCGCTGTCTAATCTTCGATCCCACCGACGAGCGCACTCCGGTTGGCAATCTCCCTTCTGAGGAGCAGGGCGGCTACGGCATCCTTGCCGCCGGAGCTTCAAGCCAGATCATTGCTCTTCCGGTACTCGATCCCGACGCCAACGGCACTGATCGCAAAGGCGTCTTCACCCTCTCACCCGACGGCACTCTGACCGGCTCCGTTGATAGCGCCTCTATCGGTCCCAAAGGCGGCGAGCTGCGCACCGTCCTCAAGTACACCGACGACAAGGAGCGCCGCGAGTACTGGGAGAAGTACGTGGCTTACACCCTTCCCGGCGTCACACTCGATAATTTTCAATTCATACAGCCCTCAGCCCTCGACAAGCCCCTCGAATTTCACTACAAGGTGACAGCCCACCAATACTCGCATCAGGCTGGCCCGCTCCTGCTGGTGCGTCCTCGCGTGGTTGGCACTTTTGGTCGGCCTTTCGATGACAAGCCGCGCAGCTATCCCATCGACCTCGACGCAACCGGCCGCTGGCGCGACAACTTCGACATCACCATCCCTTCCGGCTACGTCGTTGATGAAACTCCAGACCCCGTCAGCATCGACGTCGGCTTTGCCAGCTACCATTCCGCGACCACAGCCAAAGGCAATCTCCTCCACTACGAGCGCGAATACGTCGTCCGCCAGGTCGAGATTCCACCCACCAAAGCCGCCGATTTCCGCCTGCTCGAGTCCACTATCCTCTCCGACGAAAAGGACTCAGCGGTCCTAAAGAAGCAATAACAGTGTTTCAAGAACCGGAGGGAGGCGGGGGTTTCAACCCCCGCATAAGGTCAGCAGAATCTGCGGGGCTTTAGCCCTGGAGGGAATGCCTGCTGGATTCCCGGGTCCCGCAAACTGGACCCGAGAATCCACCCCAATCGTTTACGCTTAACAAGTCATGATTCGCTGGCTCGTCATCGGAATTGGCGACATCGCGCGCCGTCGCGTCATCCCAGCCATCCTCGCGGAGCCGCGCAGCCGCTTGCAAGCGTTGCTCACCCGCGATCCGCAAAAAGCCGAGGCATATCCCGGCGTCGAAGTCTTCACCAATCTCGAAGTTGCGCTCCTGACCACTCCGATTGACGCTGTCTACGTTGCCTCGCCGGTCTTTCTCCATGCGCCACAAACCATTGCCTGCCTTTCTGCCGGCAAGCACGTTTTATGCGAAAAGCCCACGGCGATGAACCTCGCTGAAGCGCAATCCATGGTTGCCGCCGCGCGCGACCACCAGCGGCTCTTCTCGGTCGCGTACTATCGCAGGCTCTTTCCCAAGCTCATGCGCGCCCGCCAACTCATTGCCGAAGGTGCCATTGGCCAACCGGTTTTCGCCGAAGCAAACTGCCATGGGTGGCTCAAGAACGATGATCCCGATTGGACCAGAAACTGGCTCTTTAATCCCGCCATGGCTGGCGGCGGCCCGCTTTACGACATCGCCTGTCATCGCATCGATGCCCTGAATTTCCTCTTCGACGAGCCATGCCGCGCCACTGGCTTCCTATCCAACGCCGTTCATTCCATGGCTGTTGAAGACGCGGCCACTGTCCTCATTCAATATGAGCGCGGCGTTCATGCAACGGTAGACGTTCGCTGGAACTCGCACATCGACCGGGACCAGTTTCGCGTAATCGGAACCGACGGCGAGATGAATCTTGATCCTCTCAGCGGCCCGATTCTTCGCGTTGGCGACAGGCAGGAGTCGCTCCCCACCCACGCCAACGCGCATTATCCGTGCATCGAAAACTTCGTCGCCGCCATCCTAGACGGAGCGCCTCTCGCTTGCACCGGCGATGAGGCTCTGTGGACTGACCGCGTCATTCAAATGGCTATGCTCGCCAATTAACCCGAGAATAATTCGCTCTGAATCCCGCTTTCTCTCTACGCGGGTGCCCCAGGTGCCTCGCTTTTGGGCACCTGGGATTCCACCAAGCCCCAAAACAATTCGCTCTGAATCCCGCCCCCATCGCGCGCATCCATACAGTCATGAGCCATCCTCTTTTCTCTCCGCTTCAACTCCGTTCAATCAGCTTTCCTAATCGCATCGGCGTCACGCCCATGTGCCAATACTCCTCACAGGATGGCTTCGCTAATGATTGGCACCTCGTCCATCTCGGCAGCCGCGCGCAGGGCGGGGCAGGCCTGGTCATTCTTGAGGCCGCAGCCGTTCATCCTGTAGGCCGCATCTCTCCCGGCGATCTTGGACTTTGGAGCGACGCCCACATTCCCGCCCTCGCGCGCATTGTCGAGTTCATTCACTCGCAGGGCGCTCGCGCCGCCATTCAACTGGCTCATGCCGGACGCAAGGCCAGCACGAAGATTCCTTTCTCTGGATCAGGCCCGCTCTCTGACGATGAGGGCGCCTGGCAGGTGGTCGCGCCCAGCCCATTGCCCTTCGCGCCTGGCCACCCTCTGCCGCAAGCGCTCGATCAGGCCGGCATCACCGCCATCATCGATGCTTTCTCCCTGGCTACCCAACGCGCATTCAAAGCCGGTTTCGATGCAGTTGAGATTCACGCGGCGCACGGTTATCTGCTCCACCAATTTCTATCTCCGCTTACCAACCAGCGCACCGATTCTTACGGCGGCAACTTTCAGAATCGTGCTCGTCTCGCCTTGCAAGTGGTGGACGCAGTCCGCGCCCAGTGGCCCGCTCACCTGCCGCTCTTGGTTCGCATCTCTGCCACCGACTGGGTTCCCGGCGGCTGGTCTGTCGATGAATCCGTTCAGCTCTCTAAGCTTTTTCGCGAGCATGGTGTCGATCTGGTCGATGTTTCCTCCGGCGGCCAGGTTCCCAACGCGCAGATTCCCGCTGCTCCCGGATTTCAAGTCGAGTTTGCGGCCAGAATCCGTCGCGAAGCAGCCGTGCCCACCGCTGCCGTTGGCCTCATTACTGACCCCGTCCAGGCCGATACCATCGTTGCCCAAGGCGAAGCCGATCTCGTTCTCCTTGGCCGCGAACTGCTACGCGATCCATACTGGCCGCTCCATGCCGCAGCCATTCTCGCGGAGCCCACCAGTTGGCCACAGCAATATCTGCGCGCTGCGCCGCCCAATTCCGCCGCACGCTCCCCCATCGCCCGCCCTGAAACGACAACCTAAACAGCCGCGGATCTGGTCAGCTTTCTCCTCGATCGGGGTCCGCGCTCCGCCTCTTTCCCCGACAAACTCTGGCATCTCGCAGATTTTGCTTCACAAAGTGTGCAGATTGTGGCCTATACTGCCTCTAGAGAAGGGCGTTCACCTCGGTTGCGGTGTCCCTCTCGTCTTCTCCATGGCCATGCAACTACCCAGGGATCGCATCATCGATTCCCCCGCAATCCCCGACCGCCTCTACTTCAAGATTGGCGATGTGGCCCGTATCTGCCAGGTCAAAGCCTATGTTCTGCGCTTTTGGGAGACGCAGTTTCCGCAGCTAAAACCCAACAAGAGCGGCACCGGCCAGCGGCTTTACCGGCGTCACGATGTCGAACTGGCTTTGAAGATCAAGCGCCTGGTTCACACCGAGGGCTATACGCTCTCTGGCGCGCGCCAAGCCCTGGAGCAAAGCCACCGCCAACCTAATCCTGAGCCGCAGCCTGATCCCCAGTCCCGCCTCCCGCTCACCATCGTCGGTGAAACTCAGCCCATCTCCGCCCAGACAGAGGACGTCGCTTCAACCATCGCCCATGCGCGCTCTGAACTCCGCGAGATCGCCAACCTGCTCGCAACGCCTGAGCCCCAGCCGCCGCGTCGCCGCGCCCGTCTAGCCACCATACCATCCGCGTCAGGCTCGCTCTTCCCGCCTTTTTGATTTAAATCGAACCTGCGTCATTCCAGTATCGAGGCAACTTGCTAAATAGTTCGATGGTTGGAGTTTACTAAATATTCAATATTTCCGCATAGATGTGACGAAATTCTCTCTTGACAACGCGAAGATTTAGCTCATATAGTTGCTGTCGCAAATTAAACAGCGGCGATGCCGGACGCCACCCAACGCCCGGCGTTAAACAGCTTAGTCGCAAGCACGGTCGTGACGTTGCTTTAACTTGGCGAGGCGCGCTGAGTACGTTTCGCCCCTAACCATGGCAGTGGAAAAGATCCCCATGCCCCAGGAGTGAGGAATCCTATGAAGAATCTTTGCTTGATATGGACTGAGCTGGCAGTGTTGCGGCCCACGGCGTTCGCCGGCAATGCATTGGCAGATGTTCACCTCCGGGCCGAAAAAGGAAACGAGAGAAGTGTAAATGTACGGAGGAGCGCCGTGACCATGTCTCTCAGCCGTTCCAGTCTTGCCGGAGCATTTCTTTCGCTGATGTTGCTGCTGCTTTTCCCGGCCGCGACGGTAAGAGCGTTCGCCCAGAACAACGATCAGGACAGGGGAAAGACGTTTGGCGACTCGAGCACGCCGCCGGTCTACAGCGTTGAGAACACGGGTGCGTACTACCCGGTGCCGAAGTTCCCGTCGTTCGGGCAGCTTCCGATTATTCGACCTCTCCCGGACCCGTTCCAGTCCGTCAACGGGGAGCACGACCCCTGGTTCGCAAGCTGGGAGCAGCGGCGCAACGAGATCAAGGCTGGGATCGAAAAGTATGAGATTGGGCCGAAGCCCGATTGTTCGGATTGCACCATCACTGCCACGTATACGCCGCCGGCGGCAGGATCAACCACTGGTTCACTGACAGTGAATGTGACCAGGAAGGGAAAGACGCTGACTTTGACTTCGGGCGTCTATATTCCGGAGGGAGAGGGCAACGGCCCGTTCCCTGCGTTGATCCCCATGGAGATTGCCTCTTTCAGTTGGCCTCCCTACGGTGTCTTTAGCTTTCCGGCACCGACACCCCCCGATTATGGCAGTCTTCCCGCCAGCGTGTTTCAGGGCCTGCCCATTGCAACAGTTGGTTACGTGAGCACCCAGGTAGCCCAATACTCGTTTACTTCGCCGAGCGACCACACGACGGATCCGTTCTACCAGCTTTACCCTGAATATTGTGAAGGGGTGTGCACCGGTACCAGTAATCAAGGGGAATACGCCGCCTGGTCCTGGGGAGTGAGCCGCCTCATCGATGGCATGGAAATCGCGACTCATCAATCCGTGAATCCGCTGCCCATCGACATGAAACACCTGGCAGTGACGGGATGCTCCTTTGCCGGGAAGATGGCGCTCTATGCCGGGGCGTTCGACGAGCGCATTGCTCTCACCATTGCCCAGGAGAGCGGCGGCGGCGGCGCAACATCCTGGCGCGTGTCGCACGATATCGAGGCCCAGGGTGCTGTGGAAGATGTCGACGACACGAATTATGACTGGTTTGCCGGCCAGATGAAGCAGTTTGCAGGCGCCAATGTCTACAAGTTGCCGGTGGACCAGCATGAGTTGATGGCCATGGTGGCGCCGAGGGCGCTGCTGGAAACGGGCAATAGCGGGCAGTACTGGCTGTCGAATGGGTCCAATTATGTCGCGGCACGGGCGACGCAGAGGATCTACAACACACTGGGCATCGGAGACCGGTTCGGCTTCTATATCGACGGCAACCACCCGCACTGTGGAACGCTGCCCGCCGAATCTCCGGTGATCGCAAGCTTTGTGAACAAGTTCATGCTGGGGCAGACGACGGTCAGCACGGATGTTCACGTTTACCCGAACCCCAAAGACACGACGGACTATGGGTATCCCATTGTGACCAATAACGGCAGCTACGCATACTATTTCCCGACCTTGAATTACCGGCGGTGGACGGACTGGTGGGGAAGCGATCGGCCTGGATTCCCAGATAACTGGAACACCGGTGGAACCGTGTTGGCGTCATTGGACCCGGCTGGTCTGCCGCTTTTCGGTCCGTGGACTCTAGATGTCAATACTGGCGACACCGTTGAGGGAGGGTACGAGTTGTTGCTGGGGGGCAAACACCCGGCCGCGACCGTGTCTCTGGTGAGCGGGGCGAACATAACAGCCGACATCGTATGTCAAGGTGGCGTTTCCTATACTCTCACTATTCCGCTGCCGACCCAGTCCTATTCGCTTGCCGCGGGCGACAACTCCTGGCAACCAACAATCAAGCTGTTCACGCCTCCCGCGGAACAGGGCTCAGCCACAGCCACCCTTCCCACAGGAGTTGCGGCGTGCGTTGGCGGCCGCACAACTCATGCGTACTTCAGCGCCATGGGATTATCAGTAGGCGGCGCCGGCAACCCTGGAGGGCCCGGTTTGCTGACCACGGACGTTACGGATCCTCTTAATCTGACGTTCCACGTTTTCGACAAGAACAACGGCCGGGGCACCTCGTACAGTTGGCCGCTAAGCATTAACTGGAACCCGCTGACCTCAGCAAATAGCACCAATCAAAACCCGGTTGCTCAACAGTAGCTTGTCTGGAAGTCGCGCGGGGCGGGTTCTCGATGCCCACCCCGCGTCTTTCTCTGGAATCAGAGTGTTAACTTGTGCTTTTCGTTGTCAGCGATAGCCTTGCGACGCTCAAAGAGACAATCTCTTGCCCCAGCTCGATCAAGGGAATGCGTCCTGACGTGAGGCCTCATTTAGACGTTCACTGACTCGTAGCATTTGTCAGAAATCTCTCCGGGCCACAGCTTCACTTTGCCCGCTCGAAGGTGAGTGACGCAGAATTGATGCAATAGCGCAGTCCGGTAGGCCGTGGACCGTCAGGGAAGACGTGGCCCAAATGCCCACCGCAGCGGGCGCATGTGACCTCGACGCGCCGCATTCCCAGGCTCCCGTCTTCATGCTCGTTGACGGCTTTGGACTCCGCGGGCAGCATAAAGCTTGGCCAGCCGCAGCCGGAGTCGAACTTCGCCCCGCTCAGAAACAGCAGCGCCCCGCACCCCGCGCAATGGTAGTTGCCTGTCTCGTGGTTCTCCGTGAGGACGCCCGTGAATGGCCGCTCAGTGCCTTTTTCGCGCAGCACCCTGTACTGTTCCGGCGTCAGCCGCGCGCGCCACTCCGCCTCTGAGTGCGGAATGGTTTCCGGCATCTCGCTGGGTTTGCCCGCTTCGCTCATGGCGTGCCTCCTCGGTTCGTAATGACCGTTGGATGCGCTCGGCCACTGGAACGAAGCAGAACTTCAGACCTCTGCCACCACTTCAATCTCCACCAGCACATCCTTCGGCAGGCGGGAGACTTCCACCGTGGTTCGCGCCGGCGGAGCAACACCTTCCGGGCCGAGATAGGCTCCGTAGACCGCGTTCATGGCCGCAAAATCGTTGAAGTCTTTGAGAAAGACGGTCGTCTTGACGGCTTTTGCGAGACTCGTTCCTGCGGCTTCCAGAATGGCCTTGAGGTTTTCCAGCACGCGCGTGGTCTGCTCTGTGATGCCGCTCGCCACCACCTGCTGAGTGACCGGGTCCAGCGCAATCTGGCCGGCTGTGAAAACAAGATTTCCCGCACGAACAGCCTGAGAATAGGGGCCTATAGCTGCGGGAGCCGAGGACGTTGCGATGACGTGTTTGCTCATGTCTCGATTGTAGCGTCAGAGCCGCGGCAGACGGGTCGGCTTGCCGTCCCCACCCTCGGCGCGTCACACTGAGAAGCAGAATGTTGTCCCCATTGTCCATAGGAATCACTGCCGGGCTTGGCGCAACCGCCGGATTAGGTCTGGCTGCGGGCGGATTTGCTTATGCTGCCATGTGGCCTGCGTCGCAGATCTTCGGCTCCGCGCTGATTGCGCCGCCGCGGCCAGGCGAACTAGCGCTCACCTTCGACGACGGCCCGAATCCCGCCTGGACGCCTCGCCTGCTCGAGGTTCTGGCCCGCCGCGAGGTTCATGCGACCTTTTTTCTCGTCGGCCGTTACGCGCAGGCAGAACCGGCTTTGGTGTGGCAGATCGTCGCAGCAGGGCACCAGATCGGCAGCCACTCCTGGAGCCATCTCAATCTCGCTCTTGCCTCCGCCAGCCGCATCGAGGAGCAGCTCTCCCGCACCAGCCAGACGCTCGAGCAGATTACAGGCGCTCCGGTTCGCTACTTTCGTCCGCCGTTTGGCGCGCGCCGTCCCGAAACACTGCGCATCGCACGACGGCTTGGCTTGATTCCCGTCCTCTGGAACGCCATGACCTCAGACTGGAAAAATCCTTCGGCCGACGCCATCGCCAACCGGCTTTGCAGCAAAATCGACCGCCTCTATCGTTGCGGCTATGCAGCCAACATCGTCCTCCACGACGGAAACCACCTGGACCCCGCCGCCAACCGTGCCCCATCCATGGCCGCTACCGCTCAACTCATCGCCCGCTACCAACCAACCCATGAGTTTGTAACTGTCGCTGCGTGGAGTTAGCAAGGCAGCCAACGCGGCCTGACTCACTCTCTAATTCCCGGTAGTCAGGGCGCGGGCTTGTCTATTCCCTAGTCCCTAGTCCCTGTTTTTCTACTCTCCCGCCAACGTCTCCAGCAGCCCATCAAAGTCTTCCAACTTCGCGTATTCGATAATGACCTTGCCGTGGCCGTTGCGGTCTTCGATGTGGACCTTCAATCCAAGCGCGCGCTGCAAGCGCTCCTGCACTTCGCGGACATTGGGGTCGATGGAGATATCAGGCTTCGGCTCCTTTTTGACGCCGCGCTCGGGGTGCAGCAGGCCCGCTACATAGCTCTCAGTCTGGCGAACGGAAAGTGAGTGGTTGACCACCCGCTTCGCCGCCATTTCCATCTCCTCCGCGTGCTCGAATGCCAGGAGTGCGCGCGCATGGCCGTAGGTCAGCTCACCGGACTCCACGCGAGCCTGCACGGAGTCTGGTAACTTCAACAAACGTAAGAAGTTAGCTACGGTTGCGCGGTCCTTGCCGGTACGGATCGCCATCTGCTCCTGGGTCATGTGGAACTCGCGCGCGAGCCGCTCAAACGCGCGCGCCTGCTCCATCGGATTGAGGTCGGCCCGTTGCAGGTTTTCGACGATGGTGATCTCCATCGCCTGCTCGTCGGAAACCTGGCGCAGAATCGCCGGTATGGTCTTTTTGCCGGCCAGCTCCGAGGCCCGCCAGCGGCGTTCTCCGGCGATGAGTTGGTAGCGGCCGTTGGCCAGCGGGCGCACCAGCACCGGCTGCACCACTCCGTTTGAAGTGATGGACGCTGCCAGCTCGCCCAGTTGCTCCTCGTTCATCTGCGTGCGCGTCTGGAACGGGTTGCGATCGATTTTTTCGAGGGCAATTTCGAGCGGCTTGCCCCCCTCGTTCTCGGCGGGAGTTGGAGCGGAGGCGGCGGGGATGCGGGGCAACAAGGAGTCCAATCCCTTGCCCAGAGCGCGGCGTTTAGGGTCAATAGCGGCGGTAGTCATGGTTCTCAATCCTTCTATTCCGGGGAAAATACCGGTGGCATTAGCTTTGTTTTCATTGGTTTACGTTCATATACGACACCTTTTCAGAGGCGACGGTCAGGAACTTGGCGAGAAACGGGTCTCCGGCTCCGGCTCAGCGGCGAGACGCTCTTCTTTGCGCGGAATCTCAATACGGTTGCGCGCCAGATACTCGCCAGCCAGTTCGAAGTAGGCCTCTGTGCCACGGGAGCGGGCATCGTAGAGGGCAACGGGTTTGCCGTGACTGGGAGCTTCGGCGAGCCGCACATTGCGCGGAATCACGGTGCGGAAGAGGCGCTCCTTGAAGTACTCGCGCAGAGTGTCTGTCACCTGCTGGGCCAGATTGTTGCGATTGTCGTACATGGTCAGTAGAACGCCCTCGATAGTCAGCGTGGGGTTGTAAGAGGCGCGGACCCGTTCGAGGGTGGAGACGAGCTCGGAGATGCCCTCCAAGGCGAAGTACTCGGCCTGCATGGGCACAATCAGAGTGTCGGACGCGGCGAGAACATTGACCGTCAGCAAGTCAAGCGCTGGCGGACAATCCAGAATCACGAGGTCGAAATTGCACTGAACCGGCTCCAATGCACGGCGGAGGCGCACGGCGCGGTCCTCGGCGGCGGCCAACTCGATATTGGCGCCGGTGAGGTTTTTCGAACCGGGCAGCAGAGAGAGCAAATCGATCTCCGTGGGCAGAAGCACCTGCGCGGCCGGGGCATCGCCCATCAGGACGTCATAGATCGAATGGCGATTGTCGTCGCGCTGAAATCCAAGGCCAGAGGAGCAATTTGCCTGGGGATCGCAGTCGACGAGAAGGACTTTTAGGCCCTCGATTGCGAGACAGGCGGCGAGGTTGATGGCAGTGGTGGTCTTGCCAACTCCGCCCTTTTGGTTGACAAGCCCGAGAATCTTACCCATGGCAATCCAGACTAAAGGGAAGGGCTGACTGAGGCCAGGCAGTTACGCTGTGGAGAACGACGCAAACCTGTGGAAAGCCTTTTTTGTGGCAGGAGGCGAAAACACGGCAAACGCTTGCGGGGTAAGGGGTTCAGCGGGGGCGGCGGTGCGAGTGGCCAGTATTAGGGAAAAGGTCAGATCGGTGGAAAACTTCTGCGATTTCTAGGGAGTTTAGGGCAGAAAATTCGCAGGAGTTTTCGCGGCGCCAATTTGAAGCCGTGCCCCTTTCAGGCTGGGAGCGGCAATTGTTCCACGTGGAACAATTGCCGCCCTGGATGACCTTCTAGTAAGAGACAGAGTCTCGCCAATATTGCAAGACGAGCAGCTGAAGGAATGGCGGGCAAAGGATTTTGGATCAATTGTGGCGAGTTCGCCTCCGCTGCGCGGAGTTCGCGAGTTGGCAAGTTGGCGGGCAGGATTGATTCAATCGAGTTTGATTCCTTTGTGGGCTGGCAACATCGGTGAGGCCAAAAATGTTCCACGTGGAACACTCCACATTGCAGATTAATGATCTGATGGATTCGCTTGTTTTTCGGTTTGGCGTTTAGGCTGCGATGAACCCAAACGTTGAAGCGCGGGGCTAACCACCACTGCGCCTCCGGCGCGATAGGAATCAGATCAAGCGGGGTCGGCAACTTCGTTTCCTGCGATTGCCCTGGTATCTTGTCAAAGGCAGCGAGTTCGCAAGTTGGCGCGCGGCATCCTTCGAATCGAGTTTCATCCGCGGAGGGTGGCAATACCGGTGGACAGCTACACTGATTCCTGGCACCCGAAGGAGTGATATGGAAACCCTCAATGCCTTCATCGGAAGTACCGCGCAGCCCACGGAGACGGAGGTTGCAGCTTCCCTCGGTTCAACCGCTGCGCTGTGGAAGCAATTGGTCGATTGGTTTGCCGAGCAGGGAGTCGGCCTTCAAGACTGGAACTCGTCCTCCCCTAAGCACAGCTGGTCGCTCCGCCTCAAACTCAAAACCAGAACTATTGTCTATCTGAGTCCCTGCGCTGGTTGCTTTCGCGTGGCGTTTGCCCTGGGAGATCGAGCCGTCGCGGCCGCTCGGAAGGGAGATCTATCAAAGAGCACGCTCAAACTCCTCGATGAAGCGCCGCGTTACGCGGAGGGAACTGGCGTGCGCCTTGTGGTGAAGGCGCCGAAGGATCTGGCTGCGGTTCGCAAGCTGGCCCTGATCAAGCTGGCAAACTGACCGCTCGCTCGCCCAGCGCAATCAACTGATCGTCACTGCTGGGCAGCGGGAGCGCATTGCTCCACTTAAACTCCGCTCCCGCCGCATTCTGGAGGGCGGGAAGGTCAGCGACGGTGGTCATCAGCGCCAAACAGCCGCCGGGGCGGACCAGCATTGACGCTGCCTGGACGGCGAGTTCCATCCTGTCCACTGCCCGCAACGTTACACAATCAAACACAGCACGAAGCGCCTCTGCACGACCGGAATGGACCGTTGCGGAGACTCCCAGCACACGAATAGCTTCGCTGAGAAAAGCGGCCTTTTTTCCGTGAGATTCCGCGAGGGTGACGGCGATCTCGGGGCGGCAGAGAGCGATGGGAATTCCGGGAAAGCCTGCGCCGGAGCCGAAATCCAGCAGGGTGCGGATTTCGTCAGGGAGGGCTCGTGCACACGCTATCGATTCGACGAAGTGGCGCGAGAGGATGCCTTCCTCGTCGCGAATGGCCGTCAGGTTGACGCGGGCGTTCCAGCGAAGGAGAAGGGAGAGGTAGTCTTCAAAACGCTGAGACAGAACCGAGTCGAGTGAATCCAGACCAGCTTTTGTCAGAAGAGCGTTGAGGCGCTTGCTCGCGGGAATCGGTTTATCGTTCATTATTTGACTCACACACTTCCCGCTATACCGAGGCTATCGGTGCTCTTGATGTCCGCCCTTGTGTGTTTCTGCCATGGGCGTGAAGATGGGGTAATCAGCGGTTCGTGATAAACGCAGCAGGTTGGCACCGCTTCGCGGTTATCGCGAGTTGGCAAGTTGGCCGATTCGTGCCGGCGCGGTTGACTCTTCAATCTGCCGGGGCTCCCAAACGGAAGCAGCCTGCACAAACGCCGCGAAGACGGCGCGCGAGAAGGCGCTCTCGGTATAAGTCCGCTCGGGATGCCACTGTACCCCGAGAACAAAGTGCTCGCGCGAGTCAAGTTCAACGGCCTCGACCACCCCATCAGAGGGCGAAATCGCGCTCACGAGCAGACCGTCGCCGGGAATCCGAATTGCCTGGTGATGACTGGAGTTGACGAGAGGATCGGCGGCTAGCCCACGAGGAACAAGGCCAGCCAGCCGCGAACCGGGCGCAATCCGAACCGGGTGAGCTTCGGCGACATCCCGGCCGGGGCGATGATTGACGGTGGTCTTCAAATCCTGAATCAACGTCCCATTCAGCCACACGTTCAAATTCTGCACACCGTGGCAGGTGGCGAGGATGGGCTTGTGCAGGTTGAAGGCGTCCTGGAGCAGAAGCTCGTCAACGGCGGTTCGGGCGGGATCCGACTCACTGCACTCCGGAGCCGGAGCTTCGCCATATCGTTGCGGGTCCACGTCAAACCGGCTGCCGGGCAAAAGTATGCCCTGGACACCCGCGAGCAGCCGGGCCACACGGTCCGGGCGCTCGTGCAGAGGAACGATGATGGGCGTAGCTCCCGCCGAACGAAGGGCGGCCAAATAGGGCGGCAGCGACCGCTGGTTGTAAGCCGAATCGGCGCCCGTAGGTTCGGGAATTGCGACGAGGATGCACATGGCAGAAACAGTGTAAGGTTTCCGGCGGAAAAGCGATAGGGAAGCTGCGCCGAAGAGTCAAAGCCTGGTATCCAGAGCTTCAACAGCTTTAGACGCAGTCGCGGTCCAGTTGAGGCACGGGCTGGTTCAATAATTCCTGTATGGCGTCGCGCAGTCGCGCTGTCAGCTCGTCGGTTTGCCGGATGGTCATTCCCACGGTGGGAATCGGTTCGCCGATCTTCAGAGTCAGTTCGCCGGGGTAAAAGTGGTGTGTGTGAATGGGCAGCAGCTCGTAAACTCCGCCGAGCGCGAGCGGCACCAGGGGAACCTGCGCGCGAATGGCCAGGAAGGCCGCACCGGAGAGGAACGGCTTCAGTTGGCCGTCCGGAGTCCGTCCGCCCTCAGGGAAGACGAACAAGGGCATACCGGAGCGCAAAGCCCTGGCTCCAGCGCCGAGACTGGAGAGCGTGGCGTGTGGGTTGGCAGTATCGATCGGCATCTGTCCTGATCGATTTAAGTACCATCCTATGAATGGGATAGACCATAGTTGCTTTCTCGCCAGGATACGAAACTGGAAGGGCAACACGGAGAAGATTACAGGTATATCCATGTACGACGTGTGGTTACAGGCGTAGACGGCCACGGGGTATTTGCCCAGGTTCCCGGCACCGGTCACCGTGAGCCTGGACCCGGAAACCCACACCAAGGCCCGAGCCCAGATTCGCGCGATCCTATGCTGTGCATTGCCTTTCCTGTCCACTACCGAAACCAGCAGCGCAAGGCTTCCGAAGGCCGCAGTGACGAGGCCAAAGAGGGGCGTCTGGAGGAGGTTGGTGCGCCAGCGGTAGAGCCGTGGCAAAGGATTGGGACGCTGTCTCATTATATGAGACCTTTAGCGAAGAGCAGCGGACGCGCTTCACCCACAAGGTAAACCGAGCCGGAGACCACAACCGTTCCGACGTGGCCGCGCTCGCTGGCCCACTGCAGGGCCTGGCGAACCGAGTGGGCGCTGAGGGTTGGAGTCCCGGTCGCTGTGGCGGCAGCTTCCATCTCCTGCATCGGAGTGGCTCTGGCTGAGTGGATGGGCGCGAGGATCACCTGACTGAAGAGAGGAAAGAGGATCTGCGCCATTTCGGCGACAGGCTTGTCGCGCAAACAACTGAAGACGAGGAGCCGCGGACGGTTTTCGCTGAGCAATCCGGATAGCCCGGAGCGGAGTGCCCAGGCTCCGGCCGGATTGTGCGCCACGTCAAGAATCCATTCGACGCCGCCCGACTCGATTCGCTCGATGCGTCCGGGCCACTGGGTTTGACGAATTCCCTGGGCGATGGACGACGGAGTGATGGGAAAGCCGTGCGCGGAAGCTAACTCGACCGCGGCAGCAATGGCCAGCGCGACATTCCGTCGCTGATGAATGCCGGTGAGCGGGGAAGCGACCTCGATTGCCGTGCCCATCACTTCGACAGAATAAGAAGCTGCCGGGTCGGCGCCGATGGGCGGCATGTAGTCCTCTGTTTCGACTCGGCGCAGATCGAGTTCGGCTACTGCTTCACCGAGCACCTGATTGGCCTCTGGATGCTGCGGCAAGGTAATCAGCGTTCCACCACGGCGCAGGATTCCGGCTTTCTCGCGCGTAATGGCGGTGATGGTTGAGCCGAGCCATTCCGTGTGGTCGAGCGAGATGTCGGTGATGATGGAGAGCAGCGGATCGACGACGTTGGTTGCGTCGAGGCGGCCGCCCATTCCCACCTCAAGCACCGCCAGCTCAACTTTTTCTTCGGCAAAGTAGACAAGCGCCTGTGCGGTCAGAATCTCGAAGAAACTGGGATGCTGCGGCAGGCGGCCTTCGGAGACCAGCTTCTCCGCGACATCGTGAACGCGAAAGTAAAGTCGGGCGAAAGCGTCGTCGGGAATCTCGGTCGCATCGATGCGGATGCGCTCGTTGACGCGCTCGAGGTGCGGCGAGGTGTAGAGACCTGCGCGCACGCCGGAGGCTGTCAGGATCGAGGCCAGCGTGGCGGCGGTTGAGCCTTTGCCGTTGGTTCCGGCGATGAGCACCGCGCGAACGTGACGATGCGGATTGCCCAGCGCGGCCAGCAGAGTGCGCACCTCGTCGAGCGAGAATTTTCGTCGTGGCTGGCCGGGGCGCGCATATAGCTCCGGCGCCATGGCGTTCAATTCATTGATGGCTGCTGAGTAGGACATCGAAAGTTAAGTATAAGAGGCGCGTCTCATGCGGCGCTAAATCGCCTCATACTCTGAGCAGGAGTTGCAAGGCCTGGCGCGCGTCTTGCAGGCAGGTGCGGGCCTCATCTTCCGAGAGAAGCCCTTGATGAACCGCTTTCCTGCCGGTGTCGTTCACCAGATTGGCCACGCGAGGAAAGTCCGCGTCGAACCCCATCATTTGCAAGTTGTTGTTCACTTCATGCAAGAGGTTGCCGAGCGTGGCCGTATTCCGATAGCGCGAATGGATTTGCCTTGCGAGCGATGTGGGCAGCTTCTGCTTGATGGCTTCCTCGAGAACCGAGCGGCACATGACCGCGCAGGCTGTGTAGAGGCCAAAGAAATAGCAGCGAGTGGCTTCGTCGAGATAGCGGTCAGCTTCCTCGGAACTGGGCGCGGCCACCACGCACTCGCGTAGATGTGTGGCGCGCTGCACCGCCGGCTCAATCAACTCGATCAGCTCCAAGGCGAGGGCGGTGCGCAGCAAATCGTTCTGCTGACAATCAAGTGCACGCTGAATTTCTTGCCATGCCGGCGTGGGCGCTTCTAACCCGGCGTACTGCATCTTTGTTAGCAAAGTGAGCCGCTGCCGCGCATGTTGAATGAACCCCTGGCGCATTTCCCGCGCCAACAGGCGCCATTCGGAGACAAAATTGCCAGGATCTAGCAGGTATCGCGCCCAGAGTTCGTCATAAACAATTGCTGGCAACACTTCGCGCAACTGCGCAAAGCGCCCTGTCCGCGCCAATTCAGAGATGGACTCGCAAAACCCCCGCCCCGGCGCTTCTTCCGCCGACATTTGCAGCAATTCGCGCTCCAGGCGGCCTAAATCGATACCCATCCCTGACGTCCTCATCTGGCGAGTTTAAGACCAGTTGAGCTGAAGGAGGAGATAAACGCGGTTCATCTTGCAAAGCAGGTACTGGAACGGGAAGCGATCTTTGCCGGGAAGCGGTGGCGGGAATTCTTGAGAGATTTTTGGGGCAGAGCCCACGCCGCGAGACGTTACCTGTGGGTCTGGAGACCCACAGGACAGCCGACCTGGAGGTCGGCGCTACCTCTTTGCGGATAAACTCTAAAGTTGTGCCCGTCCAAGACATTGACTTAATCGGAGGTTCCTAAAGCCCCTTGCCTACCCGATGCCCACGCTGGCGAAATAGCTCCTCTGTGCATCGTATGGACACTCAAAGCTATTGCCCCACGCGGCTGCGGACGCGCTTTTCACATAAGATGTCATGTTTGCACAAGCCTGTTTCCGCTTCCTGTGGGAGTCGTGGGAAACATGGGCCGGTTTCACCCGCTCGAAGCCGAGTTTTCCAAATCCCCTCATTTGCACAGCTCTGTTTTAGAAAACCTGAACCTAGCGCAAGCCTCTCGGATAAAACCACTTCATCCTTCTTTCCACTTTTCCTCGGTGAACTACGGGTACTACTGTCTTTTTCTTTATTCTTCTATCCTTTTCCTCGTACCCGTCGCGGCCCGATT
>Ga0326727_10007899_pt1 | contig 27576 bp, 17 predicted proteins | sample MB2enrmetagenome_FD_207643 | JGI IMG/M metagenome (GOLD analysis project Ga0326727, IMG submission 207643) | Lab enriched peat soil microbial communities from McLean, Ithaca, NY, United States - MB29MY | ecosystem: Environmental > Terrestrial > Soil > Wetlands > Peat | place: USA: New York...
GAACAACTGGCCGCACTGCTGGATGCCGGTGTTCAGGTGGCGTGGTTGGCGCCAGGAGAGTCCATTTAGATAGATGTGCTTCTGCCAGGTGATGGGGCTGGAAGACCAGCCCCATTTCCCACCTCGGTTTCACTTACTTGCGGATGCCGCTTTCTTTTGCTCCGCCCAGCGGCGCTTGACGGCAGCGGCAATGCGCTTCCGTCCTTCAGGGGAAAGATGTCTCTTCTTCCGTTTCTTTGCGGTTTTGCTGGCGGCGGGGACGGGCGCAATCTTCTTGTGCGCGGCTCCGAAGCTGCTGGCCAATAGAGCGCGGGCCCGCTGCAACTGAGCAATCTCGTGATCAATCTGAACCAGAATTTCTGATACTCCCACAGTACCTCCTGTCAGGTGCCTGGATGTAATTCTGTTTGCGCTGCTGAAAAAACATGCGCGCTAACAAATCACTGATCCTGACTAACACGATACGCAATGTAAGAAGCTTTTACAAACAAAAAATACTTACACTGCGGATATAACATAGAAAGCAAACAATGCTTCCTGAATGTGCGGACAGTGAGCAGGCTCTAGAAATAGCGCGTAGGTCTCTGCGGAGGCAGCGGACGCACAGAAGTGTCGGATGCCGCGGGAGGCACGGAAAGATCCGGGTTGCCAAGACGCACGCCAGTGGAAGACTCAGCGGCGCGATAGTTGCGCAGGTCGCGCAGGATATCCTCCTTATCGCGGGCATACTGGCCGGCCAGGTTAGTCAAGGCATAAGTAATGATGTCGTCGTGGTGCAGTTCCTGCATAGATGGATCGCGGCGCATATTCACCCATAAACGATGCACCAGTTGCACATCGTCGGCGCTTAGCTTGGGCGCGTGCGGCCCGATGTAATACACCTTGGCTTCGCCGCTGGGATCGACGATGTAGTAGTTGAACTGGCGCTTGGGCTCCGGCAGCGCCTCCCACGCCTGTCCCAGATGAAAAGCCTGTTCCCCGGCGGTCATGGAGCTGGAGACTCCCGAGACCACCGAATCCACCTCCAGCGAGTTGGCGCTTTGCGCCAATGCGGTGAAGACGTCTCCAGCGGGAATCATCAGCAGCGAGACTTTTTTGCCAAAGCTCTCTGCTACGGAGATGGCCTTGGTGAAGATCATTTGTTCGTGCTCGCTGAAGCTCTGGTCCTCGGCGCTCAGAAACTCCGGTCCGCCCACACCCATCATGCGCACATTGATGACCACCACGTCCTGATCATTCGTGTTGGTGTGAGAGAGAGTCCACTTCAAAGCGATGGGGTTGGAGGAATCGCGTATGGTGACAATTACGCCGCCCGGACGAATGGCCACAGACTCCCGGCTTACCGCCTCCTGTTGCTCCAGTTGAAAGATATCCTTCATCTGGTGTGCAGTTTGAGCATGTTTGCGCAGGTTAATGCGTTCAGAAACCGTAAAGATGATGAAAAATGCCGCGGCAAACAGAATGCCGCTTATTGTGGCCACCGATTTGGTGAACAGGTTGACGATGGCAGTGGAGATCAACACCAGGAAAACCGAGAGCAGACCGACGGGTAGCTCGAACTTCCCGATGCGGATGTTAGGGGGAACCTTCCATTCGCGCGTGCCATGATACGTCCAGCGCATAACCAGAACGGCCAGACTGTTGAAGGTAAACGACCAGATCACGCCGAAGGCGTAGGCCTCGCCCAGAACGATGACGTTTCCCCGGCTGGCGATGATGGTGATCATCTGGAGGATGAAAACCATATTTATGATGCGAAAGCTGGTGCCGAACTTCTTGTGCGGCTTGCGGAACCAGTCGGTCAGGACGCCGTCCTCGGCCACGCGCATCAGCACGCCGGTCGAGCCGATCATTGAGGTATTGATGGCGCCGGAGAGAATCAGGAAGCCGACCAGCACTACGAAGATGCGGAAGGCGATGCGCCAGAACAAGGGACCGACCATGTACATGGCCAGGCCGGCGATCAGGTTGTCCTGGTAGATGTGGGTGATTTGCCATGGCGGAATCAGCATGGAAGCTAGCAACGTGGCTCCGCCGGTGAAGATGAGGCTGTAGATGGCGATGACAATTGCAGCCCGCTTAAGGTTCTTCAGCTTGGGGTACTGAATTTCACGATTGACCTGTGCCAGGGTCTCTTCGCCGCTCATGGCGAGAATTGAATGGCCAAAGGCCATAAGTATGCCGAACAAGCCCATCAACGGAAGAAGTTGCGGCATTCCCTTCAGAAATCCCAGGGCGTCACTGTTGAAAGTGAGATGGGAAGGTATAGGCGATGGAGGCAGGTGAACGCCGGGGGTCATTAACACCGAGTATGTTCCCCACAGCAGAAGTATCACCACCATCACCGTGGTGACCTGCATAACGCGCAGGGCCTTGCCGCTGGACTCCTCGATGCCCTTGATGTTCTCCCACCAGTAATAAATAGTGACCGCCGCGGCAAATATCGCCGAGGTGTGATTCATATCGAACTGGAAGGGATGATGATGCGCGTCCAAAAGAGCCGGAGGAAGCCAATGGCTGGTGTTGGCCACTATCAGCAGCTCGTTCATCAGGCCTGTAATATATTGCCCGGCAGACACGCCGGAGATCGGCCCGGTAAGAATGTAGTCGAACATCAGGGCCGAGACGCTGAGTTTGGCAAAGCCGCCGCCCAGGGCTTCCTTCACCACGCGGTAAACGCCGGCGCGGGTGAACATCGAACAGCTCTCGACATACACCGCGCGCACCGCAAAGCTAAACAGCATGATGCCGAGGATGAACCACGGCGCCGCCTCGCCCACCATCTGCTCGGCGATGCCCCCGGCATAGAAGGCCGAGGAGCCTAAATCATTCAGAACAATGGCAGCCGCTCGCCAGAACGAGATGAACGTCAGCATCACCGAGGATGCCACGATGAGCTTGACGCGGTCGGAAGGAGGAGCAAAGGTCGTTCGGGTGGATGCCATTTCGATTGTGCCGGCTCCATGGCCGGCTTTCTTGGGTTGCGAGAGCGGAAATCATCGCCCGCACTGCGTTGAGTTTATTTCCAAATCAAGATGGAGTCAATGTTCAAAAACAAGCCATGGAGAAGTAAGCCATCAGGCGCGCGGCTTCGGCGGCTCATCTTTGCCGAAGAGCTCGATTCCGTCCTCGACGAAACTGATGATCACGACTACTGCGGAGCCCGCCAAGCCGATAAAAAACATGACTTCCAACAGCCGCATTGCAAAGAGAGCCAGAGGCATATATAAATTGTAGTCTTTTTCCACCGACAGGTTTACAAGTTTCTCGTGGAATGTGCAGAGCCAGTGTGGATTTCGACGAATTACCTGACCTGTGCAGGCGAGTCCGCGTAATAGCCGGTGCGATGACGAATATTGAAGGACAGGGGTGCGGCTCTGGGAATCGTGACCTGAATACGATGGAAAGCTCTTCCGGGCTCTTGAATGTGTGGATAATATCCAAGCAGATATTGCGTGCGCAGATTGTCGCTCACCAGCGCGAAGGCCTTGTCCAGCCCGCCGCCGCTCACATAGAAGCTCTTGCCGCCGGTCTGCTCGGCCAGGGTAATCAGCGCGTGCTCTCCGCCCAGGTCACGGCCGGCGCTGGCTTCGATGGGCACGTCGATGACGCTGTAGATCATTACTTCATTGCGCAGCGCCTGCTCCGCGGCCTGGGCGTAGGTGGCGTTGCTGGCAGTATCGTCGCCGTCGGAGATGAGCACCAGCACTCTTCGCCCTGGATTGCCGCCCAGCCGCGCCGAAGCCAGGCAGATGGCGTCGTAGAGCGCTGTTGCCCAATCGCCGCGCAACTGGCCCAGCCCGTGATCGATCTGGCTCACCTGGTTGGTGAAGGGCGTCAGTTCGCGCACCTCGGTGGCAAATTGCAAAAGGCTCATTTGATCTTGAGAGCGCAACAGGGCGTGGGCAAAGCGCCGGGCCGCGTCCGCCTCCTCGGCCATATCCTTGTGCACGCTGCCGCTGGTGTCGATGGCCAGCGTCAGATTCAAAGGCAGCTCTGTATGGCGCTCGAAGACCGCGATCTGCTGCGGCCGGCCGTCCTCAAAGAGCGCAAAGTCCTCGCGCGTCAAGCCGCCCACAATGGCCCCGTTCTGGTCGATCACGTTCACAAAGACGTTGACCAGCTTTACGTCCACGTGCAGGGTGAGATCTTGCGCCGCTAGGGGCATCGGCGCCAGAGCCAGCAGCGCCAGAATACTGGTCCGCCGGCATTTGCTCATCACGTGAATGGAGAGAATACGCGCCTGCATCTCCAGAGAATACCGCCTGCAGGTTAGACGCGACAGGCGGCAATCAGTCGGGAAGCCCGGCAAATCAATCGAATTTGTAAAGGAATCCCGAGGGCGTGCCCCAAAGATTCCGCGACCGGTCCTCATAGAAGATGCTGAACTCGATGCCGGAGATGTCGTAGTCGAACAGGGGCACCCGGTCGAAAGTAATGTCGCCGCGCACCGAGTACTCGTCGCCGCCGCAGTCGATCATCAGCGCGTCTTCGGATGAAAGCCTCTCAGGATGAGTCAACAGCATGCAGGCGACGGCAAAAGCGCCTGCGCCGAACTCATTGCCGGCCATCCGCAGGCGCGCGCGGCGGGCCGAGCAGCCGCGGTGCAACATGCCGGCCTGCGCGGCAACCACCATAATGTCATGTCCTTGCTGCTGATCGGCCAGAATCTTGGCTGCAAGTCTGGATCGCTCACTCTGGCGCAAATAGGTCGGCCCCAAGCGGCCGACGATGCGGTTTTGAAACTTGCGTTTTGTTGCCAGAACGCCTAGCACAATTTCGACAGCCTCGTTGTAGGTAGGGGCCAGCGCCTGCCAGCGGGGAATCGCGAACCAAGCTTCCGCGCCCTCCAGCAGCGGCTTGCGCGCCAGCTTTTCCATGCAACTGCCCAGCGAGGGAAAGAGTTTTTTCAGCTCCGTGACCTGAGCCTCGATCGGGCGTACGCGGTAGGTGGGCGGATAGACGCGATTCGATCCCACCTCCTCATCCTTGAACTTGTCGCTGGCCGTGTGCCGGTGGATAATCTCCTCCACCGAAGCCGCCACCTCGGACTTGAGCTTCTTACCCGCATCCAGCACGGTCTGCGCGCTAATCCGGTCCAATCGTTCGATAGACGCAAGGTAGGCTGTGTGGACGGCTGCCGCGAGAAACTCCTGGAGCTGGGCATTCTGACTATCAGTCGTGTTTCCTGAGAGATGCAGCGGAGTGATGGTCGGAGTGAGGGTTGGAGTGTGGGACGAAATGAGGGAGGATGTGGTCGCCATAGTCACCCTTTTTGCGCTACTGCGCACTGGATTCTGTGACTCTTATCGGCACATTCGTCGTTTTCAGCAGGAGAAAGCACTAAAGTTGCTCTTTTTTGGGACAGGACCACAGAAGGATTAAGACTTCTGGCAGGCGTCCCACGCGCGGGTAGGCCGCAGAAAAGTTGAACCGTTACAGTCGGCGGCGGCGTGACGACGATTTTATTGGAACACATAGCGTATCAATTTGTGGTATTCTTCCGACGATTTCCCAAAGAGGTAATTTCGATGATTCTGTTGATTGTCAGCCGCATTTGGCGGACCAATAGGAGATTCGCCGTCGGTATTTTAGCGATTTGTTGTGCTCTTGCGCTTGCGCCAGCCATGTATGGACAAACAAATCAAACAGATGTGAATAAGAATGATGACAACAAGCAGCTAGCAACGGACAGCAATGCAGCGGAGCCGGCGTTGCCGTCCGCGCCGACTGGCGAAGCAAAGGTCTACGTTTACCGCATTGGGAGTATGGTCGGCGCGCTCAATTTCCCCATGGTCTTTATCAATGGTCATCTTACGGGCGTGCTGCAGAACTCCCACTATGTGCAAGCTAAGGTACCACAGGGTATGACGGTTATCACTGCGGCACAAGGCGAGATTCGGGCCGGCGGCGTCTGGCTCGCTGACAGCAGAGGATTAGGCAATGGAGTCTTCATACCCGGTCCCAACCGAAACTTACCTACCTTACCCGGATGCGAAGGCGTAGATTTTATCAGCCTGCGGGCAGATTTGATACGTTTGTGGACCCTTGGCGAACAGGTTCCAATGCAGCGAGGAGATACAACACGCTGCCAGGAAACATTGCGCTATGACGCTGCTAGGATTTTGGAGGATTTAGGAAAAGAGGGCCCGACGACAGAAGTCATAGATTTATGCAAGCTTCAAAAGGTTGTGGTTGTTGCGGCAAAAGGGTTGTCGTGGACTGGATATAGTCGTGAGGAGACAGCATCCTGTGCTGACGAATTGAGCGGCGCCCTCACGCTCTTAAGAACAACTTCTGTGCCGGCGGGACCCGGACCAACCCACATTGCAATTCCCGTAGAAGCAGGAAAGGCTTACTACGCAAGATGGTCTGTCACTTTCCATGGTGGTAAGTTAGATCTTGTGGATGAGGAGACCGGAGCCAAACACATCCGTAAGCTTCACCCTGAGAAGAGCCAGTGAGAAAGCGCATTTCACACACTCGTCATACTTAAAGTCTAAACTCGCACCATAATCAAGGGAAAAAGGCCGGCAGGTTCGCCGGCCTTTATGCGATGGATCGCAGCCCGTTTTATGCAGTAGCGCTGACAACCTGCTCGACTGCCACCGGCAGCGTATCCGGCCTAGTGTCGGGTTTTGCCTTCAACAGCGGCAGGGCCACGGCCAGCACATCTTCGATGCGGCTGGCGTAGTGGATGGCGACGCCCTCGATCAGCTCAGGCGTCAGGTCTTCTTCCACGTCCTGGCGGTTTTCGGCGGGCAGGATGATGGTTTGCACCCCGGCCCTTCGCGCGGCCAGGAACTTTTCTTTGATGCCGCCCACCGGCAGCACGTTGCCGCTGAGGGTAATCTCGCCGGTCATGGCGGTTAGCGGGCGCACCGGCGTATCGGTGAGCAGCGAGACCAGAACTACGGCCATGGTGACGCCGGCCGAGGGACCGTCCTTGGGAATGGCTCCGGCGGGCACGTGAATGTGCAGGTCGATCTCCTTGGTAAAATCCTCGTCCAGGCCCAGCGAGACGGCGTTGGACCGCACCCATGTGAGCGCGGCTTTCATCGACTCCTGCATCACTTCGCCGATTTGCCCAGTCATGGCGAAGTTGCCCTTGCCCTTCATCTTGTTGGCCTCGATGAAGAGAATGTCGCCGCCAGCCGCCGTCCACGCTAATCCAACAGCTACGCCGGGGCGCTTGACGCGCTCGGCAACCTCGGTGTCTACGCGCACCTGGATGCCTCCCAGGAACTCCTTGAGCACATCGTGCGTCACCACCAGCTTTTCCGTTTTGCCCTCCACCACGCGCCGCGCCTGCTTTCTGCAAACTGTCCCCAACGTCTGCTCCAGCTTGCGCACTCCAGCCTCGCGCGTGTAGTGGCGCACGATGTGGAGCACCGCATCCTCGGGAAACTCGATCTGCTCCGGGGTAATGCCGTTCTCCTTGATCTGGCGGGGAATCAGGTAGCGGAAGGCGATGTGCTTCTTCTCGTCCTCGCTGTAGCCTTGCAGGAAGATCAGCTCCATGCGGTCCAGCAGCGGCGGCGGAACCGTGTCCAGCATGTTGGCCGTGCAGATGAACAGCGTCTTCGACAAGTCGAAGGGCACGTCGAGGTAGTTGTCGCGGAAGGTGTAGTTCTGCTCCGGGTCCAGCGTTTCCAGCAATGCGGAGGCCGGATCGCCGCGGAAGTCGCGGCCCAGCTTGTCGATCTCGTCCAGCATCATTACCGGATCATTGGTTTCGGCTCTGCGAATGCTCTGGATAATCTGGCCGGGAAGCGCGCCAATGTATGTGCGGCGATGGCCGCGAATCTCCGCCTCGTCGTGCATGCCGCCCAGCGAGACGCGCTGGAATTTGCGGCCCAGGGCGCGGGCAATCGACCGGCCCAGGCTGGTCTTGCCCACCCCCGGCGGCCCCACAAAGCACAAAATCGGCCCCTTCATCTCCGGCTTCAATTGGAGAACGCTGAGGTAGTCGAGGATGCGGTCCTTTACCTTTTTCAGCTCGTAGTGGTCTTCGTCCAGAATTTCTTTGGCCTTGTTGATGTCGATCTTGGAGCCTGAGCTCTTGGCCCAGGGCAACACCGCCAGCCACTCGATGTAGTTGCGGGTGAGCGAATAGTCGGCGGCCATGGGCGACATGCGCGAGAGGCGCGTCAGTTCCTTAAGGGCCTCCTTCTTCACTTCCTCGGGCATTCCGGCGGCTTCAATCTTCTGGCGCAGTTCGTCTGTCTCGCGCTGGCCCTCGTCTTGTTCGCCCAGCTCCTTCTGGATGGCCTTGAGCTGCTCGCGCAGGTAATAGTCGCGCTGCGACTGCTGCACCTGGTCCTGCACCTCGCTTTGGATCTTGGTGCGCAACTGCTGCACCTCGATCTCTTTGGCCAGATGATGGTTCAGCAGCTCCAGCCGCGCTCCGATGCCGGGCGTCTCCAGCAGTTGCTGCTTGTCGTCGGTGGTCAGGAAGGGCAGCGATGAGGCTACAAAGTCCACCAGGCGGCTCGGCTCCTCGATGTTCGCTACAATGGTCCGCAGTTCATCGGAAAGGGTTGCGGACTCCGAGACAATCTGCTGAAACTGCCCGATAACGTTGCGCACCAGCGCTTCCACGCCGGCCGTAACCGCCGGTTCCGTGTCCTCCAGCGTCTCCACCTCGGCAATCATGAACGGTTCGGTCTGGGTGTAGCGGGCCAGCCGAACCCGCTCCATTCCCTCGGTGAAGACAAACCGGCTCTGGTTGGGCATGCGCACAACCTTGTGCACCGTGGCCAGGGTTCCCACGGTGTGCAGGTCGGCCGGTTTAGGTGCGTCCAGCCGCGGGTCCAACTGGGCCACCACTACGATGGCCCGTTCCTCGCCCAGTGACTCGATTAACTGGATGGAACTCTCCCGACCCACGGTCAGAGGCAGCACGGCGTGGGGGAACAGGACAGTGTCCCGGACCGGCAGAACGGCAATCCGGCGCACAGTGGGTGAATCGTTTCCGAAGAGGGTCTTTGGGGAGGGCGGAATGGAAGGCTGGTTCAGCATTGAGTGTCCTCGTATCAGCTTTTCTTCATTAGACGACGCAAACTCCAAAGAGTTTCAGATAAAATTACGTCTTCCTGCCATTTTCCCCACCCGCAAACCGGGCAGACCCTTATGTACGACCCTGTATTCGATGCAGTTCCCCAGCCGGAACGCGCGCCTTGCAGGTAATTTTCCTCGAAGCTCGGGGCTCACTCCAGCCGTAGTAATCCCTGTTCTGGGCACACTACACGAAGACAGACCATCCCAGGCGACCTTCCATTGCCGGCGGTATGCACTGTAACTGGAAGAATTTATCGGCTAAATCCAGGGGAATGTGAGCGCGGCGGAAGTAACGGATACAGATAACAGAGAACACGCGGGTACTCAGAAAGAACCCACTCAATCTACTAGAGCGGGCAAAGCACGGCGAGGACACGGTACGTTCCGGCTTGAACAGCGGCCAGGAAAGCTGCACCGGACACCGTTCCTCGTTAGAATAGAAGAATAGGGATTGGGGATTGTTGACGACTGATCACGGCCAAAGATTGTGCAACGGGGCGCTTTTCCCCGTGTTTTTTGGGGAGATACGGTTTTGAGGGTAATGCCAAGGGGTCAATGCGGCAAGCGGTCTCGGTGCGGCATTCTCCTGGCTTGCCTGCTTACCATGGGGATTTCGAGCGGAATCGGCTGGAGCCAGAGACTGGTGAGCGATGCCGACAGTTCCGGCGCGGAAGGCGATCAGGCCGCGCAGGCGCCTATGGATTCCCTGGCCCAGTGGGAGGGTTTGCCGGTACGGCGCATCTCCTTCGCCGGCGTTTCGACTGATCGTCTCGCCCCTCTGCCCGGCCATCTGGACCAGGCCGAGGGTGTGCCCCTGAGCCGGGAAGAGCTGAAAAGGAGCCTGCGCCAGCTTTTTGCTACCGGCCTCTTTGACACCATTGCAGTGGAGGGAGTTCGCGAGCAAGACGGCGTGGCACTCATCTTTCGCGGGACGCCGCGCACTTTCATCGGCACGGTCAGCGTGGACGGCGCCCGGAGCGCTATCGTCAATACGCAATTGGAGCGCGCCAGCCAACTGACGCCCGGCGCCCGTTTTACCCCCGTCAAACTCGATCAGGCTCTGGAACAGATGCGCCTGACACTGGCCCAGGACGGCTTTCATGCGCCGGTGATTACGCAGACACTGACGCCCCATCCGGAGGAGCAACTCGTCGACCTTGCATTTCATGTTGTCAGCGGCCCGCAGGCGCGCGTGGGCACAGTGGAGGTAAACGGCGAGCCGGGGATGAGCGTGAACGATTTTCGCCGTCATGCGCACCTCAGGGCGGGTGAGCGCGTGGACCGTGAAACCGGCAACCGGGCCCTGGCCGGAGTGTTGAAGGCCTATCGGGGCGAGAAGCGCCTGGAAGCTGAAATCAAGCTGGAAAGCCAACAGTTTTCCCCGGAGAGCCAAAGGGTCAACTTCCGTTTTTCCGCCAACCGGGGCCCGGAGGTCAAGGTGCTGGTGGATGGCGCCAGCGCCAGCCCGGAACTGCTCGAAAAGGTCATACCCATCTTCGAGGAAGGCAGCGTGGACGAGGATTTGCTCAATGAGGGCAATCGCCGGCTGCGCGACTACTACCAGCGGATGGGCTACTTCGACGTGAAGGTGGAGCATGAACGGGAGTCCACGGCAGCCTGGCTGGTGACAATCCGCTACAAGGTGCGCCTGGGGCCGCGGCGGCGGGTGGAGCGCGTCTCAGTCGCCGGCAACCACTACTTTGACTCCGCTACGCTCAAAGAGCTGCTCAGTGTTCATGCCGCTGATGCCCTTGACCGTCACGGCGACTACAGTCAGGCGCTGGTCGCTGCCGACGTCAACACCCTGCAGACTCTCTATCAGAACAATGGCTTCTCCAAGGCCACGATTACCCCCGAAACCAGCGCGGCAGAGACGAGGGCTGGAAAGACGACTCCGTTTACTGTGATCTATCGCATTGAGGAAGGCAAACAACTGCAGGTAGGCACGGTGCGCCTGGAAGGAAACGAGCATGCGGATGCCTCCCGGCTCACCCTGCTGATGAATACTGCCGCGGGACAATTACTTTCGCCGCAGAACCTGGCCGGGGACCGGGACGCGCTGCTGATCGACTATATGAGCCGGGGCTTTGACCAGGTGCGGGTTGAGGTCAGCCAGCAGATAGAGCCGGGCGACTCCAGCAAGGTGGACGTGGTCTTCCATATCACCGAGGGGCGGCAGATTTTTGTGCGCAAGGTGCTGCTGACCGGGCTGCATTACACCCGTCCGGAGACGGTGGCCAAGGCCATCATGCTGCATCCCGGCGACCCGCTCAACGAGACGGCGCTGATGGAAACGCAGCGCAATCTCTACGACTTTGCTCTCTTCAACGAGATCGACACGGCCATTGAGAACCCTTCCGGGGAGGAGATCAATAAGACCGTGCTTTTGCAGGTGGCGGAGGCGCGGCGCTGGGCCCTGACCTATGGCTTTGGTATCGAGGCCCAGACTGGAACCCCGCAGTACAACTGCGGCGGAATCATCGCCAGCGGCGCCACCTGCAACCCCAACGGCAAGGCAGGCGTGAGCCCCCGCGTGCTGGCCGACATTACCCGCAACAATCTCTTCGGGCGGGAGCAATCCATCTCGTTACGCGGCAACTACGGATTGCTGGAGCAAAAGATCAACTTGCTCTTCCAGAACCCGCACTTCGAGGGCAATCGTAACTTCGGCCTGACTCTCTCCGGCGGCTACGCCAACAGCCTGGATGTCTCCACTTACGTGGCCTCCAAGCTGGAAACCGGAGTGCGCTGGACCGAACATTCCAATACACAGGGGTTTGCCTTCTCCAGGGCCAACACCTTCGTCTACGAATTCGACTTCCGCCGAGTCAAGGTGCAGGCCAACAGCCTCCAGGTATATCCAACAGAGATCGCGCAGTTGTCCACGGCGGTGCGCGTAGCGGGCCCGTCGCTGACCTGGATACGCGATACGCGCGACATGCCCCTGGATGCGCATCGCGGCACCTACACCAGCGTCCAGGAGTTTCTCTCCGCAGACGGCTTCGGCGCTCAGGTCAACTTCAACCGCCTTGATCTGTCAAATTCGAGTTACTACAAATTCGGTAAGGGCCGCTTCGTTCTGGCCCGCAACACGCGCTATGGGCAGGAGCGGGCCTTCGGCAAGCTGCAGGCGGAGCTGATTCCCCTGCCCGAGCGGCTCTATGCGGGCGGGGCCACCTCGCTGCGGAGCTTCGGCCAGAACCAGGCCGGTCCGCGCGATCCTGAGACAGGCTACCCCATCGGCGGGGCGGGCGCGCTCATCAACAGCACGGAGTTGCGCCTGCCGCCGCCCACGTTGCCCTGGCTGGGCAATACGGTCAGCTTTGTGCTCTTCCACGATATGGGCAACGTTTTCACCAACGCCTCCGATGCCTGGGCGAGCGCCCTGCGGACTCGCCAGCCGGAGCGCGATAACTGCAAGAATGTCGCCTCAGTCTCTGACCCCGCGAGCTATATTCCTTCTGGCCCCCAAACCTCTACCGGCCAGCAAGGGACGTGCAGCTTCAACTACTTTTCTCACGCGCCTGGGTTGGGTTTGCGCTACCATACGCCAGTGGGACCCATCCGGTTTGATTTCAGCTACAATCTGAATCCACCCATCTATCCGGTGAATTACAACTACTCGCTCACGCAACCGGGGTCGGCCCCGCACGTGGGCGAAGGCACGCACTTCAACTTCTTCTTCAGCCTGGGGCAGACCTTCTGATGCGCAACCGGACTCAAACACGGCACAAGAGCAAGCCCGGACCGGTCCGCATGGGAGTGATGGCGGTATGCCTGGCCGTCCTGGGAGCAACTTTTGCTTTGTCTCAGAATCCCGCCCCAGCGGCTTCTCCCGCCCAAGCCGTGGTGCTGGACCGGGTGGTGGCCGTGGTCAACAATCAGGTCATCCTGGCCAGCGACGTGGACGACGAGGTGCGGCTGGCGGTGCTGGACCCCGGTGGGGCAGGAGTCGTTCTCACGCCACAGCGCGCCCTGGAGCAGTTGATCAGCCGCGCGCTCATCCAGCAGCAGATTCGTCAGGAGGACGCGCAGGCCGCCGAGCCTGCGCGGGCCGAGGTCGATGCCCGCCTCAAGGAAATTCGCAGGGATGTGCCCGCCTGCATTCACTTCAACTGCGCCTCGGAGCAGGGATGGGCGGCGTTTCTGGGCGCGCATGGGTTGACGCCGAAGCGGGTTGAAGTCTATCTCCGCTACCGGGTTCAGATTCTGCGCTTCATCGAACAGCGCTTCCGGCAAGGAATTCGCATTACCCCGGAGGAGATTGACAGCTACTACCGCGAAACGCTGCTGCCTCAGTATGAGCCGGGCGAGGCGACTCCGCCGCTGGACACAGTAGCCCCGCGCATCGAGGAGATTCTGCTGGAGCGGCGGGTGAATGTGTTGTTCGATGACTGGCTCAGGAATCTGCGCATGCAGGGAGACGTGGAAGTACTGGACCCATCGCTCGAAGCCCCGGAAACACCGGGCGGAGCAGGGAAGGGGGGCGCATGAGCGAGCAAGAACCCACGCCCATTGTCCCCGCTGAGACTCTGGAGCCCGGCGCGCCTGAACCAGAAAGTGCGCCCCGCCCCAGCCGTCTGCGCCGCTTCTTCCTGCGCCATCTTCCCTTGTCGGTGGCTGCGGCGGCGATTCTGCTGGCGATAACTCTTGTGGTCCTTTATTTTGCGGCAAGTTCCGCCGGTTTTGAGAACTTCGTTCGCCGCCGGATGGCGCACGAACTGGAGACGGCTACCGGAGGGCGCGTTGAAATCGCCTCCTTCCATTGGCGTCTGCTCAGTCTGGAGGCCGAGGCAGGCGGGTTGGTGATTCACGGCCTCGAAGCTCCCGGCGAAGCGCCCTACGCTCAGGTGGAGCGCGTGCGTGTGAGGTTCAGTGTGCTGGGCTTCCTGAGCCCGCGCATCCAATTGCGCTACCTGGACATTGTGAAGCCCCAACTTCACCTGATTGTGTACCCCGATGGCTCGACCAACCAGCCACAACCCCGCAAGCCCATATCGTCGGGCAAGCCGTTGATCGACAGATTTTTTGATCTGAAGGCCGATCACGTATCGATGGAGCTGGGCGATCTGAACTACGAGAACCGCGCCGCGGAGTTCGACTTTCAGGACCGGCACATCCCGCTCGACTTGGACGCCAGCGATCTCTCTCTGCGCCTGGTCTATTATCCGGCTGGCTTCACTACGCTAGAGCAGAGCGCCCCTCCCATGCGCCGGCCGTTGGAGAAAATAATTGGCGCGCGGACGAGAGACACGGAGTACTACCTCATTGAAGCCGGGGTTCGCGATCTGCACCTTTCGCGCGGCGCGTTGTCCAGGCCGGACAAAGCACAGCCTCCGGTTCAGGGTTTCATTCAGGCCACGGTGGAGCTGACGCGCAACGCCGCAACCCTGCGCTCCCTGCGCATCACCGCCAGCGGCCGCGGCGTCAGGGACCGTACGCTGGAAATCTCCGGAGCCCTGGATGACTTTGCCCATCCCCGCTGGCAGGCCAAAGCAGCGGGCGAGCTGGACATGCGCCTGGTCGACACCATCACCGGCTACCCGTTAACTCCGGAAGGCATTGCCCATCTGGACCTCACCGGGTCCGGTGAGGCAGGCAGCTTCCGCACCGATGGCGGCGTTCACGTCGAGAACGGCTCTTATATCGGGACCGGCGTTGTCGCCACCGGCTTTGGACTTGATGCGCGCGTTCATGCCGATCCCAAACAGCTACTGATTACTTCGATCCTTATCAGCCTGCGCCAGGGCGGCGAGATTGAAGGCGATCTCTCGCTGGCTCCCTGGCTGGCTCCGCCTCCGAGTCCGGCCAAAGACAAAGCCCGCGCCGCCGCCCACCCGCTCGCGTCCGCGGACGAGATCACCATCCCCGTCAACGGCAAAATCGCGGCTCAATTCAAAGACGTAGCCCTGGACACAATTCTGGAGATGGTCAGCTACCCGCCCTTTCAGCATCTGGGCTTCGACACGCGGGTCAATGGTCCTGCCAATGCGCAGTGGGTCAAGGGCGACGTTCGCACCCTCTCCGTGGGAGCCCTTCTGAGCCTCACTCCACCGGCACAGGCTGCTCAAGGTAAAGTCCCGGCGAGCGGTCTGGTCGACGCCACCTACACCCAGCGCGACGGCGCGGTCGATCTGCGCAAGCTGGTTCTGCATTTGCCCTCCAGCCAACTGGAGGCCCACGGCCATCTTGGCGCTTATCCCATGACCAGTCCCTCGACACTCACGGTCGATTTCCATAGCGGCAACCTGGGCGAATTCGATACAGTTCTGCGCGACCTGGGATTGGCGCGCAATGGCAGATCCGGGACGGCTGCACTGCCCATCGCGCTCTTCGGACAAGGAGATTATCATGGCACATGGACCGGCTCGCTGGTCGATCCGCACCTAGCCGGCAACGTGAAGGCCACACAACTGGCCGTCGAGTTTTCTGCGTTGACCACGAGCAAGTCCGGCCAGCCGAAATTTGTACGTCTGGATTCAGTCGAGGCCGTCGGCAGCTACTCCGCAGCTCGGATTGACGTTGCCCACGCGCTGCTGCGCCAGGGAAACGGCGAGATCGACTTGAGTGGCAGCCTGACCGCCAGCCTGGCCGCCGGGAGCGTTGCTCGCCGCTCAGCGCCCATTCCACCCTTTGACGCCAATGCAGTGCTGCATCTCCGCCTGCGAGCCGGCCAGGTCGCTATGGACAATCTGCACCCGTTCCTCGGAGAGAACCTGCCCGTCGATGGCTCTCTGAACGCGCAGCTTCAAGCCGATGGGCCCATCTGCGCGCTGGCGGGCTCCGGATGGGTGGAGTTGGACAAAGGAAGCGTCTTCGGCGAGCCAGTGGCGCGCTTCCGGGCGCAAGGCAACATTGCCAACCAGACTATCAATTTAACTTCCCTAACGGTGAGCGAGGAGGCGGGGAGAATTGCGGCCACGGGCAGCTATGATCTCTCCACCCGCCGCTTCCAGTTGGACGCCAAAGGCGCGGGGATCGATGTGTCGCGCATCGAAGCTATGCGCCGTCACGGCTTGGCGATGACTGGCAAGTTGGGATTTACGGTGCAGGGTGCGGGGACGCTCGACGACCCGCGTCTGGAAGCTCATGCCACTTTCGATAGTCTCGTACTCAGCGGAGAACCGCTGGGCAGCGTGGAACTGACGGCGCGCACCGCCGACCGCGCCGTCACCTACGACCTGACAACCCGGATGGAGGCTGCCGAACTCACCGCGCACGGCCATACGGCGCTCGGCGACGACTATGACACCCAGGCCCAACTCGATTTTTCGCGATTCAACATCGGCGCGCTCATTCGATTGGCTCATATTAAAGGGCTGAACGGCGAGTCGGCGCTGGCTGGAACTGTCACCATCGTAGGGCCTCTGGCGCGGCCCACGGATATGCATGGCGAGGCCCGCCTGCAGGAATTGGCGGTGACAGTCTCCGGCGTCCATCTGAAAAGCGAGGGCGGCGCCCATCTCACCCTGGACCACGCCACCCTCCATCTTGATCCTTTGCACATAACCGGGGAACAAACCGACCTGCGCGCCCAAGGCAGCCTGTCGCTCAAGGACAAGAACGAAGTGGACTTTTCCGCCAGCGGGGCGATCAATCTGAAAGTGGCTGAAACCATCGACCCCGACCTGACCGCCAGCGGCAACACCAGCTTCCAGGTGGAGGGGCACGGGCCGCTGATGAATCCCAGCCTGAATGGCCGCATCGACTTCCAGGACGCGGCGCTCTCCCTTGAAGACGTACCCAACGGCCTGAGCCAACTGCATGGCACGCTGGAGTTCAGCCAGAACCGGCTGGAGGTCAGGTCGCTTACAGCCATGAGCGGCGGCGGACTGATCAGCGTGGGCGGTTATCTGACCTATCAGCACGGTCTCTATGCGGACCTGACGGTTACCGGGGACCAAATTCGCATACGCTACCCGCAAGGGGTCAGTTCACTGGCCGATGCCTCGCTTCATCTGCAAGGGCAACAGAACAACCTGCTGCTCTCCGGCGACGTGCTCATTACCCGCTTCACGGTAAACTCCGAACTGGACATAGCGGCGCTGGCCGCGCAGGCCAACGCAGTTGAGACCATCACTACCCCGAATGCTCCGTCCAACCATGTCCGTCTCGACGTGCACTTCACCTCATCGCCGCAGTTGAACTTCCAGAACGCCTACGCCAAGCTGGCGGGCAATGTCGATCTGCGCCTGCGCGGCACCCTGGCTACGCCCTCGCTATTGGGCCGCATCTCCATCACCGAGGGCAGCGGCATCATCGCCGGAACCCGTTACGAGTTGCAGCGCGGCGACATCTACTTCACGAACCCGGTTCGCATTGAACCCACCATCGACCTGAACGCCACCGCCCGCGTCGAGGACTACGATATTACCCTCGGCCTGCGCGGAACGCCGGAAAAACTGGCGGTTACCTACCGCTCCGATCCTCCGTTGCCGGAGGCCGACGTGGTGGCGCTGCTGGCGTTGGGCCGCACCGAGAATCAACAGCGCCTCTACACCCAGCAGCAGGAGGCTGCTGGCGCCAATCCCACGACCGACGCCCTGCTCGGCGGCGCTCTCAACGCCACGGTCAGCTCTCGTGTGCAAAGGCTCTTCGGGGTTGGGTCAGTGAAGGTGGACCCCAACTACCTCGGCGCCCTGGGCAACTCCACCTCCCGCATCATCGTCGAGGAGCGGCTGGGCTCCAACGTCACCCTCACTTACGCCACCAACGTCAACACCACCGCGCAACAGTTGATCCAGGCGGATATCGCCGTCAACCGCTACGTTTCACTGCAGATGGCTCGCGACGAGTCCGGCGTTTTTTCCGTGGTTCTCAAAGCCACCCAGCGTTTCCGCTAAGGCGAAGGCCGATATGTTCTAATCAATGCATACCTGTAGAACAATCCTTTTGAAGCGGAATCATGACGACTCATACTGCTCCCCAAGAACAACCGGCGTCCAGGCAATTATTTCGCTGGCTACTTCCAACGATTATCCTGGCAGCCTTGGCCATCCGACTGGTTATGGTCTGCTTCACCTATCGCGACCTGCTCGACGCGGATCAATTGTATGAGCGTTTTGGCTGGGAGATGGGCTGGGTCGCACGTGCGCTGGCCAGCGGCCGTGGATTCAGTTCGCCCTTTTATCCCTGGAGCGGACCCACGGCGATGGTGTCCCCGCTGTATACCGTGCTGCTATCTGGAGTTTTTCGCCTCTTCGGTATCTACTCTCTCACCTCTGCATTCGTAATTCTTTCCATCAATAGTCTGTTTTCGTCGCTTACCTGTATCCCGGTGTATTTCAGCGCGAAATATTCTCTCGGCGTGCGCGGCGCTAAGGTTGCGGCCTGGGCCTGGGCTTTTTATCCATTTGCAATTTATTTTTCCGCGGGCCGAGTGTGGGAATACTCGTTGACCTCATTGCTGTTTACCAGCTGCTTCTGTATCGCCCAGCGGATTCATACATCCTCGAAGTGGATCAAATGGCTCGGCTTCGGCTTGTTGTACGGGATTACGGTGAACTCGAATCCAGCCGTGCTATCGGCGCTGCCATTTCTGTTGATCCTGGCGCTGTGGAAAGTGCATAAATCAGGCGGACGCTGGCTGCTCTATGGAGTACTCACCACCGTTGGGGTGCTCGCCGCCATGACGCCTTGGACGGTACGAAACTATCGCGTACTCCATGTGCTCTGCCCCATCCGTGATAATTACTGGTCCAATGTCTACGCTGGCAACGTCGAGGCCAACTCACCAAACAGGTATCCTTTTTGGCGCGCCAACGAGCCGGCCAGCAATCCGGTGGAGATGCGGAAGTATCTGACAATGGGAGAGGTGGCATACTTCGCGGAGAGGCAAGCGCTGGCCGTCGACTTCATCCGCCGTAATCCGTTGCCGGTTGGGATTGCGTCCCTGCGCCGAATCGTCATGTATTGGACCGGATACTGGAGCTTCAGCCGCGATTACCTGCAGAGTGAGCCTACCGAGTTGCCTCTCATGTTCATGCTCATCTGCGTCACAGGATTGATGCTGCGCGGGGTGCGCCGTTTTTGGCGCGAAAATCGAAGTGAGGGCCTCCCGTATTTTGTTTTGATCACGGTATTTCCGCTGTCCTATTATTTTTCGCTTGCTCTAATGGATTACCGGCAGCCGATCGAGCCGGCCGTTGTCGTCCTGGCCATTGCAGGCCTGTTTCCCCTCAGAAATATGCAGCTGGATGAGTGGATCGGGGCAGAGCGGGCCAAGGCCGCGCGCATAGATTACAATTGACCTATGTAGCCCACCGTTTAGGAATCTGCCTTGCGTGAAGCGGGCGGGAATACCTCTACATGGGAGTAGTTGTTGGAAGATCTGTCTTGGCAAGACGTAGATTCTAGCGTTAAAAGGTGCCCGCTCTGCGCCGGAAAACTTTATGTGCGCCTGCGCAAAGTGGAAGATCCCTCCAGCAGGGACAGTTTTGACGTATTGCGTTGCGACAGTTGCGGGTTAGGGAAGACCTTCCCAGTGCCTTCCGATCTTGCGCCCTATTATGAGAATTACCATGGTGGAAGGCACGGCGCGACTGCTCAACGTTGCGTCAAAAGGAGAATCTCAATTGTCGGTGACACTACGCGCGCGCAGACTCCGGGAATGATGCTTGATATCGGCTGCGGCGACGGCAGCTTTCTCCTTGCAGCTCGAAAATGCGGCTGGCGAGTCCAGGGAACGGAATTCAACCCGTACGCAGCTCGGCAGAGAGGCCTGGATGTTGTCACGGATATCTGCGAAATTCCAGACACCTCCGTATTCGATTGCATCACACTCTGGCACAGCTTAGAGCATTTGCGCGATCCCCTAAGTACTCTTAGGAGCATTCGCAGCCATCTCTTTCCCACTGGCGTCCTGCTCATCGCCGTTCCAGACATCGATGGGATTCAGGCTAAGCTGTTTGCACGGAAATGGTATCACCTTGATGTGCCGCGACACCTATATCACTACAGCAAGACTTCCTTATCGGCTCTATTGCAGGCCACAGGCTTCTGCCCGGTTCAGTGGAGGCACCAGGAGTTCGAATACGATTTGATTGGGTGGCTTCAAAGCGCATTGAATTGTTTCCTGCCGACACCGAATGTACTTATAAATATGTTGATGGGACGTTCTCCACGCTGCGGCGCCGCGGAGAAGGTTACAAGCTGCATAAGTGGTGCTGTACTCACGGGGCTCGCCGTGCCGCTGGTCGCAATGGGATCTCTCATCAACCGTGGCGCGACTCTCATAGTTGCAGCTCATCCGTGCGATTTCCAACGAGATGACAAGGAGTGAATTTCCGGCTCCGGCGCGCTCTCGGAATAATACTGCGGAGAATGTAGCATGTTGATTCTTTTCCCCGCGGCATCGAAGATGGAGGCGTGCAGGATTCCCATCTTCTGCGCAACGAAACTGGCAGTCGTACTCAATACCCCGAAGCCATACTTCACGCTACGTCCAAAATTGATCGAAGATGCCTCCTCAAAGTAGCGCGTGGGACAGGAAATCTCTCCGATGCGGAAGCCGAAGAAGACGGCTTGCGCAATCATCTGGTTGTCAAAGACAAAGTCGTCGGAGTTTTCCAGCAGCGGCAAGGCCTCCAGCAGTTGCCGTGAAAAAGCCCGGAAACCGGTGTGATATTCTGACAGCTTCACGCCCAAAAAAATGTTTTGGAAAGCCGTCAGAAACCGGTTGGCGATGTATTTATAGAGCGGCATCCCGCCCTTCAACGCGCCCGTCCCGAGGATGCGCGAGCCGAGCGCCATATCATAGGCTCCGCTGGCCACCATGCCGGCAATCGCAGAAACCAGCGACGGCGTGTATTGGTAATCGGGGTGGATCATCACCACGATGTCGGCGCCGGCGGCCAGAGCCTCGCGATAACAAGTTTGCTGATTGCGCCCGTAGCCGTAATTGGCATCGTGGATAAAGGTGCGCACACCCAGCTTCTCGGAGAGAGCCGCGGTCTGGTCGTTGCTGCAATCGTCCACGAGAATGCGGATGTCTACAACGTCGTGCAGCTCCCGGACTGTTTGTTCCAGGGTTCTTTCGGCGTTGTACGCCGGCATGACAACCGCAATTATTTTCCCGTTAATCATCGACCGTTCTCCAGAATACCTGCTTTCATTTTACAGGAGAATGGCCGGCGAAATGCCGCGCGAGCGGCATCGTGGGGCTGCTTCTGGCGTGGAGGGAGCAGCCGTTCGAGGCCATTCGCTGCGCTGGAGTTCTTTTTTACTCTTTCCCCCGATGTACTACTTCCCCACCCGTAGCCATACCATATGCGCCCGCTTGATCCGTTGCTGACAATCCTCAGCTGTTCTGCGATTCTCACCTTGCGCGGGCGGCCCGGAGAGAACACACGCCAGGTGAAGGAGCTTCCTGCGTGTTGAGCGGGGTTCAGAAGACCATCCCTAGGTAGCGCAACTATTCCCCGGAAACTGTGTCTAAACTAGAAGCGGCGAGCATCAGGTTTTCTGTGTTTCCGGTTTAGGCAAGCGAGGCCCGGCAAACCACGCAAAGACCCAGCGGCTGCCCTGTATCATCTGGTTCGATCCACAAGGAGGAATGAAAACATGACCTGGACGATGAGCAATACCCGCACGACACTCCTGGCGGCGGCGCTCGCCGGAGTCATTTTAAGCCTTCCCCAGTTATCGGTGGCGGCGGGCCAGGACCAGACCCCGGCTCAGCCTGCGGCTCAGACACCAGCCCCCGCAGTCACTGCGCAAGCAGCCAGCCCTGCGGACAGCGATGTCCAGGCACGGCTGGACAAGAAGCAATTTCGCAACGTGAAGGTGACTGTGGACCAGGGCATTGCCACCCTGACCGGCACCGTGGACCTCTACGCGCATAAGGCCGAAGCCGACAAGCGCGTGCGCAAGGCCAAAGGCGTCAGCGCGGTGCATAACCTGATTGAGGTCGCCGGACCCGCCATTCCCGACGAGGTGCTGTGGAGCAAACTCGCGGAGAAGCTGGAATATGACCGCGTTTTCTACGGCAATGCCTTTAACGCCATTACCATCAGCGTCCAGAACGGCGCCGTTACCCTGGGCGGACACGCCCTCTCTTATAACTCACGCAACTCCGCCCTGGAGCTGGTCAGCTATTATCCCGGCGTCAAGGACGTGCAAGACGAGATCCAGGTCGATCCCGTCTCCTCCTTCGACGACCGGATCCGGATGCAGGTCTATCGCGCCGTCTACGGAGCGCCGCAGTTGAATATGTACGCCATCAACCCCGGCAAGCCCATCCGCATCTCGGTGCAGAATGGCCACGTAGAGCTGTATGGAGTGGTGGACAGGCAAGCCGACAGGGATGTTGCCTTTATCCGCGCCAACGCCGTTCCCGGCGTCTTCGAGGTGAAGAACTACCTGCAGGTTGCTCCTCCGCAGGCCCCAAAACAGAAGAAATAACTCCTGCGCGGACGGCAAACCGTTGCCTGGAATCGCAGACAAGGCGGGCCTCAGAGAATCGCAGGATTCCCTGAGGCCGGCATTGTGAGTTTATCGGGCTTGCCTCAGAACTTGACCGACGGAACAGCCTTTGCGCTTTCCGGGGCCGCGAAGTATGCGGTGTTCTCGTGGAACCCGGCCATGCCCGCCCAGATGTTGTTGGGGAATTGAAGAATGAATGTGTTGTAGTCCTGAATCGCGTCGTTATAACGCTTGCGCGCCACGCTGATGCGGTTCTCGGTTCCCGACAGCTCGTCCTGCAGGCGCATGAACTGGTCGCTGGAGCGCAGTTGCGGGTAGTTTTCCGTGAGCAGCAGCAGGCGGCCGATGGCTGAATCCAACTGGCCGTTGGCGGCAATCTTGGCCTGCGGTCCCTGCGCATTCAACATTCCGGCGCGGGCGTTGGCGATGTCGCCAAAGACCGTGCTCTCCTCTTTGGTAAAGCCCTTGACGGTCTCTACCAGGTTGGGAATCAGGTCGGCGCGCCGCTCCAGTTGCACGTCCACCTCCGACCACTTGCTCTTCACCGCCTGATCCTTGGCCACCATCTGATTTCTGGAGCTGATATAGCTGCCAGCGACCATCAGAACGCCCAAAACCAGAACGCCGACCACTCCCAGTGCAATCCAAAGTCCCTTGCTCATATTGTGCTTTTCTCCTCCGGCCCACCCTCAGGCAAGCCCGTTCATCTGATTGAAAACCTACCAGCTTCCGTCCGAACCGCCGCCGCCGGTATCACCCCCGCCGAAGCCGCCGAAGCCCCCGCCGGAATCTCCCCCGCCGCCGGAATCTCCTCCGCTATCGATTCCGCCACCTGAGTCTCCGCCCCCGCCGGAGCCGCTGGACAGTGTCCAGCCCCAGCGCTTGAAGTAGCCACGGCGAATCAATGGGCTCAGGATCCAAGGGCTAAAAATGATCAATGGAACGATCGTCAACACAAGAATGGTAGCAATTTTCGTGCCCCACGACCATGGCTCATCCTCTTCGGGCGCGGGAGTCGCTGGCGAAGCCTCCTCGTCCAGCGTTACCTTGGCATCGGCTGCGATCACCTGCGCCACGTCATTCACGCCCAGCGTCACGGCCCCGTCGAAGTCGTTGGCGCGCAGATAGGGAACCATGTCGCGGCCAATATCGCCGGTCTTGGCGTCCGGCAGGATGCCTTCCAGGCCATAACCAATCTTGATGGAGCGCCGATGGTCGTCGATGGCAAACAAGAACAGAACGCCGCGGTCCGTTCCCTTGGCGCCAATCTTCATCTTCTCGAAGAGGCGAGTGGCATAGCTGGCCGAGTCGTCGCCGCCCAGGGTGTGGATGGTGACCACGGCGATCTGCGCATTGGCCTTGGAGTGGTCCAGTTGCGCGCAGAGCTTATCCAGCCGCGCAATGGCCTCGGGCGAGAGCACGTGGGCATAGTCGCTGACGTAATCTGTGGGCTGAGGCAGATCTTCGACCCGTTCGGCCAGGGCAGCAAATGCGCAGACGGCAACGCAGACTGCCACGAACAGCCGGAAAACGGCGAAAGAAACGCGACGAAATGTCCTCATAGTTTTTATTGTACGCGGCCTGCCAAGGGGAGGTTCCCGCAGCGCCGTTCCGCTTTACATTCGGGCGTTGGCGGCACGACTGAAGCCGTTTCCCTTCAAAATGCCGGCTCATTCAGAGATTAAACAGGCAGCTTGTACGCAATCTCCTGCTATCAGGGGTGAAAACCTACCAGCTTCCCCCGGCGCCGCCGCCGCCAAAGCCTCCGCCGCCAAATCCGCCAAAACCACCGCCTCCGCCTCCACCACCACTGAAACCCCCGCCGCCGAAACCACCCCCGCTGGCCCACACTCCTCTATGACTCCATCTACGCGGCAAAATGCCGATGAAGGACAAGAGGCGCACGATCATAAATACGCCGAAAAATAGAAGATAGAAGATCAATTTCACAATGCCCGAAGAGATGTGCGTCGAACTCCGATGTTGAACCGGAGCAGCCTCATCGTCCTGTGAGAGAGTGACATTGGCGTCGGCGGCGATCACCTGCGCGATCTCGCCCACGGCCAGGGTCACGGCGCCGTCATAATCGTTGGCGCGCAAATCGGGAACCATCTCCCGGCCAATGTCGCCAAGTTTCCCGTCGGGCAGAATTCCTTCCAGACCATAACCCACTTCAATCCGGTACTTGTGGTCGTTCACCGCCAGAAAGACCAGCACGCCCTTGTCAGAGCCCTTGCGGCCCATTTTCCACTTGTCCTCCAACGCGTTGGCGAACTCGGCTGGGTCGTCTCCCTCCAGCGTATGAATGGTGACCACGGCGATCTGCGCATTGGCGTTGGAGTGGTCGAGCTCGGTGCAAATCGAGTCCAGGCGGGCGATGGCCGCGGGCGATAGAACGTGGGCAAAGTCGCTCACGTAATCGGTGGGTTTGGGCAGATCCTCAACCCGCTCGGCCTGTGCGGTTTGGCCGGCGGTGGCGAAGACGGCGACGCAAGCTGCCACCAGCAGCGGGAAGAGGGCGGAATGTGCGCGACGATAGCCTTTCATCGTTTTCTATTGTACTTGTACAGGCAGCTACTAGCTTTTAGCTATTAGCTGTTCGTGCCGGCATGTATTTCTATGATATAAAAATGAGGCTCAATTAGGCAGAATATCAGCTAAAAGCTAGAAGCTAAAAGCTAATAGCTGCTCTTGCAATACACTGATAAGGAGATGACAGAAAACCAGCAGCTCCAGCCCCCCATCGCCCGCAAGGCACCCAAAGAGATCGCTCTGCACGGCGCAGTCCTCAAGGACGACTACGCCTGGCTGCGCGACAAGGACAACCCCGAGGTGACCGCGTATCTGGAGGCTGAAAACGCCTACGCCGAGGCAGTCATGGCTCCGCTAAGCGGCTTGCGCGAGGAACTTTACCAGGAGATGCTCTCGCACATAAAGCAGACCGACGTCTCGGTCCCCTTCCGCGATGGCGGCTGGTGGTATTTGACGCGCACCGAAGAGGGCAAGCAGTACGCCATTCATTGCCGCAAGCCGGGAACGGCTTCCGGGCCGGATAAAAACGCGCCGGAGCAGGTCATCCTCGACGGAAATCAACTGGCCGAGGGCCACGCCTTCTTCGACATCGGCGCAACGGACATCACGGACGACGGACGCTGGCTGGCCTACACCACCGACACCACCGGCTTTCGCCAGTACACGCTGCACATCAAAGACCTGGAAACCGGCGAGACGCTTCCCGGTGAGGTTGAGCGCGTGGGCTCGGTCACGTGGGCTGCCGACAATCGCACGCTTTTTTATACCGTCGAGGACGAGGAGCAGAAGCGCCAATATCAGCTCTGGCGTCACACCTGCGGTGAGCAAAATAAAAACGGCACGCCACGCTCGGCCGACATTCTGGTCTACCAGGACGATGATGAGCGCTTCAACCTGGGCGTGGGACGCACGCGAGACGGCAAATACATTGTGATGATGTCGGCCAGCCACATCACCACCGAATCGTGGGTTCTGCCGGCCGCCGAGCCTGAGGGCCAATTTACCATCATCACTCCGCGCGAGGGCGAGCACGAGTACTCCATCGACCATCGCAATGGCCTGTGGTTCATCCGCACCAACGACCGTGGGCGAAACTTCCGCCTGGTTACCGCGCCGGTGGCCACGCCGGGCCGCGAACACTGGACCGAGCTGATTCCGCACCGTGACGGCGTGATGATCGAAGAGATCGACCTCTTCGCTGATTTTTTCATTGCCTGCGAGCGCGAAGACGGCCTGCCGCGCCTGCGCGTGGGCCGCTTCCTGGGCGAAGGCCACGAGTTCACGCCGGCCGGAGAGATTAGTTTCCCCGAGCCGGCCTATAGCGCGCAGCCCCACGTCAATCGCATCTTCGAGACGCCCACCTTCCGCTACGCCTACCAGTCGCTGGTGACGCCGGCTTCGGTCTACGAGTACGACGTGGCCACTAGCGCTTCGACCTTGCTCAAGCAACAGGAGATTCCCGGCGGCTTCGACCGGACCCTGTATGCCAGCGAGCGCGTTCATGCTGCCGCGCCCGATGGGGTCAAGGTGCCGGTCTCGCTGGTTTACCGCAAGGACAAGCGCGAGCCGGGGCGCAATCCGCTGTATGTATACGGCTACGGCTCTTATGGATATTCTTTGCCGCTCAGCTTCAGCTCCAACCGGCTGAGCTTGCTGGATCGCGGGGTGGTGATGGCCTATGCGCACGTGCGCGGCGGCGGCGATCTGGGCGAGCCGTGGCACGATGCCGGCAAGATGCTCGTCAAGCGCAACACCTTCACGGATTTCATTGCCGCCGTCGAGCATCTCACCGCGGCCCGTTACGGCGACCCCGCGCGCGTGGCCATCGAGGGCGGGTCGGCCGGCGGCCTGCTAATGGGCGCGGTGGTGAATCTCAGGCCGGAGCTCTTCCGCGCCGTTCTCTCCCACGTGCCCTTTGTGGACGTGATGAACACCATGCTCGATGCCTCGCTGCCGCTTACCGTTCCGGAGTACGAGGAGTGGGGAAACCCCAACGAGTCCGCTTATTTTTCTTATATGCTGAGTTACTCGCCCTATGACAATCTCAAGGCAGGGAATTATCCGGCCATGCTGATCAAGACCTCGCTCCACGACAGCCAGGTGATGTTCTGGGAGCCGGCCAAGTATGTGGCCAAATTGCGCACGCTCAAGACGGACAACAACCCGCTGCTGTTGGTCACGAACATGCAGGCCGGCCACGGCGGGGCCAGCGGCCGCTACGATTACCTCAAGGAGATCGCCCTGGACTACGCCTTTCTGCTGCGCGAGTTGGAGCTGGTGTGATCGGTTCAGTGAGCGAAGAAGAGGGAAAAATCGATTGGGAACGCTCACCATGACGCAGCCGAGTTCGGAAGCGCCCGGGAATCGCTTCGCTGTTCACCGGTAATCGCCCATTTTTCAACAGTATGGGAAATCTTTATGGGTTCCTTATTCCGGGTTCCTTATCGTGAAGGCAGCTACCGGGAATATAATCGGCTTATCCTCTCGTTCATACCGTGTTGTTCGTGCATCACTCCGTAGCCCGAGGCAGCCAACCGGGAGGCAAATCAACAAGGAGATTTG
>Ga0326727_10007900_pt1 | contig 27568 bp, 27 predicted proteins | sample MB2enrmetagenome_FD_207643 | JGI IMG/M metagenome (GOLD analysis project Ga0326727, IMG submission 207643) | Lab enriched peat soil microbial communities from McLean, Ithaca, NY, United States - MB29MY | ecosystem: Environmental > Terrestrial > Soil > Wetlands > Peat | place: USA: New York...
AGGAATATACGACCATAGCTTGCCGAGCGTGGCTCTTTCCAGGATGCCTCAAGCCGTCCTTACGCGCGCCCCCCAAACCCAGTTTCCCAACTCATTCCGCCACGGCCGCCGTGGCCAAGGCTCCGCGATTCCTCCGCGTCTCCGCGTCTCCGCGGTGAAGGCCCGTATCTTCCCCCACCAGACTGGGCCCCCGGTCTCCTGCTCCACGGTGAAGGCGCTTTGCGCGCGCGTTTGTGAAACCCCAGGCCAGGCACTACTATAGGGTTTGAGCCCCGTGAAAACGTCCCCCATCTACTGGCCCCAGGTCTACCTGTGCGTAGGCCTGACCACCATGGCGACGCTCCTCCTGGAGCTGTCGCTGACCCGCATTTTTTCGGTGGTATTCTACTACCACTTCGCCTTCCTCGCCATATCGATCGCCCTGTTCGGCCTGGGCGTGGGCGGCGTCTTCTCTTACGTAGTGGCTGGTTGGAAGGGCTCCGTGTACATGTGGATGGGCCGGCTCAGCGCGTTGAACGGCCTGCTGGCGATCGGCGCCTTGTTGGTGATCCTGGCCCAGCAGCGTAACCCAACCAATTGGGACCTGGCCATCATCTACTTCACCACCGCCCTGCCGTTCTTTGTCTCGGGAACCATTGTTTCGCTGGCTATCTCGGAGGCCATTGAACGCGTCAACCGGGTGTACTTCTTCGACCTGATGGGCGCCGCGTGCGGCTGCCTGCTGCTGATTCCGCTGTTGAACGGCTTCTCGGGGCCGAACACGGTGGTTGCCGCGGCCATCGCCTTCGCCGCCGCGGCGGCCATCTGGCACAACATGGCCGGCTCGGTGAAGGGCCGTATAGGCTGCGTGGCCCTGGCTCTGATTCTGGTGGCCTTCCTCACCGTCAACCAGCGGCATCACATCGTCGATATCAGCTATGCCAAGGGGCGCGCGCTGCTGCACGAGTACTTTCAGAAATGGAACAGCTTTTCGCGCATCGGGGTGGCGTACAGTCCCTCCGACGGCATCGACATGATCTACATCGACGCCGACGCTTCCACCGGCATCGCCAATTTCGATTTCGACCGCCTCACCCCCTCCCAGCGGCACGATTTGCTGGATCAAGGTCCGGCGCTGCCCTATGCCGTGCGCCCGGGAGCCAGGGCCCTCATCATCGGTCCGGGAGGCGGTTGGGACGTGGCGCGCGCGCTGGCTTCGGGAAGCCACGACATCACCGGCGTGGAGATCAACCCCATCATCGCCACCACCGTGATGCGGCGGAAGTTCCCGGAGAAGAGCCGCTACCTGTATTTCCGCCCGGATGTGCACATCTACGTGGAAGACGGGCGCAGCTTCGTGCGCCGCAGCCCGGACAAGTACCAGGTGTTGCAGGCCACGCTGGTCGATACGTGGGCGTCCACGGCGGCCGGCGCATTCGCGCTCTCCGAGAACAACCTCTACACCACGGACGCCTTTCGCGACTACCTTTCGCATCTCACCGGCGACGGCCTGGCGGCCTTTACGCGTTGGGGCTTCGATCCGCCGCGCGAATCCCTGCGGCTGATTTCGCTGGCCATGGAAGCCCTGGGGCAGCTCGGAGAAACCGAACCGTGGCGGCACGTCATTGTGGGCCGGGAAGGCTCGGTAAAAGGCTGGGGAGCGCGCGACACCGTGTTGATTTCGCGCAAGCCGTTCAGCGCCGGGGATATCGAGCGCGCCCGCGCGGCCATCGAGCGGGGCAGCATGGAGGCCGTTTACCTGCCCGGCGCTGGCATTCGCAACCAGTTCTCCGATCTGCTGACCAGCCGCGACCCCGAAGCGTATCAGCGCAATTACACCTTCGACATTACCCCGGTGAGCGACAATCGGCCGTTCTTTTTCTACACCGTTCAGCCGCGCGATCTGTGGTCCTTCGTGATGACGGCGTCGCATGACACCGCCGATTACAAAGTCAACAAGGCCGTGCCGCTGCTGTTTGGGCTGATGGGTATCAGCCTGGTGGCCACCGCCCTGGTGCTGCTGCTGCCGCCCCTAGTCCTGGGCACGCGCCTTCCCCGGCAGCCCGGCGTACTCGGGTTCCTGCTCTACTTCCTGTTCATCGGCGCCGGCTACATCCTCATCGAGGTGGGACTGATTCAGAAATTCGTACTCTTCCTGGGCCATCCCACCTACGCGCTCACAGTGGTGATTTTCTCGATGCTGGTTTCAAGCGGCTTGGGAAGCTTTTTCAGCCGGCGCCTGCTGGGGAAGAGCGAAGGGCGGCTGGTGAAGGCATTAGGGGCCGTGGCCATGCTGGCCGCCGCGCTGGCCCTGCTGACTTCGTCGTTGCTGACCTCGCTGGTGGGACTGCCTCTGGCGCTCAAGATCGCCCTCACGGTTTTGATGATCGCGCCGGCCGGATTCGTCATGGGCATGCCGTTTCCCACCGGCTTGCAGCGCCTGGAGGAATGGCACGCGCCCTCGGTGCGCTGGGCCTGGGCGCTCAACGCCGCCTCGAGCGTGCTGGGGTCGGTGGGCGCGCTGGTATGCTCCATCTATCTGGGGCTCATCCAGACCCTGATTATCGGAGGGATGTTCTACCTGGCCGCCCTGGCGGTGGTGGCGCGGGTGCATCCAAGCGCCGATACCGCGCCGGCCGCGGGCATGGGGCGGGTGGTGCTGGCGAAGTAGGGCGGGCGACCTTAGTCCGCGAAGATCTCGTCTCTGGACAGCCAGACCTGCTGGTCCTCGGTGACCATCCGCTCGCCGGCTACTTCATGCAGAGCGGGATGACGGTAAGCCGACATAAGCCGCAAACGCGGATCGATCAACCAGATGTTGCTTACGCCCTGGCGGTCGTATTCTTTTAGCTTCTCCATCACCGCGCTCATCTGGTCGTCCACGGAAAGAACCTCGACCACAAGATAGGCCGCATCGAGCAGGTATCTCGTGTTTGGAGCGGCCAGCAGCGCGCACACATCAGGCAACCGGAACCGCGAATCCGCAACACTCGTTCGCAGTTCCGCAACAACTTTCAAGTGCGGAAACTTCCGCCGCAGGGCAAAGAGAATGTTGCTTTGAATGAGGGAGTGCAGCCAATCACCTGTGTTGCGCTCCACAAGAACGCCGTCCACGTACTCCACATCGGGTTCGTAGGACCTGTTCAGATATTCCTCCACCGGGACCAATGGCGAAGTTGGCAGGGCTGCCATACGCCAAGTTTACTCCTTTCCGGGGTGGCGCCGGCGAAGTAGCGCCGGCTGCGGCTTCACGCGGGTTCGATGTTCGCTTCGATCCACGCGGCCAGGCCGCACTCGTCAAGCGCCCCGGCGGCCACCGCCAGCATGGTGTTGGTAGCATCGGCCTTTCCGGCCTTGAGGCGATGGCCGTTCATCGCCAGAAACAAGCCGATTGACAAAAAGGCCGCTCGTTTGTTGCCATCCACAAAAGCATGGTTCATGGCTAGGCCATAGCCGTATGCCGCAGCCAGTTCCGCGGTGGTGGCTCCGGCGCGATACGCCCACATGTTTTGCGCGCGCGCCAAGGCCGAGTCCAACAGCGCTTCATCCCTAATGCCGCGAGGGCCGCCGAACTGCGCTAGGCTCTCTTCGTGCAGCAGGAGCAGTGCCCGCTTGCCGATCCAGCGCGGTTCCGCGCTCATTCCGCCAGGGCCTTGAACGTTTCGCGGTACTCTTTCATAAACTGCCGGCCGGCGTTGATCTCCTCGGCGACCGCCGGGTCGTAGGGCGTGAGCAAGTATCCCTCAGCCGTCTCGATGGCGAACAGGGAGTCGCCCTTCCCGACCTTAAGGCGGCCGAGCATCTCCTTGGGGATGACCGTTCCCGTGGACGTTCCAATCGCCGTGAGCTTCAGCGTCTGCATAGTCGGCGTCCTTCCATAATTATACCCATTATAATGCGCTGTGAGAGAAAATGCCGGCCCGGATGCCGGCATGTCAGGCCAGGAGGCCCGCTCTACCGCGCGACGATTTCGAATGGCATGGCGGGGAGCGCGCCTAGCTGCACGCGCTGGGTAGTGGGGCTCGCGCCGCCTTTGGCCGGCGTCACCGTCCGTTCTCCCACCAGGTTCACAATCAGGTTGCCCTTGAGCCCTGGCTTGGCCTTGGCGGCATCGCACAGGAGCACCAATTCGCCGCTGCCGCCGGCCGGTTGCGGGCGCAGACCGAGGCCTTCCGGTGGTTCGCTTAATTCGAAATCCAACTTGGTGATAGCGGCGTTTGGAGGAAGCAGTACTTGAACCGGTATTCGGACTGAGCCACCCACCGGAATGCGCATGGCTTGGCTACCGGGCATCCGGATCGGGCTGCGGAACACGGCGCGCCGGGTGACGGCCAGCTTCAGGTCGTCGGCCGGAACCAGGTGGTGGTAGGCGAAGGCCTGCGTCATCTCGTCGGCGGGCTGCGCGGCGCGCGTCACGGGATGCCCCTCGATGATGGCCCGGCCTTCCAGCTTCAGGCTGACAGGGGCGGCGAGGGGCGCCATCGGGGGTATCGTTACAGTCATCCGCACGCGGTCCTGACCGGCCGGAACCACCGCGCCGCTCAGTGTCAGGCCTGGCGGGGCATCCTTGAGCGCGACCGCTATCTCGCCCGAGAAGCCGTCTTTGCGCAGCGCGTGTACGGTAATGGGGATGCTCATGCCGCGGCCGCCGTTGATGGCGGAGGGCGTGACAAGCAGTTTGAAATCGGGCCGTGGCGGGCTGATGCGCAGGCGGTAGGCGTACTCGGGGCCACCCTTGCGCTGCGCGTCGCCGATGGAAATGTAATAGGTCCCCGCGGCGGGGAGAGTGGCGCGAAGATATGAATCCGCCTGGTGGGTAAGCAAGCCCGCGCCCTGGTCGTCGAAATCGTCGTTGAAGGCCAGTTGGCTGCCCTTGGCGTCGGTGAGCTTGAGGACCGAATCGAGCGGAGAGCCGAGCCGGCGCGCCAGTACCTCGGCCACGATCTCCTGACCGGCGCGGCCCTGAATGATGAAGACGTCCCAGTCCCCCGGCCGGTCGATGCGTCCGTTCACGGTGACGGGCAACTTGATGCGCTGCGCGTTTTTGACCGTATCGTTGGGCTCTTTTTCCGTGACTTCGGGCAAGTTGTCGATGGCGAACGGAAGACGGCTGGAAGCCGCCGGAAGCGTATAGATTCCGGGCGATTTGCCCTTGCCGTTCATGGCCACGCGGCTGGCGGGCAGGTTCCAGCCGCCAAGCGTGACCTTGGTCACCGCGCCGGCGCGCCCTCCCAGCGGGAACTCGCTGGTCACGAACGGCAGTTCCCCTATGCTCATGCGATACACGAAGTCTTCTCGGCCACGATATAGAGCATCTTTGATTTCCAGAATGTAATCTCCGTCGGCGGGGATCTGGTAGTGGAGAACCGGGTCGGGGTTGAAGCGGTAGTCGTCGTCGTAGGCCAGCTCGGTTCCTTTGTCGTCGAAGAGGGCAATGGTGGGCTGGAACCAGCCGGGGACCGCGTCGGCGAGGTACGGCATCAGCTCGCGCGCGCTGACGGTGATGACCAGGTTCTGTCCGCGGCGGGCATGGAAGCGGTAGCGGTCGGCCTCCCCGGGCGTGAACTGCGCGGTCTGCTGGCGGGCGGGGCGGGGCATGATGCGCCCGTTGATGGTCACGGGGATGGTGACGCTCAATTCGTTTTCGATGCCCGCGTCTTGCAGGGTCATCCCCGCCAGGAGCATGCGGAATTCGGACTGCTTCTCGGTGAACTCGGGCAGTTGTCCAACCGCAAACAGGATGGGGTTCGAGATGCCTTGCGCGGTGGCCAGGCGCAACTCGCGCAGGCCGGGTTCGGCGTTGCGGGCAATGCTGACCTGAAGCGTCTCGGCCTCGCCCAGCACCGGATTCATGTTGCGATTGAAGGTGGCCAGCTTAAGTCTAACTTCGGAAAGCTGCTTTTGGGTTTCGGGCGATGCCGGCAGCTTTTGCAGCTCCTGCATTTTTTCCCGTAACTCGGTGGCTTGTTGGCCGTTCATGGGGCGCGCGTAATCGGCCGCCACCGCCTGTACGCCATGGCCTGCAACGTAGGCCCCGGTGACGGCGTTGAGGAACTGGCCGCCCACCTTCACCTCGAAGGTGGTTCCGCGCTGGCCTCCCGCCGGATAGACGTAAGCGAGGTGCGGCGCATTCTGGGCGGCGGCCAGGGCGGCGAAGGCGAGCCAGGCGGCCAGGCTGAGCGATCGGCGTAGCGCAGCGGCGCCAACCGCTCCCTGACGGTCGCGGCTCGTTGACTCCTGGTGGTGGCCCGGTATCCGGTAGCGGCTCGCTATCGGCAGGACGCGGATGCCGATGATGGAACAGGCGCTTCGCCTCATAGAATCTCCTTCAAGCGGCCGCCCATTTTGACGCCATCGGCGGCCGTGGGGGTGACGCGGGCGTCCACGCCCTGCGCGTTGGGGAGCTTGCCATCGGGGTCTATGCCCAGCAGGGCGTACATGCTGCCCAGCACATCGCAGGGGTACACGGGGCGGTCCTTCACCTCTTCCCCCCGGGCGTCGGAAGCGCCCACCAGCCTGCCGCCTTTGAACCCGCCGCCGGCCACCACGGCGGAGAAAACCTCCCCGTAATGGCCCCGCCCGCCGTTCCAGGGGGCTTCCCAAAGCACCTTCGGGGTTCGGCCGAACTCGCCGCAGCACCATACGATGGTGCTCGCGAGCAGGCCGCGGTCGGAGAGATCCTGGAGCAGGGTGGCCATGCCTTTGTCCAATTGCGGGAGCTTCTGGCGCATGGCCGGGAAGTGCTGCCGGTGGGTATCCCACCCCGGGTTGTTGATGGTGACGAAGGGAATGCCGCTTTCGACCAGACGCCGCGCGGCCAAACAGGATTGTCCGAATGTGTTTCGGCCGTACCGGTCGCGCAGGTCGTCCTTTTCCTGGGACAGATCGAACACCTTGCCCGCATCGCCCAGAATCAACTCATAGGCCTGGTCTTCGGCGTCGTCCATGGCCTTCAGTGACGCGTCGCCCGGCAGAGCTTTTTCGAGGGTGTTCAAGTTATGCATGAGGTTGCGGCGGGCCTTCTGGCGCTGGTCCGGGACGTTTGGCAGAACAATGCCCTCCACCGCGAAGCGGGCCTGCTGCGGATCGCCGCCGGTGGCGAAAGGCGCATAACGCGTTCCCAGGAAACCCGATTCCGAGAAGCGGCCCAACGGCTGGGTGAGCACGATGTAGGGCGGAATGAGACCTTTATAGGCGGCGTTGAAGCCCTTGAACGCGGTCACCACCGAGCCGGCGCCGGGGTACACAATGCGTTCGCCGGGGTTGCGGCCCGTTTGCACCATGTAAGTCGCGGTTTCGTGGGCGTTGATGCCGTGGGTGAGGCTGCGGATGATGGAGTACTTGTCGGCTTGTTTGGCCAGCAGCGGCAGCAGCTCTGAGATGACGATGCCATTCACGTTGGTGGCGATGGGTTTATCGAGCGGGCCGCAGTAATCGTAGCCGGCGGCGGGCTTGGGGTCGAAGGTATCGAGGTGCGGCGGGCCGCCCCATAACCAGACCTGGATCACGGCCTTGGCTTTGGCCGTGGGGGCGGCTTTAACCTGCCGGCTTGGCAGGCCGGCCAGGAGGGCGGCGCCGAACAGGGTGCGGCGCAGGGCCTCCCGCCGGTGGATTTGGTCAGCGTGCATGTCCGTCATCTCGTTTTCCACGTGAAGAACCGAGGCAGGCCAGGAGGCCTGCCCCACTTTAGTGCCGACACTGAAACTCCGCTCCGTTGATTAACGACCAAGCCAGGTCCACCGCGGCCGGCCACTTGTTGCCTTGGACGGTTTGAAAATAGGCGGCAACCACCTTCAGTTCCGCGTCGGTGGGGTATCGCGAAAGAATCGCCAGGTACATCCGATCAATGGGATCGCGCGGTTTGCCGCCCGGCTGGGCTTGCAGCAGCGCGCGCAGGGTGACGCTTTGCTGGATCTTGGTCTGGATGTGGGTGGAATTGAGCAGGTGCAGGCGCTGCTCGGCCGTGGGCCGATTGTTGCGCTCCGATTCGAGGCCGGTATCGCGCGGCGGCCGCCCGAACATTTCGAGGAATGCGCTGCCGATGCTGCCATCCGGCAGGGCTATGGAGCGCTGCTCTTCCGGCAGGAAGGTGAACGGCTCCGGGATGGGGCTGGAGTACTGCTCGGTTGTGCCGGTGATCTGGCAGATGGCGTCGATAAGAGTCTCCGCGTCCAGGCGGCGCAGCGGGTACCAGGCGAAGTTGGCGGCGGCCTCGGGACGGTCGCTCCGGGGTATCGCGGAAAGCCCGTACGTCTCCGATGTCAGGATGATCCTAAAAATATGCTTGAGGTCGTAATGCGACGCGACCAACTCTTTTTCCAGGTAGGCCAATAGCTCGGGGTTGGCGGGCGGGTTGTCGGGCCGAATGTCATCCGGCTCGTGGATGATGCCGCGCCCCAGCAGCCAGTACCACATGCGGTTGACGATGGCGCGCGCGAACCACGGGTTGTCGGCGGCCAGCAGCCAGTTGGCGAAGACTTCGCGGGGGTCCTGGTCGGGCGCGATGCGCGCCGGCTTGCCGTCGGGGAAAACCGCCGTTTGCGCGGGCTTGGAGGGATCGAAGTACACGATCTCCTCCTTCCACTCGCCTGTGTGCTTAAAGCCGATCCTGGAAAAGAAACCCGCCATGGCTTCGAGGCGCGACTGGGGCCAGAGTTCCGCGCGCGTTCCCATGAAGGTGAGTGCCACGGCCTGGGCGATGGCTTGCGGTTCCTTGCTTTGAACGGCGCGATAGAAATTCACCGGGGCTTCGCGGAAGTTGCTGCCGCTTGCGGTGAGCATCTCGCGCACAAAGCGGTCGTATGGCGTGTTCTTGGCGATGGAAGTGCGGATCCACCGGTAATACGCCTGGACGGCGTTGGGCCACAGGTCGATGGGGAACTCGGACTTGACGCGCAGCAGGTCGCTCCACTTCATGGCCCAGAAGTCGGCGAACTCGGCGCGGTCGAGGAGACGGTCCACCATGGCGGCGCGCTTATGGGGGTCGGCGTCAGCGAGGAACTGGGCGGCTTCCTGGGATGTGGGCAGCGTGCCGATGACGTCCAGGTAGGCCCGGCGCAGGAAAACCTCATCCGAGCAGGGATGCGCCGGCTGGATGGAGAGGCTCTGGAGGCGGGCGAAGACCAGCTCGTCGATGCGGCCGCGCGGCGCGGGTTCGGCGCCGGTCTCAAACGGCGGGATGAAGGGCTTGTCGGCGGCTACCGCCGCCACGGCGGCCAGCAGAAGGGCGGGAATCCAGGGTCTCGGCATGGCTTGTCCCCAGGGTATCGGAAAACCGGTTCCTATACTCCTTATAAGAACCCGAAAGCGGGCCGGAAGACTCGGTACACGGACAGGGGGCTGCCGCGCCAGGTTGTGTAAACCCCGGAGGAGGCGGCGCCCGTCTATACGCCTGGAACTCAAGCTAAAAGGAGCGCTCCCAGATGATCGTGCGCCGTCTCCCACTCGCCGTTCTCCTATTCGCCGGTCTGGCCGCCGCCGCCGCGCCGGAATCCGTCCAGCAGGCCTTCGATCGGTACCGTCGGCAAATTGCCATGGCGCCCAAGACCATGGTGCGGCAGTTCGACAGGATGGTCATCAAGGATTTACAGGACAAGTATCGAGACCTGGCGGGCGTTCTGACTGAAGCGGACTCTTCCGTGCCCGCCGCATCCGCCCCTGCGCCGGAGACTTTGCCCCAATCTGAGTCCATCGAAAAGCGCGGAGGCTCGCTCGGCTCCCTTCCAACCGATACCGACCGCGCGAAGGTTGTCCTGGCGCTGGCCGGCGAAATTCGCGTCCTCCCGGCCGGCACGGAGAAGATCATCCTTGCCGATGGGCTTTGCACCCTGGCCATGGACGGCGATCTTGGCAAAGCGCCCGTCGATGCCGCCGTCTCCACGCTGGCGCAGTCGCTCCGCGAAGTCCCGGTTTCGCTTGGCGGCGCTTACCTCAATCTGGCCTCTCTGGTGCGCTACGAACACGTCACTCCGCCGCCCGCGGACCCCGCGCTCCACGCCGCCACCGCCATCCTGGAACTGCGCGACGCCATGCGGCAGGAAGCCGGCTTCACCCTCACCGCCCTCGACGGCAAGACGTACAGCCTGGGCTCCCTGCGCGGCCATGTCGTCCTGCTCAGTTTCTGGGCCACCTGGTGCCAGCCCTGCCGGAGCGAAATGCCAGACCTGGAGAAGCTCTACCGGCGGCTCGGTCCCAAGGGCCTCATCGTTCTTGCCGTCTCCGACGAAAAGCGCGAGACTGTCGAGGGCTCCCTGGAGGTCGAACGCATCGTTTCGAAGCAGACCTACACCCTCCCCATCCTGCTCGACCCGGATCGCAAGGTAAACACCACATACTTTGTGAAGAGCATCCCCCATAGCTTCCTTTTCAGCCGGGAGGGCAAACTGGTGGCGCAGTCCATCAGCGTGCAGACCGAGGGTCAACTGCTGGAAATGTTCAAATCCGCGGGCCTGGAGTAATCCCCGGCGGGGCTATACTCGTCTACACGTTTGAATGGAACCCACCGCCAGTCCGACGCCGACGGCCGCGACCATGGAACTGCCGTGCGCGGGAATTCAGGATTTCGACGAGGTGGTGCGGCTGTACTGGGGACGTGTGTTTCGCTTCGCGCTGGCATCGCTGCGCGACGGCGATGCGGCGCAGACCCTGGCGCAGGAATGCTTCCTGAGGGCCTATCGCGGGCGGGCGTGGTTCCGCGGCGAATCGAGCGTCGCCACCTGGTTGATGCGGATCGCCGTCAACCTGGTACGGGACGCGGCGCGCAACCGCGCGCTGCGGTTCTGGAAACAGGCGCGGGCATCGTCGGTGGACGTAGGCGACGCCGGGAATTGGCTGCCGGATCGTGGCGTGTCTCCGGAGGCCAGGGCTTCACTGCAAGAGGAAGTGCGGGCGGTCCGGAAGTCCGCGGACCGGCTGCCCGCGAAGCAGAAGACCGTGTTTCTGCTTCGGTTCGTGGAGGAGATGAGCATTTTGGAGATCGCCGCCGCCACCGGCATGAAGCAAGGCACGGTGAAGACGCACCTCTTTCGTGCGCTGGCCGCGGTTCGGGAAAGATTGGGGAAATCGGCATGACGGGCGGGCATCTGAATTCGGAAGATATTTGCCGTTGGATGGCGGGCGAGCGCGCCGCCGGGGAAGAAGCGCACGTGCGCGAGTGCTCCTTGTGCGGCGCGGAGGTGGCCCGGCTGGAGGGCGCGCTGAAGCGGTTTGGCGGCGCGGTGCGGGAGTGGAGCGCGGCCCAGCCCGGGGCGCAGGCTCCCGAGGCATGGCGGGCGGACCGCTCGGCGCGCCAGTGGCGGGTGAGACCGCTGCGCTGGGGCTTGGCGGCTGCGGCGCTGGTGGTGCTGGCTGTTATTCCAACCTGGAAGAGCGCGCGCGACAGACGCATGGCGGAAGAGGCTGACAGGGCGGACGCCATCTTGATGGAAGAGGTGGACGCCCAGGTGTCGCGGACGGTTCCGGTGACGCTGGAGCCGCTGGTGAACCCGGTGGAGTGGAAGGCGGAGGCAGGGCGGGAGTTGCCTGGCAAGGAAAAGGGAGAAGAACGATGAGATTACCAAGATTGGGACTAATCATGCTAATGACGGGCGCGGCCGTTCTGGCGCAGGGAAGCCCTGACAGCCCTCCGCCGGCCCCTCCGCCGCCCGCACCGCCGCCCGCACCGGTGGCGCCGCGGGCGCCTGCAAAGAAGAGCATGCCAGTGGCGTCTCAGCCGCCACGCCAAACGTGGATGCCGGGGATACAGGGTTCCGCGTCGCTCCCGCCGCTCGAACGAGCGCTCGGCGGGCCGGAGGGCACTTGGTGGAGGCGCCCGGAGATGGCGCAACAGTTGGGCCTGACAGCCGACCAACTGAAGAAAATGGACGATGTGTTCCAGCAGGCTCGCTTGAAGCTGATCGACCTCAACGCGGTGTTGCAGAAGGAAGAAGTCATCATGGAACCGCTGGTGGCGGCGGAGCAGCCGGACGAGGTCAAGATTGTGGCGCAGATCGACAAAGTGGCGCAGGCTCGCGCCGAGTTGGAGAAAGCCAACGCCAGGATGCTGCTGGGCATACGCCGGGTGCTGACGGCGGAGCAGTGGGAGAAGTTGAGAGCGGGTACGGCGAATATCACCACGGGTGGTTACGGCGCTCCGCGGATTGTTCCGTTGAGCTCCGCGTCCGAGGCGGCATACAGTGTCGGGGGTGGCGTTTCGGCGCCGGTTTTGATCAGCAAAGTAGAACCGCAGTATACGGAAGAGGCGCGCCAAGCCAAGCTGAACGGCACGGTTTTCTTGTACGTGGAGGTCGGTCCGGATGGAATGGCGCACAACATTAAGGTGCAGCGCCCGCTGGGCATGGGCCTCGACGAAAAAGCGATTGAGGCGGTGCAGCAGTGGCGCTTCCGACCCGGGATGAAAGACGGGAAGCCGGTGACGGTGGCGGCCACCATCGAGGTCAACTTCCGGCACCTGTAATGATTGTACGCGGGGGCGCGGCAGGAAGGGTATAACCGTCCGGGACCGCAATTTGTTAGGAGGCCAATGGTCCGAGAGTGCGGAGAAAATCGCTGGGCCGAACAATGCCGATATTCCGGAAGGATTTTAACTTTCGCAGATGGCGATCGCCCGAAACGATCAGGTCAGCGGCGCCGGCCAGAGCGCATTCCAAAATCCGGTCGTCTGTGGGGTCTTCGGCGATTATTCGCAAGGCGATCTTTGGGCTGACGATCCCGGCAACTCTGGCCACGAGCTTCAAATGCGCCACGATGTCCTCTTCTCGCCAGTGCAGATCTTCCCTGAGAACGCCTGCGATTTCGCGCAGGATGGGCGGGGACGCGAGCAAAATGAAGCTGCGGTTGATGGCCTCTTGCCAAATCCGAAAAGGCGGGCCTCGATGGTGGGTAACGGCTGAGAAGTAAACGTTGGTGTCCAGCACCACTCTAAGCTTGCTTGCGGGCGCGGTAGGCATGGACGACGCGGTCTATGTCCTTGGGCTTGATCCCGAGCTTCTTGGCCTGGCGGGCGCCGTAGCGTGACAGGCGATCACTCCCCCTGAGCATCTCCTCCGCGCTCATGGGCTTGTTCGCCTGCTCGGCTTTGGCTTCCTCGATAATGCCCAAAATCCAACGGTCTTCATCGCGTTCCCGTTGCGCGCGGAAACGGCGGTAGACCCGCACCATCTCCCGAAACAGCTCGCTCTTGGTTCGGCGCTCCTGTTTGGCCAGCGTTTCAACTTCACTTACGATCATGGGCGGAACGGAAAAGCCCATGATTTTGGTTGTTCTGCTCATGACCGCAAACCAGTGAAGGGTTAATACTTAGTCAAACTTATTATAACTGTCTGGCGGAAGTTGTCAAGCCCTGCCCCTCGCCGCTCCGCGCCAGTACGCTCGGCGGCCAGATCCAGGGGCGATTGGTTCCTGTGTGACGCTTGTCGGCGCCATGCTTCCTGGAGGCGCTATTTTCGAGCGGCCTCTCTCATGCTTTTCAGCGCTCCGCCCCAAGCGATCACCTCGTCCGCCATGGCGTGCACGGCCTTGTCATGAAGCTCGTGGGGCTTGAAGGTGGTGAAGTTCTCGAAGTCGGTACGGAGCGAGAGCATCACCTGCGCCCGCACGTCGGCAACCTTGATTTCGCCCATCACGAGCCTGAGGCTCTCCACCGCTCGGACGCCGCCGGCGCTGCCATACCCGATAAATCCAGCGGCTTTGTTGTTCCACTCGCGAAAGAGAAAATCGATGGCGTTCTTTAACGCCGCCGGTACGGAATGGTTGTACTCGGGAGTGACGAAAATGTAGGCATCGAACGAGTCGATTCTCGCGCTCCACGTTTTGGTGTGCGCTTTGCCGTATTGATGCATCGACGGCGGTACAGGCTCATCGAGGAGCGGCAGCTTGTAATCCTCGATGTCGACGATCTCGAACTCCGCGTCCTGGCGGGTTTTCAGGATGTCATGCGCCCACTTGGCCACTGCCGCGGCCTTCCGTCCCGGCCGGGTGCTCCCGACGATGATTCCAACCTTCAGCATATCGCTCGCCTTCTCCTTCCGACGCCAGCGACCGTTTGATTTGTTCCCGCGCTCCGGGCCGGGCATGCCCGGCCCCTACAAGGGCGCGGCGTAGGGGCCGGGCATGCCCGTCCCGTAGGGTTGAGGTACAAATCACGCGGTCGAGGGCCCAGTTTCGTAGATGCATTATCGTGCCCGCGGTTGCGGGTTGTTTTGGCTTCACTTGCCTCGCGGGAGAAGTTATCGCGGTGGAAGAATGCCGGCCAGGACGCCGGCATGGCAGCCTGGAAGGCCGCTCTACGGGGATGGCGCAGGGGCCGGGAAAACGCCAATCCGGAGATTGGCGCTCCCAAGTTACAGCAGGTCTTCGCGGTTCAGCTTTTCCAGGGCTTTGACTACGTCGCCTACCTGTTGGGCGCGGTCGCGGCTGGCTACCAGGAGGGCGTCGGCGGTGTCCACCACGATCAGGTTGCGGACGCCCAGGAGGGCCACCATTTTTCCACGGGCATCCACGAAGTTATGGTGCGAGTCCAGGCAGATGGAGTCGGGTCCTATGGAATTGCCGTGACTGTCGCGCCCCAACAGCTCATAGACTGCGTTCCAACTGCCCACGTCGTTCCAGCCGAAATCGGCGGCGGCGATGCCGCCGACGTTGTCGGATTTCTCCATCACGGCGAAATCGATGGAGATGTTCTCGCACAGCGGAAACACGTGCTTCAGCCGGGCGGGGAAATGCGGATCGCCGAATGGCGGCAGAGAGGCGAGGAGGGTGGCGGTTTTGGGCAGGCGGCGGCGCAGCTCTTCGAGCAGCACTCCCGTGCGCCAGAAGAACATGCCCGAGTTCCAGTAGTAGTTGCCGGCCGCCAGATAGCGCTTGGCCCTGGCCGGGTTGGGTTTTTCATGGAAACGGAGGACGGGCAGCGCTTGGCGGCCGCCGGCCTTGGTCCCACGGGGGAACTCGACGTAGCCGTAGCCTGTTTCGGCCCAGCGGGGCTCAATGCCCACCAGCATCAGCCGTCCGGCGGCGGCGCCCTTGAACGCGGCGCGGACCACCGCGCGGTAACCGGGCGGCTTGCCGATCACATGGTCCGAAGGGAACACGCCCATGATGGCGTCGGGGTCAATCGACCCGAGAATCTGCGCCGCCAGCCCGATGGCGGGAGCCGTGTTGCGCTGCAGCGGCTCGGCCAGAATCTGTTCGGCGGGGACCTCCGGAAGCTGCCCGACGATGGTCTCGCGCAGATGTTCGTTGGTGAGGACCCAGATGCGCGCGGGCGGGATCAGCGGCGCGAGCCGGTCGAGGGTGGCCTGGATCATGGAGCGGCGCCCCACTACGTTGAGCACCTGTTTGGCGGAGCGCTTACGGCTTCGCGGCCAGAAGCGCGTGCCGCGCCCGCCGGCCAATATGAGAGCGTAACAGTGAGAGAGCATCCTTAACTGCTCCTACTTCAGCGGATACCCGTGGATCAACTGGAGCGTACGCCGCCACCGTGTCTTGGTGGGGAAGTGCGCCAGCAGGTCGATAACGTGCCTGACCGAGAGGCCCGGGCTGGACAGGTCCTCGGTGGGCGCTTCGTACGACCAGTAGATGATCAACGGCTTGCCGACGATGTTGTTCCGCGGCACGAACCCCCAGTAACGGCTGTCGAGCGAGGAGTCGCGATTGTCGCCCATGGCGAACACGCTCTCCGGCGGCACCACCACTTCGCCGCCTTGCACGTGGTAGGCCAGCATGTCGTGCGCGCTCTCGACCACTGGTATGTTCGGGTCGCTCGGAAAGTTGTCGCGGTAGGAATCGATGTAGTCGGTCTTATGGTAGACGTAGGGTTCCTTCACCGCCGCGCCATTCAGGATGAGCTGCTTGTTGACCACGCGGATGCGATCGCCAGGGAGCCCGATGGCGCGCTTCACGAAGGTCTGGGTGATATCCACGGGATAGCGGAACACGATGATATCGCCGCGGCGGATCTCGTTGTACGGCAGCGCGTACTTGGAAACCGGGCCCACCGGCGCGTAGGCCAGCTTATCCACCAGCAGGTGGTCTCCGATGAGCAGCGTGTCCTCCATGGAGCCGGTGGGAATGACGAACGCCTGGACCAGAAAAGTAGTCCCGAACAGCAGCAGAATAATCGTTACGGTCCACTCGGCGATGAATCCGCGCGGGGCCGCCTGGGAGTTGGCGTGGCCCCGGGAGGTTTCCTCCGCCGCCGCGACCACGTCTTCCCGACCCGGCGGCGGGCCTTCCTGGTCCACCGGCGCGCTGTCTCTCGCGGTCAGGTTGTCTTGATCCACAGACACTCATTCTAACCGGAAAGCCTGCTATTCTGGCGTGAGATCTTCGAGAACCTTATTTGAGCGCCCTTACAACCAACCCCGTTCGCGATGCCGCCGCGCGCCGCCGCGCCGTCATTCTGGTTTGTTGCTGCACGGTGACCGGAGCGGCGGCCCAGATTCTGATGAAGGTCGGGATGATGCGCTTCCACCCGGACGCGTGGGCGATTCTCACCAACTTCCGGCTGCTGGCGGGCTATGCGCTGTACGGGCTCAACACCCTGCTGATGGTTCTGGCGCTGCGCGACGGCGAGCTTTCCATGCTCTATCCGATCATCGCGCTGACCTACGTGTGGGTCACGCTGCTCTCGTACACCCTGCTGCGGGAGCCGCCCAACGCGTTCAAGAACATCGGCATCGCCACCATCATGATGGGCGTGGCGGTGTTGGGGAGGGGTGGAAAGAAATGACCCCCGTGCTTATGAAATCGATGCTGCTGGTGCTGGGCGCATCGGTGGTGGGCTCCTTCGGGGCCGCGTTCCTCAAACTGGGATCGGGCAAGGTCGACAGGAACCCGTTGAGCTTTTTGAACCCGCAACTGGCTCTGGGCGTGCTTCTGTACCTGGGCTCGTCGGTATTCTACGCGTTCGGCATTCGCGGCGGCCAGGTCTCCATCCTCTACCCCGTGGTTTCGCTAGGCTACGTGTGGACCATGATCTGGGCGAGGATCTTCTTCAAGGAGCGGTTCACGCGCCAGAAACTGGCGGGCCTGACGTTGATCCTCATCGGCGTGACGCTGGTGGGGATGGGGGCGAAATAGGTAGGCGCGTGTGGGGCAGGCGCTTTCGCCTGCCAGCCCGGGTCTGTGCTTCGCGCGTTGGCGGGCGGAAGCGCCTGCCCCACCCTACCGGATGGCGATGGTGGTGGCGGCGTCCTGGGCGCCGTTGGGCATGGTGATGGCGAGCGGGATGTAATCGCCGGTGGGCGCGGCCGCGGGAACCTGGATATTGATCTGGTAGAGGCCGAAGAAACCGGGCGCGACGCCGCAGAACAGCACATTGGCTGGCGCGCCGCCTACCGTCACGGCGGTGGGCTGCAAAAGGGTTTTGTACAGAGGAATCCCGCTGGCGGGCGCGATCTGGCCGGTTCCGAGCACCGGTTGGGACGAGTCGCCGTTCGGATAGGCCTTGCCCAAGCCGGTGACGTAGATCTGGAGGTAATCGTTGGGCTGGGCGGGTTCGCCGCAGATGGTCGCCGCACTAACAGCAGATTCGTGGCAGTTGCCCGCGATGTTCAATTCCTGCGCAAAATCGTTGGGCATGACCAACCACTGCGTGTTGTTGAACAGCACGGCGGCCACGGGCGGCCGGCCGGCCAGTGAAGACGGAATGCGAAACACGCCGGGGGCGGCGGCGGACAGTTGGACCGTGAAATCCGCGCTGACGCCGTAGGAGGTGGTGACCACCATGGTCGATGGGCCGGCATCCGGCAACTCGACGGGAACCTGCAGATTGATCAATCCCACGGAAGCCAGCACCGCCAGCAGCGGGGCCTGCGCGCCGTTGAAGGTCACCGACACTCCGGTGGCGTTTTGGGCGGGGAGTCCAGTGATTTGATCGGTGACCCCGAAGGTGGTCCCGAAGACGCTGGCCAGGGAGCCTGGCGCCAGGGGCGCGGCGGCGGCGAAACTGGCGCCGTTCACGGCCGCGTTCACGATGGGAGTAGCGTTGATGGGAACCGTCAGCGTCTGGCTGTTGGCGCCGCCGATGGCCAGCGCGATGGGCTGGTCGTGGACCGCCATGGAATCCGGCAGGGTGACCATTACCTCCCAATGCCAGAGCTGGCACGCGCCGTAGCATAGGTCCGGATCGGTCTGGTCGGTGACGATGAAGGCCCACGAGACCAGCGCCGGCTCGCCGCTGATCGTCACCGTGGGCGGATCCATGGGCACGCCTTGGTTGGACCAGTCGGGCGCTCCCAGGCCGGTAACATCGAGGATCAGGATGTCCCCCAGCCGCGCGGGGGTGGTTTCGCTCAATTGGTAGCCCGGCGTGATCAGGGCGTCGTTGGAGGCCAGGCGATATCCCATGGCGTTGACGATGCCGGTCCCCGTTCCATCCGCGCTGAAGAGGGCCGGCGAATACTGGGTCAGGGTGATGGAGAAGATCTGGGAGGCGCCGAGTTGAATGGTGGTCGGCCCAGGCGGAACGGAATCCGGAATCCACACGCGCCATTTGGTGGCGCTGGCGGAAACCACGGTGGCGGGCGTCTGGCCGCCGACCATGACCGCGACGGTGGGGTCGGTCCCCAGGTTGGAGCCGATAATGTCCGCCAGACAGGCGGGGGAGAGGCGGTTGTCCTGCGACGCCGCATTGACGACGTTGGAGATAGCGGGAGGGCCTTGGGCGAAGACAGCGCAGGCGCAGGACAGCATGGTAAGAAGGCGCATCAGACAGCTTCGACGCATGAGATACCCCGGGACTGAGTCTTGACTTGATGGTAACACGGGGCTTAAGGAGCCCCGCGGGATCGTACAGCATGCCGGCTCGTTTTCGCGCGTTCAGACCGGGTCTTTCGCCCCTGAAGGGGCTGGCAAGATTTCGGCGCCGACCCATGGCTTGCGCCATGGGCTAGTTTCTTTCACCCCTTCGGGGTTCGCCGAAAAGCCGGGACGCCGAGCCGCGACGATTCTCAACTCGGGGTTCGCCGAAGAGGCTCCGAACTCCTGATCTCACCCCGCGACTTTGGGCGGTCGAGGAAAATGTGTTGACCCATAATCGGCGCGTGGCGGAGGCGGGCAAGCTAGTCATGCCCCACCAAGCGGGCTGATCTCCTCCGTGGGGCATGCTTTAGCTTGCCCGCCTCCACTGGGGCTCAACTCCGGTTCCACGATATCAGGAGTTCCGAGGCTCGACCCCACTGAACCCTGCCTCACTCACTATACTGAAATCGAGAAGCGGATCCGGAAGCGATATGGCGGCGAGGCCGAAGGGCGCGATGTGGTACTTGGGGCTGCTGGCGGCCGCGTTGGCCGTGGGAGTGGCAGCGAGCTGGGTCTTCGGCGAGCAGTTGGATAACTACGCCTATGACATCCTGCTGCGGCGGCACAAGCCCCAGCCGTGGACCCCGCAAGCGGTCATTCTGGCCATAGACGACGCCACCCTGCGGGCCACTCCCGGCGGCATGAACGGCATACGCGGGCCCTTGGCCGCGGCGTTGCGCCTGATGGCCGGCGCGCGGCCGGCGGCGGTGGCGGACGACGTGATCCTGGCCAGCGAGGGACCGGATCCGAAGGCCGATCAAGCGCTGGCGGACGCTTTGCGGGCCACCCCCAACCTGGTGCTGCCCATAGACCTGACGGACTCCGGATGGGACCACCCGCGCTCCCAGTTCCGGCCGGCCGGCGCCGCGCTGGGGCACGTCCAGGCGCCGCCCGATCTCGATGGGATCACGCGGTCGATTCCGCTCGAAGTGTATTCCGCGCGGGAACGCTATTGGGCGCTGGCGCTGGAGGCGTACCGGATCAGCCGCACGGCGCAGATCGTGGAAACCTCCGACGGAGAGCTGCGCGTGGGTGGGAAGCTGATCCCGCCGGCGTTTGAACGGCGGCCGGGGGCGCCGCTCGAGCGCTTCATGCGCGTGCGGTTCGTGGATTCGGGGACCGCCTCCGTGCCGCGGATCTCGATGCAGGGCCTGCTCGACAACCGGGCTTTGGCAAGCCAGCTCACGAACCGGGTGGTGTTCATAGGGGCCACCGCGGCGGCGGCCAGCGACCGTCCGCTCACCCCGTATTCCCTGGGCCGCCAGATCAACGGGGTGGAGATACACGCCGCCGCCTTCGAGACCCTGGCGCAGGGCTTGTTCATCACCGACGTGACCAGCCTGTGGGTGGTGTTTTTCAGCCTGGGCGTGGCGGCCGCGATCGGGCTGGCCTTTCGCTATTTGCCGGGATGGCGCGCCTACGCCGCCGCCGTGCTGGCGCTGGCCGCGGCGCAGGGGGCGCCCTATTTCTTCTTTCTCCACCAGCGCTTTTTCTCGTTCGCCATGCCGTTCCTTTCGTCGTGGCTGGTTTTCCTTTCGGCGGCCGCCTGGTATCAACTGGTCACCCGCCGCAACTGGCAGACGGAGCAGGCCGCCCGCGCGCGCTACCAGCAGGCCATGCATTTCGTGACGCATGAAATGCGCACGCCGCTTTCCGCCATCCAGGGATCGAGCGAAATCATCTCGCGCTACGCGCTCAGCGAGGAGAAACGGAAGCAGATCGCGCTGCTGATCAATTCGGAATCGAAGCGCCTGGCCCGCATGGTGGAAATCTTTCTCAACGTAGAGCGCCTTTCGGCCGGGCAGATGGAGCTGAAGCGCGAGGTTATCCCGGTGGCGCGGATGGTGGAGATCTGCATCGAGCGGGTGCGGCCGCTGGCGGAACGCAAGCATATCGCCATCACGCTCCATCCCATCGGCGAGGATGTGCGGATGGTGGGCGATAACGAGCTGATGGAGTACGCCTGCTACAATTTGCTTACGAACGCAGTCAAGTACTCGCCCCAGCGGACCGAGGTTGCGGTCTCCGGCTGGAGCGAGGACGGCCATGTCCGCATCGCGGTGAAAGACCAGGGGATCGGCATGGACCGGAAGGAAGTCAAGCGGGTTTTCCAGAAGTTCTATCGCACCAAGAAGGCGGAAGAATCCGGAGAGGCGGGCAGCGGGATCGGGCTCTCCATCGTGCAACAGATCGTGGAGCAGCATGGCGGGCGGATCGACGTGACCAGCCAGCCGGGCGCGGGTTCCTGCTTCACGCTGGCGCTGCCGGCGCGCCCCGCCGCGGAACGAAACGGATGAGCAGACTACTGTTGGTGGAAGACGATCCGGCTCTTCAATTCACCATCCAGACCGCGCTAGAGGCCGAGGGGTACGAGGTGGACGCGGTCTCCACCACCGGGGACGCCATCGAGCGCCTGGGCGGTGATGCGTACCCCATCGTCATTTCCGATATTTACATTGACGAGCACACGGGCCTGGATATTCTGGACGCGGCGCGGCGCAAGGATCCGCTCTGCTCGGTGATTCTGATGACCGGGCGCGGCAGCATCGAGACGGCCGTGGCGGCCACCCGCGGCGGGGCCTTCGATTACATCGCCAAGCCCTTCGCGCTCGATGTCATCATCGACGCGGTGGAGCGCGCCGAAGCATCGCGCGAGGGCGGGGGAGACGAGGCCGAGGAGGAAGAGCCGCTCGAAACGGAATTGATCGGCAACCATCCGGCCATGGTGGAGATTTACAAAACGGTGGCGCGCGCCGCGCCCACCGACGCCACGGTGATCATCGAAGGCGAGACCGGCACGGGCAAAGACCTGGTGGCGCGCATGGTGCACCGTTTCAGCCGGCGGGCGAGCCACCCGTTTGTGCCCGTGGACTGCGGGTCCATCGCTCCCTCGCTGCTCGAAAGCGAGTTGTTCGGGGCCATGCGAGGGGCCTACACGGGCGCCGACCGGGACCGCGTGGGCGTGTTCGAGGCTGCCAACCACGGCACCGTGTTCCTCGATGAGATCGGCGATATAGAGCCCAGCTTCCAGTTGGCGCTGCTGCGCTTCCTCGAAAGCCACGAGATCCGGCCGGTGGGCGCATCTCGCGCCAAGGAAGTGGACGCGCGCGTGATCGCCGCCACCAACCGCGACTTGCAGCGCATGGTGGAGGAAGGCAAGTTCCGTTCCGATCTGTGGTATCGGCTGAACACGGTGCGCGTCACGCTGCCGCCCCTGCGCGAACGGCGTTCCGACATCCCGCAACTAGCCTGGTTCTTCGTCAACAAGTACAACGGGCGGTACAACCGGACGGTCAAGCTGATGGATTCGGGCGTGAAGGCGCTGCAGGATTACACGTGGCCCGGCAATGTGCGCCAGTTGCAGCACCTGATCGAGCGGCTCACGGTGCTGGCGGAGCGGATCGACGCCGAAGCGGTGCGCGACGCGCTGACGATCATGGAATCGCGGGAGAAGCCGGTGGACACCCTGGCCGACGCGGAAGAGGACCAGATCCGGCGCGTTCTGGCGGCCACCGGAGGGAATAAGAGCAAGGCCGCGCAGTTGCTGGGAATCGAGCGGAAGACGCTGTACCGGAGGCTGGAGCGGATGAAACTGTAATTTCCTCATTTCGAGGTTGACAGGCGGAAGCGCCTGTCCCACAACATTTTCAAGGTTGACAGGCGGAAGCGTCCGTCCCACAACACCGAAACTGCCCTCGCCCCCTGCTGCATATCGGATCTTTATGTCCTATAATATGGATGGGCCGATTCCCCAGGTCGAAGGAGTCCACGGTGAAGATCCTAAAGCTCCCTAAGGAGAAGCTCGATCTTTTTGCATCGGTCGTCCAGCAATTCGGCGAGCTGCATGCCCCCGTAGAGCAGGACGGCAGGTACGTTTTTAAACGACTCACCCGGTGGTCGGATGCGCGGCTGGAATACGACCGCACCATCCTCCCGCCTAAGAAATATTTCCTCCCGCCGCAAGAGACGCTGTTTCGCTACAAGCCCGGCGAGGGGTTCGTTCCCAACACCGACGGGTTGGATCAGCGGATCATCCTGTTCGGCGTGCACGCGTGCGACGTTTACGCGCTGAACATATTGGACCGGGTGTTCGCCGGCCGGTACAACGACCCGTACTACCAGGCCCGGCGAAAGAACATCGCCATCATCGGTATCGATTGCGCTCCCGACAAGCAGTGTTTCTGCCGTTCCATGAGGGCCGACTTCGTGGATCACGGCTTCGATCTGTTCTTTTACGATACGGGCGATTATTACCAGGCGCTGGTCGGCACGGCGCTGGGCGACGACATGGTGCAGGCCACCGGCAGCGTGTTCGAGCCCGTGGAAGCGGTGGATATCGACGATTACAAGCGCCGCTCCAGAAACAAACGGCGCGCGTTCCAGTTGGAAGTGGAAATCCGCGACCTTCCCGAGATTTTCGAGATGGAATACCAGAGCGAGATCTGGAACGAGCTGGGACAAAAGTGCCTCTCGTGCGGAAGCTGCAGCATGGTGTGCCCCACCTGCTATTGCTACGACGTGACGGACGACGTGGAGCTGGGCTCGCGGGCGGGGAAACGCACGCGGCTGTGGGATTCCTGCCTGTTCCCGAGCCACGCCCTGGTGGCCAGCGGCGAGAATTTCCGCGGGCCGCGCGCCAGCCGCATCAAGTTCCGCTTCTATCACAAGCAGCGCGGCTTCGTGGCCGAATACGGCCGGCCAAGCTGCGTGGGTTGCGGGCGGTGCATCAGCGCCTGCCCGGTGAACATAGACGTGGTGCAAGTGATCGACCGTTTGCGGAGGGTGCAAGATGCTGCTAGCCGATGAAGTCGGAACCCACCATCCCGTTCTGGCGGACAACCCCTATCAGCCGCACATGGCGCGCATTGTCCGCATATACAAAATGGTGGACAACAACCACCTGTTCACGCTGCGCTTCCTCGAAGACCACCTGGCGCACAGCTTTCGCCACAAGCCGGGCCAGTTCATCATGCTCAGCATACCGGGGGTGGGGGAGGCGCCGATCTCGATTTCCTCCTCGCCCTCGCGGCCCGAAGTTCTGGAGCTGTGCGTGCGCCGCACGGGCCGGGTGACCGGCGCGCTGTACCGTCTGCGCACCAACGACGTGGTGGGCGTGCGCGGTCCCTATGGCAACGGATACCCCATCGAGGAGATCGCCGGCAGCGACGTGCTGCTGGCCGCCGGCGGGCTGGGCATGGCCCCCCTCCGGTCGCTGTTGTGGTACGCCCTGGACCACCGCGACAAATTCAACAACATCACCCTGATGTACGGAACCAAGCGGCCCGAGGACATGCTCTTCCGCGAGGAGCTGACGGCCCTGGTGGACCGCACCGACATCAACTGCCTGCTCACCGTGGACGCCGATCCATCTGGCACGTGGAAGAACCACGTGGGCCTGCTGCCGACCCTCTTCGACCACGCCAAGATCGACCCCCTGCGGACCTACGCCGCGGTGTGCGGCCCGCCGGTGGTCTACAAGTTCATCCTCCGGCGGCTGCTGGAGCTGGGCTTCCCCAAGAACCACATCCTGATGTCCCTGGAGCGCCGCATGAAGTGCGGCATCGGCAAGTGCGGCCATTGCAGCGTGGGGTACAAGTACACCTGCCTGCAGGGGCCCATCTTCACCTACTGGGACGCCATCAACCTGCCGGAGATGATCTGATGAGCAAACCAACCGTTGGCATATTCGGTCTCACCGGCTGCGCGGGGGACCAACTTGTGATCCTGAATTGCGAGGACCATCTGCTGGACCTGGTGGCCCTCATCGATATTCGCGACTTCCTGATGGCCTCTTCGGAAAACCAGACCGACTGCAAGCTGGACATCGCGCTGGTGGAAGGGGCGGTCCTCAGCCAGCGGGACGCCGCGACGCTGAAGGCCATCCGCCAGCGTTCCAAGCTGCTGGTGGCGCTGGGCTCCTGCGCGGTCTGGGGCGGCGTGGCGGCCATGGACCGCGGCGCCGACCGCCACGAGCTGCTGGAAGAAGTTTACGGCGACATCGGGCTTACCTATGATTCGACCCAGGCCCAGGCGCTCCACGAGCTGGTGAAAGTGGATTTCAACATCACCGGCTGCCCCATCGAGAAGGAACATTTTCTAGCGGCCGTGGCGGCCCTGCTGAATGGCGACCTGCCGCTGTATCCGGAATATCCGGTGTGTACCGAATGCCGGATGCGCGAGAATAACTGCCTGCTGATTGAGCGCGGGCTGCCCTGCTGCGGCCCGGTGACGGTGGCCGGCTGCCAGGCGCGATGTCCGGACCTGCGCGTGCCCTGCGTGGGATGCCGGGGACCCATCGGCGACGCCAACCCCGCCTCTCTGCTCGAGGTGCTCGAGCAGAGAGGCTTCGACCGGCGCCAGGTGGTGGCCCGGTTGCGCACATTCTCTCCGGAGGAGGTCAGACAATGAGCGCTATCGTTATCGACCATCTGGCCCGCGTGGAGGGCCACGGCGGAATCACCGTGGAGCTGGAAGGCGACACGGTGACCAACGTCCGTTTCGAGGTATTCGAAGGGGCGAGGCTGCTGGAGCCGCTGGTAAAGGGCAAGCGCTACGACGAGGTCGCGCCGGTTCTCTCGCGCATCTGCTCCATCTGTTCGGCTTCCCACACGCTCACCTCGCTCAAGGCCACCGAGAATGCCTTTGGCATCCGGGTGAGCCCGCAAACCGAGATGCTGCGGGAACTGCTGCTGCGCGGCGAAAACATCGAAAGCCACGCCCTGCACCTGTTCCTGCTGGCCATCCCCGATTACCTCAACTACCCGAGCGGCATCGCGCTGGCGGCGGATAAGCCGGCCGCCGTGCTGCTGGGGCTGCGCCTCAAGAAACTCGGCAACCTGATCCAGGAGACCATCGGCGGGCGCGCCGTCCACCCGGTGAACTGCGTGGTGGGCGGGTTCGGCAAGGCCCCGGAGGTGGATCAACTGATCGAGCTGCGCACCGGCCTGATGCAGGCGGTGGCGGATTCCGACGCGGTAATCGACGTCATGGCTTCCCTGCCGGCCGCCGATTTCTGCCATTCGGAAACGTTCTACGCGGCTCTGCGCTCTCCCAACCTGGACACCTATTACGGCGGCGACGAGGTCATGGTGGTATCGAACGGCAACCGGGCCATCGTGGCGGCGCAGGATTACCGCTCGCTCACCAATGAGCAGCCGGTGGCGCACTCCCACGCCAAGCACAGCCTGTTCCGCGGCAGCCCGTTCATGGTGGGCTCGCTGGCGCGCCTGACGGTGAACCCGCGGCGGCTCACCGGGAAGCTGGCGGTGGCCATGAAACGCCTGAAACTGGTGCTGCCGGCCGACAACCCCATGGACAACAACAAGGCGCAGGCCCTGGAGTTGATCAACGACGTGGAGCGTTCGCTCGAGATCATCGAACAGCTCTTGCGCGAAGGCGTGAGGGACGAACGGGCGCTGCCGGTGCAACCCCGCGCGGGCACGGGCACGGCCATCACGGAGGCCCCCCGCGGCCTTCTGATTCACAGTTACGAGTACGACGCGGACGGGCGGATTGTCGCAGCCGACGTAATCACCCCGACCGCGCTTAACGCGGCCAGCATGGAACTCCATTTCCGGCGCGCGGTGGAACAGTGCGTGGAGCGCGAGGAAGCCGTGATGGCGCGCCGGTTGGGGATGATCGCGCGCGCTTACGACCCGTGCATCTCGTGTTCCGTGCACCTCATGCGCAAGCGATGAAGCCGCGGCTCGCCATCGGGCTGGGCAACCCGCTGATGGGAGACGAAGGCATCGGCTGGCACGTGGCGGGCCGGTTGGCCGCCGACCCGCGGCTGCCGGCCGACGTGGAAGCCATTCCGGGAGGAACCGACCTGCTCGGCTGCGCCGCCCGGATCGAAGGCCGGCGACACGTGGTGGTGATCGACGCCATGGAGGACGATGCGGAGCCGGGAAGCGTATCGGTAGTGCAAGGGGAAATGGAGGAGCGGCAGGAGCACGCGCACCATCTTTCGGTGGCGCAGGCGGTGAAGCTGCTGCAACTGACCACGCCCGCGCGGTTCACCGTGCTCGGGGTATCGGTACGGGCGGCCCGCCTGGGCGAGGAACTCTCGCCGGCCCTGGCCGCCCGGCTGCCGGCCATTGTGGACCGCGTGCTGGAGGAATTCTGATGGAGTTTTTCGAGGCAGTCGGCGTGCGGCGCTCCACGCGCGCCTTCCTGCCGAGGGCCGTTCCGCCGGAGATGCTCGAGCGCATACTGGAGGCGGCCAACCTGGCTCCGTCGGCGGGCAACCTGCAATCCTACGAGATTTTCGCGGTGACCAATAAGCGCAAGCGCGAGAACCTGGCGCGCGCCGCCCGCGAGCAGATCTTCATCGCCGGCGCGCCGGTGGTGCTGGTGTTCGCCAAGCATCCGGCGCTGTCCGCGGAGCGTTACGGCAAGCGGGCCGAGAGCCTGTATTCCATACAGGACGCGAGCATCGCCTGCGCCTTCGCCTCGCTGGCGGCGGCGGTGCAGGGGCTGGGAAGTTGTTGGATCGGCGCGTTCGACCCCCAGGCGGTCCGCAAGATCGTAGGCGCGCCGCGGGGCGTCACGCCAGTGGCGATGCTGCCCATAGGCTACGCCTCCGAGCGCCCGCGACCGCGGGAGAGGCGAGAGTTGGAAGAGCTGGTGCAGCGGGTGGAATAGGCAAGGCCGAAGCTTGTGGGGCAAGCCTTCGGGCTTGGAAGCGTCGGGATAAACCGGCATGGAGTCGCGAATGAAAGAGTCGCACAGGAAAGGAGTAGCGAACCATCCTGGCCCCGAGTCGTGCGTAGGCGGTCGTGAGGCCGCACGC
>Ga0326727_10007901_pt1 | contig 27564 bp, 22 predicted proteins | sample MB2enrmetagenome_FD_207643 | JGI IMG/M metagenome (GOLD analysis project Ga0326727, IMG submission 207643) | Lab enriched peat soil microbial communities from McLean, Ithaca, NY, United States - MB29MY | ecosystem: Environmental > Terrestrial > Soil > Wetlands > Peat | place: USA: New York...
AAATGGAAGGCGTGGTGACGGGGACGGGCGGCAAGCTCGAAAAAGTTGAGAAGATGGGCCGCCGCCGGCTCGCTTATCGTGTGGCGAAGCAACGGGAGGGTATCTATGTTCTCTTCCGGCTGCAAGGTTCCGGCGATACCGTCAAAGAGTTTGAGCGCCGCTTGAAGGTGATCGACACGGTGATCAAATTCATGACGGTGCGGATTGACGAAGACTTGGAGCGCGCCGAGAAATTCAAGGCGCTGCGCTCAAAACAGGAGTCGAAGAAGCGGCGTTCCAAGCCGCCTGCGGCTCCGGCGCCACAGCCGGCTGCCGAAGCACCCCCAGCGTGAAGAATTCGTTCTCGCGGCGCCGTCATGTTGGGGCGCGCGGAGGCGCGGGTTGTTCTCGCCCCACGGACGGCCGCAAGGACCGGATTTCCTCACACCTACTGAAGGAGTAGATCAATATGCCAGTACCTCGAAACAATCCCGGAGACCCGGAGCGCCCGCAAGGCAGGCGGGAGGGCGGACCTCCAGGCCCCAAGAAGCAGTTCTTCCGGCGGCGCAAGGTGTGCAAGTTCTGCGAGGAAGCGATTGACGTCATCGACTACAAAGACGCCCGCCTGGTGGGCGGATTTATTTCCGAACGAGGCAAGATTCTTCCTCGCCGCCTTACTGGTACGTGCTCAACCCACCAACGCTCTTTGAGCTTGGCAATCAAGCGCGCGCGCAACATCGCGTTGCTGCCGTTTTCGACCGGCGTCTAAAAAACAGGTGCTAGGGGCTAGGATGTGGGAACCTCGTGAAGTTCCGGCCCTAGCCCCTAGCCCCTAGCCGCTAGTCCCCGGCCCCAGAAGGAGTGAACGATGGATGTAATTTTGCTCGAGAATATTGACAAGCTTGGATCAAGAGGGCAGGTGGTGAAAGTCGCTGACGGTTACGGGCGCAACTATCTTCTGCCCAAGAAAATAGCGGTCGCGGCAACTCCTCAGAATCGCAAGTGGATGGAGCAGCAGCGCGTCCGGTTTCTTAAGATAGAAGCTAAGGAAAAGGGCGATGCGCAGGACCTTGCGACCCTGCTTCAGGGTGTCAGCGTAACCCTGACTCGAAAATCCGGCGAAAAGGGAACGCTCTTTGGTTCGGTCACCGCCATCGACATCGCCGAGAAACTGGCGGCCCAAGGCTACGTCATTGACAAGCGCAAGATCGCTCTCACAACACCGCTGAAAGTCTTAGGTGAATACGATGTCCCGATCAAACTCCACCGGGACGTAACCGCTTTCGTCAAAGTGAGGGTGGAAGGTGAAGGAGAGCTAAAGGCCCAACCCGCACCCGAAGCCCCAGCGCCCGCGCCCGCGCCCGCACCCGCACCCGCCAAGGAAGCAGAGCCGGCTGCCCAGTAGCTTCGGAATACACTGCAGGTGCGGGAAGAATCAACGGGCTGTCATCCTGAGCGAAGCGAAGGATCTCGGCAGTTTCTTATCGGCCAGATCTACGAACAACTGCAGGGATCCTTCGCTTCGCTCAGGATGACACATTCCGAATTTTCTCTCACACCCGCAGCCTTCCCCGTCTGCTATAATTCCCTCTGCGATTATTTCTCGGACATTCCAGGAATACTTTCCTTCCATGCCTAGCAATGCCGACCAGGAACGAGTAGTACCTCAAAATCTGGAAGCGGAACGGGCCGTGCTCGGCTCCATACTTCTAGATAATTCGGCCCTCAATCTTGCTTTAGAAGGAGTCGGAAAGGACGACTTCTTCTCGGAAGCGCACCGCATTACTTTCGATAAAATGATCGCCCTCTCGGAGAGGAACCGCACCATCGATCTGGTAACACTCTCCGAGGAACTCTCCAAAGACGGGCAGATCGAGAAGGCCGGGGGGGCCGCTTACCTTGCTGCGCTCACCGATGGCGTGCCGGTCGGAACCTCCGTTGCGGTTTCCGAGTACTCCCGCATTGTCCGGGAGAAATCGATCCTCCGCCGTCTTATCAATGCCTCGCACAACGTGATTTCCCGTTGTCTGGAGGGAACTGACGACCCCGATATCCTGATTGACCTGGCTCAAAGCCAGGTGTTTGAGATCGCGGAGCAGAAAGTCCAATCGGGCTTCGCCAACATCAGCGACATTGTGCGGTCGAGTTTTGGGAGCATCCAGAACCTTATGGAGCGGGGCCAGCGCGTGACCGGCGTTGAAACCGGCATCGTCGACCTCGACAACATGACCTCGGGACTCCAACCCGGTGAACTGGTTGTGGTGGCCGCCCGCCCGTCCCTCGGCAAGACCGCCCTGGCGCTCAACATCGGAGCCCATGCCGCCATCAAGAATAAGAAGACGGTGGGACTCTTCTCGCTTGAAATGAGCAAGGAATCGTTGGTCATCCGTCTCTTGTGCTCGGAAGCGGAAGCCGACAGCCACAGGCTCCGAAGCGGGTTCGCGAGTCGCGAAGAATGGAAGAGATTGACCCTTGCGTTGGGCCGCCTCGCTGAAGCTCCACTTTTGATCGAAGACACGCCCGCCTTGAGCATCATGCAGATTCGCACCAAAGCGCGCCGCCTGAAAATGGAAAAGGGCCTGGACCTGGTCATTGTGGATTACCTTCAGCTCGTGTCAGGCCAGGGCCGCTTCGAGAATCGCACCCAAGAGGTCAGTTACATTTCTCGCGGTTTGAAGAGCATCGCCAAGGAATTAAAGGTTCCGGTACTGGCACTTTCACAACTGAGCCGCGCCCCCGAGCAGCGCCCTGGGCACGGGCGGCCTCAGTTGTCGGACCTTCGTGAATCCGGATCGATCGAACAGGACGCCGACGTGGTCATCTTCATCTACCGGGAGCGCAAGCCGGCGGAGGAAGGCGAAGCGGACGGCGAGGCGGAGCGGCGTGGAATCGAGATGAAATTGATCGTCGGCAAGCAGCGCAACGGCCCCACCGGCGACGTTCCCGTCGTTTTCATGAGACCGTACGCCAAATTTGCAAACCTGATCCACGATCAGAACTCGAACAACGAATAAGAGAGGCAGAACCGCAATCTAGCAAAAGATTCACCACAGAGGGCGCAGAGAACACAGAGGAAAATAGGAAGTTTCTTCTCTGCGTTCTCTGTGCCCTCTGTGGTGAATCCTTCCGGAACAACCGTGAACCTTCCCGCCGACAAACTGCTCCGTCCCACATGGGTCGAGATCTCGCTCTCCAGATTGCGCCGCAACTATGAACGCATCAGGCAATTGGCCGGCCCGCGCAAAGTGATGGCGGTGGTCAAAGCGGATGCCTACGGGCACGGTGCGGTCGCGGTGGCGAACTGCCTTGGCCAGTGCGGTGCGGACTGGTTCGGGGTCGCGAGCGTTGAAGAAGCCCTGGAACTGCGCGCCGTGGGCATCCAGCAGCCAATTCTGCTGCTGGGCGGCCTCTACATGAGCGATCCGGCGGATTTGGTGAAGTTTCATCTCACCCCTACGGTTTCCTCGACGGCACGCCTCGACACCTACGCCGAGTGCGCTCAGCGCTACGGCCGGCCCATCGAATTCCATCTCAAAGTGGATACGGGATTGGGGCGGCTGGGTGTGCCACCCGACCGGCTGGCGGCTTTCCTCGAGCATTACCTCTCGCTCGAGGGGGTGCGCTTAACCGGCCTGCTCACGCACCTTGCTTCCGCCGAGGATTTGGTGGCCACCCATACGGAACTGCAAGCCGAGCGATTCCGCACCGCCCTTGCACAGCTCAAGGCGGCGGGAATCGAACCGGAATGGGTGCATGTTTCAAACAGCGGCGCGTTGCTCTCTCGGCGCGAGTTTCCCGAAAACATGGTTCGCATTGGAGGCTTGCTTTACGGTTACTGCATGCCGCTGGTGCTGCCGCCGGACAAACAAATTCCGGACCTTCCCGAGTTTGAGCCGGTGCTCACCTTCAAATCCCGAGTTGTCTACCTGAAGGACGTCCCGACCGGCACACCCCTGGGGTACGGCGAGGCTTTCTACACGCGGCGCCCGTCGCGCGTTGCCACCGTGCCGGTTGGTTACGCGGATGGCCTCAACCGCGCGCTCTCCAATCGCGGCCACGCCATCGTGGGCGGCAAATTGGCGCACTTGGTCGGCAACATCAGCATGGACCTCTCGCTTCTGGATGTGACCGACATCCCCGGCGTCAACGTCGGCGACGAGGTCATGCTGCTCGGCCAATCGCCGCAGGCCTCGGTTTCCGCCCTCGACATCGCCCAGATGCTGGACACCGTCCCCTATGAGGTCCTCTGCCTGATCGGCAAGCGTGTGCCGCGGTTGTATGGAGAGTAGGAGGGTACGCCATGGCGTGCCGCTACGTCCTGTTTAGCTTTCTGGCCTTTGATTATCTGGGTCTTGTGCGCGCCCTTCAGCGTATGCACGAGGAATCCGTCCGCGCCTTCCAGCCAGACTTCGGCCAGAACGTAATCCGTCACGTATTCCGTATAAGACGGCGCGAAATTCCCCACCACATCGAAGACCAACTGGGGCTCTGCGAGAGGCGGGCTAGGCTGCGCCAGCCGCTTCGTGAAGGGAACCTGGAATTCCTTGCCGGTCGTTTCCTGCCGCAGCGTAAGCTGATTGTTGTCCTTCGGGCCGACTTGGTATACGCCGGCGGGAAGACTCTTGCCCCCGGCCTGGAAGGTGAAAGGGATTTTAAAAGTGCCCTGGGCGAATGCGTTCGCTGCTCCCCAGACGAGAGCCAATGCCGTTGCCGCGCAAAGTGCCAAACGCTTCATATGAAACCTCCTTTCGTGGAGGACGAATACACAGCCGTCTCCCTTGGGAAGATAAATCGCAAATTCAGCCCGCTCCCCTGTGGGAGGGAATTAAGAATTGCAGCCCTCTCCCCACGGGAGAGGGCTCTTTGTCCATTTACACGAACCACTTCTCCGTGGACTGGTTGCGCGACGCCTGCGTAGACGGCACGCCATTCTTCACTGCCTCTTCCATGCCCTTGATGAACGTGTCGATTTCCTCGAGCGTTGTGTAAATGTTCGGAGACACCCGCAGGGCCTGGTAATCGAATACCTGGTTGGGCGGGGCTCCGCCCACCAGCGGTACGACGATGATCCGGTATTTGTCCATCAGGAACTTCGCGAGATCGCGGACATCGATTCCCTCGATGTTCACGGCCGCCACGCCCCAAGCCTGCGGAGGTTCACTGAAATCCGTGAGCACCTTGACGCGCGGATACGCCTTGAGGGCGTTGATCCAGCGCAAGTTCAGATAGCGCAGTCGCGCCGCTTTCCGCTCCGTGCCGATCGCCTGATGGTAAGCCAGAGCTTCACCGAGCGCCGCCCTGATGGCCCAGGGGTGTGTCCCGATGGCCTCGAACTTTCGGATGTCGTCGTCCTGCTGTTCGGGCGCAGCCTGCAGGGGCCAGAATCTCGGAATCGTCTCCTTGCGAACATACAGGCAGCCGTTGCCGATTGGCGCCAGCAGCCATTTGTGCAGGCTGACGCCGTACGCGTCGCACTCGAGTTCCCTCAACTTGAAGGGGAAATGTCCCAGAGCGTGGGCACCGTCGACGATGGTCACGATCCCCTTCGAGCGCGCCAGGCGCGAAATCCGCGCTACGGGAAACATCTGCGCCGTCAAGTTGGTGACGTGGCAGAAGTGGAATACTTTCGTGTTCGGCGTGATGGCCTTCTCGAACCGCTGGCAGAGATCGTCCCCCGTCGTGGGGACGGGGAATTGCAGGCGGGTCACTTTGATGTTTTCCCGCCGCATGCGCTGGTCCCACGTCGTCAGCATACGGGGATAATCCTGTTCGGTCGTGACCACTTCGTCGCCGGCTTTAAGGTCGATTCCGTTTTGCGCGATTTGGAGCGACTCGCTCGCGCCGCGCGTCAGGGCCATCTCCTCTGGGTCGCATCCAAACTCCTCGGCCATGCGCAGCCGGATGGTCTCGATGCGGCCCGCAATCGGCCCCTGATAAAAGATGGGCGACATGTTGATCATGTCCATATAGCGCCATTCCGCCTCGAGCGCCACGCGGGGAGTCGGGCAGGTAAAGCCGTTGTTCAGGTTGATGATGGTGCGGTCCAACTTGAAATCCAATTGGATCTCCCGCCAGTAGAACTCGTCTTTCGCAACCTCCGCGGGCGGGTGGTCTGCAACCGATTGGGATGCCGCCAGCAGGCGCTCGAGCCGCATCACTTTGGCCGCAGACGCAACCGTTCCGGCGGTTCCGGCGGCGCGCAGAAACGATCTTCGACTCCACGAATTAGCTCTCATTAAGACCTCCTTGGTCTAGGGGGGTTCGTTTTGAGATTCACATTATAAGGGAGTGGGCACGCGAGTCAAGGCAGTCGAGAGTCGAAAGTCGAAAGTCAAGAGTTCAAAGGCCGAAAAGACGCTGTCTCGAAGGTCTAGGCCTACTCGACTTTCGACTTTCGACTCTTGACTTTCGACTGCCTCTCAGATAAAGAACCAGCAACCCCCCCGCCGCTCCCGAACACGCGAACTTTGCTGCCACCGGCAGGCCGGACGGAGAAAAGAATCCCTCCAGCACGCCTGCCAACACTAAGAGCGGGATAATTCCTAATGCCAGGCGAACCCCCTGCCCTCCGTAGAGAGCAACGGACTCGCGGCGCGGCAATTCGCCGGGAAAGAGCAGGCCGCGGCCCAGCAGCAGGCCCCCAGCGCCTGCAATAAACACCGCCGGCAATTCCAGAATTCCGTGCGGCGCGACAAACGACCAAAGCTGCAAGCTCATCCCCGCCTGCCAACATGCCGCACCGATGACCCCCAGCATCACGCCGTTCATCGCCAGCAGATAAACCGTGCCGACACCGGCGATTATTCCGGCAGCGAACATCGTGAAGGAAACGGTTAGGTTGTTGGTCATGATGGCGCTCGAGGCCAGCGGCTTGATGGTGACGACGGAGTGCGTCCACATCTCCCGCCGGTCAATTGTGGCGCTCATTTCGGGACCGAGGAAGAAGCGCTGCAACGCAGGGTCCGCGAGTGTGGCCAAAAACCCCGCTATTGCCCCGGCGATAAACAGCATGAATGCCAGAGCCGTGTATTTCCACGTCTGGCGGAAGAGGCGGGGAAACTCGCGGCCATAGAAACCCAGGATGGAGCGCGGCCGCACCGTGCGGCCCATGTAGATGAGGTTGTGGGCGCGGGCCAGAAGCTGATTGAGGTACCCGGCCCAGGGCCGGCTTAAAGGGTCTTCGCGCACCGCGGCCAAATCTGCGGCAATCTGGCGGTAGAGCAAGCCCAGTTCGCTCAGTTCCGCATAGGACAGAACATCCAAGCCTCGGCGCCCGGCCTTCTCAATGATCAATGCCAGGCGATCCCAGTACGGCTTGCGTTTTTCGATCCAGCGTGAGCTAATCATTGGGTTGGAAACTGGAAAATAGAAACTGGAAACTCGAAAGTAGCGTAGCGTAACCAAAGTTCATGGCATAAGTCAGCGCCGACACGTCGGGGCGACATAGTTTAGCCTACCGCGTGAGAAAGTGTGAAGATAAGCGCAGTCTGTCATCCCGAGCGAAGCGAAGGATCTCTGCAGTTGTTCTTAAGTCGTCCAACAATAAGAAACTGCCGGGATTCTTCGCTTCGCTCAGAATGACAGACATGCTTGCCAATTGTCCATTTTCCAGTTTCCATTTTCCAGTTTCGAGTTTCGAGTCTCTATGGATAACCTGGTTATTGAGACACCCGAACAGATTCCTCTCGAATTCCCACTGGCGGGAATCGGCAGTCGATTTCTGGCGCTGGCTTTAGACACAGCGCTTCAGATTATCGGTTGGGCGATCTTGGGTGGAAGCGTCTACGCCGCAGGGTTGAGAGGGCTGCACAAGCCCGTGCGAGGCGTCTGGGCGGCGGCCCTTGCTGCGCTACTCCTGTTCCTCCTCCAATCCGGGTACTTTGCGATCTTCGAAGCAATCTGGAACGGCCAGACCCCTGGCAAGCGCCTGATGAACCTGCGCGTCATCGAGGAATCCGGCCGGCCGATCACGGTGTATGAAGCGGTGGCGCGCAACCTGCTTCGCATCATTGACAGTATTCCAGTCCTGTATGGAGTAGCCATCATCAGCGCCCTGCTCAGCGCCAAGAGCCAGCGCCTGGGCGATTACGTGGCGGGGACGGTGGTGGTCCATGAAAAAGCTCCGGTGTTGGATGGCGGGCTGCGATGGGAATCACCGACTCCGTCAGGCGGGGCGCGATTCGACGTTTTGCACCTCACGCCGGGAGAGTTCCAGTTGGTGGAAGCGTTCCTCCTGCGCCGCCAAGAACTCGCCGAAGTTGTCCGGCGCGACGCGGCGCGAAAGATCGTGCAGCGCATCTCCGGGCACCTTGACCTGACCGCGCAAGACGCGCAGGAACCTGAAAAACTTCTCGAAACACTCGCCCTCGCCTACCGCGCCCGCGCCCGCTACGGTTAGCGCGCATCGCCCGCAGGGGCGGTTCGCGAACCGCCCCTACAACCTATTCGCGGATTCCCACATACCACAAGCTTGCGAGCGCCATTTCTCGCAGCGAGTAGAGCGTGAGGAGATAGGAATCGGCCTCGATGGGACTGTCGGGATCCGGTGAGGCAGAAGTGGTGACCCCCAGAGCGCGGAACATCAGTTTGATTCGGTAAAGATGGAAGCCGTCGCTCACGGCGATGCAGGTGTGCATTTGGCGCTGGCGCAGCAGCAGGGCTACGGCCTTGACGCTGTCATAAGTGGTCAGGCTCCGGGTGTCCGCCAGGATTTTGGCTTCCGCCACGCCGCGTTGGATCAGGTAATCGCGCCCCACGCCGGCCTCAGTGAATTGGCGGTCGCCGCCGCTGCCGCCGGTCGTGATCACCAGGGGCGCGAGGCCGTGCTCCTCGAGGTTGAAGCCATGATCGAGCCGGGCCTTGAGAACGGGCGAGGGCGCGCCGTTATATTCGGCCGCGCCGAAGACCACGATCGCATCAGCAGGCGTGGCCTCGTCTCGAGCCGCCTGCTCGCGGATAGCCCGATAGAGCGATCTCTCAGCGTAGGCTAGAGCAAGGGCCGCCAGCAGTAGGATACCGAGAACTCCATGGCGAACACGCAAGTGAATCAGCCCAGAAACTCCTTCAATTCGGACTCCGGCACTCCGCCGGGTCGCAGGATGCGCACACGTTCGCCCGTCAAGTCGAGCACCGTGGAGGCCAGCTCTCCTTGGGTGGGACCTCCATCCAGGATTAGGGGCAGAAGATCGCCGATCTGCCGATTCACCTCTTCTGCGGTGGAACATGCGGGCAGTTCCGAAAGGTTGGCGCTGGTTCCCGTCAAAGGCCGCCCCGAAGCTTCAATCAAGGCAGTCGCCAAGAGCGCGTGTGGCCAGCGAAGGCCCACTTTGCCGGTGTTGGCCGTGACCTTCAGCGGGATCTGGCGAGAGGCGGGAACCACCAAAGTCAGGGGGCCCGGCCAGAACTTCTTTGCCAGGGTGAAGAAAAGCTGAGGTGGGTCGTGGGTCAGATCCGCCGCTTGATCGATTGACGCCACCAACAGGGGAAGAGGCCGGTCCGCGGTGCGGCGCTTGATTCGGAACACCTCGCTCACCGCGGCCAGATTGAAAGGATCAGCGCCCAAACCGTAAAAGGTGTCGGTTGGAAAGGCCACAACCTTGCCCGAAATGATTATGCGAACCGCGTATTCCAACAGGAATCCCAGTCGTGCTTGGTCTACTTTAATCAGTTCAGCCATCTGCTTTACCGTGTGTGCCGCGACCTGACAAGGGCTCGCGGCTGACCGTAACATAAGCTGCTCAAAGGGTCAAGGCCCGCTGAGGGTTTGATCTTCCCAAAATACCCTTGACTTGTCCCCCTTCCATCGGTCAGAATGACTGCAGTACTGTAGTTATTGCGATTTCATCATTTCAACTTGAAATGGGGGTGTTGATCGTTTGGCTGAAGTAAGACTTCAGGACGGAGAGTCCTTGGAAAACGCGCTTCGCCGCTTCAAGCGAAAGGTGCAACAGGAAGACATCATAAAAGAGATCAAACGACATTCGTTTTACTTAAAACCTGGTGAGAAGAAGCGAGTCAAAGCGGCCTTAGCTCGCAAGCGAGCACGCAAGAAGGCCAGGCACGAACAGGACTAGGGATTCAGAAGCAGCGCGATAAGGGGAACGACACAGGCCTCGCGGCGTCGGGCCCTTGCTTTGTTCCTAGCGGGCGGGGCCCTGTTCGAGCGGAGGAGTGCGCCGATGGAGTACCGGGACAGGGTCCTGAACTGTATGGACTGCGGGTCGGAGTTTGTCTTCACAGCCGGGGAGCAGCTCTTCTACGCCGACAAGGGCTTCAAGAATGAACCCAAGCGCTGCCGCACCTGCAAGGCGAAGCGGAGTCAATCCCTGAACGGCCAGACCCACCATCGGGTGGAAACCACGACCACCTGCACTCAATGTGGTAAGGAAACGACCGTTCCATTTAAGCCGACTCAGGGCCGGCCAGTGTATTGCCGAGAGTGTTTCCAGCAACGGCGGGTTTCCCCCAGCCCCGCCTGATTCCACGTTTCATACTTCCCGCCTGGCATCCTCGGGGTAAAGTGTGCAATCCTATAAGTCAGTTGGGGATAGCGATGGCGGTCCCGGGTCAGTGAGGCCGCCGCAGGGCACTGTAGCGCCGCTGTCCGATCTCCGATTATGGCCACGTTTCAAATTCTCAATTTCGGATGCCGCGCGAGCCAGGCCGACGGTGCTGCGATCAAGAAGCAGTTGCTTGAATCGGGGCTTCAAGAGGTAAAGGGCGTCGCCGCGAGCGAGGTGGCGATTCTGAACACCTGCACCGTGACCGGCAGGGCGGATGCCGAGGTTCGGCAACTGGTCCGGCGCATCCACCGGGCAAACCCGCGCTGCCGGATTCTGGTAACCGGCTGCTACGCGCAGCGTTCGCCTTCCGAAATCGCTCAGTTGGGCGGTGTCACCTGGGTAGTCGGAAATTCCCACAAGCATTTCATTGCGCAACTCCTGACCCCGACCGGTGTAGGGGCACCCCTTGTGGGTGCCCAAGGACAGCCACAAGGGCTGCGCCTACAAAGGCAAACAAGCCTTGTCCAGATTCAACCCTCGGAGGTCAATCTTACGCCTTCGAATGAGGGCGCTGGCCTCTCTGCCGCCTTTACTTCGCGGCCGGCAACGCCTCCGCAGCCTACCGTTCTGGTGGGCGAAATCAGCGAGGAATTCCATTTTGCTCCCGTATTTCCTGACGACCGCACACGTCCAACGCTCAAGGTTCAGGACGGGTGCAACGCGCGGTGCTCCTTTTGCGTGATTCCCTTCGTCCGTGGGCGCAGCCGCAGCCTGGCGCCCGCGAAAGTGCTCGAGCAAGTCCGCGAATTGGAAAGGAGCGGCTACAAAGAGATCGTTCTCTCCGGGATTAACCTGGGAAGCTATGGGCGCGACCTTGACCGCCGCATTTCCTTTCTGAGTCTCCTCGAAAGACTGCTGAACGAGACTGCCATCGCTCGCCTCCGCATAAGCTCGATTGAACCGATGGACGTTACTCCCTCGCTCATCAAGTTGGCCGCCGGCGAGGCACGTTTGGCGCAGCACTTCCACATCCCGTTGCAGAGCGGGTGCAGCAGGATCCTCCGCCTCATGAACAGAAGGTATTGGCCCTCACAATATGCCGAGCGCATTCTCGCCATTCGCGAGCAAATCCCCAATGCCGGCATCGGCGCGGACGTGATGGTGGGCTTCCCAGGCGAGACAGACCCGGACCACGCCGCCAGCGCCGCATTCATCGAATCGCTGCCTTTCACCTATCTGCACATCTTCCCGTATTCGGCGCGGCCGCAAACGCCCGCTGCGGCCGCATCCCAGCAGGTGAACGGCCGGGTGGCCCACGAGCGTGCCAATGAGATCCGCACCCTGCTCGCTCGCAAGCGCCAAGCCTTCCTTCAGGCGCAAGTCGGCTGCACGCTCTCCGCGCTCACACTGGATGAATCACAAGGTGGAGAGCGCGTGTCGCTCAGCAGTAATTATTTGAAGATTGTCCTCGCCGGCTCAAACCTTCTGCCCAACACCTTGGTCGATGTCCAAATAGGGCGGGTTCAGGAGGGTCTGCTCTTTGGATTCGCCGATCAACGTTGAATCGCCGCTGGACAGACGGAGCAGAATTGCTCAGAATATTCTCTGGCAACCAAGCCTGCTGATCAGCATTGCAGCGTAAGCGGGACGGTGAAACTTGAGCATTGCGGAAACTCCAGCGGCGGATGGCACCCCCATCAGCGAGTACATCCTGGGAAATTTCGTACCGCTTTCCCATTTGGCCCACGGCTGGGAAATACACTCCATGATCACGCTGACCCCCGCCGAGGATCGCACGATGGTGCGAGAACCGGCGCAAGCGGTGCCGGCGAAGATCGCGGAGCGGATCGGCCCCCTTCGAATTCTGATAGTCCCTTATATCGCTTGCATGGAGTCAGGGGATGTCATCTGCACAGCAAAGCCGCAAGGGGAATCCCACACGGCGGCGTGGGTCGAGACCAGTGCAAGAACCAATCTCATTCTCACTTGCCGGGAAGTTGACGCCCACGATACGGGATTCGAGTTCCTGGCCAGCGTCGCCGAATTGCTGCGGCCGCGTCTGACCGTTTCGGAATTCGCCGCCTATGATGAACTCCTGGAAGAAGAACTTCGCCATGGAGTGCGCGGCGAGATCGATGAGGAATCTCTGACGGCCAAGCAGGCGCTTCTGGCCATTCGTCCCTGGCGCCGCAGCCGGCTTCAGTACGAGCCCTACCGAGACGTCTCCCTGGTGAGCACCCTTGCTGAATACATGCACGGTTTGTGGCATGACGTTCAGATCCGCGTTGGACCTCAACACCTGCCCCTCGAGCAGTTGCGCCGCCGCATGACCGTAATGGCCAAACTTTTCCCGCCTAACCCCGGCTATGCCGTATTCGCGAAGGATTTAGAAGGGGAACCAGCAGGGGAAGCGGGAGATGAGAAATCAGAAACTAGAAATTAGAAACTGGAAACTGAAAATTGGGCCGCGAAGGCCGCAGGTGCTCTCACTCCAAGCAATCTTGGGCGAGTGGCCTACCCAAGGGATGAGAATCACATGGGTTGTCACCCCCGCGAAAGTGGGGGGCCATCGTCGGCCCGGAAGACAATGGACTCCCGCTTATGTGGGAATGACACACTTTGTGGTAAGTTCTCTCTAGCGGCTCTCTGCCAAGCGCACGCGGATATCGACGGCGCGAAAATCCTCGCCATCAGGAAAAACCATCAGAGGATTGATGTCCATTTCGGCGAGTTGGGGCAAATCTTCGACGAGTTGGGAGAAGCGCTCTAGGATTTCTGTCAGCTTTTCCAAGTCGACAGCGGGCTCGCCGCGCACTCCTTCGAGAAGGCGGCTGCCACGGATCTGACGGATCATTTCCCGCGCCTCGAGATCGGTGATCGGCGGCACGCGAAAGACCACATCCTTGAAAGTCTCCACGTAGATGCCTCCCAAGCCGAACATTACCAGCGGCCCGAATTTGGGGTCGTGCGTCATGCCCACAATGACCTCGCGCCCGCCGCGCACATACTCCTGCACCAGAAAGCCCAAATGATCCTCGGGGACAGACGAAGGCGGGAGACGCCGCTTCACTTCGTCCGTCATTTTCTGAGCGGCGTCTATCAACTCCTCCGGCGTATGAATATCCAGCCTCACGCCGCCCGCCTCCGTCTTGTGCACGAGGCCGGGTGCAACGGCTTTCAGCACGACTGGGTAGCGCACCTGTTGCGCAACTCCACCAAGCTCTTTTATGTCCGTTGCGAACGTCGATCGAGCCGCGCAAATGCCATAGCACTCGACAAGCCTTTGTGCTTCCAGGGGAGTCAATTCGGAACGCCCTTGGCGGCCGACCTCGTTGAGCAACTCCATGGCCGCCTCGCGATCCATGTCGAAACTCCGAACCTTGCCGAGAGGCTTCTCACGCCACTGCCGATAGCGGTCCAGCGCAGCCAAAGCGTGCACCGCCGACTCGGGGAACAAGTAGATCGCCATGTGGCCGGGATGCTTCTCGTTCAGCTTCTGGAAGAATTCGTCGGGGGCCATGAACACGCCAAAGATCGGCTTGTCACACTTTTTTCGCACCGCCTCGAGGCCTTCGACGATTTCCATCGCATCGATCATCATGGGAGGAACAAACACCACCAGGAGCGAATCAATCCCTTCGTCCTCGAGGAGTATCTGTGCGCAAGCATCATATTTGCTGCGGTCGGATCGAGGAGTCATGTCGATGGGGTTCTGCACGATCGCCTCGGGCGGCAAAAGGCGGCGAAGCTCCTGGCGAGTCCTCGGGGATAGCTCACCAATCCGCAGTCCAAGATTGACGGCCCGATCCGTAGCCATGATCGCTGGGCCGCCCGCATTGGTCAAAATCCCCAGGCGGTTGCCGCGCGGCAGCGGGTTCTTCGAAAAACCCATCGCCAAGTCGAAAAGCTCTTCCACGGTGTTCACCCGGATAACTCCGGATTGTTCCAGAAGCGCGTCCGCAGCGAGGTCGAGACCCTGGAGCGCCGAAAGCGCTCCGGTGTGTGACATGGCCGCCTTTGCTCCCGCCGCGGTCCGGCCCGACTTGACCGCCAGGACGGGCTTCCGTTTCGAGATTCGGCGAGCGATCTGCATAAAGCTCTTGATATCGCCGATCGACTCCAGGTACATCAGGATGAGGTCCGTGTTGGCATCGTCTTCCCAGTAACGCAGCAGCTCATTGGGCGAGACATCAGTTCGGTTGCCCAGGCTTACAAAGTAGGAGAAGCCGAGGTCGAGCTGATGGGCGATGTTCAGGATGGCTACTCCCAGCGCTCCGCTCTGCGACATGAACGCGATCCGCCCGGAAAGCGGAAGCGTGGGCGCAAAAGTGCAGTCCATGTGAACCGCCGGCTCGGTATTGATCAACCCCATGCAGTTGGGTCCGATCATGCGCATTCCATAACGCCGAATCTGAGCACCCAGTTCCGCCTCCATCCTCCTGCCTTCTTCACCCGTCTCAGAAAACCCCGCCGTGATGACCACCAGGCCCTTCACGCCCTTCTTCCCGCAATCGTCCACGACCTCCTCTACAGAATCGCGCGGCACCACGATAATCGCCAAATCCACGGGGTCAGGAATGGCGCTGACGGAAGCATAGGCTTTCATCGAGTGAATGAAATCCGCCTGGAAGTTCACCGGAAACAGCATGCCTCGGAAATCGAATTCAACCAGTTGGTGCAGAATCTGCCGGCCGATCGAGCCTTGCTTGCGCGAGGCGCCGACAACTGCAATGGACTGAGGTTTCAGAAGAGCGTCAAGAGGATGCATAAGAACTCCTTTCGCGCCCTCTCTTTTACTCACATTGCACGGGTTTGCCAAGCGAAGAAAAAACGAACCAGTGCGCGGTCCAGAGCTTTCTCAGATTTCACAGATCAGGATAAGCTAGGCAGATGGGCAGGGAGGCAGGTGGGCAGATGGGCCGCGAGTAGCAACCAGGGTGGACACCACCCGTTGCTAGAGGACGCCCGTTCATTGTCATTTTGAGCGAAGCGAAGAATCTCCAGTCCTAGACGGAGAGGACTGCGGGAATCGTTGCCCTCTCCGGTTTGGTGTCGCGGCGCCGTACGGGTGATTCTTCCGAGTCCACTCACTTATTGCCGGGACGATTAGGTACTCTCCCAAAATCTGATGGCACCTGCGTATAGCCCTCGGGAATTGAAAACAGCGCAGCGTCGAGCGCGTCGCTCGAATACCCGGTGACCTGAACGGTCAAATCCATAAGTGACCCCGGCGCTGAGGGCGGCGCCGGCGGCAATCCCGCGGTATCTCCGCCGGGACCTCCCTGCGCCGACTGATCTTGCTGCTGTTTCTTCTTGCGACCGAAGCCGCCAATCATGCCGCCCAGACCTTTGGAAAGGGCATCGCCAGGGCTGTTGATTTGCGTCGAGGATTGTGAGCCTGTCGATGGGCTCTGCGGCTGCTGCGCCTCGCCGCCCTGCGACGCGGCTTGTCCGTTGGCCGCCATTCCCATACTCACGTACTGGACCAGCGGGAAGCCCTTCAGCGCGCCCGCATTCTGCCGCAGTTGGGCCATGCCTTGCGACATCTGGGGGTTGCCGCCCATTATCTGGCCCGGCGCCCACGCCACTTCCTTCGCAAGCTTCTGGTTGAACGCCGTCAGCTCTTCGTAGCCTGGAATATTGGGCGTAATCCAGGAGTTCGACTTCACCCACATCGAAGCCGACTGGCCCTGAGTGCTGGGGTCGGTGCTCTGCATCTCCATGTCGATACGCATCAGGACTTCGTTGGCCGGCAGATTCAGAACCGTCGCCGTCTTGCCCGTGGACGTGACCTCGACTTTAGGTGTCATTTGAACCTGGGGCGGCTGCTCGCCCTGGGGCCGGCTGGCTTTCTCCGATTGCACATTCTGGCGTGCCTGCTCGATCGCGGCCTTCATTTGCTCAAAGGTCATGATCCAGTAAGTCCGCTTCTGGTTGTCGATAGAAATGATGCGCCGCCCGTCCAGGTCGACAATCTGGCTATTGCCGTCGGCTTGATCTTTCCGCATCATGTTGCCTTTCACGTACGTCGTGCTCTGTGTGGGCTGCATCCCTTGACGTGCCTGCTTGCTGAATGCACCTGCGAATTTCATCATGCCGGCCATGGCGCCGCCGGTCATCTTCGAGGACTCGGTATACTTGAAGTCTGCGTAGGCGGGAAACGTCGCGAGGAACAGCGCACCCACACAAAGAGTTGTAGTCTTCCTCACCATGGTTGCCTCCCAATGGAACGTCTCGAATTGGGTCACGCCCTTCCACCAATATATACCGCACGATTGCTGCCTGCAATGGTTTTCCGTGTCTGCTTGCTTGATCTGTGAAATCTGAGTAATCTGTGGACCATGTCAAATCCGACAGCTACTCGTTACTTGATGGGAACAGCATGCGCAGGACTATTCACCTTTGGCGTTATGACCTCTTTCCTGGGCGCTACTCTTCCTGAACTGAGCGCCCGGCTGAACTTTGATTTGGCGCGCGGCGGCGCACTGTTCAGCTTTCTCTATTTCCCCCAAATTCCCATGGTGTTTATGGCCGGCCCGCTTATCGATCGCTTCGGCAAGAAGCCCATCCTGGCCGGAGGCTTCCTGCTTTGTGCCGCGGCACTGGTTGGAATCGCCTATGCTCCCAGCTATGCGCTCTTGGCGGGACTCCTCATTGCGCTCGGTTTGGGTGGCGCCTCTGCCATGAGCGCTTCCAACACCCTCATCCCCGATCTTTACCCGGAGAATCCGTCCTCCCCCTTGAATCTAGCAGGCGTCTTCTTCGGTGTCGGCGCCATCTTCTTCCCGTGGCTCGTCGCTCTCATGGCCGCGCGGCTGGGCCTGGTTCTTACTATTTGGCTGATCACCATAATGGTGGCCGGGGTTGCGTTGGTCGCCTTTTCGCAGACCTTTCCGCCTGCCAGCTCGGGCGGAGGGTTTGATTGGCGGGAGGTGCGCCGGCTGGCCCGCGACCGGGTGGTGATACTTCTGGCTCTCGTCCTGTTCTTCTATTCCGCCGTGGAAATCTCAACGGCCGGGTGGAGCCGGACCTTTCTCGAGCGAGACCTCCACGCTCTGCCGCAGAGGTCCGCCGTCATCCTGACGATGTTCTGGATTGCCATGATGGTGGGGCGCCTTGCTGCCAGCCAGGTGGTGAAGCGGGTGCGCGGGCCCAAGCTGTTGCTGGGCGCGGCGCTGGGCGCGGTGTGTGGGCTATGTGTGGTCGTCGTCGCAAACTCGGTCGTCGTGGCCAGCGTGGGCATCGTGATTTGCGGGTTAACTTATGCGCCGGTCTTTCCCACCACCGCGGGAACGGCCAGTACGTACTTCCCCAAGTTGTTCGCAACGGTCTTCGGCATCCTCATGGCCGTGGGCTTGTCCGCGGGAGTAATCCTCCCTCCTGCCATTGGATACGTGGCCAAGATCGCGACCGTGCGGGCCGGTATCACCCTGGTGCTTGCTTTCGCGGTTCTCTTAACTGCCGTGCAAGCGATTTTCCTGGCGTACGAACGCAGGCGGCTCATGGGGCAGGTAGGCAGAGGGAAGTACCTGTCGAAAGGATAGCTATGAACCGCCGCAGCTTCCTCCGGTATTCGGCGTCTCTCCTGGCGATTCCTGCTTTGCACGTGAAAGCGCGTGAACTCGAGTGTGAGATCGCCGTGATCGGAGGCGGCACGGGCGGGTACGCGGCTGCACTCGCTGCCCTGCGCAACGGCAGGCGCGTCATCTTGACGGAAGAGACTCGATGGATCGGAGGACAACTCACGGCCCAAGCGGTTCCCCCGGATGAGCATCCCTGGATCGAGCAGTTCGGGTGCACACGCAGTTACCGCGCCTATCGAGAGTCGGTCCGCGAATACTACCGGCGGAACTATCCCTTGACGGCACAGGCTCGCGCGCGCACCGACCTGAATCCGGGAAACAGTTCGGTCTCGCGATTGACCCACGAGTTTTGCGTTTCCGTCGCGGTGCTGGAAGCGGCCCTGGCCCCTTACGTGAGCAGCGGCCAACTACTTGTTCTCCGGGAGCACGTTCCGCAGAGCGCCGAAACGGACCGGGACCACGTGAGGAGTGTTGCCGTACTCGACACGCGCAGCGGACTTATCCGCGCCATCAGCGCGAAGTACTTCCTCGATGCCACCGAACTCGGAGACCTGGTTGCATTGACGAAGACGGAATGCGTCACAGGGGCGGAATCCCAAGCAGACACCGGCGAGTTGCACGCCCCGGCGAAATCCCAGCCGGCCAACAGCCAGTCCTTCACCTACTGCTTTGCCATGGACTACCTCGAGGGTGAGGATCACACCATCGAGCGGCCGCGGGACTACGACTTCTGGCGCGGGTATGAGCCCAACTTGGCGCCGCCCTGGACTGGGCCGTTGCTGAGCTGGACGTATTGCGAGCCAACCAGCTTGCGACCGATCAAAGCTGACTTCACTCCCAATCCGCAGCCGGACGCCGACGGGGATCATAATCTGTGGATTTACCGCCGCATCGCAGCTCGCTCCAACTTCGCGCTCGGCGCCTACCTCAGTGACATCACACTCGTGAACTGGCCTCAGAACGATTATTGGGGCGGCGATCTGGTGACTGCCGCGGCAGGCCGGCGCCTCGAGCTACTCGGCAGGGCAAAGCAGCTCAGCCTTTCATTGCTCTATTGGATGCAAACCGAGTCTCCGCTTCCCCACGGCGGGTACGGCTGGAAAGGGCTTCGACTTCGCAACGACGTGGTGGGAACGGAGGACGGCCTCGCCGCCGCGCCTTACATCCGCGAATCACGCAGGATCCGTGCTGAATTCACTGTTCTTGAGCAGCATGTGGGGACGGAAATGCGGATGAAGCTAACCCGGAAATCCCTCGCCGAGGTCATGCCAGAGAAATTCCAGGACTCTGTGGGCGTGGGCGCGTACCGGATTGATCTGCACCCTTCAGCGGGAGGAACCAACTACATCGACGTCAGTTCGCTACCCTACCAGATTCCTCTCGGAGCGCTGTTGCCGCAACGCACGGAAAACTTGCTGGCGGCGGCGAAGAACATTGGAACGACGCACATCACGAATGGCTGTTACCGCTTGCACCCGACAGAATGGAATACCGGAGAGGCTGCCGGTGCGCTGGCCGCACATGCGCTGAAGCTCGGCGAACCGCCTCGCGCCATTCGCAACAGCCGCAAGCTTCTGGAAGACTTTCAGAACAGCCTGGTGTCACAAGGCTTCGAGCTGGATTGGCCGCGCGTTCGACCGCTCTGAGTCAAGTGCGGCAGAGCCGCAAACGCACCTCGAATCCAATGCCTAAACTTCGATGCCGTGAAGATGGAATGTGGCCGTGTCTATTCCAGCCGAATCACAACAATCTCAGGATGGTTCCCGGTGCGCATGGCAGGGCCCCAAGTGCCCGCCCCGCTCGACGTGTACAGAGTGTAGTCTCCTTCGGCGTGCAGCCCGTGGTAGTACTTCCCATAGACTAACCGCGAAATAAACTGGATCGGAAAGATCTGTCCGTGGTGGGCGTGGCCCGAAAGCTGCAGGTTGATTCCCATCTCCTTCGCTTGCGCGATGTGGGTCGGGCTGTGGTAGAGCAGAATCGAGGGGAGGGCTGGATTGAAGCCCGGAAGCTCCGCGACCGTCCGCCTCATATCCAAGGAATGCCCTCTCTCCGGATAACTTATACCGATCAACTGAAGACCTTCGATCTCCACTCGTTGGTTGGCCAGGATTTGCACTTGAGTTGTGCGCAGCGCGGCACATGCGCGCTCCACCCCCAGGTACGTTTCATGGTTTCCGGTCACGAAGTAGGTCCCCAGCGGTGCGCGAAGAGCCTTGAGCGGAGCAACGAACTGCGCGAGAGTTCCATCTCCTCCGTCAAAGAGGTCGCCGGTAATGGCCACCAAGTCCGGGCTTTCTGCATTGGACATCGCCACCAACCGCGCGGCGAAGCCGGAGCGCAGGATCTGCCCCAAATGAACGTCTGTAAGCTGCACCACTTTTCTTCCTCGCCAGGCGGGCGGCAGGTTCTTGATTCGCACCGTGAGGCGTCGGACGCGGGGATGGTAGGCGTTCCAAAGGCCGTAGGCGGAGTATACGCCGGCCAGCGCCACAGCGGCCCAGCCGAAGATGACTCGGCTTGGTGAGCGCGTGAAAAGCTTCGCCGTTCCCCAGGCGCCCCAAGCGATCGCAAAGGTCAGAATCAGCGTCAATCCAACTCCCAGCCATAATCCCGAGCAGAAGTAGACCGCGCGTAACAGCAGGTTGTCGCTCCAATGCGCCAGGATGGACGAGGCAATGAAGATCGAGGGCAGGAGAAGAAGCATCGCCGCCAACGCGTCCCTGCGAGCCGCTGAGGCAATGCCGAACAAATGCGCGAGAGAGAAGTATACGAAGTAATGGCTGAAGAACAGGATCGAGAAAGCGATCAGGACGAACACCGGAATGGCGATGTAGCCTCGTGACATGAGATTTCACCGTAAAACAGCCCAACCGCCATTCTACACAGGCAGGTCAAGAATGGAAAGAACCGAAGACCACGGTTCTGGTTCAGATGCCTGATTTCGTTCATGCCCCTCGTTGATCTGGGTCGAGAGTATTCCGCGAAGGAAATAGGTGTTGACAAGAGTATATACCGTTTGTTAAACATTAGTCGGTTGCTCGCGTCGAGTGCTTTGCTCCGCGCGGGATATAGCGGGCTGATATTCCCAGAAACTTTCCTTTATAAACGGCGCTCTTAGGACCTAATGAGAGGACCGGTGATGCTCCGGCCAAGGTGGTTCGTGGCCGTACTAAGAACGAGGGTCCGTGCAGCCGGCTCCAACGAAGCATCGGCCTCTGGCCACAGTGGGCCCGCCCAACACAAACCTCCTGGCTTGAAGGAGCCTACCGGGAACAAGGGGAAGACTAAATAACCTGGCCGGTACGCACTGAAGTAGTAGCTTCTGAAACTGAAAGCATTGACGGCTCTCTGAACCGAAAACCGTAGTGGAGGGAATCTCATGAAAATAAGTATCGACCCAGTAATTGCCGGGCGCATCAAGGCAGCCTGGAACAAACTAACCTCAGCCCAACGAGGTCAGCTAGCTCCCAAGATTCTGGATGCGAACCAGCAGGCGGTAACGGTTACCCAGACTGGCAAGGCTCCGACGGCCGCGGCCGCGGCCCACTACCTTGTGCTGGCGCACAGCGTGTTGAATAACGACTCGGACGGTGTCGTGGCGAGCCTCGAATCAGGCGTCGTCATCGACGTCGGCCCGGACGGCGTGATGTGGGGTACTGGAAAGTACCAGCAATTCGATCCGGGCTGGACCGAAGCCTTGGCGTTTTATCTGGAAACGCAGGCTTCTGACGGCAATCACCCCTTCATGGACGGTCCGCAGGTGATTCCCATTCCGGATCACGTGCAGATCGGGTTGGTGGGCGACTGGGGCACCGGCGACTGGAGGCCGGCTCCCAACCTGGCGCCGAGCACCGATGTGGGCCACCATCTGGCGTTTCTCCAGCCTAATCTCACCATTCACCTCGGTGATGTCTACTACGCCGGCACTAGCGATCAGGAGCAGCATCTGCTGATTAACATCTGGCCCAGGGGTTCGCTTGGATCCCTGGCCCTGAACTCAAATCACGAGATGTATTCCGGAGCACAGCCTTATTTCGCCGCCATCACCAACCCGGACTCACCTTTCGCGATGCAGAAGGGGTGCAGCTATTTTGCGCTGGAGAACACGAATTGGGTGATCGTGGGTCTAGACTCCGCGTACTTCTCGCCGGCAAGCGGCCTCTATATCGATGGATCGCTTGGTCCGGGCGTGGCGCCCCAGGTGCAATTTCTTCAACAACAGGTGGCCAAGGGCAAGCGGGTGATCGTACTAACCCATCACAACGGCTTAGCACAGGATGGTTCGAGCACCACCGGATTGTGGGCGGAAGTGATGAGCGGCTTCCCGGCCGGCACCGGCCCCGCGTATTGGTACTGGGGCCATGCCCATGCCGGGGTGGTGTATCAACCCAAGCCCTCGCGAGAGGGTGATCCGGCGAGCACTCTCTGCCGCTGCTGCGGCCACGGCGCCTTGCCCTGGGGCCGCGCCACTGAACTTGACAACAACCCAAATATCGTCTGGTACGAAAACCGCCCGGCGCGCGACCCCGACATCCCGCAGCGTGTGCTGAACGGCTTTGCCATGCTTTATTTGGACGGAGGGAACATTGAAGAGGTCTTTTATGACGAAAACGGTGGTGGAGCGTGGGACAGTGGCGGGGCTTAGCCAGAGGGATCGCCAGATTGTCCACGGCAGCCGATAGTTCAATCCATTACCCCGCAATGGCGAGAGGAGATTTGAATATGAGTCCGGACATGCATCTATGGATTCTCTGGATCATTGCCGCCTGCGGAGCTGCGGGAGGATTTGTGAACGTCTTTATCGGCGATTCCGGGCTCCACTTGCCGAAGATCGAAAACGGCGTGTTCTTACCCGGCTTTATCGGGATTGTGTTGATTGGGATGACCGCGGCGTTGGGTGCTTGGGCTTCGATGAAAGGCGCCACCCTGATCGGGGCCGAAGCAAGACCACTCACATTATCAAGCATGGACATCGCCAATGCGATGCTCATCGGTTTCGGCGGCGTCAAATGGTGGAAAAGCGAAATCGAGAAGGACATCCTGCAAAGGACCGCCGCCGTGGCCGCGAACAAGAACGCAGATCCTGCCGCCGCTGCCGTAATCGCCACGGCAACGCCCCTCAACGCCCTGAGGGCAGCTATCAATATGCACTAGGCTTAACAAAGAACACTTACTTTCCTTCCAGCAGCTCGGCGCGCACATTCTTGAGCACAAAGGCGGCGCGCTCGACCCCGACCTCGCCGGGCAGGATCGGATCCTCGTTTTCGATGCTCATGATGCCGTCGAAGCCGATATCCATATAAGCTTTCACGACATCCTTCCAAAGTTCTGCGCCGTGTCCGTACCCGACGGCGCGGAAGATCACCGAGCCTTGGGCGAATTTGGCGGAGTCGGCTGAGAAATTGAGGACGCCGGTTTTAGCAGCCGTATCCTTGAAGATGACCGTGTCCTTCATGTGCGCGTGGTAGATAGCGTTTTGTTTTCCGAGGAAGTGGATGACCTCGACCGGGTCGCAGCCTTGCCAGAAGAGGTGGCTGAGGTCGCAGTTCGCGCCGATTTCCTCGCCCACCGCCCGGCGCAGTTCGAGCAGCGTGAACGGGTTGTAGACCACGAAGCCAGGGTGCATTTCGAGCGCGATGCGCTTAACTCCGTGCTGGCGCGCGAACTTCACCGCCTCTCGCCAGTAAGGGATTACGACTTCCTTCCATTGCCACGTGACTACTTCCTCGTAGTCAGGCGGCCAGCGATAGGTGACCCAGTTGGGATGCTTCGCTCCCGGTCCGTCGCCCGGGCAGCCCGAGAAGGTGACAATCGTAGGAACTTCGAGCATTTCCGCCAGGCGCACGGTGCGACGGAACGATTCATCGTCCTTCTTCGCCATCTCAGGGTTGGGATGGATGGGGTTACCATGACAACTCAGTGTTGCCACTCGAATGTTCCGCTCTTCGAATTTTCGCTTCCAAGCTTTGGCCTTGGAACTGTCCGCCAGCAACTCAGCGACCGGACAATGCTTCGTGCCTGGAAAGCCGCCGGTGCCCATTTCGACGGCTTCAATACCTAAGGCGCTGATCTTCTCAAGCATTTCGTCGAGCGAGAGATGATCGTAAACGGGGTCAAATACGCCGATCGGTATCTTGCGCATCGGCGTCTCCGCCTCCGACGCTGCGCGCAGAGCCCTCGCCCCTTCCGTTGGCTTCGAGGACGCGCTGCGGACGGCTGGCGCCGCCGCCAGCACGCCGCCCGTGGTGGCAAGAAAACTCCTTCGACTTACCGAGCCGGAACCCGTTCTGTCAGCCATGAAACCCTCCCAGACGGTGAAGTTGTAGCGGCGAGTTGATCTTCCCAAGCTCGCCTTGCCCGCGGCCACGCAAAACCATGGCGGCATAAAGCCGCCACACTATGAGGTGAGAAAAGTATACGCCATATCCCAACACCTGAGAATGAGAGCGTGGTTCAAAGCAAGCGCGCATGCTTGTTAGAGTGCATTCATGTGGCGCGGGCGTCCCGCCCGCTGTCGCGGGGGCGTCTCGCCCCCGCCAGAACTCGCGGGCAGAGCCTGTCCTGAGCGGAGCGAAGGAATGCCCGCTTCACAGCGGGCGAGACCCCGACAGGTCGGGGCAGGCTGCCCGCGCGACAATGCGGCCACAAGGGCCGCTCCCACAACGCGGAATTGTGTTACCTTTTATGGCTGGACGCAGTCTCGACAGTGGCGTGACGTCCTTCGGCCTGTACGACACGGTGCAGCGCTCCACCCCGAACATCACGTCCTGGGTTCGGCCCGACCCCGTTGATGCCCTTGGGAGGCATACCTATGGCGCGCAACTTCAAGGACCTGTCCGAACGCGAAATCCTTGCCCTCGCCATCACTTTGGAGGAGGAAGACGGCCGCATCTATGGCGACTTCGTCGATGGGTTGCGGGAGACTTACCCTGGCACGGCGAAGATGTTTGAAGAAATGCAGCAGGAGGAATCGGGGCATCGTCGTGCCCTTATTGAGATGTTCCGGCAGCGCTTTGGTGAGCATATTCCCCTGATCCGCCGCCAGGACGTAAAAGGGTTCGTGGATCGCCGCCCTGTCTGGCTGGTCAGGCCGCTCGGCATTGATGTCGTACGGAAACAGGCAGAGATCATGGAACTGGAGACCCGGCGCTTTTATGAACGCGCCATGGAAAGAGTGACGGATGCTTCCGTCCGGAAGCTCCTGGGCGACTTGGCGGAGGTGGAGCGGAAGCATTCTGCCCTTGCCCAATCCCTCGAGATCCAGCACCTCACGCCGGAGACCCGCGCACAGGAGGAAGCTGCGCAACGCCGCCTCTTCGTGCTCCAAATCGTTCAGCCCGGCTTGGCGGGCTTGATGGATGGATCGGTGTCCACTCTTGCCCCGCTCTTCGCCGCCGCCTTCGCCACGCACAAGAGTTGGGACGCTTTTCTGGTGGGCCTTGCCGCTTCCGTGGGGGCGGGGATTTCCATGGGTTTCGCCGAGGCCCTCTCTGACGATGGGTCGCTGACCGGGCGCGGCCACCCTTGGGTGCGGGGCATTGTATGCGGGATGATGACGACCGCCGGTGGGATTGGACACACGCTGCCCTTTCTTATATCTAATTTTAAAATCGCCACCAGCGCCGCAGTTGCCATCGTGTCTGCGGAGCTTGCGGCCATCAGCTTTGTCCGTCATCGCTACATGGATACGCCCTTTCTCAACGCCGCGTTTCAGGTGGTCGTGGGAGGAGTGCTGGTGTTCCTCGCCGGGATTCTGATTGGGAGTTCGTGAGGGGGTTCCGCGGGAGCCCTGAACGAGTGCAGATTCTCTAAACGTGTCATCCTGAGCGCAGCGAAGAATCTCTGCAGTTGTTCAATAGTTGAACTACAAACCAACTACGGAGATCCTTCGCTGCGCTCAGGATGACAACCGTCCGCTCACCCCGTGTTTCGGGGGAGTGGTGGGTATGAAACGATCTTTGTTGGAGTGAAATCATGTGGATTGTCAGGCTTGCTCTGCGCCGTCCTTATACTTTCGTCGTGATGTCGATCCTCATTGCTATTCTAGGCGTCGTCTCGATCCTCACCATGCCCACCGATATCTTTCCGAACATTGATATCCCGGTAGTGAGCGTGATCTGGAGCTATTCCGGTGTCTCCGCGGACGACATGGAGAAGCGCATCGTGACCATCTGCGAACGCGCCATGACCACCACCGTCAACGACATCGAGCACATCGAGTCGCAGTCCTATTACGGCCTCTCCGTCATCAAGGTTTTCCTCCAGCCCAAAGCGAAACCGGAGATGGCCATCGCCCAGATTACCTCTCTCACTCAATCTATCCTTCGCGTCATGCCGCCCGGCATCTTCCCTCCCGGCGTGGTGAAGTACGATGCCTCGAGCGTCCCCATCCTGCAACTGGGCCTTAGCAGCAACACGCTGACCGAGCAGCAGCTTTTCGACTACGGAACGAATTTTATCCGCACTCAACTTGCCACGGTGCAGGGCGCCTCGATCCCGCTCCCCTATGGCGGGAAATACCGGGAGATCATGGTCGACCTGGATCCCGATGCGCTTTATGCAAACCACCTCTCCGCCACCGATGTTTCCAATGCCGTCAACCTGCAAAGTCTGATCCTGCCGGCGGGCACCGCCAAAGTGGGCGACCGCGAATTCTTGGTAATGCTCAACAGCAGCCCTACCGTCGTTACGGCTCTGAATGACTTGCCCATCAAGAGCGAGAATGGAGCGACGGTTTACATTAAGGATGTTGGCCACGTTCGAGACGGATTCGCGGTGCAGACCAACATTGTGCGCGAGGACGGCCGCCGCGGCGCCCTCCTCACGGTCATTAAAAACGGCAACGCCTCCACCCTGGACATCGTCAGCAAAGTCAGGGCAACGCTGCCCCGAATCCTTTCTGCCTTGCCTCCCGAATTGAAAGTCAAGCAACTCATTGATCAATCCCTGTTCGTGCGAGCGGCCGTGAACGGCGTGGTGCGTGAAGCGGGCATTGCCGCTTTGCTCACGGGGTTGATGATCCTGCTTTTTATCGGAAGCTGGCGCAGTACCGTCGTGGTGTGCATCTCGATCCCGCTTTCGATCCTGACCTCGCTGGTGATTCTGGGCTTTCTAGGCAAGACCATCAACGTGATGACGCTCGGCGGCATGGCTTTGGCAGTGGGCATCCTGGTGGACGACGCTACCGTGGAGATCGAGAACATCAATCGCAACCTGGCTATGAAGAAGCCGATCACGCGCGGCATCCTCGACGGCGCCCAGCAGATCGCCGTGCCCGCCTTCGTCTCGACCCTCTGCATCTGCATTGTGTTTGTTCCCGTGCTGTTTCTCAGTGGGGCGGCCAAATATCTTTTCACGCCCTTAGCCATGGCGGTGGTTTTTGCGATGCTGGCCTCTTACCTGCTGTCGCGGACGCTGGTGCCCACCATGGTCAAGTACCTGCTGAGATCCGAGGTGTATATCTACCAGCGAGGAGAGGAGGAAATTGGCGTGGGGCC
>Ga0326727_10007902_pt1 | contig 27562 bp, 17 predicted proteins | sample MB2enrmetagenome_FD_207643 | JGI IMG/M metagenome (GOLD analysis project Ga0326727, IMG submission 207643) | Lab enriched peat soil microbial communities from McLean, Ithaca, NY, United States - MB29MY | ecosystem: Environmental > Terrestrial > Soil > Wetlands > Peat | place: USA: New York...
ATAATGCCAAGCTCTTCTCCTTCGGCTGGCGCTGGAACCCCATCCCCAGCCTGACCAACGAGGTTCGCGTGGGATTCAACCTCGCGCCCGCCATCTTCGATACCAGGAACTCTTATCCTTCCTACTTCGTCGACGGCACCGCGTGGAGCAACCCCATCAACGAATTCCTTCCTCAGGGCCGTTTCACCGATACCTATCACGTCAACGACAACGCCGCCTGGGTACACGGAAAACACACCGTCCAATTCGGCTTTCAGTCCGAATACATCCGGGTGGATGAATTCGACTTCGGCGGCACCGTCCCGGATTACGTCGTAACCACCGGCGTGGGCCATGCCGGATTGACCACCAAAGAGCTCCCCGGCATCAGCCAGTCGGACCTCGACAACGCCAACGTCCTGCTCGCCAGCCTGGCCGGCCTGGTGGACAACGGAACCCAATCCTTCAATGTCACCAGCCAGACCTCCGGCTACGTGAAAAACGCCCCCTTCCGGCGCAAGTACACGCTCGATAACTACTCCGGTTATTTCCTCGACACCTGGAAGGCTTTCCCCAAATTCACCGTGACCCTCGGCATGCGCTACGAGTACTTCACCCCCACCACGGAAGTCAACGGCCTGGGACTCATGCCCGTGCTGGAAAGCGGCAACCCCATCACCACCCTGCTCGATCCCAACGGCGTTCTCAACTTCGCGGGAAATTCCAAAAGACCCTTCTTTACACCCTCCAAGAAGAACTTCGCCCCCAACGCGGGCTTCGCCTGGGACGTTTTCGGCAACGCCAAAACAGCCGTCCGCGGAGGCTATAGCATCCACTACGTGAATGATGACGACATCGGCTCGGTGGACAACAACTCCGCCACCAACGAAGGTCTCATTGCCACTGGGACCGTCATCAATTCCCGGTCTTTCGCCGCCAATCCGCAAACCATCCCCGTTCCCACCTTCGTCTATCCCATCACCTACGCCAATAACTACAACAACGATCCCACCAGCGCGGTCGGTCTGATCAACCCCCATCTCCGTACCCCCTATGTCCAGGAGTGGAATATCGGGCTGCAGCAAAGCGTCAAAGGCACCATCATCGACGTGCGCTACGTCGCCAATCACGCCGTTCAGTTGATTCGCTCCTCCGACTTCAATCAGGTCAACTTCAACGCCAACGGATTTCTGGCCGATTTCCAGCGCGCGCAGAGCAACGGCTACCTCGCCCAGGCCCGCACCGGTACCTTCAGCCCCGCCTACAACCGGACCATTCCCGGCAGCCAGCAGCTAACCGTTTTCCCGCTCCTGTTCAGCGGTGGCTCCTTCAACGATTCCAATGTGATCTCCGATATCGCCGAGGGCCAGGTGGCCGAACTGGCTTCTTATTACCAGATCAACGGCCTCAACGGCCTGGTCAATTTCTTCACTAATACCAATGCCTTGGGAACCAACTATCTGAATAACGCCAGCACTTCCTCTTACAACTCCTTCCAGATCGATGTCCGCCATCGCGTCGACACCGGGCTGTACTTGCAGGCCAACTACACCTTTTCCAAAGTCATCGCCGATGCGGATGGCACCGACTACACCCGTTTTGATCCCTACCTGAACGTCTATAACGGCAGTCTCGAACGCGCCCGTGCGCCTTTCGATATCAACCAGGTGTTCCACCTCAACGCCAGCTACGACCTCCCATTTGGGGCAGGGCACCGGGTGAGCGCCGGAAAAATCTTCGATCGCGTCATCGGCGGATGGTCGGTCAGCACCGTTACCATGTACCAATCCGGCGCGCCGTTCTCCATTCTTTCCGGTCTTGGCACCTTCAATCGCGTGACCAGCGGCCGCTCCCGTTACAACACCGCGACCTCAGTCATCGGAGGCAGCGCGCTGGGGCAGGCCGTGCAATTCCAAATGACCGGCAACGGTCCTTACGAGGTGGTGGCTTCCACCATCGATCCCAACAATACGGGACGCGCCGTCGCGCCCTTCGGATCCCCCGCCTTCACGGGTGAGGTCTTCTTCAATCCCGTGGCCGGAACCGTCGGCGCCTTGCAGCGCCGCATGTTTACCGGCCCCAACGTGTTTAACATGGACGCCAGCCTGATCAAGAACACCAAAATCCACGAGCATCAGAGTCTGGAGTTCCGCATGGACGCCTTCAACGCCCTGAACCACCCCGCCTTCGCCGCCGCCGATCAAAACATCAACTCCACCACCTTCGGAGCCATCACCGGGGAAGTCAACTCGCGCCGCGTCCTCCAATTCGGCCTGAACTACGAATTCTGACCGTGGGGCAGACCGTCGTTTTCCGTGGTCTGCCCGGCTGCGCATCAGCCCGCGGGGCTCAAGGCCGCAGCACGCACTTAATACATCCACGCTCATGCTTGTCGAAGGTCTTATACGCCTCCGCTGCGCAATCCAGCCCATACCGGTCGGTAATCACGAACGAAGGATCGATCTCGCCCTTCTCGATCCTATCGAGTAGCGGCTTCATATAGCGGTGCACATTCGTCTGTCCCATCCGCAGCGTCAACCCTTTGGAAAACGCCGCGCCTATCGGGAACTTGTCGATCACCCCGCCATACACCCCCGGCACCGACAGATTCCCGCCCTTGCGGCACGCCTGAATCGCCTGCCGCAGCACGTGCGGACGGTCGGTCTCCAGCCTCACCGCCTGCTTGGCGTAATCGTATAGCGCTTCCACGCTGGTGCCGTGCGCCTCCATCCCCACCGCGTCGATGCAGCCATCCGGACCCCGCCCGCCCGTCATCTCCTTCAATTTCTCCACCACCTCGCCTTCGCCGGAATCGAGCGTCTCGGCCTTGCCTTGCTTGCGCGCCATTTCCAGCCGCTCCGGCACTTCGTCGATCGCAATCACCCGCTCCGCGCCCAAGAGAAACGCGCTCTTGATGGCGAACTGCCCCACCGGTCCGCAGCCCCAGATCGCCATCGTATCGCCCGGATGAATGTTGCAGTTCTCCGCCGCCATATATCCGGTGGGAAAAATGTCCGAAAGAAACAGCGCCTGCTCGTCGTTGACGCTCTCCGGCACCTTCTGGCACGCCGTATCGGAAAACGGCACCCGTACATATTGCGCCTGTCCGCCCGCGTACCCGCCAAAAATGTGCGAGTACCCGAACAACCCCGACGCGCTGTAGCCATACAGCTTCTCCGCTGCCTGGCTGTTCGGATTGGAGTTGTCGCACAGCGACGTCAGGCCGTTCTGGCAGAACCAGCAGCGTCCGCACGCGATGGTGAACGGCACCACCACGCGGTCGCCCTTCTTGAGGTTCGTCACCTCCGTGCCCACCTCCAGCACCTCGCCCATGAATTCATGGCCCAGAATGTCGCCCGGCTTCATCATCGGAATGTAGCCGTGCAGCAGGTGCAAGTCTGACCCGCAGATCGCGCTCAAAGTCGTCTTGATGATGGCATCGCGTGGATTAAGAATCTTAGGTTCTGGAACCGTCTCCACCCGGACGTCGTTCTTCCCATACCAACACAAAGCTCTCACAAATTCCCCTCCCTCCTTGTGGGATAGACTTTAGTCTGTCCAGGCGACTTTGTCGCCAGCGCCTTTGGCAAGTCCTCATATCTACAACTCATTCACATGCGTGTACGACGGCGGATCGCTGGCCGGAAAAGAAGCCTCCGACGCATGCTGCACCCTCTCTCCCTGCTTGGCCTTGCCCTGCTGCGACCCGTCATCCACGCGTCCCGCCGGCTGACCCTGGTTGGTCGGAATCTCGCCCGCCTCCACCATATTCTTCAGCCGGCGCAATTCCAACTCGATCTCCCTCTCCGGTCTCTTGCCCCATAGCTTCGCAATCCAAGCCCCTACCGGACCGGCCGGCTGATCGTATTGCAGCTCTACCGTAACCGTCGTTCCACGTCCCGCCGTCGCATGCTCGAGGCGCACCGACCCCGTGTGCTTCACCGGCGCGCCGGGCAGCGAGCGCCACGCGATCAGCTCATTCGGCACCTCGTTGATGACCTCTACGCATTGCACATGCTTCATAAAGCGCGGCAGATTCTCCAGGTTGCGCCAGAACCCGTACACCGCTTCGCGGCTGGCATGGATCGTAATACTCCGGTCCACGCGAATCCCCTCCCCCGCCGTATTGACGCCGCAGGCGCGATACAAATCGCAATATCCGGTGACACCCCTGCGGATCAGTGCGGCGCCCGCCAGAGTCAGACCCGCGCCCGCGGCCGCCTGGTGCTTCGCCAGCGCCTGTCGCAGTCCGAAAAAGCTCAACGCGGTGCCCGCGATGACCGACGCAATCCGCTCCATTTGATTCACGTTTTCGAGTTCCATGAAGTCCACCCTCCTGGGGTGGGTTTGAGGCCACCCACCCCATTCCTTCACTGCCACTTGGCCTACTGATTGTTACCGTACCCGCCGCCGCTTGCCGTATTCGCCCGCTCATTCACCATCGATTCGGCGATTTCCGTCAGGCGCTCGTCGGTTTCCTTCTCCTCGTCCAGCGTCTCGCCCAGCAGATCCACCGCGTCGGTGCGTCCCAGGTGTTTCGCAAACGCGCGCGCCGAACCGTAGCCCGCCATTTCGTAGTGCTCCACCCGCTGCGCCGCCGCAATCAGGCCGGCATCGCGAACCATGCCTTCATCCGTGATGCTGACCATCTCGTTGCCTTCCTTGAGCAGCCCCTCCATCGCCGTGCACTTCACTCCGCCGGATTTCGCCCCGATGGCCATGAAGATGCGCTCCAGCCGCTCTACATGGCCGCGGGTTTGCTCCAGGTGTTCGTTGAACGCATTGCGTAACTCTTCCGACGTGCACGCCTTTGCCATCTTGGGCAAAGCTTTGACGATCTGTTTTTCCGCGTCGTAAAGATCGCGGATCTCTTCGAGGAACAAATCTTCCATGGTTGTAACGTCTTTGGACATAACGATTCCCTTTCATCTCCCTTGGCGTACTGCAATATTTGCTTGCCGGCACCACAGAATCGTCAACTTTACTCAGATCTGCGCTACAGGCGAGCACCATATGCCTGGCAAAGGAGCAGTCCCGTAACCACAGTGTGAAAGAGACCCTGCCAGTCTTCGCGAGACTCTCGTAACACAGACTTCAGTCTGTGCAGTTCGCGTGACACGAACGACGCGGCCGTTTTTTCGAGGGTGCTCCAGCCCTCTAACTGAACAGTCAGCCTTGTACTACTAATAGTCTGAGTCATCGCGGTCCGCGAGGAATCGGCCCGCTCGTGGGGCAGACCATCGTCCTTCGTGGTCTGCCCGGCTGCGCAGCAGCCGTTTGCGGCTTGCCGCTATACGGAGTAGGCCTTTGGCCTGCTCGCGGCGCGAAGCGACGCCCTGTCACTCTCCTTACCATCTCGGTACAGTAAGCTAGAGCATGGCCTCAATGCTCGGCCAAACCGTATTGCATTACCAGATCCTGGCGGAATTGGGCGCCGGAGGCATGGGCGAAGTCTACAAAGCCCAGGACACCCGCCTCAACCGCCTCGTCGCCATCAAAGTGCTTCTCGCCGGCGGCTCCGACCCGCCCGAATTGCGCCGCCGCTTCACTCAGGAAGCGCAAGCCGCCTCTAGCTTGAACCATCCCAACATCATCACCATCCATGACATCTTCTCCCATGGCGTCGACCAGTTCATGGTCATGGAGTACATCAATGGCAAAACCCTTGCCGACCTCATCCCCTCCTCAGGCCTCGGTCCCACCGTATCGCTCCAATATGCCGTGCAGATTGCCGACGGTCTCCGCGCCGCTCACAGCGCCGGCATCGTGCATCGTGACCTTAAGCCCGGCAACATCATGGTGAGCATCTCGGGCCTCGTCAAAATCCTCGATTTCGGCCTCGCCAAACTCACCGTCCCCGCCGGCGGCGTTTCCTTGAGCGACCCCACCCAAACCGCCGGACCCCCCCCGCTCACCGTCGAAGGCTCCATCCTCGGCACCTATAGCTACATGTCCCCGGAGCAGGCACAAGGCGGCAAAGTGGACGCCCGCTCCGACGTGTTTTCCTTCGGCTGCGTGCTCTACGAAATGCTCACCGGCCGCAAAGCCTTCTGCGGGGAATCCCCCCTCCTCACGCTCACCGCCGTCCTGCGCGATGAGCCGCCGCCCATCCCCGATTCCCCGCTTCAATCGCTCATTCACCGCGCCCTCCGCAAGGACCCCGCCCAGCGCTACCAGTCCATGCAGGAGATCTACGCCGAACTGGTGGCGCTAAAGCAACAGCAGGATTCCGGAACCCAGCCCCGGCCCGAAATTCCCCCTCCCGCGCCGCCGCGCAAGCCCACCTTCCCGATCGCACTGGCCATCGTCGCGCTTCTCGCCCTGGCATCTGCGGCCGGCTGGTGGTGGCTCTCCCGCAGCCATTCCTCGCCTCACCCCACCGCTGCCGCACAACCCGCACGCCCCGCTGCGCCCAAACCCTCCGCTCTTTCGCCGCCTCTCCTCGATAACCAGGCGATCCTCGACATGCTCGAGAACCACGTGCCCGAATCGGTCATCCTCGCCCACATCCGGTCCTCGGCCACCAATTTCAAGCTCTCCACGCCGGAGATTATCAAGCTCACCAAAAGCGGCGCCACCGAAGCCCTCTTGCATGCCATGCGGGACCCTACCGGAACAGCCCAGCCTGAGACCCGAACTGTGCAGTTGATCGGCGGCTTGCCCTTTGAAATCTCGCTCACTCAGGACGTCCCGCCCGATTGCGAACCTGGTCAGCCCTTGAACTTCCACGCCACCACCGGCCTCACCGTAGCAGGCACCGTAGTCGTCGCCAAAGGAGCGCCGGTGACCGGCGTGATCGTGGACGCCGCTAAAAGAAAATTCCTCCTCCACGCCGCTCGCCCCACCTTCCGCCTGCTCGAAGCCACGGCCGTCGACGGAACCAAAATAAAAGTCCGCGCCACCTCCGGATCGCTCGGCGAATCGCGCAAAGCCCCGTCCCTCGACCCCCTCGGCGGAAGCCGCTCCAAGGACGCCGTCGCCCCCGCCGGCAGCCGCTTCCTGGCCTATCTCGACGGCGACCAAACCCTCACCCTGGCAAAGTAATCTTGTGGAGCCGGATGTTATCTGGCGCGTGAGTTTCTACATTTTTGTGCGACTAGGCCCCGCACGGCAACGGACCCTTCGCGCCGGTCGCCTCCAACACTACCGACGAGGGCCGCGCCCGCACCGCCGCGTGGAATTGGTAGCTCAATAACTGTCACCACCACTTCACAACCGAATTTCCCCACCCCTCAACAACATACAAAATCCAACCCTAAAACCCGCCCACTCGTCTGCTAAACCCAAATCAGGAGGGCAATTCATATCCCATGAAAACCCTTGACGATCGCAAAGTGTATATTGGAGGCCCGCGCACCGAAGAAGGCAAACAGCGCGCCTCTCAGAACGCCATCAAACACGGTCTCTTCGCCAGAAAGCTAGTGCTCCTTGAAGGAGAAACCCAGGAGCAATTCGATACCTTATTGACCCGCTTCCTGGAACAGCACAAACCCGAAGGACCCACCGAAGAGTCTCTCGTCCGGCATCTCGCCGACCTCGAATGGCGCATTAAGCGCGTCCCCAACCTGGAAGCTCGTGCCATCGAAGCCGATCCCGCCAACATGGCCAAGGCCCTCGGCACTTTCGGCATGTACTCCAAGCGCATGAGCGCCGAATTCCAGTCCACTCTGAAGACCCTGCACGACGAACAGGCCCCGCGTCTCCTCGACCACAGCCGTAAATTCCGCCTGTGCGTCCTCCTGCGCGAACACTACCGGCGCAACAACATCGACTGGGACCCCACCGAACACGGGTTCGTTTTTTCCAAAGAATTAATCGACCGCCAGATCGAGGACAACAAAACCTGGGATCGCGTCATGCAGAAGCCGATTATCCACACCACCACGAGGTGGCAGGACGAGCTTTTGATGCGACTCGCCCTCTAACAGCCCGCAGCGCGGGCTTCAGCCGGCCGCCATGCACCATAAGAAGCCCCAACTCCCATCACTCGTTTTCGAGGGCCGGGTCTTTGGCCGGGTACTCGAAGGGAACGTCGTCCTCGGGTACTTCGCGGGTTCGTACCTGAGCCTCGTCGGGATAGGGCCTTTCCAATCCGCTGACGGCTTCAGCCTCGAAATACTGGCCCTCCTGCGCCAATTCGGCAACGTCTTCCGAAAGTCCCTGATCGTCGCCTGACTGGCCCGCCGAATTCGGCCCGGGGAGATCATCCTCGCGTAGCGAAGCGTACGTTTTTGGGGTTCGTTTCATGCGTGGCTATCTTGCACGTTGATGGCCGCTGAACCCCGCACTACAATTGGCGCATGCGCATTCTGGTTTTTCTTCTGACCGCGGTAAGCCTTCCCGCGGCGGTGACTTTCCGCTTGCACGATCCCATCGGGCATCCATTCATCTGGTGGCCGCGTACCCTGCTCGAATATCCATTGACCTTCGCTCCGCCGGTTTCGCTTGACGGGTTGACCCTGCGCGATGAACACGATTCCGCGGTGCCGTTCCAACTGTCGAAAGTGAAGATGCGCGACGGGAAGGTCGAATCGGCGACAGTCTGCTTCTTTTCCGATTTGCCGAGCGGTGGGACGCGGGTCTTCGTGTTGAAGAGCGGGACCTCGCCGGCGCGCACTGCCGCGGTGCGCGAGACGACTGAGAACGGAAGCCTTGTGCTTGATAGCGGCAAGCTGAAAGTGCGGATTCCGGCTTCGCAACCGAATCCTGCGGATGTGCCGGGTCCGATCATGCAGCTTTCCCGCGGCGGCGCGTGGATCGGGGCATCGCGTTTGTATGCGGGCAAAGCCAAGGTGAGACGGATTGTGAGTACGCGCCTCGAAGCGGGTCCGCTGTTTATCACATACCGCGTCGATTATGAGTTTGCACCTCGCGGGCATTACCGGGCGACCATTCGCGCGTTGGCAGATAGCGAGTTCCTAGAGCTTTTGGAAGAGATGGAGGGGTTGGAGGATGCCCGCATCGAAACGACGTGGACGGGATTCCGTCCGGATTACCGGCAGGCGCCCAATCATCCGTATCAGCCGGGACGCGAGATCGGCGATCCGGTCGAGCCCATCGATATGGCGCAGATGAATACTCATATTGCAGTCGCGCCGGGCATCGCGGCGGATGGCGAACTCCCGTTCCGCCTGGGGATTTATCAGCCCTGGCCGGCGTTTTCGGTGGGCACGTTCGCTAATTTCTGGAATGCCCATACGGGCGATGCGTTGGGCGTGTTCATCGATAGGGTCGAGCGGTGGAATGACGGCGATTACGCCATCTGGTCGAGTTCGGACCGGCTGCAGGTGCGTTATTACTGGCGCGACGGCAAGTTTTTTTGGAAATGGCCGCTCTCGCACGGCACGCGGTCCACCTGTATTGCGTTCTACGATCATGCGCTCGATCGCCGCGCGGTGGAGGAGATGGAGCGTAGCCATGCCGGTGTGCGGGCAGAGGATGGGTTCCGGTATGCGGCCGCATTGCAGCCCACGTCGCATATGCTGTTTCTGCAAAATCGGCACGGCGTGCTCGATCTGAACCAGGTGAAGGATTGGCTGCTCGAATATCCCGAAGAGGGGCGGCATCCCAAGGTGGTCTTCGAGTCAGGGCGCTACAACACGGCGGCGGAACTGGAGCGTGCGGTGATGACTTCCGACCTGATGTGCGAAGCGGCGTCGTCGGGGACGCGGCAGAACGGCGGGTTCGGTCCGGTACCGACGCGGCAGATCGGGGACCGGTGGGTAGATGGGTTCAATCGATTGTACGCGACCATGACGGCCCGGCAACGGGAGCGGCTTACGGGCGCGTTCCTGCTGATGGCTTATATCCACGCGGGCGAGGATTACATGCCGATGCGCACCATGCTGAGCGGGCATCCCAATTTTCTGGCGGATGTGAAGAGCGTGCCGGCGTTGATGGCGTTTCTGTTTCCCGATCATCCCATGGCCGGTGCGTGGGCGGATCTGTTTCGCAAATACATGGAGCTGAACACGCACTATCACACGCGTCCGGAAGTGCGGGAGTGGGATGCGCACGGCGGGCGCTGGACGGAGAACCTCGGCACTTACGTTTGGGGTTTTGTGCGGCCGTCGATGCGGGCCAATTACGCGCTGGAGCAGTTCGACGGCGGGAATCGGTTCCCGACTCCGGAGCTGGCGCAACTCGGCGATTACCTGGTAGACGCCTTGTCCGCGCCCTATGATGGCGAGCCGGAGGAGTGGGTGCGGATCGCGCGCGATGTGCATTATTGGGGGATGGTGACCAAGCAGAACGGTCCGCGTCGGGTGCATCCTCCGCAGGGCGCGCATGCCGCGCGGCGGATGCCGCCGCGATCCATGTGGATGCTGGGCAAGCTGCTGGAACGATATGCGCCGTTGACGGCCGAGCATTTGACGTGGGCGGCGCGTCCCGTCGATCAGGAGATGGAACAGCCGCTGACGGCTCCGGATCCGTGGAGGGTGATGTTTGCGGGACAGGAGAATCATGGGACCGATCCGCATCTCGAAAGCGCGAAGTATACCGGCTATGGAATCGTGCTGCGCGCCGGCGTGGGGACGAAGGATGAATTATCGGTGCACTTGCAGCAAATCGACGACGGTCCGAATTACCGCTGGGGCAATCAGCCGGATTCGGGAACGGGCGCGATTTACTTTTTCGCCGGTGGAAAGGCTTATAGCCACAACGGGATCGAGGATACCGGCGATCGCGCGACGCAGGATACGGATCTTCAGACCAATTTCGGCGCGTGGAAGGATGGGAAGTTTCGTTCTATCGGCCGCAACGTGCTGGACCGGCCGTTCTATAACCTGGAGGTCGCGCAGTTCGCCGAGGTCGCATCGAAATCGTACAGCGCGCCGGAGTACCAGAGCCGCAGTGTGCTGCTGGTGGGTCAGGATTATTTCGCGACCTATGATCACGTGTTTAATGAAGCCATCGCGCACCGCTTGTCGTGGTTCACGGGGCGTTGGGAGGATTTGCCGTTTATCAAAGTGGTACGCGGCGGCGGACGCGATCCGGAGGCGATGCATACGGAGATTCAGACTGCGGTGACGAAGGGCGTCTGGTATGACGGGCTGGGCGATATCATGGCGATCGTGAGCCAGCGGCGGGATCTGCGGGTGGAGGCGCGGAAGTATGGTGCGGCCGTGACGGTAGATGGCGGCGAGGACTTGGTGTATTGCGATGGCGACGGCGTGAATTTTGCAGGGAAGGCTGGGGTGGTGCGGACACGTAGCGGCGGCCGCATCGAGATGGCGCTGATTCATGGGTCGCATGTCGCGGCCGGCGGGCTGTCGATCGATACGTCGGATGCGGATCTGGGAATCAGCGCGAGCTTTCAAAAAGCGGACGAGGTGAGTGGTGTGTATTCCGCGCCACGGGCTTCGAGCGTGCGGATTGAGCCGTTGGCTGGTGCTTTTTATATCGATGGACAAAAGGCCAGCGAGAAGGCGCTTCCGGCGGGTAGGCATCGCTGGCAGATTTCGAGCGGCGATCCGGCTCCGCTGGCGCCGCGCATTCTGCGTACGGAGAATTTCGCCGGCGGCGCAAGGGTGGTGGTTGAGCCTGTCGCTGGCGCGACGTCCTATTTATATGAGATGAGCCGGGATGGAGCTGCCACGTGGACGGCTGCATCGTCTACGCTCAGTGGGCTTCCGGATGGCGCTAAGGTGCATGTGCGGGCGATCGCCCGGAATGCGTCGAAGAGCAGCGCGCCGGGGCCGGAATATCCGGTGTACATTACGTCCAGGGCTCCGCTGCCTCCTGACGGGCTTTCGATCGCTCTGCGCAAAGGCGGCGCGGAGTTGAGTTGGGGCGAGGTTTTGGGGGTGAGCGAATATCGTCTTTATGCGGGATCGCATGTAGTGTATGCCGGACTGCCGCGACACTACACGGACGCCCCCGCCGCCGGGCCGTACAGCGTGACGGCGGTCAATGGCAACGGAGAAGGGCCGCATTCGCTGTCCGTGAAGAGCGATACCGATTCGTGGTTGACTTTCGATCCGGTGCCGGACGAGCCATTTCGCCGGGCTCCGGTGGAGAGGATTTACTATCCGCGGTGAGGCTCCTGCATTTGCAGGTAAGCCTTCAGCAATCCCCCGTGGAGCAGACCGTCGTTTTTCGTGGTCTGCCCGGCCGCGCAGCAGCCGCTTACGGATCTCACCCGGAAGGTGAATCTGCGGAGCAGTTGCAAGTGGCTGCGATCAAACGCTGTTTCGGCCCACTTGGCATCCGCGGCTGCCGTTTTTAGTTAGGTTTACTATCCGCGGTGAGGCTCCTGCATTTTCTCGTGGGGCGGCCAATCCTGGCCGCAGCCGCCTTTCCAGGCGGCCTTCCGGGGCAGGGCGGCGATATATAGTGTTGGTATGTCTGAACAAGCTTTTGACCGGCGCGATCTGTTCAAAGCGGCGGGCGGCATCCTTCTCCTGAAACCTGAAACGGTTTTCGGATCGCAGGCCAATTCCACGGTCGAGATGGGATTGGTGGGCTGCGGCGGAAGAGGCAACTGGCTGGCTCCGTTTTTTCCCGAATACACGGGCGCGCGCATTGTGGCGTTGGCGGACGTGATGAAGTCCAAACTGGAATCGACCGGCCAGAAGCTGAAGGTCGATGCGTCGCGCTTTTATCACGGTCCCGACGCTTATAAGGAACTGGCGCATTCGAAACTGGACGGCGTGATTATCGAGACGCCTCCTTATTACCATCCGATCCATGCGGCCGGAGCGGTGGAGGCGGGTAAGCACGTCTATTGCGCCAAGCCGGTCGCGGTGGATGTGCCGTCGGCTAAGGATTTTCTGGCGGCGGGACAAAAGGCGCAACAGAAAGGGCTCAGCTTCTGGGTTGATTTTCAGAGCCGCGCGCAGCCGGTGTTTCAGGAGGTCGCGTTGAGGATTCAGCGCGGCGATCTGGGCAAGGTGGCTTTGGCGCAGATTTATTACTACGCCAACCGTCCCTGGAAGGACCGCTCGACACCGGAGATGGACGAGGGTCAAAAGCGCATGGCGAACTGGCTGGGCGATCGCACCATCAGCGGCGACATCATCGTGGAACAGAATATCCACGTGATCGACATGGCCAACTGGTATCTGAACGGGCATCCCTTGAAGGCCAATGGGACGGGCGGACGGACGGATTGGTCGGGCACGCAGAGCAATACGGGAAACGCGTGGGACCATTTCGTGGTGAGCTATTGGTATCCGAACGACACGCATGCCACCTTCAGCTCGCACCAACTGAATGGCGGGTATAGCGACCTGTGCGTGCGCTGCATCGGCTTGCATGGCTGCGCGGACACGCATTACGGCGGGTTGGTGCGGATCGCCAGCCAGGAACCGGAGAAAGCGTGGATGGGCGCGGAGAAGGACGACACGTTCAAGAGCGGCTGCGTGGCGAATATCAAGAAGTTCGTCGAGAGCGTGCGGATGGGGTCGGCGGTGAATAATGCGGCAACCGCCGTGGACAGCAATCTGACGGCGATTCTCGGGCGGACAGCGGCTTATGAGCAGCGCACCGTCACCTGGGATGAACTGATGGCTTCGCGCGATCGATGGGACGTGAAGTTGTCGTTGAAGTGGAGTTGAACGCGAAGGCAGGAGCCAGGAGCCAAAATATACTCGCGCCGACCAGCGTCTCGAAGCGGTTGCTGCGCAGCCGGGTAGATCACGAAAAACGATGGTCTGCCCCACGGGTCAGTTTGCTTGCAGGGCCGCCATGGTACGTTCAAAGATTTCTTCGGGCGAGCCATCGGCCGGGACTGAGATGAGGAGACCGAGGTTTTCATAGAACTGGATTAAGGGCTCGGTGCTCCTGGTGTAGGCGTCGAGGCGGACGGCGATGGATTCCGGCCGGTCGTCTTCGCGCTGGAATAGTTTTCCGCCGCAATGGTCGCAGATGCCTTCCACCTTGGGCGGCTGGCTGATCACGTTGCAGATGGCGCGGCATTTTTCGCAGGTGCGGCGGCCGCTCAGGCGCTGGACGATTTCATCGAACGGCAGCTCATAGTTCACTACCGCGGTGAGCGCGAGGTTTTCGCTCTCCATGTACTGCTTGAGCGATTCGGCTTGGCTGACGGTGCGGGGAAATCCGTCGAGGATAAAACCGCCGCCGCAGGCGAGACAACAACTGCGCTCACGGACCATGTCCCAGACGGTGGAATCGGGCACGAGCTCGCCGCGGCGCATGAAATCCTGGGCGGCTTGCATAGCGGGAGTCTGTTCGCATTCGCAGCGCTTGGCCGCCGCCCGAAAGACGTCGCCGGTGGAGAGATGGCAGGCGCCGAGGCGGTGCCGCAGAAGATCGGCTTGGGTGCCTTTGCCCACGCCCGGCGCGCCCAGCAGCACCAGCCGCCAGGGCAGAATGGATTGCACGGGTGGCACCGAGCACACGGCCGACGGTCCCTCGAGCCATCGCGCGCGATCATTGGTTTCTGTATTCATAACCCTTAAGACAACTGATAACACAGGGTTGTGCACGGGTACGCAAGTGATAGACGCTCTAAGATGAAGCAATGAGACTGATCGCGATCGAAGAGCATTATCGAAGCCCGCGGGTAGACGCGGAAATCGGCGAGGCGGGGAACTATTTCCGGACCATGAACACGGCCGGAGAGCAGATGGCGGCGCAGCGGGTGGCGCGTCTGGGGGACTTAGGAGAAGCGCGGATTGCCGACATGGACCGGAGCGGCATCGATGTGCAGGTGCTTTCGCATACGCATCCCTCGCCGGAGATACTGGAGCCGTCCCGGGCGATTCCGTTGGCGCGGCGCGTGAATGACGAAATCGCCGAAGCCTGTGCCAGGTATCCCAAACGCTTTGCCGGTTTTGCCACGCTTCCCATTGCCGACCCGGCGGCAGCGGCTACAGAGCTGGAGCGGGCGGTGACGCAAGCCGGTTTCAAAGGCGCCTTGATCAACGGTGTAACCCAGGGGCGATTTCTGGATGATCCGTTCTTTGGGCCGATTCTGGAACGGGCAGAGGTGCTGGACGTTCCGTTGTACCTGCATCCCGCCGCGCCTCCGGAAGCCGTGCAGAAGGTGTACTTTGCCGGGTTGGAGCCGGGGCTGGCGCGAATTCTATCCATCGCCGGATGGGGCTGGCACGCCGAACAGGGCCTGCACACGCTGCGTCTGATCGCGACCGGCGTTTTCGACCGGTATCCGAAGTTGCAGATCATCATCGGGCACATGGGGGAGATGATCCCGTTCTTTCTGGCGCGCATTGACGCGGTGGTGACGCCATTTACCAAGGGATTGCGGAAGTCGGTCGCCGATTACTTCCACAGCAATGTTCACATCACCACCAGCGGATTGTTCACCGCGCCGCCGCTTTACCTGGCGCTGGAAGTGGTCGGGGCGGATCGGATTATTTTCTCGGTGGACTATCCGTACAGTTCGAATGAGCAGGGGCGGGTGTTTCTCGAGAAGCTGTCGCTCTCGCCGGTGGATTTCGAGAAGATTACGCACGGCAACGCGGAGCGGCTGCTGAAGATGGGGTAAGGAACCGGCTGCAACTTCAGGCAAGAGGGGGGGTTCAAACGTATTACCATAGATGGTTTACCTGTGTCTTCTTTCCCTCTTTTTTTCAATCACTTCGCTCTAAGCCGGCGCCGTTTGCTACGCCTGGCCGGGTTGGGAGTTGTCCTGCTTACGCTGCTCTCCGGGGCTACGTATACGGTTGGTCAAGGTGCGCCGACGGACGAGGACGTATTCCTCTTTCAGGCGGCTTACGGTCAAAACGGCTTCAGCGCCGTGGCGGGGGCGCCTCTTTCCAGCGTGAAGACTCTGCAGGTGGGAAGCATCATTGGTCTGTACCAGGAATTTTCTCCGACGTCTCCGTCTTCCACCACCACAGCCGCTCCCGCGGTTACTTACGGACTGGTCATGCCCAACGAGAATGCCCCGGCATCCACCGGCTCCGTTTACCAGGTGATGTCCGGAGTCATGGCCTACTACCTGACGGTGGGGCCGGCGGTTGCGGGCTTTCCCACCAGCAACACCCAGAACTGCCCGTCGGTCGGTCCTTCGGCCTGCACCTATCAGCTTTTCACCAATGACTACGCTCTATTCGCTTACAACAGTCCCCTGCCCAACGGACAGACGTGCGAAGCGAATGCCGATACGAACTGCGTGTACATAAAGGACCCGGAGTACACCAAGTGGCAGTCCCTGGGCGGCGTAAGCTCATCGGTGGGTTTGCCGATCAGCGTCACCACGAATATTACGGCGTCGACAACTACCACCGCAACGCAGCAGCTTTTCACCGGCGGAGCATTTTATGGCATCACGTCCGGCAGCGCGAGCGGCGGCTACTACGCGGTCACGCTACCTATTTACACCACCTACGAGAGCATTCAAGGACCTTACGGGACGCTGGGATTGCCCACTTCCAATCAGCAAAACCTGCCGAACGGAGTGTATCAACAGACGTTTGAAGGTGGAACGATCCAGTACACCACGGGGCAGACGCCCGTCATCCTGTTGCCGGTGAAGTCGGTCCAGATCGTCGGTCCTCAGAATTTTACTACCGGCACTACGTTGAATCTAAATGGCACCGCGACGTTGACCGCGAACGCTTACAGTTCCACGGGCGCCTCCGTCACGGGCCGTGCGGTGACCTGGGCGGCGACCAATCCTTCGGTGCTCAGCCTGAAGGCGAACGGGGCTACGGCGACCGTGACGGGAATCGGAGGGGGAACTTCGAACGTCACGGCGACGGTGGGCGGAGTGGTCAGCTCGGTCTTTCCGGTGACGGTGAATGCGCCCTGCTGCACGATCGGGTACGGCGCTCCGTCGACGGTGCAGTCGGCCTTCCTGGATGCTCTTTCGCGTAACCAGTTCACGGTCACGCCGCCGGTGCCGGCGGGCGCTCAGCGCGCGGGCAGCGGCTACATTCAGACCATGACGCCGGCCGGGTCTACGCAATCGATTCTGGTAGCGGAAGCCGATGGCAGTTCGCTGGCGTATGTGGTGAGCGGGGCCATCCTCACGGCGTATGAGAATGCCGGCGGACCCACCGGAGTGGCGGGCTATCCGACAGCGGATGCGACGGCCGGCGGACGACAGATGTTCGTGAACGCCGCGATTGCGGGGAATCCCGCTTACCTGTTGACGGGACAGATGCTGGCTAAATGGAGCGCGCTGGGATATGAGACCGGCTCCCTCGGTCTGCCTACCTCCGCCGCGTCGGCGTACAGCACCTCGCTGGGTGAAGCCGGCCTGCAACAGGCCTTTCAGAATGGGACGATTTTCGGATTTACCAGCGGCCCGCACTTAGGAGGGACATACGCGGTCAGCGGCGCGATTCTGTCGTTTTATAACTCGCAAGGCGGACCGTCTGGAACTTATGGGGCCCCGGTGGGCGACGTGACCGCTTCCGGTATTACTTACAGCCAAGCCTTCGAGAATGGCACCATTACTTACAATGTGGGGGACAGCGCGGCAGTCGGGCATCCCAATCCGCGGATTCCTTCTATTTCCTCATTCCCCCCCGCCGGCGTCCCGGGAAGCCGTCTGCAATTGACCGTAACGGGATTTTCGAATAACGATACGGTAACGGTGACGGTGGGGAATCAGCCGGGTTTTACGGTCACGCTTCCGCTGGGCGTTTTCACATGGAATTATGTGATTCCATCGTCGGCGACGGTGGGATCGGTGAATCTAAAGGCAGTGGATAGCGCCGGGGTCACGGTCACGGGTTCGTTCTCCATCCAATCGACGGCGAGTTTGGGGGCCAAGCTCACTATCGCGCAGGGGAACTCGCAGACGGGAGGGGTTAGCGCGCTGTTGCCGATTCCGCTGCAAGTGGTGGTGAAGGACTCGAGCGGCAATCCGATTCCCAATATTGCGGTGAGTTTCCTGGCGTCTCCCGGGGCGACCATTTCGGTTACTTCGGCGGTGACGGATAACAATGGCCTGGCGTCGACCACTTTGCGATTGCCGTCGTCTTCCGGAATTGCGGAGGTGACGGCGCAGGCTCTCGGACAATACGTGACTTTCGGAGCGCAGGCGGTAGCCACTCCGGCGTTGAGCGTGCCGGCGATGACGGCAACGAGTCAGAGTGCGATGGGGGCCGGAACGGCGACTATCGCTCAGCAGGGCGCTCTTCTCACGTCGGCGGCGATGGTGCTGGCGTATTATCAGACCGGCGGCAAGATCGGCTCGCCCAACGGCCAGGCGACGGCGGATACGCTGAACAAGTATCTTGCCAACTGCGGGACGGGTTGTGACGGGTTTCTGAGCAGTTCGGCGAGCGGCCAACAGGTGGTGAACCTGTGGCGTCTGAGCGGATTCAGCGGAGGGTTGACGGATATATCGGTGGTCAGTCCGGACGCATCGGGCTCGTATAGCGGGCCGATCCAGGCACTGGTTGCCGGCGGAACGCCGGTTATGGCTTTTCTGTCTTTATCGGCGAATGGAGTTGGCGTCGGGGGCAGCACGGTGGTGGTTACGGGGGTCAACAGCGACGGAAGCCTGGTGGTGAACGATCCCAATCCGGTGCTGGCGCGTACCAACCTGAACGATTATCTGAATGGGTTTTTGGTGGGCAGCGCGACGTGGCGGGGGACCATTGTTTCGGCAGCGGCTATGGTGGTCTCGCGGCCCCCCACGAGCGCGTTTATTCTGGGCTCGGTATCGCAGCCGGATGCGGGAGGCGGGGTATCGCTGGACGTGCAGCAGCCCGGCGGGTACTGCGGGCCGGTTGTGGAAATCCCGGATGCGGCTACCATCGGCTCGACCAGTTCGGTCACTCTACGTTCGTCGCGATTTGTGTACTGCAACGGAGCGGATGCCGGATATCAAGCCGATATCAGCGCCACGGGCGCATACCAGGCATTTATCGAAGGTGCGGGGTTGGTGAAGGACCTTTCGGCTTCATCGCCGGCTTCTTACGCGCTGGCTTACAACTCATCGGGAACGCTCACGATTGCGCCGGAAGCGGCCAATTTCACGGCTAATGGCGTTCTGAATGCGGCCACGTTTACGCAGGGCCTGGCCCCCGGCGGGCTGTTTAGCATTTTCGGCACCGGCTTGGCGGGCTCGTCGGGCGCGACTACCGTGAAGTTCGGCAGTGAAACCGCTCAGCTGATATTGAGCAGTCCGTTCCAGTTGAACGGGCAGGTACCGGCGGACTTAGCGCCGGGAAGCTATTCGTTGACGGTGCAGTCGGCATTTGGTTCGATGATGCAGCCAGTGGCGGTGAGCCAGACGGCGCCAGGGATCTTTGTGGTCGCTCAGGAGAGCGGGGCCAGCACCGGCAATCGCACGGTGGGGGCGGTAATCAATCAAAACGGTGCGCTCAATGACGTGGGGTCGCCGGCAAACCGGGGCGATGTCTTGACGGTTTACTGTACGGGTTTGGGCGCGGTTCAGGCGCAAGGGAACCTGTGGGTGACTGTCAGCCCGGTTACGGCGATTCTGAACGCCGTGGAACTTCCGGTGGCGTATTCGGGTTATACACCTGGGTTCATTGGACTTTACCAAGTCAATGTGCCAGTGCCCGGAGGGACCTCTCCGGGCGCCAATCTCAGCTTGACGATCAAGGCGGCTGGGGTAATCAGCAACACGGTTAACGTAGCAATTCAATGAAAATTTCTCAATCCGGCGGTCAAACGATTGACAGTTGCGGTTGGAAACCGCTATTGTTGAAGGGCTAAGAGTGGTGGAAGGTGTTCTGTATCGCAGGATAGGTGTAAGCAGTAAAAGAATTATGTTGACAACATTAGAGTTCTTCGTTGACAATAGTGTTCTGCGATCCTGTCCCGCTCGGAATTTTGATATTGATCCGGTGGGTTTTTAGTAATTCGATTAGATCGGGCCCAATTTAGGGCCAGACTAGCTCATCGGAGGATAGATTGTACGGCCCGGATGCCCACTTGAGGGTTTCCGGTTACTCCGCCCGACACGGAGAAGTTCCCCGGTTGTACAGCAAGATTTTTGTTGTAGCTTGAGGCTCAGGTTGAAAGAGAACTTCGACCGATTCACACACGACAATTTCAAGGAGAAGGAAATGGCAGATTTTCGCAAGATGTTTTTTGTGCTTGCTGCTGTCGTCATGATTATGGCGATTCCGGCAAGCGCCCAGATTTCCTGCACGGCTTTCGTAGCCAACCAGCCGACGTTGCGGCAGGAAGGTATTACGGAGCCGGCTGGAGACGTCATCCTCACGTGCTCCGTTGGCTCATCGGGACTTTTGGGATCCCAGACGGGACCCCAAACGTTGTCGCTTTATGTTGGCGGCACCTCGATCACCAGCCGTCAGCTCTACAGCGGCACTTCAGCGCCGGCCAGTATCCCGACGGAAGCTGCTCTGTTAGTTGACGATTGCGTCACGAACTCCGGCACTGGTCTTTACGGTGGTGCTTGTACGAACACCGCCGCGGCTAACGTTGGAACTCCGACTCAGGGCTTCCTGCAGAACGGCGCGTTGGTTTTCTCGGGCTTCGCTTTCCCGTCCAACGTGGTTGCCGGCAGCCAGATTCAGCTTCGCCTCACCAACATTCGCGTCAATGCGAACTCGGTGGCATCGGGCACGTTCATCACTGGTACTGTTCTGGGAACCTTCCCGATTCAGAACCAGAGTGGCTTGGTCCTGGGCGTTGCTCAGTCCAGCTTGAGCGTTTCCGTTACCTCGCCCCCGACTAGCTTCACGCAGTGCAACTCCACGCCGACCAACGGGTCGACCGTGACTTCACTGACGGTGAAGGAGCTGGTCCAGACCGCGTTCAAATCGCCGGCTTCGACGACAACGAACACAACTCCCAGCGGCTGGTATCAGAACAACGTAAACACAGAGTCACAGACTATATTTACCGGCATAGGCGGTTTGCCGCCGACCAGCGGCGTTCCCACCCCTTGGTCCGATGGAATCAACGCGACCCCTGGTCAAGCTGACTCCTCAACCCGCATCCGCATCAACTTCAGCAACATCCCGGCTGGCGTGACTCTGACGCTCCCGGTTACCATCGGCAGCGGCACCAGCACCGCGACGGCGACCACCAGCGGCGACGTTGGCTCGTTCTCCATGGCCACTGGCCCGATCTCGCTGACCTCTTCCGGTTCCGTGACCTATCAGGTGACTGGCCAGAGCGGTTCCGCGATCGACTCTTACACCGTACCTGTCAGCGTACTGTACACCTACACACCGCCGAGCACTCCGGCTGTGGGTACGATCCTTGTATCTGCGACCTATGCTCCGACTTCGGCTGAAGTTACGGTCCTCAACCCGAGCTTCGGTATTCCAAGATTTGCCGATACGTCAGTGTTGACTCCGATCTTCACCATCGCAGCCTGCCAGACCGACCTGTTGTTCACCTTCCTGACCAACCAGGCTGGATTTGATACCGGCTTCGAAATCGCAAACACTTCATCTGATCCGTTTGGCACTTCGGCTCAGAATGGTACTTGCTCCCTCAACTGGTATGGTAGTGGGCCTGCCGCTGGAACCGCGACAACCACTCCGTCCATTGCAGCCGGCACCGCATATACGAACCTGGTTTCGACCGCCGCGGCGGGCTTCCAGGGCTATATGATCGCCGTTTGCAACTTCCAGTTTGGCCACGGCTTCGCGTTCATCAGCGATGGCTACGGTCAGCCTGGACGGGGACTGTCGCAAGGCTACCTGGCTTCGGTCATCCCGACGCCTGGTGTCCAGGCTGCTGCTCCGACTGCTGCTGTCCGCAACGCGACCGACTCCAGCAAGACGTCTAGCAACGGTGCTGGTGAAGGTTTGAACCAGTAACCTGTTGTCAGCTTAGTTAACTTGAAGGAGGAAGGGCTTCGGCCTTTCCTCCTTTTTGTTTTTGTCACCATCCGCTAAAATAAGGGGAGTACGGCTATGTATCGCTTTTTGATTCTCTTCCTCGTTGCTCTCACCGCATCCGGGCAAACCGCCGCTCCCAACCAGGCATTAGATAAACCGCCGCAGGATGTGGACGACGCTTTGCGTGCCCGCATCAAGCAGTTCTACGACTACCACGTGTCGGGAAAGTATCGCCAGGCCGAACCACTCGTCGCGGAGGAGTCGAAGGATGACTTCTATGGGCTGAGCAAGCCCGAACTCCATGGCTACAAAATCGGCAATATCGAGTACTCGGAGAATTTCACCAAGGCCAAAGTGGTGATCGTGGGCGCAATGCCGGTTCTGCTGGCTTGGGCTGGCGGAAAGATCATGGACATGCCGTTTGCCAGCTACTGGAAAATCGAGAATGGACTGTGGTGCTGGTATTACAACAAGGAAGCGCTGCGGCACACTCCGTTCGGAGACGTCAAAACACCGCCGGATGCCAATGTGGCGAAGCCAAGCGCTTTGCCCGTGATGCCCACTTTTTCGCTGGCTGAACTGCAATCCGCGCTGAAGATCGATCGCACCAATATTCAACTGATTATCAACAAGCCCGCGACCGTCAAGGTGACCAATACTTTGCCCGGACCGGCGTCGTTGACAGTTGCGTGTCCCTATAAGGATCTGGCCGAGACGGGAATCACCGCGACGTTCGACAAGAAGGACCTGAAGGGCGGCGAGACTGCGACTCTCACGCTGGTGGCCGCGCCGAACACCAAGCTGGGCAACATCCCACTGCAGATCATCATTTCACCCACCAACCAGGTTTTGAATCTCACGGTCAAGGTCACGACGGAATAGCTAGCAGCTTTTTGCGCGCAGCTGCGCAGCCGGGCACCGTTAAAAAACAGCACTGCCGCACGCGCCGGGGCCGATTGCCATTCGGCCGCAGGATGCCATCCCATAAGCGCCAACTTAACTTAAGCCGAAGTTCCGCACCCAAAATGCAGAAACCCTTATTTTACGGGCCTTCCGTGAATTGCCACATGCCTACGTAGTCATGGAGAAATCACTGAAAACCCCAATAAAACGGTGCGCCCGTAAAATGTTTGCGGAACTTCGGCTTAAGGTGACTTTTGCACGTAGGGTAGCCAATTCTGGCTGCAGCCGGCATTCAGCCGCGCCAGCGCCCGCGGAACTGGCGCTCCAAAGGGGTCTGAAACAGTGCATAATCCAAAGGCCTGCCATACGGTTGTTAGGCCGTTTCTGGAGAGCCGGCGCATGCACGAAGACCCGCGAATTGGGCCAAAGAGCCGCCTGGAAGGCGGCTGCGGGCGAGATTTGCCGCCCCACAATTTGTGCAGGGTACCGCAGAACGCCAGTAATGGTGGCCAGGATTGGATTAGGTTAGCGCTTATGGGATGCCATCCTGCCCCACAGTCGTCTAATGCAGACCACGCAAAACCATGGTCCGCCCTACGGGTTATTTAGCGCGCAGGCGATCGATCTGGCGCTGCAGTTCGGGATCCGGTTGAATGCGCTGAGCGGCTTCGAGGTGAGATATCGCATCGGCGGTGCGGCCGGGCAGGGATGCCAGCAGCATGGCCAGGTTGCGGTGCGCTTCCACCAGGTTCGGATTCAAACGCAACGCCGCTTCAAAATGCGCGATGGCTTCCGCGCTGTGACCGGGAGTCTGAGCGAAGAGGATGCCGAGATTATTCTGCGCCTCGGCATAATCCGGACGGACGCGCAGCGCGTCCTCGAATTGACTGATGGCTTCGGAACCGTGGCCGCTGTTCATGAGGCGATTGCCCAGCAGGTAGTGAGCTTCGCCGAGATTGAACGCGGCCCAATAGTTGTCCCGCGTCACGTCCATCGCATGCTGGAATAATGTCACGCCGTTCTGCCAGTACGCGGCCTGCTGCCAGGAGAGCGCCAGGCAGGCCAGGCAAGAAATGACAGCGGCGACGGCGACAGCGGGTTTCAATGCAGACCAGTTCTTCAGGAGATCGACCGCGGCCCACGCGACGATCCAGAACAAACCGATCATGGGGATATACGTGTAGCGATCGGCCCGCGCCTGTCCGCCAACCTGCACGAATCCGATGACCGGCACCATCATGCCGAGATACCAGAACCAACCCGACGCGAAGTAAGGGCGGGTTCGCCAGGTGTGGACGGCGACAGCCGATACTGCCACGAGGATCGCCAGCGCACCCAGCGCCTGCCAGAGAGGAATGGCACTGGGATAAGGATAGATGGCGGCGAGCCGCACCGGAAAGAACATCTGCGCGATATACATCACATACGAGGTGAGAGCGTTCTCGATACGCAATCCAAGCGATACAACCGAGAAGGCGCCGGATGATTTTTGCGCCAGGTAAGTTCCCACCGAGGCGATCACGGACAGCGCGAAGAGCGGAATCTTCTCACGCACGATCTCGGGAAACCGGATGCGGCGGAGCGGCCACAGATCGAAGAGCAGCAGCGTGAAGGGAAATGTCACGAGCATCGCTTTGGACATCAGACCGAGACAGAACGGCGCCACCACGAAAAGATAACGGCGCAGGGATGGCGCTTCGGTGTAGCGGACATACGCGTAGAGAGCGAGGAAACAAAAAAAAGCACTGAGGACGTCCTTGCGCTCCGACACCCACGCGACCGATTCCACGTGAAGGGGATGAAGGGCGAACAGAAAGGCGACGAACGCGCTGGGCCAACGCTCGCGGGTTGCGCGCTGCAGTACGGTAAACAACAGCAGCGTGGAGAGGATGTGAAAGAGAACATTTACCACGTGGTGCATACCGCTCTCCATGCCGAACAACTGGCAGTCGAGCATATGGGAGAGCAGGGTGAGAGGCGCCCAGTTGCCGACTTCGACGGCGGTGAGCGACCACTTGATGTTATCGGGCGTGAGGCCTGCGCGCACGCGCGCGTTCTCATAAACGTAGCCCTGGTCGTCGTAGTTGACGAAGTCAGCACGGCCCAGTTGCGCATACACCGCGAAGATCGCGGCAACCAGGCCGATCCAGATCGCGGCGTCGAGCAGCGACTGCGAACTGGATTGCTGCGCGGTGGCGGCGGATGAGGATTTGCGCGGCTTCGCCATTATTTTCGCGCCTGCCGGAGCCGCTCGATGGTCGGCAAGATGGTGGGATCGGGTATGAAGCGGTACGCGGCTTCGAGATGAGCGATGGTTTCGGATTCCTTGCCCGGTATGGTTGCCCGCGTGTCGCCGAGGTTGCGTTCGCAGCCATAATCGGGATGCAGGCGAACCGCTTCGGCGAAGTGGAATAGCGCATCCGCGGTGCGGCCTTGCTTCAGCAGCAGCAGGCCAAGATTATTGTGCGCCAGGTCATTGTCCGGATTGAAGCGCAGCGCGGCCTGGTATTCGTCGATTGCGCCGGATTCGCGTCCGGGTGTGTGGGCAAGGGCCATGCCGAGATTGTAGTGGACCTTGCCGACACCCGGTTTGATGCGAATGGATCTTTCGAGATAAGGGATGGCGTCAGCATAACGTTTCATCAGCAACATGCACGCTCCGATATCGTTGTTGAGGCCGGCGGGGTCGGGAGTGATGGGCAGCGCGGCTTCGAAATGAGGGATGGCCTCGGACGCCCGTCCGGGCTCATCATGAGGCAGTGAGCCAGGTTGGTCTCAGCCACCCAATTATTCCTGCTCACTTGGGCCGCGCGCCGGAACGACGTTTCGCTATTGCGCCAGTATTCGGTCTGCGTCCTGGCGATGGCCATGGAGACCAGGCAACATCCGACAGCGGCGGCGATGAAGGCGGGTTGGGTGCGCGGCCACCGGCGGATGATATCCAATGCGCCCCACGCCAGTATCACGGATAAACCGACCAGCGGAATGTACATGTAGCGGCCGGCATGCGCCTGCGCTCCAACCTGCACCAGGCCGATTACCAGAACCAACGTTCCCAGATACCAGAACCATCCGACGGCGACATACGGGCGCGCGCGCCACGCATAGATCACGGCCGACGATAATGCGACCAGCGCCAGGAGCGCGGCAATCACCTTACACTGCGCGATGTCCCGCTTGAGCGGGTAGAACACCGCCAGCCGCACGGGCCGGAAAACCTGCGCGACGTAACTTACACAAGAAACCAGAGCGTTCCGCACGCGGTACCCCAGCGGGATCTTCTGCACGACTCCGACGGAGTTTTGAACCAGGTAGGTGACAACGGAGGCGGCGGCGGAAAGAACGAACAGGGGAATCTTCTCCAGAACGCTCTTCGGCCATTGCATCCGGCGAAGAGGCCAAAGATCGAAGAGCAGGAGGACGAAGGGGAAGCTGACCAGCATGGGCTTGGACATCAAGCCGAGAGCGAACACTCCGGCGACCGCAAGATATCGGCCGGTAGAGGGACGCTCCGTGTAGCGCACGTAGAAGTAGAGCGCCAGGAAGCAGAGAAAAGTGCTCAGCACATCTTTGCGCTCGGCGATCCACGCGATTGATCCGACATGCAGCGGGTGGAGCGCAAAAAGGAATGCGACGAACGCGCTCGCGTAGGGCGAGCCGGTAGTGCGGCGGAACACTATGAAGAGCAGCACGGCCGCCAGTGCGTGGAACAGGACGTTCACCAGGTGGTGCATGCCGCTGCGCACGCCGAAGAGTTGGGCGTCCAGCATGTGGGAGAGCAGCGTCAAGGGCATCCAGTTGGAGGAGACGACAGCGGTAGCGGCCCATTTAAGACCGCCGGCCGTCAAGCCTTCCTGGACATGAGGATTGCTGGAAACATAGTCAGGGTCATGGTAGTTGACGAAATCGAACTCACTCACCTGGGCGTAGACGAAGAACATGGAGAGGATCAATCCGGCGCAGACCGCGAGATCGAGATGCGACACGCGGGGGAAGAATTGCTGCTGCGCTGGTTGCGTGCTTGGCGTGTTCCGCTGAAGATGTGAATGTTTCACGCGAGACGTGGTCATGAGTCGCTGCCGATGAACAAAACTCTATTATGGGTCCTGCGGATTGACCTTCTCGACACCCGGTTTGGCATGGTGATTGACCCGGGAAGTGGGGTGACAACATTTTTCTCTTGACTTTCTTCGCGAAGAACCTTATATATGAATCACATTGCGATTTTTCAAATCGCAAAATTTGATGTTAGGGAGAATCACACAATGAAGAACGCAGCCAAGAAAGCCGCCGCAAAGAAGAAAGCTGCTCCGAAGAAGAAGAAGTAGCCGCGGCGTTCAGACAGGACGCAGATTCAAACAAGGCCCCGGTTCGCCGGGGCCTTTTTTATTGCCCTCACGCGCCGGCGCTCAAACTTCTCCGCTTGCGCATTTCGTCCACGGTTACGGCGAGGATGATCACGGCTCCGATCACCACCTGCTGCACGTAGTTGGAAATGCCCAGCAGGTCGCTGCCGTTGGACAGCAACCCCATGATGAACGCGCCGATCAAGGTACCCGCGACGCTACCCTCGCCTCCGGTGAGGCTACCGCCGCCGATCACGACCGCGGCGATGGCCTGCAGTTCGTAACCTTGTCCCGCGGTGGGTTGTCCCGTCATCAGGCGCGAAGCTTCGATCATGCCGGAAAGGCCGGTCAACATTCCGCCGATGGCGTAGACGGCGATGGTATAGCGTCCGACGGGAATGCCCGCGTAGACGGCTGCCGCCGGATTGCTGCCGATAGCGAATGCGTAGCGTCCCAGCCGGGTGTGATCGAGAATGAAGTGCATGGCGAGCGCGCAGAGCAGCAGGAGCCAGAGCACAAACGGCACATAAAGAAAATTTCCCTCACCGAGATAGGCGAAGCCCGGCGGGATCTCGTGGACCGGCAAGCCGTTGGAGATGA
>Ga0326727_10007903_pt1 | contig 27560 bp, 26 predicted proteins | sample MB2enrmetagenome_FD_207643 | JGI IMG/M metagenome (GOLD analysis project Ga0326727, IMG submission 207643) | Lab enriched peat soil microbial communities from McLean, Ithaca, NY, United States - MB29MY | ecosystem: Environmental > Terrestrial > Soil > Wetlands > Peat | place: USA: New York...
GTTAATCGCCTTCCCCCTCCACCATAGCCTTTCCCATCCCAATTCGAAGATCGCAAAATGCAAGTGCGGCGCGCGCGCATCCGCATTTCCCGTCGATCCTACAAAACCGATGACATCGCCACGCTCGACCCGCATTCCCTGCCGCAGCCCTTTCGCGTATCCGTCCAAGTGCGCATAGTAAAAGCAATACACTCCCATGTCATCGAACTGGTAGATCGTGTTGCCGCCTGGTTTGCTGAGAAACAGCTTGCGGATGGTTCCAGATACTACCGCATGCACCGGTGTCCCTCTCGGCTCCAGAATGTCGATCGCCTCATGCCGATGTCCGTTATGAACTTCTTCGAAAGTATCCTGCAGATTCGCGAGGGCCAGCCCGCTGATGGGCGGAATCATGTCGGGACTGAAGGAGGTCGCTCCGAAGGCAAGAATCAATGGGAGAAGCACGGCAATACTAACGCAGTGCTTCACCTCCCGGTGCCCGGTGTGCCGCCTCGAAGCAAGTGCCGCAGATTCATCCACAAACCAGTTCTTCATCCTGATCTCTCGAGATTCCGATCTGTGCTATGCCGGCGGGACTGTTCCGGTCTCATTTCTAGTGACTGTCTTCCGCCGGAGATTGCTTCTTCGCCTGGAACCTTCAGTCCACTTCACGCCTGCCGAAGGTTTAGCCTGCGTAGTCTCGTAGCCATTCTCGTCGCGAACTTCTGCTGTTAAGCCGAGCTTAGCGGCCGTCTGGGTATCAAGCTGGCCAGTGACAAGAAGATTCTCAGCCTTCTGATAGGCACGAATACTCGCTTGGGTCCGTAGACCGAACACACCATCAAGCTTCCCGTGATAGCATCCTTTGTCCTGCAGAGCTTGCTGCATCCTTATTACGTTGTCTGGACGCACGATCCCTGGCACTGCTGCGCTGAGCTTGGGTCCCGAAGCGAGCGGCGTCGAGCGTGGTCCTGAGATCCCTATCGCCAGTAATAGGAAGGCAATCCCAGTGCACGCGACTTTGCCGACTAAAAGCATTTTTTCCTCGATTTAAATGTTGCCCATAGACTCGCTCACTTTCCCGGCCAATACTGTGCACAACCGCTCATGTCGTGAGCCGTCAATCACAGCCTCGCTCAATCCGCTCAATCCATGCCTTACGTGAATTGGAGCCATCCAAAAAAGTGCAGGGCGGGCTAGTCGTTTTCGGTTGCTTACCCTGTTCCGGTGAGTGATAAAATATAAAAAGAGTTGTCTAGGCAGACAGGTGCCTAAGGAGGTGCCTATGTCTCCTGCTCGCCAGACCAACCGTTCTCCAGGCGAAGGAAAGTCGCCCCGCCAAGTCTCAAGCGACCCGACCCTCCAAACAGCGCCTAATGCCATGGGCCCAAGCCTAGTGGCCAAGAAGAAACGGGATTTCGACCCCCATGCATTCCTCGCGACCATCGGCGAGGGCAGAAAATCTGTGCTCTTCCGGCAGAAACAAGGAATCTTTGCCCAAGGGGATGCCGCGGATGCAGTGTTTTATATCCAGACGGGCAAGGTAAAACTCACAGTGGTCTCGAAGACGGGCAAAGAAGCGACGATCGGCATATTAACCGACGGATACTTTTTCGGCGAAGGTTCACTTGCGGGCCAGCCGCTTCGGATGTGCTCTGCAACCGCTATGACGGATTGCGCTACTTTGCGAATCGACAAGAAAGCCATGATGCAAGCGCTTCATCGGGAGCACGAGTTTTCTGACCTGTTCGTGGCTTATTTGTTAGCGCGGAACATCCGTTACGAAGAAGACCTGGTTGATCAGCTTTTTAATTCGAGCGAAAAGAGGCTGGCACGGATCCTTTTGCTGCTTGCTCATTTTGGCAAGGAAGGGATACCCCAGACTGTCGTTCCCAAGATCAGTCAGGAGATGCTGGCGGAAATGATCGGCACAACCCGCTCGCGGGTGAGCTTTTTCATGAACCGGTTCAGAAAATTGGGCTTCATTCACTACAACGGTGGGCTGCAAGTCCACAGCTCGCTGCTCAATGTCGTCTTGCACGACTAGCTGTTCCCAGTGCAATTCCCCAAGAAACAAGGTGGCAACGGCTCGGGTGAGACTGGGTGTGCGCACCACAGCAAGTCAGTAGTTTGAGCAGTTCTGAACAGTTTCCTAAGCCGAAGTATTGAAATTGTTGCTAAAGTGAACCATGCCCGTAGATACCTTAGTGGCGGCTCCGAACCACGATAGTTCTTTGCATCAACGATAAAGAGGACGAGAGGACGTGCAGTAATGCGAGGGATCTGCAAACAGAATCTTCACTCTCGACAAATGGTGAGGCGTGCGGGCGAGCGTCGTCTAGAGGCAGCACATGGCTTCTGCTACGGGCCGCTAAGAAGCGCCCGTCGTACCGGTTGCCGAATTTAGCGCGGGAGGTGGTGCGAGATGCTGTGCCAACGCCTCCTGAGCCCGCGTTGTAGCGATCAGTAGGAGCCGGTCCCCTGGTTGCAAGATGGTTTCGGGCCGCGCCAGCAGGACCGACTTGCCCCGCAATACGGTCACAATCTTCGCATCGGCGATTGGCCCACTGAGAGTGCGGGATTGAATCGCCTTTCCCACCCAAGGACTTTCGGGCCGCAGCGCGCCAACCGTTAATTGCGAGCCATCCGGAAGATCTAATGCGAGCCCCGACTGCAAAAGGGCTGCGAGATGAAGATGGGTAACTTGCGGGGGTAACAAGATCTTGCCCTCATCCAAGAGTCGTAGTGCAAGCCGGACGTTTTCAGCACGATGCGCCGGCGAATCTGCTCGTGCTGCCACCTGCGCTTCGTACAGGCTGCCGTACTTGAAAAACGACGAGAGCTTGATTTGAATCAGGAAACTCAGCATCACCGCGAGCCCGGCGGGAACGAGAAGCTGGTAGCCGCCCGTCATCTCCGCAACCATCAGCAACGTCGCAATCGGGACGCGTGCTGCACCACCGAAAACCGCTGCCATCCCAACAATGACCAAGTCCGCTGGAGGATGATGGAAGATTCCGGCAAAGACTCCGCCCAGCATCGAACCGACGAACAGGCTCGGGGCAAACACGCCGCCGGAGCCACCGGACGAAACGGTAAGGGACAATGCCAACATCTTGGCGACAAGTAGAACGAGAAGTAAACGCAGGGCCAACCGACCGTCGATCGCTTCCTGAATCCAGCCGTAGCCGCCACCCAGCACCTGAGGCAATCGCAAAGCCAGCAAGCCGACTCCCAGCCCACCGATGGCCGGCTTGATCCATGCGGGAACGCGTAAGGCGGCGAATGCATCTCTTAGACGATAAAATATCTCAGGCAGAATTGCGGCGACGATGCCGCTCGCTACCCCTAACGCAACGTACCAACCATAATCTGCAAGACCCGCGGCGTACGGGTGGGACGGAACTCGGAACAATGACTGCCAACCGACGAACCACCCGTTCACGGCATATGCCACAATAGCGGCAAGCATGCAGTAAATGAGAGCCTCGGACTCGAAGTCCATGCCTCCATAGAGCACTTCGACGGCGAATATGGCCGTCCCAATCGGTGAACGGAAGATAGCAGAAAGCCCAGCCGCCATCCCCATTAAGACCAGCAATCGTCTCTCTCGCTCGGGCCGATGGAGTACCTTTGCGTATACCGAACCGAAACCCGCCGCGATCAGAGCTGTGGGACCCTCGCGGCCAGCTGATCCTCCGGAGCCAATGGTGATCGCCGAGGCAAGCATCTTCACTGGGGCCACTCGCGCCCGAATGATCCCACCAGTCCAGTGAAGCGCTTTTACGACGGTATCCGTACCATGGCCCTCTGTTTCGGGTGCCAGGCCATAAACGAGGGCGCCGGATATCAGTCCCCCTAAGGTTGTGGCCACCGGCACAAGCCATAATCCATGGGGACCGATGAGTTCTCGAAGGACTCCGCCCTCTTCCGGGAGTCCTGGGGGGCGGTAACCGGCGAGCCAAACCAGAAAAATCTTCTGAGACAGCCGCAACATCCAGGTGAATAGTTGCGCGCTCAGACCGCCGATAATGCCAAGGACAACCGAATCTAGAAGCAGTCGCGGCTTGTCTCCGTTCTGCACGATACGTTTGTACCATCATTCCGACGGATTGACCGACCGACACCGCTGACGACCATATTGCTCAGAAAGCTGCCGCAGTCCGAGATTTTCGCCAATTACTCGTCTAGTAAGGATCGCTCGCATCGCGAGTCGCTATCGGCGAAGTTGCTTTCCTCAGTTGTTCAAGCTCGACCTGAACTTTCGCCCACTCTTTTGGCTTGCGCTTGGTCGCGTAAGGCGCATCCGGATGTCCGAAGAATTCCAGCAGTTCGGTCCGAAGTTCCGGCGAAGCACCACTAAAGTTCTGCTTGGCGAGCGCGTCGAGCAGTTCTGCTTGGGCCTCATCGTTGAGCCGATATTTGCCGGGACCCGTCATACCGCCAGTGTCAAAATTGTCGTTGGGCAGGTCCAGATGGCCGGTGGATTCCTGGTCAAGCAGGTTCCGGTAACGTTGCAGGCTTGCGTCGAAGCTAGCTTCGAACATGCGTTCCGCTTGGGGCGTCGGCGTCCGGAGTTGCAGCACTCTAAGCGGACCTATCTTGGGGAGAATTTTCACCAGAAAGGCGAGAAATCTTTCGCCAAAAGTGGGCGGCTGATATGCCTTTCCCCAGTTCTTGTGGTAGCTCGCGCGTGACAGATTATAAAGAAACTGTCTTTTGGTGATCCCAGGCTGGTCCTTCAGGATCTGGTCTTTCTTCAAGCTCCAGGCAATGCGGGTCGCTTTGGGGAGAAGCTGGCTGACGTCATAACGGTAAGAACCGAGCACCTTGTCTTCATCCGAGAGCACGCTCTTCAGATCCAAACCGTAGGTTTCCTGAAACGCTTGTTCCAGCAGAGGAACTGACACCTCAAAGCCGATGAAGTCATGATAACTAGTTGGAGCATAACGTCCCTGCGCGACTTCCAGCACGTCGAATCCAAATTCGGTTTTAACGTGCGCCAGCGGGTTTTCCTCATATGTGACCACGTCGCCATATTTCCTTTTCAGCTTCGGATACAGGATAGGCACCGAAAGATTCACCGCCATGAGGTGGCCTTCGTTGTCCGCGGCGTAGTGAGAGAGGGCGCCGAGCGCAAATGCGTAGCCGTCGAGATCTTTGGAATCGCGCAGCAGAGCTAGGACAAAGTCTCCGCTCCGCACATAGTGGGTCAAGTCGCTGAAGAAATGACTTCCGTGCGGATAATAACCCATGTCCTGGATGATGGCACCGCCAGAGGCATACCCGTGTGCTTCTTTGAGTTCGTCCGCCGTAGCCTTGGGGAAACGCTTCACCAGTAACGGGCGTATGTTGGTGTCCCATGCGCTGTCGATGATGGCCTCATGCGCAAGCACGGCATAGGCCGCGCACTGGATTGGCCAGCCAACGGACAAGAGAACCGCCAGCACTAGCGCGCACACTCTCGTGACCGGCGTTCTGCATCCGCCGCGTCGCATTCCGCCCATCTCTGCCGCCTCTTTGCGTCCTGAGAAATCTCCGCGTTCAACTGTACAGCACACCACGGGCAGGGTCATCTCACCAGGACTCGCCCCGACGCTTATGGCAGCACTCACTGAGCCAAATGGAATGTGGTCGTTATTGAACAGAAATGCTTTTCCCCAGTGTCTAGCATGTCGTTGTGGATTACCCGCCTTTGATCCGAAACTAGAAGAAAGAAATGGCGGGTGCGAAAGCCGAGAAGATTGTGAAACCCCGCTTGTTCGTGCGCGCAGCGTCGAACAACACGGCGGGATTTGGTACGAGGCAATGAAAAGGACCTCGAACATCATTTTCTTCGCGCAAACACGATGCTGCGAGCTGCGAAACATCCTGGGAATTCGTTCAGCAGTTAATGAACGACCATGAATTAAGACGCAGTTGATTAACGTCCCTGTCGCATCGATCTGCGCTGAGGAGTTGCACCCTGGCGAACTGAGCCGAGGTCTGGCTTCGATGAGTAGATTTTCAAAGCTGGAGGAGGATAAGGAAATGTTGAAACGTATTCTGATCGTCACAACGCTAGTTCTGCTTGTAACTCTAACCGCTGTCGCCTCAGACCGCGACGATGATGTGAATCGCACCAACAAAGCCACCCAGGTCTTCAAGGAGATCATGAACACCCCGGATCAGGGCATTCCTCAGGAACTACTGGAATCGGCGAAATGTATCGCCATCATTCCAGGAGACGTGAAGTTTGCTTTTATATTCGGCGGTAACTACGGCAGGGGACTGGCGACCTGTCGCACCGGCCATGGCTGGAGCGCCCCCCTGTTTTTGGCTATTGAGGGTGGCAGCGTGGGTTATCAGATCGGGGGCTCTTCCACCGACATCGTGATGCTCTTTATGAACGATCACGCCTTGCACAGTCTGCTCAGTGACAAATTCAAGCTCGGAGCCGACGCCTCTGTAGCCGCCGGGCCAGTGGGCCGGAACGCCGCTGCTGGCACCGATCTTAAACTGAATGCGGAGATTCTGTCTTACTCGCGTTCCAAAGGTGTTTTCATCGGAGTCAGCCTGAACGGAGCCGTGGTGCAAGCCGACAAAAGTGGAGACAGAGCCATGTATGGTCACAATGTAAGCCGCCATGAAATTCTTAGCGGCAAAGTTGCTGTTCCGGAATCGGCGCAGGCACTGCTGCACGAAGTTGGCGGATATGCCCATGAAGCCAAACTTCAATAGTGGACTCCATGCGACGGTTTTCGGAGGTATGCCTTCACAGTTGAATGGGTTGGAGGACTGCTCATCGGAGCAAGAACCCAACCCCTGAGATTTTCGAGAACCGTGGGGGAAGGTGCACGGAACCGACCGTGAGGATCGGTTCCGCGCGGAAGGCAAAGACAGAACAATAAGTGATCGGGACGTACCGAGACAGCAGGTGCTGCAGATATCCCGGGTGAGTAGGCAACTCCGGCGCTGCAGATTAAGTGGGTGGAGGCCAACGTGGCAAAAACGGCAGCTGGTGTGTCGGTGAATCCAGGTTCGACCGATGACCTTGTTCGTGATCTCGAAGACAGCGGTTACCCCGTGGATGGCTCGAGAGAGCAGCTTATCCGCCAACCAGAAGGTCTATCTGTCGAACTCGACCAGCACAGCACGCAGAGAACTTGCTCAACTCCAAGCGATGACAGAGCGACGACCGGTGGCGACGTAGCAGAACAAGACAATGCTGCAGGCATTGCCGGACGAGTTAGCCATTAAATCGGTGAAGGCCAGAGAAGGTTGCAGCAGCAGCCGCCGGCGACGAGTGGCTAAAGAGAACCGGGATGTTGAGGCATGAAGGTTTCGCTCGAAACCTCTAAATCGATGCGAGAAAACTCAGGACTCCGATCAGTACAGTTCGGAGGCCACGAGCAAAAGATCGCCGCAAAGAACGGACGCGATTGATGCCCAACTCTCGTTCAGACGCGCTGGTACTGTTCGGCGTGACCGGCGATCTCGCCCACAAGATGATCTTCCCAGCGCTCTACGCGATGGTGAAACGTGGCGCTCTCAAGGTTCCGGTAATCGGTGTCGCCTTCCCTAAGTGGAGCCTCGATCGTCTGCACAAACGCGTGACGGACAGCATCAAGCGTTCGGGTGGGATCGACAGCCATCGTGCCTTGCACCATCTTCTGTCCCTATTTAGGTATGTGAGCGGGGATTACAAAGCCCCACGCACGTTCACCGGGATAAAAAAGGAACTGGGTAGCGCTCGGCGCCCAGCCCACTACCTCGCGATCCCGCCTTCACTCTTCGAGACAGTGATTAAGGGACTCGGCGCCGCGAACCTGGCCGAGCGTGCGCGCGTCATTGTCGAAAAGCCATTCGGACGTGATCTGGCCTCCGCGCAGGAACTCAATCGAGTCGCGCACTCGGTGTTCCCGGAAAACTCGATCTTCCGCATCGACCACTTTCTCGGGAAGGAGGCGATCATGAATATTCTCTATTTCCGTTTTGCGAATTCGTTCCTGGAGCCGATCTGGAATCGCAACTACGTGGCCAGTGTTCAGATCACCCTGTCCGAGGATTTCGGCGTGGGGAAGCGCGGCGCGTTTTACGAAACTGCCGGCTGTTTGCGCGACGTGATCGAGAATCACCTCTTTCAAATCGTCGCCCTGCTGGCCATGGAAGCTCCCGCCGGTAGGGGCTTTGGAGCCGTGCACAACGAGAAAGCCAAGATCTTTGAAGCCATGCGCCCACTTAGGCCCGACGACTTGGTGCGCGGGCAGTACGCTGGCTACCGGAAGGAACCAGATGTGGCGAAGAACTCCGACGTCGAGACTTTCTGCGCACTACGCCTTTTCATCGACTCTTGGCGCTGGGAGGGGGTGCCATGGTATCTGCGCTCCGGAAAATACTTGGCAGATACGGCGACCGAAGTACTGGTGGAGCTTAAGCCACCACCGCAAAGGCTCTTCGCCGACTCAGCACCGACGACCGGTCCCGCCAACTACTTGCGCTTCCGGCTCTCCCCCAGCTCGGCCATCGCCCTTGCCGCTCGCGTCAAACTCGCGGGGAAGGAGTTCGTCGGGGACCAGCGGGAGCTGTACTTGTTCGAAGAACAGGACGGGGAGGAATCGCCTTACGAGCGGCTTTTGGGCGACGCCATGATGGGCGATGGAGCCTTATTCACCCGTGAGGACGCCGTTGAGGCCGCATGGGCGGTAGTCGATCCAGTTCTTAAGACCCACCACCGGGCTCGCCCCTACAAGCGCCACAGTTGGGGACCAAAAGAGGCGGATGCGATCATTGCTACAGACGGCTCTTGGCACAACCCCAGCCCCAAGGAGGCATCTGGACGATGAGCTTGCCTTGCTCACAGGAATGGCAGCCCATCATTGTTCCCGGAATTGTCTCTTGCTTCAACGAAGCCTCCGCCTCCTCGGGGATGAGCACTCTTGCTCAGACGATGGTCGCGTGAAGCGCTAACGTTGAGGTGTGCTACCAACCGCGTTAATTGTCCTCGGGCGGATCGCCGCTACAAGCAATATCTTGGCGAAGCAAGACTCGACAATGATTCGAATTTATCCGATAGCCACTAACGTATGACCAGGGTTTTCATAAATAACGGAGGGCGAGAAAAATGGCGAAGACTATAGGGATTGATCTCGGTACCACGAACTCGGTTGTTGCGATCGTCGAAGCCGGTGAACCTAAGGTGATTCCGAACGAGGAAGGTGGCCGAACAACACCCTCAGTGGTTGCCTTCACGAAGTCCGGGGAGCGACTCGTCGGCCAGGTTGCTAAGCGGCAGGCGATTACCAATCCCGAGAATACTGTTTTCTCGATCAAGCGCTTCATGGGCCGCCGCTACGATGAAGTCAAAGAAGAACTGAAAATGGTGCCATTCAAAGTCGACCCGGAGGCGGACCACGTTGTTATCCTCGCCGAGGGCAAACGATATACTCCACCAGAAATCTCGGCATTGATTCTTCAAAAGCTAAAGAAGGCGGCTGAAGATTACCTGGGTGAGAAGGTCACTGACGCAGTCATCACCGTTCCCGCATATTTCAACGACGCGCAACGACAGGCAACCAAGGACGCGGGCAAGATCGCCGGACTAGACGTCAAGCGCATCATCAACGAACCCACTGCGGCAGCACTGGCGTACGGGCTCGACAAGAAGAAAAACGAAACCATCGCCGTGTACGATTTCGGCGGCGGCACCTTCGACATCTCGATCCTCGAAGTCGGCGACGGCTTAATTGAGGTTAAGTCCACCAACGGCGACACACACTTAGGCGGCGATAACCTCGACCAGCGCATTGTGGACTGGCTCATCGACGAGTTCAGGAAAGACGAAGGTCTTGACCTGCGGGCCAAGGGCAACGAGATGGCCCTGCAGCGTCTACGCGACGCGGCCGAGCGCGCCAAAATTGAACTGTCCACGACGATGGAGACGGAGATCAATCTTCCATTCGTCACCGCCGATGCCAACGGGCCGAAGCATCTGGTGAAGAAGATGACCCGGGCTAAGCTGGAATCGATGGTGGAGGATCTCATTCAGCGCTCCGTGCCACCTTCGAAGCAGTGCATGAAGGACGCAGAGGTTGATACCAGCAAGATTGATGAGGTTGTGCTGGTGGGCGGACAAACACGCATGCCGCGCATTCAGCGCCTGGTAAAGGAACTGTTCGGAAAGGAAGGCAACAAGGGAGTAAACCCAGACGAAGTGGTGGCAGTTGGCGCAGCGATTCAGGGCGGCGTTCTCAAGGGTGAAGTGAAAGACATGATCCTGCTCGACGTCACTCCGCTGACGCTCTCGATCGAAACTCTGGGGGGTGTGGCTACAGCGATGATCCAGCGCAATACGACCATTCCTACCCGAAAAACCGAGACCTTCTCGACGGCTGCTGAGAATCAAAGTTCAGTGGATGTACATGTATTGCAAGGTGAGCGTCCGCTGGCAAATCAGAATCGCACGCTGGGCAAGTTTCAATTAACCGGCATTCCGCCAGCGCCGCGTGGTGTCCCCCAGATTGAAGTCACCTTCGACATTGACGCAAACGGAATCCTCAATGTGACCGCAAAGGACTTGGCTACAGGCAGGGACCAGAAGATCACGATCACGTCATCGTCGGGTCTCAGCAAAGAGGAAGTTGAGCGTATGGCGAAGGAGGCTGAAGCGCATGCCACTGAGGACAAGGCACAGCGCGAAGCAATCGAGTCCAAGAACCAGCTCGACTCATTGATTTACAACGTCGAGAAAGTACTGATCGAGCACGGCGGAAAGATAAGCGGTACCGAACGTGGTGAGGTTGAGAATGCCGTCGCCGACGCCAAGAGCGCTTTGCAGTCGAACGACAAAGGAACCATGGAGCATGCCCGCGAGCACCTGACCCACGTCTCCCATAAGCTGGCCGAACAAATTTATGGGTCGGCACAGACTGGTGCGGGCGGCCCCGGTGCAGGAGCGGGAGCAACTCCACCTCCCCGAAGCGGCAATCAGCCGAAGCGAGATGATGGTGTCGTTGATGCAGAGTACGTGGACGTGGACGAAAGAAAGACGGCCTGAGGCAACGTCGAGAGGGTTTGTCGTGCCGTCGTGCCGGAAGAACAGTTAGATTATTGAGCTCTGCTCACATGTTGCAGAAGCATCGCACACGCCAGGTGCTTATGTCTGTTGCATAGGACGGGAGTGGACTATGGTGATAAATGAAATGAAAGAGAACGAGTGTGGCGCATTTCTGACAAGCGCTTCGCTCGGAAGACTCGGTTGCTCGCTTAATAACCAGCCGTACGTGGTGCCGATATATTTCGCGTACGAGCCTGCCTACATATACGCCCTATCGACCTTCGGGCAAAAGACCGAATGGATGCGGGCGAATCCCAGAGTGTGTCTTGAAGTTGACGAGATCAAGGACCAGTCTCAGTGGATAAGCGTGATTGCCAATGGCCGCTACGAGGAATTGCCCGAGCCCCAATATACGGCCGAGCGCGAACACGCGCGGAAACTATTAGGGAAGCACCACCGGTGGTGGCAAAACGCGCTGGGGGAACGTCAGCTAAAATTGGGCGACGAGTTGATCACTCCGCTCTTCTTCCGCATCCACGTTGATTCCCTGACCGGGCTTTACGCCACCGGGGAGTCCGCGGAATCTGGCAACGCAGCGTAGAAGGACTTCTCGGGGGCGCGCGTCGAGGTTCGTGTTCGGCCTTGTGCGTACTATTACTGTTCCCACGCGTACCTCAGCTGTTCTTCCGCAGCCTCGGCCCCGGCTTTGTGGACGATGGCACTCGCGCCGGAGGGTGGAGGAGAGAAAACAGCAAAGAGCTTCAGGTCGCCATGGCCAATGTTCCTCAAATTGTGGAGTCGTCCCGCAGTAACCAGGATCGCGTCGTGCTTGTTGGCGACCTCTTTTCGATCGCCAAAGATCACTTCTCCTTTGCCTTCGACTATGAACAAGATTACATCGGCATTGTCGTGCACACCTTCGCCAAGCTCTCCCAGCGGCGGAATACTGACCACCGCCAATTCGCTGAAGGCTCCCCTACAGACTGTCTGGCGGAATGCCTGGTTTTTTCTGGCGGCCTTTTTGATGTTGTCATGGAAAGACAGAACCGTCGATTCCGTGTGCCGAGTCATTCGTGGCATGGTTCACCTCCTTGGCCCACATTTCCCGCGAATGCAATACAGCCATCTTTTCAAGTGCGGATGTGCTGTGATGTCTTCTGCTGATGTCGAAAGGTGCTGTTCGCCATTTCCGGCCTCAAATTGTCGAAGCGTGAACCTGTCTCGCGACTGTCATCGCCCCTGAGTTGTCGTCAGCCATGGCCGATTGCCGGGAGTGCATCAATTCCCAGGAATACTCAAATTCCCGCCCACACTCGACGCAGACCTGATACGTCCGTTTCCGGATGGTGAATACACGACTGAGTTGTTGGTGATGGCAGCCAAAGAGAGACTCAAATACCCACCATAGCGGTGCTTGCATACTGGGCAGCCTTTCGGTGCGATCTGAACGCACAGAATGACAGATGAAGGTAAATAAATCTGAGCAAGATAGCTCAAACGGAGGGAACTGAAAGATCGCACCAATAGACCGACAGCACGATAAGGCAACCGATTCCAAGGATCATCCGCACTTCGGCTTCAATCCCCTGACCGGTGAATCCGAAGACCTGGCTAAGGTCGGTTTGTTGGATCCCACCAAAGTCGTACGCACGGCGCTGATCAACGTGGGCTCCGTATTCGCAGGTAGCCTTCTTGCGGCGTTAGGAGCAGTACGCTGTGAGCAATTGTGAACAGATTCCTGAGCCGAAGTGTTGAAGATTGTCTTGAAGGTGAACCATGCCAACGGTGGCCTATCCGGAACTCCAAAGCGCAGTCGTTCTTTGCATCGACGATAACGAGGACATACTGGAATGCGAAAAAGCGTTCCTCGAAAGCTTCGGGTATACCGTTTTGACCGCTGCAAGCGGGAGCAAGGGATTGGAACTGGCTTCCGAGTACTCGGTTGACGTTGTAATCCTGGACTACTTTATGCCCGAAATGGACGGGCAAGAGGTTGCTATCGCAATGAGGCGGCTGAAGCCGTTAGTGCCAATCATCTTGCTCACTGGCGGAGTGGATATTCCGCCGCGGACTCTGACCTTGGTTGACGCCCTCATAGCCAAGAATCGTTTGGCCAGCCAGTTGTTGCCCGCAATCGCGCAATTGCACGGATGCGAATCGACTTGTCCGCATTCGTGTGACGCATGACGAGAGTCGATTATGAAGACCGTGTAGAACAAGTGCATGTAAGGAATCGAGTCCATTAATGGAGGAATACCCATGAAACTAATAAGAGTGATCAGCACAGCAGTTCTGTCTTTGGCGATCGGAATCGCAGTTCCGGCGTTCGCACAGGATCACGAGCAGGAAGAACAGAAAGCTAAGCCTGCCCAGGATGAAAAGAAGGCGCAACCCGAGAAGTCCGCAAAACAAGAGGAAAAACCTGTGGCGCAGCAGGAGAAGAACGCCAAGCCAGAAGAGAGAAACGCTCAGCAGGAGAAGAACATCAAACCGGAAGAGAAGAACACACAGCAGGCTAAGCCGGGAGAGCCGGTGCAGCGCTCCGGTAATAACCGTGGTGGCCGCATTCCCGAAGACCGTTACCGGGCCAATTTCGGACAGGAACACAGGTTTCGTGTCAGCCAAAGCGATTACAATAATCGCCGCTTCCAGTACGGTGGCTACTGGTTTGGATTTGAGGGCGCGTGGCCAAGCAACTGGCTCTACACGCAGGACGTTTATGTTGTCGAAATTAACGGCGTGTATTACCTGTGCAACCCGATGTATCCTGGCGTTAACGTTGCACTCATTTTCACAGAATAGCGGCCATCCGGTGTGGTCAGAAGCACCACTAGCGTAGCTATTATTGGCGCGGGTCTACCTTTTGGCTCGCGCCGCTTGTGGAGGTTTTTTAGCAGGCGTTCAAGTTTCTTGGATGCTTTCATGGACAAAGACCGTGTGGCCAGCCAGTGGTTGATCGCGATTGTGCGAGTTGCAGGAATGGTGATCGACTGCCGAGGCGGACAGCAGGAGTTATGCTGCCGCTGACTGCTGCATGGCGTTCATGTAGCTGTCCATCGACTGGGTCAGCTGTGCGTCCACTTCGTCCGCGATCGTCATCACGTCGGGTAAGAGCAAGCTGAAATCCAGAAGACTCAAATTGCTCTGTAAGGTCCCAAAGAGGGTCACCTGGAGTATTCGAGATTCGTGCACCAACATCGCGGGAGTGTAGCCCTGCTGATATCGCAGCTTGCCGTGCGCCACAGCGGAGGTGGAAAAGACGGCATCGCTGTCTTTACTGTTCGCGCTCGGTTTTCTCAGCCGGACAATCAGATCTTCAACCAGCTTAGGAAGATGTCCAGTACGCTCTTCGTCGCTAAGCTGAAGATGGTTCAGTTCTTTGGCCTGCTTGGCCCGCGCCAGCCAGTCTTCGACAACACCCAGCATACAACGCTGTAGTATCGCGGCCACCCGTTGTTTTTCGATCTGGGCAGCAGGTTTGCGAGTAGACATCTTCCCGCGGAGAAGGTCAGCTAGTTTCCCCGCTTCGAAAGGCTTCACGATGATTTCGTCCGCTTCCAGAAGGATAGCGGACATGGCGCTCTGCACGTCTGGGTATCCGCTAACGAGCAGAGTGAGTGCGTCTGGTTGAGAGTGGCGCATCGCGCTGACCACAGTAAAACCATCGCTGGGATTCGGCATGTGCAGATCCGTGATGAGCGCGTCGAAAGTATCTGTCGCGATAAGTCGAAGAGCTTCTGGCACATTGGCGGCAGCCACTACCTCAAACCCTTTGTGTTCAAGAGTCACAGTCATCATGTCGCGAACGGCGGCGTCGTCATCCACGAGCAGTACCTTATGGGAACCAGAATGTTCGGTCGGAGTCATACAACACCGCCTATCTTCACGAACCAATGCCAGCATGGCCTAGGTATATGTTGGAAAATGTATAAAAGTGACCAGTGTTCTAAAGTCGGCAACGGTAATCTGTTTTCAGTTCGAATCCTAACGCGGTCATGGGTTAGTGGCGGGAAACCGACGTTCAGACCCTCACGACCGCTTTCCTTCACTGTGCTTCAGATATTCAAGTCCTTGGGCCGGACTCACACGAGTTCGGCCTTTCTTGCATGCAATTGTGAGCATTACAGACCAGCCTTGGACTTATCCTTTCCCCCATAATTGACAGTGGCGACATCTCCAGTCAGGACGGCCATTGACAAAACAAGTCACGCCCGCAAAGAAGGCAGTCGATTTCAAACCCCGCATCTTTCTTTCGACCATCGGGAAGGGCAGAAATATGCTGTCCTTTGAAAAAAGGAACAGGATATTCGCTCAGGGGGATTTGACAGACGGATTGTTTTTTATCCAACAGGGGAAGGTGCAGCTCAGCGTGGTATCGGAGGCCGGGAAAGAGGCGACTCTGGGCATTTTGAGCGAAGGAGATTTCTTTGGAGAAGGCGGGCTTGCCGGCCAGACCACCCGTATGTCGTCTGCAATCGCAATGACAGACTGCGTCCTGCTGCATGTCGAGAAGAAGGCGATGATGCTGGCCATGAGCCAGGAGCCAAAATTGTCGGCCATGTTTGTCAAGTATTTGCTGAAGCGGAACATCCGATATCAGGACGATTTGGTCGATCAACTGTTCAATTCCAGCGAAAAGCGGCTGGCGCGAGTTCTGTTGTTGATGGCGCAATTCGGCAAAGAAGGAGTCTCCGAAATGTCGGTGCCGAGACTGAGTCAGGAGACTCTGGCAGAGATGGTCGGGACGACCCGCTCGCGGGTCAGCTTCTTCATGAACCGATTCCGGAAGCTCGGGTTTATCAACTACGACGTTGGCGACAATTTACGCGTCCACAGTTCACTCCTTAACGTTGTTCTTCAGGATGACGACGGAATAACCGTGACTCCGGGAGCCAAGAACCCAACTGCCCGCACCAGCAAAGGTTTAGAACCGCCTCCAGAGCGCGGCGGACTGCCCGACAAAGAGCGCGCCAAGAGGCCACACCTCCCCGGCGTTGCACACGCCTGAACTGAACCTCATCGCAGCCCGAAGATATCGAAAGGTCAGCAATCCTGAACACATTTTATTAATGTGGCGTGGAGCCTCAAGAAGGACGATCTTCAAGAAGAATCTCCGCGATTCATGTATCACCCGCGTGGAACAGCCAGCCTTTCTCAGCATTCAAAGATCCGGTCGAGCGACGCGAAGAACGATCTGGCGATGCCATGTTCAATTTTGACCAGACAAGTGTCGTGCCCGAACGGAACAATGCGCTTGGGTTGTGCAGCGCCCAGATCGCTGAGCATGAATACTCTTCTTTTATACCCCGAATGGCCCGACACCTACTGGAGTTTCAAACACGCTTTGCCGTTTCAGGGCAAGCGTTCTGCGTATCCACCTTTGGGCTTGCTCACAATTGCTGCTCTGCTGCCTGCGCATTGGACGAAGAGGCTCGTCGATACGAATGTGTGCGCGCTAACGGATTCTGATCTTGCGTGGGCTGATGTCGCGCTGGTCAGCGGCATGCTGGTGCAAAAGGACAACCTTCTCGTCATCCTCGCTCGGTGCCGTGCCCACGGAATACGTACAGTCGTGGGTGGACCGATTGCCAGCGGTTTCGCGGAACTGCATCGCTACGCCGATCACGTCGTGATTGGGGAGGCCGAGGATCTGATCGCCCCACTTGCCGAAGATCTTGAACGGGGTACCGCAAAGCCGCAGTACAAGGCTAGCGAGATGCCGTCTCTGGACCGCAGCCCGTTGCCCAACCTGAGCTTGATCAACACCCGACACTACTGCTCGATGGCCATCCAATACTCACGTGGGTGTCCGTTCAACTGCGAGTTCTGCGACATCATTGAGATCTACGGCCGCAAGCCCAGGACGAAATCCGTCGCTCAAGTGATTGCTGAGCTGGAGCAACTGTATCTCCTCAAGTGGAGAGGAGCGGTGTTTCTTGTGGACGATAACTTCATCGGAAACAAGAAAAACGTCAAGCAACTACTGCCCGCACTGGCCGAATGGAACAATCGACATCGCCGGCCGTTTACCTTCTTCACCGAGGCGTCTATGAACTTGGCGGACGACCCTGAGCTTTTGGCGCTGATGAAAGCTGCTGGTTTCATCCGCGTGTTCTTGGGTATTGAGACTCCCGTGGAAGCGAGTCTAAAGGAAGCTAACAAGCTGCAGAACACAAAGCGCAGTTTGCTTGACAGCGTACGCTGCATTCAGCAACACGGTATCGAGGTAATGGCTGGATTCATCGTGGGATTCGATAGCGATCCGGACGATGTGTTCGACCGGCAGGTCGAGTTCATCCAGGAGAGTGCCATCCCAATCGCAATGGTTGGTCTTCTCCAGGCGCTTCCCGGCACGCAGCTCTATCGGCGGCTTGAGCGCCAGGGGCGCCTAGTCGGCGCCGCAAACGGAAACAACATCGACTGCAATCTGAGTTTCATTCCGACAATGTCCGCGCAACGCTTACTCGACGGGTATCGGTCGATCTTGAAACGAATCTACGCCCCGGAGGCTTATTACGACCGGGCCCGGCATTTTCTGGAGCGCTATCGGCCAACCCGTACGCGCCGCTCCCTCTCGGAGTACCTAGCATTGTGCCGTTCCGTCGTGAAGCAAGGCATTCTCGGCAACGCACGCGCCAGCTACTGGAAGTTCCTCCTCGATGCCGCCACCCGGTACCGCCATGCCTTCGGCACTGCAGTGACCTTGGCGATCTTGGGTTACCACTTCAATGTGGTGACCGAGGAAGCATGCCAGACTGACTAGCCACCTTCCCGTCCCAGGAAACGTTCCCAAAATCAAAACTGCCGCGTGGCCAAATGTGCCGAGGGTGAGCAATACAGAACATTTTCGCGGCTAGGAACGTTGCACTATAGGCCAGTGAAGACCAGAGAACTCACCCCGAAACAGATACTGTCCGTACCTTGTACTACTTGTGGTGCTGCGGTCGGCGAACCTTGTGAACTGCATACGGGTGCACCCCGCACCGAGCCACACCGAGACCGGAAACTCTCTGCAGCTGAGGCTGTGGAAACGAAGCCAATCAACGATAACCGCCAGTGATGGCGCCATGGGCTTCTGTAAGTTCTCGGAACAGCCCAAAGACCATGACGTTCCGGTGAACCATATTGTTGGGACCACGTGTTTCAGGGCAGGAAATGGCGGGACAGGACTATTCCACAGAACGCGGCGAAGCCAACCAGGACAAGGGCGAGGACGATATTGACGAGGCGGAAGAATGTCGGGCCGATGCGGTGGGGGATGAAGCGAACGACGATGATCAGGGCGGTGAACCAGGACATCAGGCCGGCGGCGGCCATCAGGATTCCCCACACGGGAGCGCTGTAGCCCAAGACTGAATGAGCGAAGGGAAGCCAGTTGGAGGTAACGCCAACCCAGTAAAGTATCGTTAAGGGGTTGAAAATCGTCAGGGCAACGCAGTCAGTGACTTCGGCGATCAGATGCGCGGGGACGGTCTCTTCGTGCCAGTGTTGGCGAGCACTGGCAAAGGCCCGCATGGGGTCCTTGACGGCGCGGACAAGGATGTAGATCCCAAGCGGAAGCAGGACGATTACGCCGATGGCCTCCAGGACGGTCTGGAGCGTGGGGTTAGACAGGTCAGAAAAGAAGTAGTGCCCCCCGACGAGGACGATAGAAAAAAGTATGAGATCGCCGCTGACGGAACCGATTCCACAGGCGAGGGTATGGCGCCAACCGCCGATCAGACCGCGGCGGATGGCCAGCATGTTAACAGGGCCCATCGGCGCGGCAGCCGCCAATCCCATCAAGAATGCGGCCAAAAGCACGTGGATGTAGGAGACGAACACCATGTTGCGGCAGACAGGTAGGATAAGCCCGAAATTCCAGTCGGGCAATTCACATCGAACAGGACGTTGACGAATGACTGTGCTTTATCAGCAGTTCGTGACCGATTCCAACTCTCCACTGGCGTGCTATCCGATACGCAATCCCTATGGGTATTGAGTAGTCTGCCATTTGAGCACTTCGCTTCCAGTGTATTGGGACCTATGCGAAGTCATTTTAGCGTCGATTGTCGGTGTCCATTTCCAGGCCCCTACGCCGTGAACCATCTCGCGGAAAGTGTTCAATTTTGACCAGACAGGCGTCCTTTGGTTACTTATTTTGTAATCGTGACCACGCCGTAGCGGACGGGAATTTCAGATCTCACGCGTCACCAGGTCGTGGCGGAAATGTTGAGTCTTGCGTGTGACGCACGCCGGGCAACGGCGAGCCGAATACAGCGTGTATGTATAGGAGATGCAGCAATGGAATCTCCCACTGTGTTGTACATCGACGACCTGCCACAGGCATTAGAACTCCGCAAAGAGACTCTGGAATCTCATGGCTATCGCGTCAAGATCGCGTCGAGCAGCTACCCTGCGTTGAAGATGTTGGAGGAGACGCCTGTAGCCGCGGTTTTACTGGAGTACAAAACGGAAGGCTTGGATGCGGAAGCCGTAGCCTGCCACATCAAGCAACGGTTTCCCACCCTGCCGATCATCCTGCTTTCCGCGTACGCCGAGGTGCCGGAGCGTATCCTGTGGCTAGTGGATGATTACGTGATGAAGAGCGAACTCCCCGAACGGCTGGTGCCGATCATCGAACGAGCAACGCGCACGCGTGGATCTGAAAAAGAGTGTCAGCGTGGCTGTGCGGCAGCGTAGGGATTATGTCTCTTGCTGGACGATGGCATTTGGTCCCGCTGATCGTTCGTGTGAATAATACGGGAAAAACTGACACATCGCTGGTGGTCCTGGGGGGAGCAGCGGGCGAAGTTCGGTTTTCAACATCTACACCTTCTATGCGTCCGCAGCAACTGCTCTCGATTGCGGTCAGCACCGACACATACGGTGTGTCGGAAAGTCCGTGCAAGGGGGATGGTTCAAGTTGGACCGTTACCCTTAGGTCCGTCTGCCTCCAGAGCTAGGGTAAAGGTGCTGGCGGTAACTGTTATTATTTTGTCACTCGATAAAGCCACAGAGCCCTCAGTGATTCTTCCCGCGGATGCTCCAAAGTGTCGTTAATCATGGGTGCGTCCGCTCCGAGTCCACTTTTCGGCTGAGGCCGCGCTGATTCGATTTTCAAACGCTTCCTTCTCTACGCGTTTTCTTTCTACTTGCTGTTGAACTTCTTCTCTGGCGGACACAGCATCATCGTCAACTGCCATCTCCTCGTTGCTCATCATAGGGACAGGGGCGCCGGTTTCATTTTCACGCGCTGTCTTTTCCACATTCTCTTCCTCAATTTGCTCCTCAACCTCTTCCTCATTGGCCGCAGCATCGTCGTTTGTTGCCATTTGTTTGCTCAATCGAGACTTCGGGATCGGTGCAAACTTTCCGACTACCCTCATGATTCTTGAACCTCCCTGCTGTTTCGGGGTGCGACCTACCCAACGTCCTATTTCGGGAAAGAACTACCAAACGAACAGCCGAGCACCGGACCCGGCGGAACGCACCCTGCCAGTTTGGGTCGAAGGATCGTGAACTGGAATCTTTTCACCGATCTCCGCGTTTGGGAGCGCTGGCCGTGTCGCGCTGATCTTTTCAATCTCTAAGGCACCGTGGCAGTTCATAATCTCGGCGGCTTGGTCTGCGTTCTTGCCGGTACCGGTTGCGAAAACCATGACACCTCCACGACGCACGCCTTGGACATACGCTTCTGCATCTCCTTCGACGACTCCGAACGCCGACAGATCCCGAATCAAATCCACTTCAAAATCAGTGTGTGGAGTGCTCATAAGTCCGCTGCCCGGCATCTCGACTGGCTCACCCAAAACACGAATGTCCTTCTGGAGGAAACCTTTGGCCGTAAGATCGCGAACGACCCCGTCGGCCGATCCTGGATTTTCAAACAAACCTACTGCAGTCTTTGCCATATTGCCTCCTTTTGCGCCTTTCATAGAGTCGCCGAACCTCGTCCGCAATACTGATCACAATTGATCAGCCAAGCCATCTCCGCTCTCTGCGCAACTTCTTTCCCGTTCCCGAAGTGAGCCGTTCTGCACAGTATTTAAAGGGCGATTCAGCGAAATTAGCTACGTGAGTGGAAGGGATTCAAAGTCATGAGAATTGTCGAACATGCCGCAGGATCACTAAGCCGTCGCTTGGGCAGGCGAAGTTTAATTCCTATGTTGTGTTCAGCTCTGCTGTTCGTGGTTTGGCCGCGAACGCTCTCTGCTCAGCAAGACCTACAGGGTCCGCAGCCGCAACCTCAAGACCAGCAGACGCAGGCACAGGCAGCATCGGCACCGCCCTACGCGCAACAGAGTCCTGAGGAGTTACAGCGGCTTGTCGCACCGATTGCCCTGTATCCGGATTCGTTGGTGGCGCAGATTTTGGCGGCGGCCACGTTTCCCGAGCAAGTCGTAGAGGCCGACCGCTGGGTGCAGGCGAATCCCGGCTTGCAGGGCGACGCCCTGGGTAGGGCCGTGGACCAGCAACCGTGGGACCCCAGCGTGAAAGCGCTCACTGCGTTTCCCTCCGTGCTGGGAAACATGGACAAGAATCTCTCGTGGGCATCATCGCTCGGCGATGCCTACTTCAATCAGCAATCAGATGTCATGGATGCCGTGCAGGTGATGCGCCGGCGAGCGCAAGCGGCGGGCGATCTCAAGACCACATCGCAGCAAAACGTGACCACGCAAGACTCGACGATTTCAGTTGAGCCTTCCGACCCAGAGACCGTCTACGTCCCGGCATATGATCCGTGGCTGGCTTACGGTGATCCCATCATGGCGTGGCCGGGATGGTATCCGTATCCAGGAATTTGGTTCGGCGGTCCGTACCTATCGTGGGGTGGCGGCTTCGGAATTGGCTGGTTCGGCGGCTATGGTTGGGGTTGGAATCACTGGGGATTCAATTGGGGAGGCCGATACGCGATGTACGGCGGCGGCAGGTACTACTCCCGCAGCAACACGTTTTACAACCGGAGCAATTTCTACCGGGCCGGAAGCGCGCGTGGTGCTAATGGTATGCGAGGCGGAACTGGATCCCGTGCTTATGCCGGTAACCGGTCTGCGAATGGAAATGTTGGAGCGCGCGGCGGAGCTGGCAACCGTCCCGGCTCAACGGCCCGGCCCTTCGACGGAAACACGAAGGCTGCGCGAGGATACGCGGCGCCCCGAGGTCAAAGCGGCGTCCGATCCGGCGCGTTTAGCGGCTATTCTCACGGCGGGCAGGCCCGGAGCTACTCCTCGCGAGGTAGCGCCAGTATGGGCACGGCGCATGCCAGTGGAGGATCTCGCGGCGGTGGCGGCGGTTCGCACGCCGGCGGTGGTGGTGGTCATGGCGGTGGCGGGCGCCGGTAATCGAAGTTCTTATTACGTTGCTGAGTCTGCAAAGTGTGAATTGGAGAGATCAAATGCCACGCATCATCCTGAATTTCGACAAGCTTTATCGCGCGACTTTTCTTAGACTAGCGGCACTCGCTGTTCTCGTGGTGGGGTGCTTCCTTACGCCATCCCTGGCCCAGCAGCCAGGCCAGAAGACTTTCTCCTCGCCCGAAGATGCAAGCAGCGCACTGGTCGCGGCCACCCATAGCAATGACGAAAAAGCGATGCTCGATATTCTCGGCCCAGATGGAAAGCAAATCGTCTCGTCGGGTGACGACGCCGAGGACGCGCAGAGCCGCGCCAACTTCGTGGAGAAGTATGGCGAAATGCACCGTCTGGTGAAAGAACCGGACGGAACTACGGTTCTGTATATCGGAGCGAGAAATTGGCCCACTCCCATACCGCTCATGGAAAGAGGCGGCTCGTGGTATTTCGACACTGAAGCAGGAAAGCAGGGAATTCTGTACCGGCGCGTCGGCCGCAATGAGTTATCGGCCATCCGCGTTTGCCAGGAGCTCGTCGCAGCACAAAAGGAATTCCGTTCCACGCATGGCGATCAATACGCCGGCAAAATCCCCAGTGATCCTGGGCAACACAACGGCCTCTATTGGAAGGCCGCGGACGGCGAACCGGAGAGCCCCATCGGGCCGCTCGTAGCCGCGGCCGTTGCCGAGGGCGAAACCAAGACTCAAGATGCCACTCCAACTCCTTATCTTGGCTATTACTTCCGCATCGTGACCCGCCAAGGAAAAAACGGTCCAGGCGGCTCGAAGAATTACCTGGTCGACGGCAAACTGACCGCGGGCTTTGCGTTCGTGGCCTATCCAGCGGAATACAGGTCATCGGGTGTGAAGACGTTTATGGTCGGCCCGGATGGAGTCATCTACGAGAAGGATCTTGGCCCGAAGACTCACGTTGTTGCCGGAAAGATGAAGGAATACAACCCCAATTCCAGCTGGCGAGAGGCAGAAGATCAGCAGGAAGAGATTGCGGGCACGCAGAACACCGACGATTAACTGTCCCCCACGCTTCCCCAGGACAGATTTCTAATCCATAGAAATATGTTCACTACCGACCACGTTCCCGTTTGAATCAACATGGGAGTGCAGCGGACGGTTAATACTGGTGCGCCCGCACGACAAACCGCTTCGGTGCGGAGCCGACGAAATAAAAGGGATAGCAAGTCACCAGGGTAACAGTCGATTCCGTGCCCGAAGACTCAAGAATACTAGTGTCACTAGGCTCGACGACCTTCGTCCAATCTACCTGATACCGAAACAGCCCAGTTGCCGTCTGAATCTGAATTTCATCGTTCAGTTGGATGTCTTTTAGCTCGCGGAAAAAAGTGTCGCGGTGCCCAGCGATGCCGCTGTTCCCGGTTTCCCCTGGAAGCGCAGTGCCTTCGATGTGTCCCGCACCCAGCCGCAACATGCGCGAACTGGTCCCTTGCAGAACGGCGACGGAAATTCCCAACCTCGGTATATCTACTCGACCCAGAACGTCGCCTCTTTTGACGGCAGATTTGGCCAGTGGTTCGTGGCGTTCCTCTTGCTTTTGGATCTGGATCTCCAGGGATCGTTTCGCCGAAGCTTGAAAGAGGCTTGCGTCGAGCAAAGCGAAGCCGACGTAACCGAGCGCAAGGATGCCAATCATAAAAAGGAGACGTTGACTCCATCGAAGAAGTCGTGGGATTCGCGTGGGAAACATATCCTTCTTATTGGTGTTCATGGTCGGTCGACCTTCGCCGCCGGCGATGGCGCAGATTGTGACGGTGCGAAGTAACCGGTCCGGGTGCGCACCGACAAGCGTCCGAGGCTGGGCGCGCTGGCTTTCACTTGGATGACTCGATACGTTCCGTCCCGCTTTCTGTTCGTAGGGGCATATGCGATCGTGTACTGATTGCGGATATCGTGTGCGATCTTCTCGCAGATGGGGGCAACATCCTTTAACGCTTCCGGCAAGAAGGCTTCGCCACCCGTGACTTTGGCAAGCCGTTTTAGCACTGCAGGGTTTCGATCGGGATCTTGCTCATCGAAGATGCCGATCGTGTAGATGATCGCGTCGGGCTGCCCAATCATCGCGATGATTTCGGCCAACTTGTGCTTGCTGGCGTTGTCGCCCCCGTCGCTGATGATGATCAGCACTTTCTTGTCGCGTTGGCCCATCTTTAGATGTTCGAGCGCAGCAGCGACCGCATCGTACAGTGCGGTCTCGCCCTGGGCGCGAATTCTAGACAGTGCTACCTCCAACTGAGCTACTTGATCTGTGAATGGTGTGTTAACCGGAAGACCAAACGAAACTCGTTCGTTGAAATTGACCACGAACATCTGGTCCTGAGGGTTGCTGGAGCGGGCAAACGCCAACCCAGCGGCAATTACGTCAGCGCGCTTCGGACCCATGCTTCCACTGTTATCGATGACCAGACCGACGGTGACCGGGATATCTTCGTGGCTGAAATTCTTGATCGGTTGAAGCACTCCGTCTTCGTAGACCTGGAAATCGTCTTTGTCGAGTCCGGAAACAAAAGCGTGTTTGTGATCCTGGGCCGTTGCGTGCAAGATCACCATGTCCACATCTACTCGAATGGTGTACGCATCGTCCGGGCGGCTCTGCGTCGAAGAAGGTTCTTGCGGCCGGGCCAAGCTCGACCACGCAATCGCAACCACGAGAATTCCGAGACCGGTCGCGAAATGGTCCATGAACTTCATGTTCTCGCTTTACAGACGTGGCACAGTACAACAAAGTTCCGGTCAGCCGTCTGCTACCTACATGCGATCTAATGCTGCGAGGAAGAACCCGGACGGGCGAAGTGCTTCGCGTCGTCCGGTTTCACTTGATCTACACGCAGATCGATTCCCCCGCGCGATCAACTCATTCACTTGGTTCGGACTGCTTGCTTCGAAAAGGCCGAGAGACCAAAACCGGCGCCAATCGCCAATAATCCGAGCAGGGCGATCAACGGCAGTGAGCTTGCTCCCTTCGGCAGCGCCGCCGCGACAGGCGCGCTGGTTGGTTCAGTGGCGACCACCGGGGGCGGTTCAACCACCTGGGCCAATTCAATCGGTTCTCCTGTGGGCGCAACGGCCTCAACTGGCGCCGTTTTCAGAGCTTCGATCGGAGCGGCTGCAAGCTGAATGCGGGTCGCGAGCACAGGAGTATTGGTTTCCTTCGCCAACTCTATGGCTCTCGGTTTTTCGTATACAAATTCTTCACCCCATTCACGGCCAGGGTAGAACCATGCCCTCAGAGCCTCGGGTTCCCCGGCGGGCCGTTCGCGGAAAGTGATGACCGTTTTGTCAGTTGGCCTCAAGCGGTAATTCGGGATTGCGAGGATTGTCGTGAGCACCTGGGTTTCGTCTTGATTGAAAATCTGGACAATGTGACGGTCGGATTGTGAGTCCAGAATCTTGAAGACATAGGTTCCGGCCGGCAGGTTATGTTGGCCCACGCCTGGAACTTCGACGGGACCGCTGAATGTGATAACGGTCTTCCGGTTCCAGTCATCTGCCTTTGCAGTGGGCACGACGATTACGCAGAGCACAGCGAGGCACAGTGCCATTCCTAGCCCTTTAAACAGTTTCATGATTTCTCCTGTATTTTTCTCCGACAGACTCGCCCGGCGTGGTTTGTGCTGCAAGAGCTCTTTATGCTGTCAGCTTCACAAGAGATCTACAGCCGGAGAGTCCGGCTTTGTTTTTCAGAACCGTGGAAAGTTGTTCGAGGGCCAGTATCGAACATAGAAAAGTCGATTACTGGTCAATATTGACCGCAACGTGTTTTGCGAGAAACAGCTAAGGTCGCGAGGCGTCGATCTTGATAAGGAGCTCCGAGGTCTTGGCAACATGCGCTATTTTCTTTTCGTCGCCAGCAAAGTCATCTCGCAAGAAACAGATTTGCCAACTTCCACATTCCCGCAAAGTGAGCCGTTGTGCACAGACCTGACAGTGCGTTCGTGCAATCCTCGCCTATGACGCTTGAGGCGTCGCCTCTCACTCCACGCAGCCCGCAGCAACAAAGTCCATCGGGCAATCGAAGGATGATCTGGCAAGGTGATTCAAAATGCGTACTATTCGTTTGCTGTTGCTCACACTTCTGATACTAGCCATACCAGCTGCCTCATTCGCGCAGTTCGGCGTGGCAATCACCATCGCTCCGCCCGCGCTGCCGATCTACGCCCAACCGATGGCGCCCGCCGATGGTTATCTGTGGACACCCGGCTACTGGGCTTATGGAGACGAAGGCTACTTCTGGGTGCCGGGTACGTGGGTGATGGCTCCCGAGGTTGGCTTTCTCTGGACGCCTGGTTATTGGGGTTGGGGCGGCAACGCCTTTGCCTGGAATGAAGGCTACTGGGGCACGAATGTTGGCTTTTACGGCGGCGTCAACTACGGCTTCGGCTACGGCGGAATCGGCTATCAAGGCGGATATTGGAACAACGGCGGCTTCTACTACAACCGCTCGGTGAACAACGTGAACGTCACCAACGTTCACAACGTTTATAACAAGACCGTAATCAACAACACCGCGTTCAATCATGTCAGTTATAACGGCGGGAACGGCGGGATTAATGCTCGCCCGACCGCAGCGGAGGAAACCGCGGCGCATGAGCGTCATACTCCGGCAACTGCGGCTCAGACAGAGCATCAACAGGCCGCCGGCAAGAATCACGCACTATTGGCGTCAGTGAATCACGGCAGGCCGGCAATCGCCGCCACTGCCAAGCCTGGGGAGTTCAGCGGTAAGGGAGTGGTAGCGGCCAGGCAGGCGGGAGCGCCTTACAAGGCTGCCGCCAGCAAGGCTACCGAGAGTAAGACAGCAACCCACTCGAATGAGAACAAGGCAGCCGAGAATAGGGCGGCTACAACCCGCTCGAATGAGAACAAGGCAGCCGAGAATAAAGCGGCTGCGACTCGCTCGAATGAGAACAAGGCAGCCGAGAATAAAGCGGCTGCGACCCGCTCGAACGAGAACAAAGCAGCCGAGAACAAAGCGGCTGCGACCCGCTCGAACGAAAACAAGGCAGCCGAGAATAAAGCGGCTGCGACTCGCTCGAATGAGAACAAGGCAGCCGAGAATAAAGCGGCTACAACCCGCTCGAATGAGAACAAGGCAGCCGAGAATAAAGCGGCTACAACCCGCTCGAATGAGAACAAGGCAGCCGAGAATAAAGCGGCTGCAACCCGCTCGAACGAGAACAA
>Ga0326727_10007906_pt1 | contig 27546 bp, 25 predicted proteins | sample MB2enrmetagenome_FD_207643 | JGI IMG/M metagenome (GOLD analysis project Ga0326727, IMG submission 207643) | Lab enriched peat soil microbial communities from McLean, Ithaca, NY, United States - MB29MY | ecosystem: Environmental > Terrestrial > Soil > Wetlands > Peat | place: USA: New York...
CCCTCTCACCCACTCAAATGGATGGATCCCAAAGGCTCGCCTTTGGTGGGGGTCCAGGGGGCAAAGCCCCCTGGTGGGGTTTGCGGCGAAGCCCCAGTTTCCGCGACAGCATCGCGTCGACCGCTTGTTGCACCGCGGCGATCGCGCGGCGGCGATAGTCCCATATCGGATTGGCGTCGGGCGGCAGGATGACCATTGTTGCGTTCGCTTCGAACAGCAGCACCGACCCATCGGGTGCCAGCGCGAAGTCGATGCCCGCGTAGTCGAGGCCCAGTGTCGCGTTGATGCCCGCAAGCGCCGTCATGGCGCGTTCGCCGAGCGCTGCGCCCATGTCCTCGAGGAACCCCTGCTCCTCCGCGCGGTGCGCTGGATTTGTTGCCATGTCGGCGGTGAAATAGTGCACTTTCCACTCCGCCGAGATCGCCAGGTGAAGCGGGTAGAGCCTGCCGTCGACGAACATCACGCGGTATTTGCGCGCCATGCCGTCCGGCCCGCGCGCGTCGAGGTATTGGATCGCCAGCACCTCGTCGCCGGGCATCGTGCGTATCGCCGCGGCCATTGCATCGGGGCTTTCGACGTAATGGAAATGCTGGCCGGTGTGAAAGCCCGGCGCGCGCAACAGCAGGGGAAATGCCGACTCCGGCAGCGCAACAATCTCAGTGCGTGACCGCGTCACGGTGTGTGGTGCGATGACACCCGGAACATTGGCGAGGCGCCGCGCGTTGTCGGCGCGTCCGGTGGCCCGCACTGCCGCCGGTGGATTGATCACCGGCGCGGTCGTGTGTGCAACCAGGAGCTCGGCCCGCGCAAGGGCCTCGGCGCAGAGCTCGGCGTCCCCGATCGCGTTGAACACCAGTTGATGCGGCGGCAACGATTGGGTGGGATCGTGGAAGTCGGTATAGATCGCCGTGATCGCGAAGCGGCGATCGTTGATCCAGGCATCGGTGCGGATGTTGCCGCCGCGGGCCGAGACCAGCAGCAGCAGCTTGATGCCGGGTCCGACGCCTCGATACGGTTTGGTAACCACGCCATGGCCCTCGAAGCCCTGCTGCCAGTGCGCGTCTGCGGCGGCGTCGCCGCGCTCAGCCAGCACCCGCGCAAGACCCTGGTGCGCCTCGGGGAAGCGCGGATCAAGGTCGAGTGCCGCCTGGTAGCAGGGCCGCGCGCCCTCCATGTCGCCGTCCGCCAGCAGCAGGTTGCCGAGATTGACGTGGCCGATCAGATTGTCCGGATGATGCAGCACCGCCTGCGTGTAGGCCGCGCGCGCGGCCGAGCGGTGTCCGCTGGCAAGCGCGAGCGCACCAAGCTCGTTCAGCGCCGCAAAATCCGTGGGATCGAGATGCAGGGCTTCGACATAGGCCGCCTTCGCCGCCGCATCCTCGCCACGCGCGGCGAACGCCCGGGCGCGCGCCAGGGTATCATCGATCACACTGTTCATGGTGGCGGCGCGGCGTTCATGCCGCTGGCGTTATGATTGCGGATTGCGGTGTGGTGATCGCGGCGCTGGCGTTCCCCGGCCCGCTCTGGATCACCGCGCTTGGGGTCAGCCCACTCTGGGTCACCCCACTCTGTGTCACCCCACTCTGGGTCAGCCCGCTCAGGGGGTTCGGCCCGACCGGGGTGTCGCCGGACACGGTCTCCAGTGCCGAAACGATTCCGGCCGGCAGCTGGTGGTTGCGCCGCTGGTGCGCGTTCGATTGTCGGGCGGCCGATGCCTGCGATACGGAACGATCCACTTGCGTAAATACCTCGGCCAGTGATGCCAGCATCATCCGCTCGGCGGGCGTCGCACTCTTGCGCGGCGTGCCGCTGCCCCAGCCCGAGGCGCCGGCGTCGGGCGGATCAGCACTCTGTCCGGCCTCGGTGTGGCCGGAAAAGTCCAGCGCACCCTGCGGCATCTCGTAACCCAACTGACTATACACCTTGGCGACCCGGTCATGCACGTGCTGAACGAACTGCGTGGTCGAATATGGTGTGCCGTCCTTCGCATAGAACATTGTCGGGTTGGCACGAGCCGCCTCCGGCAATACCGCGGCGGCCGGGCGGGCGGGCGCGGATTGCAGTGTGCTCAACATCTGCGTCGCCCCGGCGGTGCCGAGAAAATGGCCCAGATAGGTCTCGGTGGCGTCGGGGGAATGGCCGAGATTGGCGCCAAGCTGCGCCGCCACCGTGCGTAGATGCTCGCCGGCCAGCGCGGCCGACACGCTCGGGTCGGTGCGCAGGTCAAGGATCCGCTGCTTCAGCGCCGGATCCTCCACCGTCAGTTGTCCGCCGCGCTGCACGATCGCGGCGGCCTCGCTGGCCAGGCCATGCCCGGCGCCGTACTGACGGACTGCACCCAGCCAGGTCTGCTGGGTGAATTGGAACAGCCCGCTGGCGCTGGAGGTGGACGCCTGTGCGGTCGGGGTGAAGCCGCTTTCGAGCGCGGCGGCGGAGAGCAGGGTATCGAAGCGGGTGCCGGTCTGCGCGCTGGCGTTGCGAATTGCTGACATTATTTGCGGGTCAGGCGCGTAGGTTGCGCTGGCGCGGGCGCTAACGCCTTGCAGCGGGTTTGGGAAGGTCATCAGGGTTCTCCTGCCATCAATCTCGTCCGGCTGCCGCTCTTGCGAAAATAAGCTGGCTGTCGTTCGTGCGAAATGCTAGACAGCATCATGCGTCGCGAAACGCGCGTAGTCAACGTCGAACAGGGTGCAACGGACTCTCGTATGTGGCAGCTTATTGGCATTGTCGGCGTGTTCGTGGCGGTGATCGCCGGCTACACCATCGCGGGCGGCAACCTTGGCGTCGTGCTGGCCGCGTTGGGGCCGGAACTGCTCACGATCCTGGGCTCCGGCACGATGACGCTGCTGATCGCCAACGAGATCTCGACGGTGCGCAGTGCCGCGGCCGGGCTCGGCCGCATTTTCGCCGGGGCGCGCTGGCGCAAGACCGACTACACGGACGCGCTCTGTCTGATGTTTCTGCTCGTGCGCGTGGCGCGGCAGGAGGGCAACGTCGTGCTGGAGCGGCACATCGACAATCCCGGGGCGTCGACGATCTTCTCGCAGTATCCGCGGCTGTGCGCCAACCCGGCCTTCCTGTCGTTCACCACCGACGTGTTTCGCAGCATCACGATGAACTTCACCGATTCCCACAAGGTCGGCGAAATGATGGAGACGGAGATCGAGAAGCGCCTGCAGGAGGAGATGCGGGCGGCCAAGGCGTTGAACACGCTGGCCGACGCGCTGCCGGCGCTGGGGATCGTCGCGGCGGTGCTCGGCGTGATCAAGGCGATGGGGGCCATCGCCGAATCGCCGGAGGTGCTCGGCCACATGATCGGCTCGGCGCTGGTCGGCACGTTTCTCGGTGTGTTCCTGTCCTATGGCCTGCTAGGCCCCGTGGCGGGTCGGCTGCGCGGCATGATCGAGGAGGAGGGGCTGATGCTGGCAATGGTCCGCCAGGTCATCATGTCGCATCTCGAAGGCCTCGCCCCACAGCTCGCCGTCGAGGTCGGGCGGAAATCCGTGCCCACCCGGTTGCAGCCCAGCTTCGAAGAACTTGACCAGCTGACCAGCGAAACGGCGCGAAATGCGCGCGCCCGCGCCGGAGCCGGAGCCGGAGCATGATGGCAACGCGGCATCGTTGGGCCGGCGCGGCGGCTTTCACGCTGTTGACCGTGCTGGGGCTGCTCGGCGCGCTGACGCTGGCGGCCACGCTGACCCTGCTGGCCGGGCTGGCGGCACCCGCGGCCGCCGCGCCTCCGCCACAGGCTGCGCCCGCCGTCCAGCGCGCCGCCAGGCCTGCCACCGCGCGTCGGCCTGTCGTCGCGATCGAATCGTACGAATCGCGCGACGATGAGCGGCTGATGGTACATCTCGGTGGAGCGCCCGACCCGGAGCTGCGCGTCGTGCCGGGCGGGATCGAGCTGCGTATCGACGCCAGCCGCGCGTTCGTGCTGGCGCATTACCGCACGCTGCGCATGGTATCCGGGATCGATCTGCGGGACGACGGCGGCAAGTCGGTGGCGCTGATACATCTGGCGTGCGACTGCGATGCGAAAACCAGCCATTCTCGCGGGGTATTTACGCTGGATCTGCGTGCGAAATCCGATACGTCGCGCGCAGAAGGGTCGACCAGGGCGGAGGCGGGCAAGGTCGCCTCGACGCGCACGCCCGCTTCGAGGTCAACGTCGGCCGGAGGTCATGCCACGCCAGAGCTGGATCGTCTGCGGGACGCGCTGACCTCGAAGTTGGCTGGGCTGAATGCGCCCCCGGCCGGGCAGGTTTCGACTGTTGGGGCGCTGCCCGCCACTGCGGCGGCAAGTGCAAACCCGCCTGCGCCTGCCCAGGGCTCGGCTGCCCAGGGCTCGGCTGCCCAGGGTGCATCGACGGCATCGGATGCGGCACCGTCCACCCCGCGTCCGGCCTGTGCGCCGAGTTTCGAGATGGCCGCCTGGAAGGGTGATGGGGCGTATGCCGACCGGCTGTTGCAATTGCGCGCGCGGGCCGCGGAGGCGCACGAGGCTGCCCCGGCCATGGCAACGCTGGCCGAGTTCTACCTGGGCAATGGACTGGCTGCGGAGGCATTGAGCACAATTCAACAGGCACAGATCGTCGAGGGCCAGGACGCGGACCAAACGCGGCTGGCACGGATCGCCGACATCGCCCATCTGCTCCGACGCGAGCCGATCGCCGTGGCTTCACCGCTGCTGGCCGACCCGCCGGACTGCGCGCGGTCCGACCTGCCGCTGTGGCGGGCGCTGGCCGCCGCTGGGACGCACGACGCGAAGGCGGTGGGGCGTGAGGCAGTGGCAGCACAGGGCGTGCTGCGGAACGTTCCCGAGCCGTTGCTGCAACTGTTTGCCTTTGCCATCGCAGAGGCGGCGGCCGACGACCTTGGGGTCCTACATGCCATGGCCAGTGCTGTGCGAAACACGGCTGTGGGCATACCGGAGGATGAGTCGGCGCGGTTCCTAATGCAGGCCCGGATCGCGCGCGCTGAAGGTGACGCCGCGGATGCGGCCGCGTTCCTGGCGCGCGCCGCGGCGCATGACGACACGGTGCCGGGCGCGACGGCCAAGGTGGAGCTGGCGGCGCTGCGGGCCATGCATGACGGGCCGGACGCTGCGGGGGCCGAGATGGTGCTGGCCGATGTCGCGCGGGTCTACCGGGCTGACGCCCTGGGCCAGACCGCTGCTACCTATCTGGCGGAGCAGCGCCTGCGCCACGGCGATTACGCGGCGGCGCTGGCGGTTGCCGACGCCAGTGCGGGGCCTGTGGCAGCGCGCCGCACCGACAGCCGTGGTGCGGCGCTGGCGGCGCGGATACTGCGCAAATTGCTGGTGGATGCGCCGGCTGCTCCCACTGCCGCTCCCGCCTCGGCCGCGCCAGCGCCGGGGCCAAGCCCGGCGGAGCGGCTGGCGCTGTACTGGCGCTACGAGGGCTACGCCACGCCCGGCGTGCAGGGCGACGATATCCGGCTGGGCGCGGCGCGAATCATGCTGGCCGAGGACCTGCCGGCTCCGGCGCTGGAGCTGCTGGAGACTGTTGCTGCCTCGCCCGACGCGATGCTGCTGCGGGCGACAGCCGAGGCGCGGGCAGGTGATCCGGCGGCGGCGCTCGTCATGGTGCAGGCCTTGCCGCAAGGCGACGAGGTGCATCGCATCGCCGCCGATGCGCTGAGCCGGATGGGCCGGCCGGGCGACGCCGCGCAGCAGTTGGACGGTATGGCCGGGGTCGCTGACCAGGTGCGGCGGACTGCCCTGCTGGCCGCCGCCACCGACTGGCCCGCGACCGAGGCTGCGTGCGACGCGCTGTTGCACGATCCCGCGCTGGCGGGTGCGGCACGGCGGCAGGTAGCCGACCGTTACAGCCTCGCGCTCGCCTTGGCCGGCGGCAAGGCGGATCCCACGGTGACCGCGGAGCCGGGCAGCCTGGCGGCCGGCGTGCTCGCGGCTTTGCCCGGCGCTGGGCCCGATGCTGGGTCCGATGCGGGGTCCAACGCTGGGTCTGACGCGGGGCCGGCTGTCGGTAACGATCCGGGAGCGAGCCGATCGGACGCGCTCGCCCGCATGCGCGGCGCATTGGCGCGCACCCGGCAGATCGAAAAATTGCTGCCGTCCACCGAAACGAATCGAGGATCCTGATCCGTGGAAGGTCCCACCTACGTCACGCTGTCCGCACAGATCGCGTTGCAGAAGGAGCTCGACGTTGTCGCCAACAACGTGGCGAACGCCAGCACGACGGGGTTCAAGGCGGATCGGCAATTATTCCAGAGCTACGTCGACAGGCTGAACGTTCCTGGCGGCAGCATCGACTTCGTGCAGGATCGCGCCACCTACATCGACCGCAGCGCCGGGCCGATCCAGGCGACGGACAACGCGCTGGACATTGCGGTGCAGGGCGACGGGTATCTGTCGGTGGGCGGGCCGCAAGGCACCTCCTACACAAGGAATGGTCATCTGCAGGTGGGGCAGGACGGCACGCTGGAGGATTCCAGTGGACGCCCCGTGCTGTCGCCGGATGGCACACCGGTCCAGTTGCCGCAGCAATACACCGACTTGCAGATCCAGGCGGACGGCACCGTCAACGTGCGGGTGCGCGGGGTCTGGCAGAATGTCGGCCAGATCGGCACATTCCGCCCGACCGATCCGCTGGCGTTACGTAAGACCGGCGACGGCCAGCTCACCGATCCGTCGAATGCGATGCAGCCGATCGGGGCGGGCGATCCCGCCTCGCACCTGGTGCAGGGCGCGCTGGAAGGCTCGACCGTCCAGCCGGTGCGCGAGATTGCCAACATGACCGAACTGGGCCGCGCCTACGAGCAGTTGCAGACGCTGCTCAGCGACGACAACGACCGCGAGCGCAAGATGATCGCCGCGCTCGGCCAACCCGCGTGATTGAACTTCATACAGGAGCAGAACGCCCATGATGCGCGCACTCGGCATCGCCGCGACCGGCATGCAGGCCCAGCAGACCAACGTGGAGGTGATCGCCAATAACATTGCCAATGTGAGTACGACCGGATTCAAGCGCAGCATGGCGCAGTTCCAGGATCTGCTGTACCAGTCGACGGCGCGGGTCGGCAGTGCGTCCTCGGAATCCGGCACATTGTTGCCCACCGGCTCGCAGCTTGGCCTGGGCGTGCGCTCGTCGGGGATCACCCGGGTGGTGTCGCAGGGCACCCTGACCGAGACCGACAACACGCTGGACGTGGCCGTCAACGGCCGCGGTTATTTCGGTGTCAAGCTGCCGAGCGGCGACATCGCTTACACGCGCGACGGCAATTTCTCATCGTCGTCGACGGGCGAGATCGTCACCAGCCAGGGCTACCCGGTGGAGCCGGGCATCACCGTCGATCCGACCGCCACCGCCGTAACGATCAACCAGACGGGGCAGGTGATCGAGACCACCGCGCAGGGCAAGCAACGCACCGTCGGCCAGCTCCAGTTGTTCAACTTCGCCAACGAAGCGGGGATGGAGGCGCTGGGCGGCAACAATTTCGCGCAGACCGACGCATCCGGCGATCCTTCGCAGGGGCTGCCCGGCGACCCTGGTTTCGGCACCGTCAGCCAAGGTTACGTCGAGGCATCGAATGTCAACGTGGTGCAGGAAATGACCTCGTTGATCGAGGCCCAGCGCGCCTATGAGATGAACAGCAAGGTCATCGAGGCGGCGGACCAGATGATGCAGAACACCAACCAGGTTCGCTGAGCGATCGCCATGAAAATATTTCATAATACCGCGCTGATCGGCAGGTTGTTTGGTAACGGCGCGCCCATCGGCAACTCGCTGCGTCACGGCGCGCTGATCGGCAAGTCCTTCCGCAATGGCGCGCTGATCGGCGCGACGATGACGCTGTTCGCGGTGCTGCCGGCCAGCGCCCAGGATGTCTGGCACGCCACGCACACGCTGCTGCCGGGCGATATCGTGCGCGCCGAAGATGTCGTCGCGCAGAAGGTGGGGCGGGGCGCAATCGATCCGGTACCGGCAACCACCGACGTGGTGGGCCAGGAGATCAAGCGGCGGGTCTACGCCGGCCACGACCTGGCCGCGCGCGACATCGGACCGCGTTCGGCAGTGAAGGCGAACACCGACGTCGGGGTGTTGTGGAAGGACGGCGAACTGTCGCTGGAATTGCAGGGGCGGGCGCTGGAGAACGGGGCGTTGGGCGACGAGGTTCGGGTGCTCAATCCGGCGACCTCGCGCACCATCCGGGGCATCGTCGTGGGTGACGCGACGGTCGAAGTACGGAGCGCGCCATGACCCGCATTCCGCGCCCGATGTGGCTTGCCTGGACTGGCTGTCTGGCGGCGGTTGCCTGCCTTGCGTTGTCCGGCTGCGACACTTGGGATCATTTCCAGAAGCCACCGAATTTCAGCAGTCCGGGCACGATGGGGGAGATCCCGCCGACGGCGCGCGATGAGCCGACGATCGCGGCCGCCAATGTGCCGCCGCTGCCGGCGGCGATGCGCGGTTCCTTGTGGCGGCCGGGATCGAAGACGTTCTTTCGCGATCCGCGGGCGCGCAGTGTTGGCGATCTGCTGACCGTCGCCGTCAATCTGCAGGAGCAGGCGGAGTTCGCCAACCAGACCACGTTGTCGCGCACCACGGCGAACACCGAGACGGCCTCAGGGCTGGGATCGTTTCTTGGGCGGTTGATTCCCGGCCTGTCGAGCACTGGCGGCGGCGTCAACACCTCGGGCTCCGACAGCACGGCCGGGCAGGGTGACGTCAAGCGCACCGAGAGTGTTGTGGTCAATGTGGCGACCACGGTGCTGCACGTGCTTCCCAACAACAACCTGGAGATCGCCGGCAGCCAGGAGATCCGGCTGAACAACGAATTGCGGCAGTTGCAGATCCGCGGCGTGGTGCGGCCGGAGGACATCGGCTCCGACAACACGATCTCGTCCGACCGGATCGCCGAGGCCCGCATTGCCTATGGCGGACGCGGCGTGTCGTCTGACCTGCAACGACCGACCTGGGGGCAGGACATAATGAACCGAATATCGCCATTCTGAGAGCGTACCGTTCCGTGACCGGCACATCATGACAGGACCTGCAGCATGCTCCGCTTTTTTCGTCGCCAATTCGTCGTCCTCGTGGGACTGGCTTGTGTCTTGCAGTTCCCGATCGCGCGCGCCGGCGTCGCCGAGGAAGCTGCCCCGAGCAAGCCGACCTATCTGGTGCTGGGCGAATTCACGGTGAACATGCCTGGCGACGACAGCCCGCTCGGCTACATCGTCGTCGGCATCACCGTCGAGGCGATGCCGGCCGCGCTGGGTGAATTGCGCGATATCACGCCCCGCCTGAAGGAGGCGGTGATGCGTCGCCTGATGGTGCTGGCGGAGCGGGGCGCGCTGCAACCCGGCCGCACCGATCCGGCGGCGCTGAAGACGGCGCTGATCGACAGCATCGACAGGCTGCGCCCGGACAGTGTCCGCGACGTGCTGATCACCCGGCTGATCTATGGATGACGACAGGGCTTATGACCTATTGGATCGTATGATGGAACTGCTCGCCAATCTGCGGCTGCGCACCAAGCTGTTGCTGCTGCTGGGCCTGTCGCTCCTGAGCCTGGTGGTTTCGACCGGTATTGGTACATCGGTCATGTATCGCCGCATGGTCGACGATCGTGTCGACAAGCTGCGTGCGGTGGTGGAAACGACGCGTCGGCTCGCACTGGAATTGGAGGATGAGGTCGCCACGCACCAGCTGACCCGTGAGCAGGCATTGGAACGGTTGCGGTCCGATATGCACGCCATCCGCTTCGACAATGACATGGGATATGTCATGCTGATGGGCAACGACGGGACGGTGGTCATCCATGGCACCGACCGTGGCCGCGAGGGCAAGATGTCCATCGCGGCCGACGCCGCGGGTCGTTCCCTGCCCGATCTGGTTCGCGCCGCGCTGCGCGATGCCGACGCCGGGGTCGTTGCCTATGAGTTTCCAAAGCCGGGGCAGGCGCAGCCGCTGCCAAAGCTGTCCTACGTGGCGCGGATTGCACCGTTGCAGGGCGTGATCCTCGCCGGTGCCTACACCGATGACCTGAACGCCGAATTCCGCGCCACGCTGCTGCGGGTTGGGTGGTTGGGCGGGGTGGTCTTTGGCGCCCTCGCGCTGGCCGCGTTCCTGATCAATCGCGATATCACCGCCTCGCTCGGCACATTGAAAACGGCGATGGAACGTCTGGCGAAGGCGGATCTGGCGGTTGTGGTGCCCGGCATCGGTCGCCGCGACGAGATCGGCGACATGGCGCGGGCGGTGCAGGTGTTCAAGGACAACGGGATGGAGGTGCAACGATTGCAGGCGGAGGCGCGGGCCCAGCACGAGGCCGCGACGCGAAACCAGCATGCGGCGCGCGTGCAGCTCGCCGACACGTTCCAGACCAATGTCGGCGGCATCGTCGAGACCGTCGCGGCGGCGGCGGCCGACATGCAGGCCGCCGCGCGGTCGATGTCCACCACCGCCGAGCGCACCAACGAGCAGGCGGAAGCCGTTGCCTCGGCGTCTTCGCAGGCGACGGGCAACGTGCAGACGGTCGCCTCGGCGGCGGATGAGCTGAGTGCCTCGGTGGCGGAGATCGCTCGGCAGGTGGCGACCTCCGCCGGCATCGCCAACGGCGCGGTTGCGCAGGCCGGCCAAACCAACGAGATCGTGCGCGGGCTGGCCGATGCGGCGCAGAGCATCGGCGAGGTGGTTGGGCTGATCCAGAGCATCGCCGCGCAGACCAATCTGCTGGCGTTGAACGCAACGATCGAGGCGGCGCGCGCCGGCGATGCGGGCCGCGGGTTCGCGGTGGTGGCGTCGGAGGTGAAGAACCTTGCGGCGCAGACAACGCGGGCGACCGAGGATATTCGCGGCCAGATCGAAGGCGTGCAGCGCGCCACCGGCGAGGCGGTGCGGGCGATCGGCGATATCGGCACGACGATAGACCAGATCAGCGAGATTTCCGGCAATATCGCCGCGGCGGTGGAGCAGCAGGGCGCCGCGACCCGGGAGATCGCCGGCAACGTGATGCAGGCGGCACAGGGCACCTCCGAAGTGTCGCGCAACATCGTGGGGGTCACACGCGCGTCCGGCGAGGTCGGGAGCGCGGCGGTGCTCGTGCTGGAGTCGGCCGAGGCGCTGTCGCGCCAGGCGGATACGCTGCGTCACGAGGTGGGCCAGTTCCTGCGCGATGTGCGCAGCGCGTAGGCAATGCAACAGCCGCCGCCGCTTCAACGCGGCGGCTTCGGCGATACGGTATACCACCGGTTTGTTCATCCCGCCTTAACCGCCGCCGCCGCATAACCCCGTGTTGCGGCGGCACGGCACACCGGCGATCGGCGCCATCGCGGCCAGCGGGAGAACGGCGCATTATGTCGGCGGTTGGACCATTGGGGCAGGTGGCGGACCGGCTCGCCTCCCTGGGCGGCCTGGTCGAACGCCATTTTGACGCCATCGGCCACAGCCTGGAACAGGCTGTCGGCATTCTTGCCGCGCTCACGGCGAGCTTTCAGACATTGCTTGATGACCTGCATGGCGGCGCGTTGGCCCAGTCGGGCCAGGATCTTGCCTCGGTCGCCGCGCGCGTCGGAGCCTTGTCCGATGCGGCCCAGACGGACCTGGCCACCATCGAGCAGCTCGGGGGCGTCACCCAGGCGGTCGACGGGCGCATTGCCGGAATGCACGAGGTGCTGCGGGAAATCGACATACTGGCGATGAACGCGCGGCTGGTGGCGGCCACCATGGGCGAGGCGGGTGCCGGGTTCCTGCCGTTCGCCGCGGAGATCCAACGCTCGGCCGGCGCAGCGCGCGGCGGGCTGGGCCGGCTCGCGGGTGAACTCGCCGGTGCACGGCAGCATTTGCAGGCCGCCGGGCAAGCGGCGGGCGCATTCGTGGGCCAACACGCCGGGACGATGCAGCTCATCACCGCGCGCCTCGCTGCCAGCGTGGCCTCGATCGAGGCTCATGTGTTGAAGTCCGGGGATGCCGCCTCGGCGGTGTCGGAACGCACCGGCGCGATCCGCGTCCAGGTGGCCGCGGCAATCGTTTCGCTGCAGCTTGGCGATATCACCCGTCAACGCATCGAGCACATGCTGGACGCCTGCGCGCGTCTGGCGCAGGAAGACGCCCCGCCGGATTTGATTTGCCGCCTGGTGGCCGCGCAATTGCTCGACGTGGCGGAGGAACTGGAGCGCGGTGCCGGCTCCATCGGCGCGGAATTGAATGAGCTCGGGGTGGCGGCCGGCGACATCGCCCGACACGGCAAACAGAGCTACGGCAAACAGGGGTATGGCGCGTCGAGCCGGGACGATGGCTCGTTCCTGGACGAACTCGAATCCGATACAAAGCAGGCGCAGACCCTGCTGGGGCATCTCCGCACCGCGCACGCCACGGTCAGCCCGTGCATTGCGGCGGTGTTTCAGTCAGCCAGCAGGCTGGTCGGCCACATCGCCACCATCAGGTCGGTGGAGGCCGATATCCACATCATGGGCCTGAACACCAGCCTGAAATGCAGCCGACTCGGCGTGATCGGCCGTCCATTGAGCGTCATCGCCCAGGCGGTGCGCGACTGCGGCCGGCAAACCGCGGTGCTCGCGGCTGTCATGCTCGACGCACTGCGGCGCCTGCTGGCGGGCGCCGATTCGCTGGCCGCCATGGATGCGGCGCATGGCGCGGATGACATCGACAGCGCGGCCGATCGAATGACGGCGGCGGTGCATTGCCTGAACGAGACTGCAGCGCGCATGGGATCGGCGCTGATGGCGCTCACTGTCGATGGCGAAAGGGTCGCGCGGCTGCTGCACACCGCTGTCGAAGGCTTCGCGGTGCACCTCGAGATCGCCTCCGTGCTGCGCGACGCGGCGGCGGCGTGCAGCGAACAGGCTGGGCAACGCAATGACAAGACCGTGCCCACGGCACTGCTGGCCGATATTGCGGCGAGCTACACCATGGCGCGGGAGCGCGAAGTGCACGCCCGTTTCGCGCCGTCAATCGTTGCGCCCGCGGCGAGGCGGGTCACCCTGCACCCGGTTGGCGCGCCTGCGCTTGCGACGGAAGATGCGGCACTTGCGGATGTGCTGTTTTGATGCGCTTTTTTTGGCGGGCGATGCGGGCCACTGGATCGCCGCAAACATGATTGGTGGTCGACCCACGCTGCTGGTAGCGTCGCTGCTCAACCGGTGTACGTGCCCGGGCCGGCGTCGCCAAATGGAGCGGGATCGATCGCCGTTGCCGCGACCCGATGCGTCGTCACCTCCCCGGTGTGGGTCAACAACCGGATCAGCATCCCGGTCCGCCCGCCGGTACGCTGTGCGACGATCGGAATGCGGTGTCGGCACAGTGTTGCCACGGCCAGCCGCACATTCTGATCGCCGACCGGATCGCCACCGGTGGCCATCCCCAGCACCGCGGCGCCACCGAACACCTTGGCCTGCAAGGACGCCGGCTGACCGCCCAGCCGCAGCATCGCCTCCAGCAGGAATTCGATGGCGCTATCGCCAAACCGCAGGCTGGCCGAGACGCCGTTCCGGTAGGGCAATAAGTAGTGATTGATGCCGCCCAGCCGCAACCGCGTGTCCCACAGGCATACCGCGACGCAGGAGCCGAGGATGGTGGTCACCCGAGACGCCACCGCGCTGCAATACATCGAGCCCGGCGGCAGGAAGACCTTGAGCGGAACTGGCTTCGTTTTGCCGCGCGGTGAACCCGTCGGAAAATGCATATTGGCGGCGGGCCAAATGCCATCGGGCTTGTCGCGTCCGTTGCCGCAGCGCCCGTTCGGCGCGAACTGCGTCATTGCCCAATCACCTTGCGCACCACGGCAAGAAGCTGATCCTGCCGAAATGGCTTGGTGATCCAGCCGGTGGCCCCCGCCTCCCTGGCACGCTGCTTCATGCCGGCATCCGACTCGGTGGTCAGGAAAACGATCGGCACGCCCTTGAAGGGCGGCAGCTTGCGCAGCTCGCGGATCAGCTCGAAGCCGTCCATGACCGGCATGTTGATGTCGGTCAGCACCATGTCGATGTGGCCGGCGCGTGCCTTGACCAGCCCCTCGGCACCGTTGGCCGCCTGCACCACCAGATACCCGGCGCCGGCAAGCGTGAGCTTGACCATCTGCAAGGCGCTCGCGGAATCGTCGACGCTGAGGATTGTCTTGCTCAAGCCGAGGTCCCGCCTCGATCCGGATCGCCCGCGGCCGGCGCAGCTGTCGGGACGCCGCCGGAGAACCGGACGCCGCTGCGCCGGACGGCTCGCAGCGTGGCCTGCGCCTGGATCATGCCGGCGAAGCGCACGCTCGGCCGGCCTGGAGAGCGCGGCCAGTCAACGAACGCAGTTTGCACACAGCGGGCTCCCTCACGCTTGGCGTCCGCGAGGCCTGTCCCGGGTCGCACTGCGAGACATGGCAGGTCGGTATTAACGAATCATTTCTGGCGGTGAGGTTCGCGGCGCCGCCCGCCTTCACCTCTCCCTCGGGGAGAGGCATTCCCCCGGGCGTTGGACCCGGGGGTCGGCGCGAAGCGGCGGGTGAGGGTGCCACGGCACCAACCAACAATGCGGGTCACGCCAAAGTCCCTCACCGGAACGCCACGCGCTCCGACCCCCGGGTCCACCGATCGGGGGCATGCCTCGCCCAAAAGGAGACGTGAACGGGATTGCGCGACACCGGATCGTGCTTCCCACCCGGGCGCTAAGCACCTGTTAACCCCAAAGCGGTATCCCACGCTGATGCGCGGAGCGGTTCGCTCGGGCAACAGACCGCCGCGATGGTGCAAGTCTCTCGGAAAAGGACATCGGGTACTATGAGTGACGCCACTGCCATTGCTGTTGATTCGCAACGGGTTGCGATGGACGAAATCGGCCGCCTGATCAAATCGGTCAGGCAAGGGCGCCTGAGCGACCGCGCCGATGCTTCCACCGCGACCGGGGACTTCAAGGAAGTCCTCGCCAACATCAACGAATTGCTCGACGTCATCCTGCTGCCGATCGGCGAGGGCAACCGCATCCTCGATCAGGTGGCGCACGGCAAGGTCGACGAACTGATCACCCAGACCTATCAGGGCGATCATGAAAAGATGAAGCAGAACGTCAACGGCATCGCCGTGATGCTGCAACGGTTCCAGGCGGAACTGGCCAAGCTGATCGATTACAGCCAGAAAGGTCAGCTTGAGAAGCGCGGCGAGGCCAGCGGCTTCCAGGGCGTGTTCGGCGAGATCATCAACGGCATCAACCAGACGCTGGACGCCATCCTGCTGCCGATCGGCGAGGGCAACCGCATCCTCGACCAGGTGGCGCACGGCAAGGTCAACGAACTGATCACCCAAACCTACCAGGGCGATCATGAAAAAATGAAACAGAACGTCAACAACATTGCGCTGGTGCTGCAACGGTTCCAGGCGGAACTCGCCAAGCTGATCGAATACAGCCACAAGGGCGAACTGTCGAAGCGTGGCGATGCCGCGGGCTTCGAAGGCTCCTACGCCGAGGTCATCAAGGGCATCAACCAGATGCTCGATGCCATCCTGCTGCCGATCGGCGAGGGCAACCGCATCCTCGGTCAGATCGCAGGTGGCCGGGTCGACGAACTGATCGCGCAGACCTACCAGGGCGATCATGAGAAGATGAAGCAGAACGTCAACAACATCGCGCTCGTGATGCAGCGGTTCAAGGCGGAGCTGTCGAAGCTGATCGACTACAGCAACCAGGGCCAGTTGGAGAAGCGCGGCGAGGCCGATGGCTTCCAGGGCGTGTTCGGCGAGATCATCAAAGGTATCAACCAGATGCTCGACGCCATCCTGCTGCCGATCGGCGAGGGCAACCGCATCCTGCGGCAGATCAGCGGCGGCAATCTGCGCGACAAGGTCATGATCGACTGCAAGGGCGATCACCAGCGGATGAAGGATGCGATCAACGGCGTGCACACGTGGTTCCAGGAATTGATCGCCTACGTCACTGCGATTGCGAATGGCGACATGAATGCGAAGATGGGCAAGGCCTCGGCCGACGATCAGATCCATGAATTCCTGATGCTGTTGAAGGCCAACATCGGCGGCGTGGTCGCCGACGCGGACCTCCTGGTCAAGGCGGCGCTGGAGGGCAGGCTCGCGGTGCGTGCGGACGTCAGCCGGCACCAGGGTGATTATCGCAAAATCGTCGACGGCCTCAACAACACCCTGGAGGCGGTGGTCGGGCCGCTGAACATGGCGGCGAGCCACATCGATCGGCTTTCGAAGGGCGATATCCCCGCCAAGGTCACCGAAAACTACGCCGGCGACTACAACACCATCAAGAACAGCCTGAACACGCTGATCGAAAGTCTTTCCGGGTTCGTGATAGAAGTGCAGGAGGCCGCCGAACGGGTGGCGACCAGCAGCAACGAGCTGAACACCTCGGCGCAGTCGCTGGCGCAAGGGGCGACCGAGCAGGCCTCCAGCGTGCAGGAAATCTCCAGTTCGATGGAGGAGATGAGCAGCGCGGTGAAGCAGAACGCCGACAATGCGCAGCAGACCGCGGCGATCTCCAACAAGTCATCGCAGGATGGCGAGATGGGCGGGCACGCGGTGGCCGATACCGTGAAGGCAATGAAGAGCATCGCCGAGAAGATCGGCATCATCGAGGAGATTGCGCGGCAGACCAACATGCTGGCGCTGAATGCGGCGATCGAGGCGGCGCGCGCCGGGGAGCACGGCAAGGGCTTCGCGGTGGTGGCGGCGGAGGTGCGCAAGCTGGCCGAGCGCAGTCAGACCGCGGCGAAGGAAATCAGCGAGGTGTCGATCTCCAGCGTGGAGATTGCCGAGCGCGCGGGCAAGCTGCTGGGCGACATCGTGCCGGGGATCCAGAAGACCTCGAGCCTGGTGCAGGAAATCAACTCATCCTGCAACGAACAGGCGCAGGGGGTGGAGCAGGTCACCACCGCCATCCAGCAGCTCGACCAGGTGATCCAGCAGAGCAGCGCCTCGACCGAGGAGATGTCGACCGCCAGCGAAATGCTGTCGGAGCAGGCCGAGCAACTGCAGAGCTCCGCCTCATATTTCCGGATAGATGGTGAGAGGGGCGGCGATCGGGGAGGCGACCGCGGGCGTGCACGTCAGCGTGCCGCGGGCGGCGACAACGATCGTGCCGCGTCCAGAACAAGCTACAATGGCGGTGCCAACGGCAATGGCCGGACGCCCAGCGGCAGCAATGGCTCGCACGCCCCGGCGCCGCGGATGGCGATGCCGGTGCGCGGCCCGGCCAACGGCGGTTTCCAGCAGAAGCATCTGGCCAAGCCGCCGCCCAGGCAGGTCGCCAAGCCGCGCGGCGGCAACGGGGTGAAACTGAGCATGGGAGACGACGTGAGCGACAGTGACTTCGAGCGAGCCTGAGATCCAGCCAATAGGGGATAAGTCATGGACCAGGTTGGCGATATCGTCCGCACTGACCAATACCTGACCTTCACGCTTGCCGAGGAGACGTTCGCGATCGAGATCGTGAAGGTGCGGGAGGTGATTGATTACGTGCACCTGACGCGGGTCCCGCGGATGCCGGTGTTCATGCGCGGCGTGATCAACCTGCGGGGCAGCGTGGTCCCGGTGATCGACCTGCGGCTCATTCTGGGGATGCCGAGCGTCGACAAGACCGTCGACACCTGCATCATCATTGCCGAGGTGAACATGGCCGACGAGCCATTGCATCTCGGCATGCTCGCCGATTCGGTGCAGGAGGTGATCGACATCGATCCCAGCCAGATCGACCCGCCACCAAAACTCGGCAGCATGCTCAATACCGATTTCATCCGTGGCATGGGCAAGCGGGGCGACGGTTTTTTCATCATCCTCAACATCGATCAGGTGCTGTCGGGCGACGAGGTGGCGGGCATCGAAGCGGTGCGCACGGTGGCGGCGACGCGCGCCACCGCGTCAGCGGCATGAGAGACCGGTGGAAACCTCGCCTCGGCTGCCCTCCAGGCGGGGGAAGCATGATGCTTGCCAACGAGAAACGACTCCCCCTCCGTCAAGGGGAGGCGGCGTCTTGCTTTCCCGACCGGCGTCAGTTTCATCCATCAGGGTCGGCCGACGCCAGCCGGTGCGGAACGCGCAATGAGGTCGGTTGATGTCGCCGCGCTTGATGTGGCCGGCCTTGATGTGGCGGCACTTGATGTTGCGGCCGCTGCCTCAACTGTCGGGTGGCTTTGCTCCCGGGACTCGATGGATCAGGTAGAAGGCAACGTGGCGGCGTTCGGGCAAACAGCCGGTCCACCGGTTCTCGTGCTGTCGGACGCCGAGGCGCGCGCGCTTGCCACCATGATCTACGATCAATCAGGTATCGTCCTCACCGGCGACAAGAAAAGCCTCATTGCATCGCGGTTGCAGAAACGGCTTCGGGCACTGGGATTGCGGTCGTTCCGGGATTACCTGCGTTACCTGCAGCAGTCCCGCGGCAGCGAGGCCGAAATCATCGCAATGGTCGATGAGATCAGCACGAACAAGACGGAGTTCTTCCGCGAGCACCAGCATTTCGATTACCTGGTGTCGAACGTGTTGCCGTCCATCGCAAGGTCGGACTGGACCGTGCTGAATTTCTGGAGCGCCGGGTGCTCGACCGGCGAGGAGCCCTACACCCTGGCCATGGTGCTGGCGGCGTATTTCGGTGCGACCCGCTGCTTCAGTATCTATGCCACCGACCTGTGCACGCAGGCGCTGGGCGTCGCTCGCCGCGCCGTGTATGCCAACGCGCTGGGCGCCTCCATTCCGGCGGCGCTACGACAGAAATACACGCTGTCGGGCAGCGGCGCGCAGGCCGGGCGTTTTCGTATCGTTCCCGAACTGCGCGAGCGCGTGACGTTCGACTACGGCAACCTCATTGCGCCTGACTGGCAGGTCCCCGGGGTAATGAACGTCGTGTTCTGCCGCAATGTCATGATCTATTTCGATCTGGTGACACGAAGCCGGATCGTAACGAAATTCCGCCGGCACCTCAAGCCTGACGGACATCTGTTCATCGGCCATTCCGAATCATTGAATGGCATCGACCGCAGCGTCGGCTTCGTTCAGGTCAGACCGACCGTCTACGCGCTGCAGCCACCCATGCCCAACGCCGACAGAGTCTAGCATGGCGGGCAGGCAAATCAGGGTGCTGATCGTGGACGACTCGGCTGTCGTGCGGCAGGCGTTGTCGGAAATCCTGCAATCTGACCCGGACATCGCGGTGATGGGTGTTGCCGCCGATCCCTATATCGCCGCCGAAAAGATGGCAATCGAGACCCCTGACGTCATTACGCTGGACGTCGAGATGCCGCGAATGGACGGGCTGACCTTCCTTGAGAAGATCATGTCGCAACATCCCATTCCGGTGGTGATGTGTTCCAGCCTGACCGACGACGGTTGCGCCACTGCCATGCGCGCCATGGACTACGGCGCCATCAGCATCATCACCAAGCCGAAACTCGGCGTGAAGGTCTTTCTGGACGAAGCCCGCATCACCATCTGCGATGCGGTAAAGGCTGCCGCCAGCGTCAGGCCGCGCCGTCTGGCCGCGCGGCCGCGGCAGGTGGAACAGAAGCTCAGCGCCGACGTGGTGCTGGCGAAAGCCGCCACCCGCGCGATGATCCAGACGACGGAGCGGGTCGCCGTGATCGGCGCCTCGACGGGAGGCACAGTCGCCATCCGCACCGTCCTGACGGCGTTGCCGGCGGACGCACCAGGCATCGTCATCGTGCAGCACATGCCGGAGAAGTTCACCACCTCCTTCGCGGCCTCGCTCGATCGGGAATGCCGCATCACCGTCAAGGAAGCCGAGAACAACGACACGGTGATGCGCGGCACCGCGCTGATCGCGCCCGGCAACAAGCATACCCTGCTGAAGCGCAGCGGCGCGCGCTATTTCGTCGAGGTGCGCGACGGGCCGCTGGTGTGCCGCCATCGCCCGTCGGTGGACGTGCTGTTCCGCTCGGCGGCGCGCTATGCCGGCAGCAACGCAGTGGGCGTGATCCTGACCGGCATGGGCGATGACGGCGCGCGCGGCCTGCTGGAGATGAAGGAGGCCAACGCCCGGACCATGGCGCAGGATGAGGCGAGCTCGGTGGTGTTTGGCATGCCGAACGAGGCGATCAAGCTGGGCGCGGCCGACAAGACGGTGCCTCTCGATGCGATTGCCGCTGAACTGCTGCGCGCCTGCGGCTGAAGGGATTTGCATGCGGATCATGATCACCGAGGCGGACGGTGTCTCGATCGTCAGAATTGCGGGCGATCTGCGCATCGGCGGCGTGGCGGAGGCGAAGTCCGCGCTGGTCGCCCTGTTGGCGAGCGGCGACGACATCCGGCTCGATCTCGGCGCGCTGGAGGATTGCGATACCGCCGGCATCCAGTTGCTGCTCATGACGGCGGCCAGCGTCTGCGCGAAGGGCCGCAAGTGCAGCACGATCTCCGCGACCGACGCGTTCCAGGCTGCGCTCAATCGGGTCGGAATTCCGGTTCAATATTTTTTATACGGAACTGATGTGCGCGACCCAGGCAAAGCCAATTCAGACCAGGCATGACCCGACACGCGGTGACCGGGGCCAAATTGAGTCTGCCCGGCATGCTTCGGCGGATCGCTGCCCCACGCTCGGCTGACCAGGAGAACGACGATGGACCCGGCCGAACTGTACCAGCAGACGTTTCGCCTGGAGGCGGACGAGCTGCTCGGCGAAATCGAGGCGGTCATCCTGGTGATGGAGGAAAACCCCGAGGACGACGACGCCATCAATCGGCTGTTCCGGGCGGTGCACACGATGAAGGGTTCGGGCGGCATGTTCGGTCTGGCCGACATCGCGGCGTTCTCGCATGGGTTGGAATCCGTGCTCGATCGGGTGCGCAGCAAGCAACTGCCGGTCACGCGCGAGCTGATCGATATCACGCTCGCCTATCGCGACCAGGTGGCGATCATGCTGCATGCCGGCGACGGTGGCGCCGCGGTTGACGCGACCCGCACCGAGGCGATCAACCAGCGCCTCGTCGCGCTGTGCCCACCGATCCTGCCGGCCTCCGTTACGGCGATCCCCGTTACGGCGACGCCTGTTACGTCGATGGCTGGAACAAACGCCGGCGCGCCGTCACCGCGCGAGCCGGAACCGCCCGCATCGCCGACAAATCGCAGCACCACCTTCCGCATCAGCTTCGCCCCGCATACCTCATTGTTCCTCAGTGGCACCGAGCCGGCGCTGCTGCTCGACGAATTGCGCGGGCTCGGCGAATGCGCGGTCGCCGCCCAGGTTGACGACGTTCCGCTACTGGAAGATGCCGACCCGGAGGGCTGCCACCTCGCCTGGGACATCCTGCTGACCACGACGTCGGGCCGCGACGCCATCAGGGACGTTTTCGCGTTCGTCGAGGACATCAGCAAGATCGATATCGAGGACGTTTCCACCGCCTTCGTTGTCGACCCCGACGCGCCGCTGCCCCGCCTCGGCGATGTCCTGCTCGGGCGCGGCGAGGTCGCAACCGAAGACCTGCATGACGCGCTGCAGAAGCAGTCGCGCCTGGGTGAGCTGCTCATGGACAGCGGCGCGGTGTCCGGCGCCAAGGTCGGGCTGGCGCTGAGCGAACAGCAGTCGATCGCCCGGCATCAGAGAACCGCGCAGAATGACAGCGTCCGGGTTGCGTCCGACAAGCTCGATGCGCTGATCAACCTGGTGGGCGAGCTGGTGACCAATCAGGCACGCCTTGCCCAGGTCACCCGCAACATGGGCGAGATGACACTGCAGGCCCCGGTGGAGGAAGCCGAACGTCTGATCGGCGAACTGCGCGATATCGTCCTCACGGTCCGCATGATGCCGATCGGCGCCACGTTCAGCCGGTTCAAGCGGCTGGTGCGCGATCTGTCGGGGGAATTGCACAAGCAGATCGAGCTGGCGACCGAAGGCGCCGAGACCGAGTTGGACAAGACGGTGATCGACCGTCTGGGCGACCCGCTGGTGCATCTGATCCGCAATTGCATCGATCACGGCATAGAGTCGCCGGCCGAGCGGACGCGGATGGGCAAGCCGGCGACGGGCACCATCACGCTGCGGGCGATCCACCAGGGCGCCAACGTGGTGATTTCGGTGATCGACGACGGCGCCGGCCTCGATACCGCGGTCATCCTGCGCAAGGCCAAGGAGCGCGGCCTGGTGGCAGATGATGCCGAGCTGTCCGAGCGGGAGATTTTTGATCTCATCTTCCTGCCCGGCTTCTCCACCGCTAGCCAGGTCACCGATGTCTCGGGACGCGGCGTCGGCATGGACGTGGTCCGGCGCGAGGTCGATTCCCTGCGCGGCTCGATCAGCGTGCACAGCAATGCGGGCTGCGGCACTAGGATCGACCTGTCTTTGCCGCTGACGCTGGCCATCATCGATGGCCTGATGGTGCATGTCGCCGAGGACCGTTATGTCATTCCGCTGGCCGCGGTCGAGGAATGCATGGAGCTGACCCCGGACCGCTTCGCCACGACCCGGGAGCGCAACATCATCCAGGTGCGTGGCGCGCCTGTGCCGCTGATGCGGCTGCGCGACATCTTCAGCCTGCCCGAGCCACGCCCGGCGTTGGAGCAGGCGGTGGTGGTGAACGTTGCCGACATGCGCGTGGGGCTTGCGGTCGACCAGGTCATCGGCAACCATCAGACGGTCATCAAGTCGCTCGGCAGGATCTACCGCCGGGCCGATTGTATCGCGGGCGCGACGATCACCGGGGATGGCAACGTGGCGCTGATCCTTGACCTGGCGGGCATCATCCGCGGCGCGAAGCACGACGAGGCCGTGGCGATCGCGCGCGGCACCGGGTCGAGACGGTGATTGCTGGCGGGTAGCGGAAAATCGACTTCCTCGCCCTCCCCAACGACCTATCAGGCAAACACACGGCGCTCATCATGGGGCGGCGGAGGCGATTGCCTGCGTGGATTGATCGTGGCACGGCGCAGCGGCACACTGCGGCACATGAACCCAACGATCGATACCGATGCGCAGTGGCATGACATGCCCAGCCCGTGCCCGTTCGCCGCGCTGATCGGGCCGGTGCAGCGACGGCGTGTCGGCGATGGGTTTGCTTATGGCCTGCACGTCGGACCGCAGCACACCAACAGCGCCGGCATCATGCATGGTGGCTTGATAACCGCCTTCCTCGATGAGGTGATTGGCGAGATCGTCAACGATCTCGGCAACCGCAGGCATGTCACCGTGCAGTTCAGCACCATTTTCCTCAGCAAGGCGCAGATCGGTGACTTCCTGGAGTGCGACTGCGACATCGTGCACACCACGCGATCGATGACCTTCATCCAGGCGCGGCTGAACGTGAGCGGCGAAGCCATCGCGACTGCAACGGCGATCTTCAAGGCGACGCGGCCCGCAGGCTGACGGCAGCAAACAAAATCCGGAGCCGTAACCATGTCCGACAGCCGCGTTCAGCACGATTGCCGGGACCAGGTGACCGCGGCCACCAGGCGGAATCTGCTAAGGGGCGCCGCCGCGATGGCGGTGGCGGGCGGCGTCGCGCGGGCCAGCATCGCGCGCGCGGCGCCGTCGTCGTTGTGGGAGCAGATCGACAGCACCGGCACGCTGCGCGTCGCCGTGATCAGCCATCGGCCGCCCTACATCTATGATGACGATGGTGGGTACAAGGGATTTTCCATCGTCATGGCACAGGACCTGGCCAAGGCACTGGAAGTCGCGATGGAGAAACCGATCAGGGTCGAATGGATCATCACCACCTGGCCGACGGCAGTGCTGGATATCCAGTCGGGCAAGGCAGACATCTTTTTTGGCTTCGCCTTCTCGCCCGAGCGTGCCAAGGCGATTGATCTGATCGGGCCGCTGTACGAGGTGCCGGAGGTAGCGGTGCTGGGACCCACGAGCAAGGTCGGCGATAAATGGAGCGACCTTGACAAGCCTGACGTGACCGTAACGGCCGCGATGGGCACCACGGATGAGCAGGCCGGCCGCAAGTACCTGCCGCACGCGACGATGCGCGCGATGAAGACCTTCAACGATGCGGTGCTGGACCTGCAATCGGGCAATGCCACCGCGCTGATCACCTCGGCGATCATCGCCTTCGGCACACTGGCCACCAATCCCAACCTGACGAACGTCGAGGTATTGAAGCCGGTCGTTTCTGGTCCGTCAGGCGCAGGCTGCAGGAAGGATGGCGATGGGCGGTTCTTCGCGTTCTGCCAGGGGTTTTCCTGGGTCTATCGGCATTCCGGGATGAGCAAAAAAGTCATTCTGGAGTCTATGCAGGCGCTGGGGATGAGTATGTCGAAGGTGCCGTCCGATATCCAGTTCTGAGCCCGCGTCAGGCGGTGACGGCGGCCCGGCCATGACGGTCATGGCCGGGAGGCGTCGTTATCGCCAGCCGTAGTAGACCGGCGGCGGCGGCGCGTAATAGGCCGGCGGTGGTGCGTAGACCACGGGCGGGGGGGCAATGACCACCGGCGGCGCCAGGTACAACCCGCCACCCCAGCAGCAACCGTGCCAGCCGCCGCCGTGCCAGTAGTGGCCGCCGCCATGCCAGTGCCCACCGCCGTGCCACTCCGCGTGGGCGGCCGGGGCGGCGGCCAGCGGCAGCGCCAGCGCACTCGCCAGCACAGCGAGGCGGAGCACCGGGGTCCTGGGCCATGATAACTTGTGCAACGAAGATATGGATGCGCGCATGGCGGCCTCCTCTGCATTGGGGATGGCCAATAGATGGGGAGCGCGATCCGGCAGCCGGGATGACGTTTTTGCGAGGCGCTGGTTAGCGAGGGGTGGCGTGGGCGACGCTACACCTTGGGCGAGGGTGGGGGCGAGGGCAGGGGCTGGGTCGTGGGCGGGCGTTCGTTGTGGCCCGGCAGCGTGATGGTGAGCATCAGGGCGCTGAGGCTCTTGCCATGCGGATCGATGGCCAGCGAGCGGGTAACGCCGCCGCCCAGCGCGTTCTCGATAACAAAATTGAGCGCGCGCAGTTGCGGCAGTTCGTAGCGGTGCACCGGCCCGGGCGTCAGATGGGCGAAGTGTGCGAGCACGACAGACGGCGTCAGCTCGCGTTGCAGCACCTGCCAGCCCGAATCGTCGTAGGCGATGACCGAGATGTTGGAGGTGTTGCCCTTGTCGCCGGCGCGGGCATGCGCAAGGTCGTAGACGCGGACGCTCATGCTGCGCGCTCCCCGCCGACCTCGGGGACGATCTCGGGCTTCACCCATTCGCGCGGGATCAGCACCGATTTTACCGCCAGGATCTGTCTGGCACCGAAATTGACTCCGCCGCCGGCACCGCTCGGGCCTTGCATGTGCAAGCTGCGCACCTCGGCGCCCACCGCCTCGGCGGCCTTCCTGTCCGGCGTGCGGGCGGCGATGCGCAAGCGGACCTCGTAGGGCTCCGGGCACTGGTTCAGGTCGTTGCCGTGCAGTGAGTTCATGCCGATCAGGTCGGTGCGCATTTCCTGGTAGGTCAGGCCGCGGCGGCGCAGGCGTTCCTGCACCACCCCGATGCCGAGCCTGGCGCGGGCGAGCGCGTTGATGCCGGCGAAGCCCATCTCGCCGGCGCCCATGTAGCCGTCGAAATAGCCTACGACGACCTTGTAGGTTGGCGTGCGCGGCTTCCCGCGCGCACCACTAAAGGCGACGCGGTCTTCGTTAATCTGACGGAATGTTACTGCCGAAACATCGAGCACGCAGTCGGGCGTGATGTAGGCGGACGGGTCGTGCATCTCATACAGCAATTGTTCCGTGCACGTTGCGATATCGAGGCGGCCGCCGGAGCCGGGGGTTTTCGCGATCTCGACCCGGCCGTCGGCCCACACGTCGGCGATTGGGTAGCCGAGGCCGGCGAGATCGGGGACCTCCTTGCGGCCGGGATCGGCGAAGCAGCCGCCGGTGAGCTGGCCCGAGCATTCCAGCAGGTGGCCGGCGAGGGTGCCGTTGGCGAGTTTCGGGTAGTCGTCGTACGACCAGCCGAACGCGTGCAGCATCGGACCGAGGAACAGCGCCGGATCGGCGACCCGGCCGGTGATGACCAGATCGGCGCCGGTGGCCAAGGCCTGCGCGACCACATCGGCGCCGAGATAGGCGTTGGCCGATGCCATGCGCGGCAGCAGCGATTCAAGCGGCGCGCCGTCCTCCATCAACGGCAGTTCGGGATGCGCGCGCATAAGGTCGGCGACGTCATCGCCCAGCACGACCGCGCAGGTGTGATCGCCGCAGCCCCAATCCGGCGCATGTTTGCGCACCACGCGCGCTGCGCCCATCGGATTGGCCGCGCCCATGTTGGTAACGATCTTCACGCCGCGCCACAGCGCCGGTGGCATGATTGCCTCCATGCGCTCGAGCAGGACCGGCGTGTAGCCTTTGGTGGGATCCTTGGCGCGGTCGAGGGTTTCGCGCGCGATGGTGCGCTCGGCGAGGCATTCCATGGCGAGGTAGTCGAGCTCGCCGCGCTCGACGATCTCCACGCCGGGTGGGATGCGGTCGTCGGCGAAGCCAGCGCCACAGCCGATTCGGATCTTGTCGCGTGCCATGCCGGCCTCCCTGTCCGGCGGCATGATACGGCGGCGTGGCGCGGCGTCTATTGTGGGGCGGATTGGGGCCGGATTGTGATGGATCTGAAACCGGATCGTTCCGGTCAGGTCGGTTCGCCCGGGCCGGCGGCAAGGAACGCGGCGAACCGGGCGCTGTGGTCGGGATGCCAGCGCGATAGGGCAGGGCGATTGTGGATGATGTCGCCGGCAGCCCACGCGATGCGGCGGTTGTCGACCTGCCGCGTCACGTCGTTGTCCGGGCAGATGATGTAGAAGTCGCCCGCGGCCATGCCGGCGAGCATGAAGTCGATCACCTGCTCGGGCGTCCATGCGCCGGGGGGCTTGGTTGTCGCGCTGCCTCGGGTCATGCCGGTGAATGTCGAGCCGGGGACCAGCAGGTGGGCACTGACTTGGCAGTCGGCGACGTTGCGCAACGAATGCGCGAGGCCCTCGGTGAGGACCTTCACACCCGCTTTCGAAACGTTATAGGCGGTGTCGCCCGGCGGGCAGGTGATGCCTTGTTTCGATCCCGTGTTCACGATGGCGCAGGGCCTGCCCTGGTCGATCATCGCCTGGGTGAAGCTCTGCACGCCATTGATGACGCCGAAGAGATTGACCTCCAGCACGCGGCGCCAGCGATCCGGATGATCCCAGGGGCCGCCGCCGGGTGCGGTGCCGGCGTTGTTCATGAGCACCGCAACATCCTGGAACGCACCGTAGACCGCGTCCTTGAGACGCTGCACGGCGGCGGGATCGCTGACGTCGGTCGGCACCGCCAGCATGTCGGCGCTGCCGCCTTTTGCCAATTTCGCGACCGAGGCAGCGGCGTGTTCCAGCGCGGTGGTGCCAAGGTCGGCGAGGCAGATGCGCATCCCCATTGCGGCGAAGCGCTGCGCGGCGGCCAGGCCGATGCCGCTGGCGGCGCCTGTGATGACGGCGACGCGGCCTTCGGCAAATGCTGGGTGTTGCATGGTAAGGCTGCTCCTTCGGTGGGCTTGGGAGGTTACGGCGTCGCGGTGTAGTTAGTGCGGATGGACGGCGTGGCAATCTCTCGATCGACCAGTTGTCATGTGCGCCGAACCGCGATCGCCAACGCCACCTGG
>Ga0326727_10007907_pt1 | contig 27545 bp, 23 predicted proteins | sample MB2enrmetagenome_FD_207643 | JGI IMG/M metagenome (GOLD analysis project Ga0326727, IMG submission 207643) | Lab enriched peat soil microbial communities from McLean, Ithaca, NY, United States - MB29MY | ecosystem: Environmental > Terrestrial > Soil > Wetlands > Peat | place: USA: New York...
CTGCTCCACCGGGATCGGCCTACTTGTCTCGACCTTGACGCGCACTCAGGTAGCGGCGCTGTTCGCGACGGCCGTGCTCACCCTGGTCCCCGCCGCCAGTTTTTGTGGCCTGACCGACCCGGTTTCCTCCCTGGAGGGGTTCGGTCGTCTGGTCGGGGAGATTTACCCGACCAGCTATTACATCACGATCTCCCGCGGGACCTTTTCCAAGGCGCTGGGTTTTGCCGGCCTGTACGGCTCGTTCCTGCCCCTGCTGATCGCGATCCCGGTGCTCGTCGGGCTGAGCGCGGCGTTCTTGAAGAAACAGGAGGCCTGAGCCATGCGCGCCAAGAACATTCTGCACCTGGGCGTCAAGGAATTGTGGAGCCTGGTCCGCGACCCGATGATGCTCGTGCTGATCGTCTACGCCTTCACGCTGTCGGTCTATTCGACCTCGACCGCGTTGCCGGACTCGCTCTACAAGGCGCCCATCGCCATCGTGGACGAGGACCAGTCGCCGTTGTCGCAGCGGATCGTCAACGCCTTCCAGCCACCGTACTTCCTGCCGCCGACGATGGTGTCGCGGGACCAGATGGACGCCCGGATGGACGCCGGACTGGACACCTTCGCCCTCGACATCCCCCCCAAGTTCCAGCAGGACGTGCTGGCCGGGCGCGCGCCCGCAATCCAGCTCAACACCGACGCGAACCGCGTGGGGCAGGCGTTCACGGGCAGCAGCTATGTGCAGGCAATCATCGCCGGCGAGGTGCAGACGTTCCTTCAGCGTTACCGGATCACCTTCCAACCGCCGGTGGACATCGCGGAGCGGGTGCGCTTCAACGCCAACCTGACCCGGTCCTGGTTCGGCGCCGTGGGCGCGGTGATCGACATGATCACCATGCTGTCGGTCCTGCTCACCGGCGCCGCCCTGATCCGCGAGCGCGAGCGCGGCACGGTCGAGCACCTGCTGGTGATGCCGGTAACTCCGTTCGAGATCATGACCAGCAAGGTCTGGTCGATGGGGCTGGTGGTGCTCGTCGCCTCCGCCGTCTCCCTGGCCGTCGTCGTGCAGGGCGTGCTGTCGGTCCCGATCCGGGGTTCGATCGCGCTGTTCCTGTGCGGCGCGGCGATCCACCTGTTCGCCACCACGTCGCTGGGCATGTTCCTGGCCACCTTCGCCCGCACGATGCCGCAGTTCGCCCTGCTGATGATCATGGTGCTGCTGCCCTTGGATATGCTCTCCGGCGGCGCGACCCCGCGGGAGAGCATGCCCGAGTGGGTGCAGCAGATCATGCTGGCGGCGCCCACCACCCACTTCGTTATGCTGTCCCAGGGCATCCTGTTCCGCGGCGGGGGGCTGGAGGTCGTCTGGCCGCAGTTCCTCGCCCTCGCCCTGATCGGCACAACCTTTTTCAATATCGCCCTCGTTCGCTTCCGCAAGACCATCGGGTCGATGGCGTGAGGGGAGTAGACATCCATGGACGCGATTCACAAGATCCTCGTTCCAACCGATACAGCATCGGCACGCGTTCATCTGGCGCCTCGGCCCCGCTGAAGGAATTGACCAAGAAGTTCGGCTTCACGGCGGAGCATGTCGTTGCGGCAGCAAGGGAGCAAGTGCGAATGCACTCAGCCGCCAAAGGAGGTCCACCATGACGATCATCGAACGGGCCTTGGAACTGGTGACAGATAATTCACGGGTCGGTCTTGGTTCCGGCCACGCTGCCCAGGCCTTCGTGAGGGCCCTCGGCGAGCGCATCCGGTCGGGGCACCTGCGCGTCCACGGAGTGCCCACCTCGGAGGAAACGGCAAGTTTGTCGCGGAAGGAAGGCATTCCGTTATCGACCCTTGCGGAGGCCGGAATCCTCGACCTGACCGTCGATGGAGCGGACGAGGTGGATTTCCAACTTGACCTGATCAAGGGCTACGGTCGCGACCTGGTCCGCGAGAAGATCGTCGCTGCCTCCTCCCGCCAACTGATCATTCTAGTGGGAGAGGAGAAGCTCGTCCCGCAATTGGGAACACACGGCAAGTTACCCGTCGAGGTGGTCCCGTTTGCTTTGCCCTTATGCGAGCGGCGCCTGCGCGAACTCGGCTGCGAGCCAGTTCCTTACTTTCGAGGGAGCAGCCTCTTCGTAACCGACAACGGCAATCACATCCTCGATTGCCAGATCCACCCGATCCCGGATGCGACTCGGCTGGAGATCGATATCCGTGCGATTCCAGGCGTAGTAGGCACCGGGCTGTTCCTGGGAATGGCCGACACCGTTTTGGTCGGGGACCGGAACGATTTCCGGATCATCGAGGAGAGGCGGCGCAAAAACAACCAACAACGGCCGACGCCGGTATCGCCTAGGATGCAGCCATGTCCGGACATTTGGGAGGAGTTGCGATGAGCACACCCATTCTATGGAAACGGTATCGGCAATACCTGTGCCAGGTTCCGTCGCTTGGCTTGACCTTGGACGTCAGCCGGATGTGGTTCGAGGACGGCTTTCTGGAGCGAATGGCCGCGCCCATGCAGCGGGCGTTTGACGCCATGGACGCGCTGGAACGCGGAGCCATTGCCAATCCGGACGAGAAACGCATGGTGGGGCACTACTGGCTCCGTGCGCCGGACCTGGCTCCATCGCCGGCAATTGCCGCCGAAATCCGTAGCACCCTGGCCGAGGTCAAACGGTTCGCTGGCGCTGTGCATGACGGCACCATTCGAACGCCCGCGGGAGTTCGGTTCACCCATGTGCTGTCCATCGGCATCGGCGGTTCGTCCCTCGGCCCCATGTTTGTGGCCGATGCCCTCGGCAACACGGGTAGCGATCCGATGAAGGTCAATTTCATCGACAACACAGATCCCGACGGGATCGCCCGCACTCTCCACGGCCTGGCTGGCCGGATTCACGAAACACTTTGCATCGTCATTTCCAAGAGCGGGGGCACACCGGAGCCCCGCAATGCCATGCTGCTGGTGGACGAAGCCTTCCGTAAGGAGGATCTGGATTTCCCCAAGCGCGCTGTGGCGGTCACGATGCCCAGCTCGAAACTGGACCGCACTGCCGAGGCGGAAGGCTGGCTCGCCCGCTTTCCCATGTTCGACTGGGTCGGTGGGCGCACGAGCGTGCTGTCGGCAGTCGGACTGGTGCCCGCCGCGCTCCAGGGGCTCGACGTTGACGGTTTGCTCGCCGGCGCCGCGGCTTGCGACGAGGCTACCCGCCGGCACGATCTGCGGGCAAACCCCGCAGCGCTGATGGCCCTGATGTGGTATCACGCCACCGGCGGCAAGGGCGCAAAGGACATGGTCGTTCTCCCTTACAAAGATCGCTTGCTTCTCTTCAGCCGCTATTTGCAGCAGTTGGTCATGGAGTCGTTGGGCAAGCGTCTGAACCTCAAGGGCGAGCGCGTCGATCAGGGCATCGCGGTCTACGGCAACAAAGGTTCGACGGATCAACATGCCTACGTGCAACAGCTTCGCGACGGCGTAAACAACTTCTTCGTCACGTTCATTCGCGTGTTGGAGTCAGGTGGGTCCGCGCAAGAGGTGGAGCCGGGCGTCACGGCCGGTGACTATCTACACGGGTTTTTGCTCGGCACGCGCACGGCACTGTTCGAGAAGGACCGTGAGTCGATGACCATCACGATCCCGCGCGTCGATGCTCGGACGGTGGGTGGGCTGATCGCGCTGTTTGAGCGCGCGGTGGGTCTGTACGCCAGCCTGATCGGCATCAACGCCTATCACCAGCCCGGTGTCGAGGCCGGCAAGAAGGCGGCGGCATCGATCCTGGCCTTGCAACGGAAGGTGCTCTCAGTTCTTTCCGCAACGCCCCAGACCGCTGAGGAGATCGCGTCGGCGGCAGGTGCCCCCGAGTCGGCCGAGACAGTGTGCTTACTCCTGGAGCACCTGGCGGCGAACGGCCGAGCCCACTCCGACGGAACCGACTCTCCTGGCCAGATGACGTTCTGCAAAACTTTGACTCCGCAAGAGGTGACCGCATGAATATGCTCGAATCCCTAAAACGCTGGACGACGGTCGTGGCTGACACGGGCGACATCGAAGCCATCGCCGAGCACAAGCCGCAAGACGCAACCACGAACCCGTCGTTGCTCTTGCAGGCGGCCCAGAAGCCGCAGTACCAGGATTTGGTCGACGAGGCGCTCAACTTCGCCCTCCGCTCGCCCGGCGACCAGGCAGCTCATACCCAGGCGTTCATGGACAAGCTATTCGTGTCCTTTGGCTGCCATATCCTCAAGGTCGTACCCGGTCGCGTTTCCACCGAGGTTGATGCCGGTCTCAGTTTTGACACCGAGGGCACGCTGGCCAAGGCACACCGCCTCATCGACCTCTACCGGCAGTCGGGGGTTGCTCGCGAGCGGGTCCTCATCAAGATCGCCAGCACGTGGGAGGGCATCCGCGCCGCCGAACAACTGGAGCGAGAAGGGATCCACTGCAACCTGACACTGTTGTTTAACTTCGCTCAGGCCGTCGCCTGCGCCGAGGCCGGCGTGACGCTGATCTCGCCGTTTGTCGGGCGGATCTATGACTGGTATCGGAGGGAGCGTGGGGGCAAGGACATTCCCGCCGACGAAGACCCCGGGGTTGCGTCCGTCACGCAGATTTACGACTACTTCAAGAAGTTCGATTACAAGACGCAGGTCATGGGCGCAAGCTTCCGCAAGGTGGACCAGATTGTTCGGCTGGCTGGTTGTGACCTGCTGACGATCAGCCCGGATCTCTTGGAACAAATGGAGAAGACCGAGGGCACGGTCCCCCGCCGACTGAGCGTGGACACGGCCAAAGCGTCCGACGCCCAGAAGATCCATCTGGACGAAAAGACATTTCGCTGGATGCACAATGAGGATGCCATGGCCACGGAGAAGCTGGCCGAGGGCATTCGTAAGTTCTATGCCGACGCGCGCAAGCTGGAGAAGTACGCGCAGGCGCGGGTGACCCAGAAGGTGGCAAGTTGACGGGATACCGGCCGATGAGCGGTCGAGTGGCGAGTGACAACGATGGCAGCAATCACCGCCCACTACCCGCTGCTCATAACTAACCAACCCCTGCTGCCGATCACACAAGGAATGACCCATGACAGCCACAACCACCGAGGTGAAACGGAAGACCGGAGATGGCAGCAAGGCTTCGGCGGCGGGCCCTCTTTCCGCCGAGGAGTTGCGCAAGATGCACGCCTACTGGCGGGCCGCGAACTACCTGTCCGTCGGCCAGATCTACCTGATGGACAACCCGCTCTTGAAAGAGCCGTTGCAGCTCAAGCACGTCAAACCGCGCCTGCTGGGTCACTGGGGAACCACGTCCGGCCAGAACTTTCTCTACGTTCACCTGAACCGGGTCATCAAGCTCTACGACGTGAACATGCTCTACATCTCCGGCCCCGGTCACGGCGGGCCGGCGCTCGTGGCCAACGCGTACCTCGAAGGGACGTACAGCGAGGTCTACCCCAACATCGGCCAGGACGAGCACGGACTGAAACGGCTCTTCACCCAATTCTCGTTCCCCGGCGGCATTCCCAGCCATGTCGCCCCGGAGACGCCCGGCTCTATCCACGAAGGCGGTGAACTGGGCTACGCCCTGTCGCACGCCTATGGGGCAGCCTTTGACAATCCCGACTTGATCGTTACCTGCGTCGTCGGCGACGGAGAAGCGGAGACGGGGCCACTGGCCACCGGCTGGCATGGCAACAAGTTCCTCAACCCCGTCCGCGACGGCTGTGTGCTGCCCATCCTGCACCTGAACGGCTACAAGATCGCCAATCCCACGGTGCTGGCCCGCATCAGCCACGATGAGCTGGACGCTTTGATGCGCGGCTACGGCTACACGCCCCATTTCGTCGAAGGGGAGGACCCGGCGAAAATGCACCAACTCCTGGCGGGAACCCTCGACCGCGTCATCGGCGAGATCAAAACCATTCAGGCCGACGCCCGCAAGAACGGTTTCACCAAACGCCCCCTGTGGCCAATGATCGTGTTCCGCAGCCCCAAGGGCTGGACGGGCCCGAAGGAAGTCGATGGCCAGAAGACGGAGGGTTACTGGCGCTCGCATCAGGTGCCGATGTCCGACATGGCCAAGCCCGGCCATGTGCAGATCCTTGAAACCTGGATGAAGAGCTACAAGCCGGAAGAGCTGTTCGACAAAACGGGCCGCCTGATCCCGGAGTTGGCCGAACTGTCACCCCAGGGCGAGAAACGCATGAGCGCGAACTTGCACGCCAATGGCGGCCTGCTGCTCAGGGATCTCAAGATGCCCGACTTCCGGGACTACGCCGTCGAGGTACCCAGCCCCGGCGCCAAGGATGCGGAGGCGACGCGGGTGATGGGAAAGTTCCTCCGCGATGTGATGAAAATGAACCTGGATAGCAAGAACTTCCGCTTGGTCAGCCCAGACGAGTCCAACTCCAACCGCTGGCAGGACGTGCTCGAAGTCACCAACCGCGCCTGGGTGGCCGAGACGTTGCCTTACGACGATCACCTGAACCCGGACGGCCGGGTCATGGAAATCCTCAGCGAGCACCAGTGCGAGGGCTGGCTGGAGGGCTACCTGCTGACCGGCCGGCACGGCTTCTTCTCGTGCTACGAGGCGTTCATCCACATCATCGACTCGATGTTCAACCAGCACGCCAAGTGGCTCAAGGTGTGCCACGACATCCCTTGGCGGCGGCCGATCGCCTCTTTGAACTACCTGCTCTCCTCGCTCGTCTGGCGTCAGGACCACAACGGTTTCAGCCACCAGGACCCTGGTTTTATCGACCACATCGTGAACAAGAAGGCGGAGGTCATCCGCGTTTACTTGCCACCCGACGCCAACACGCTGCTGAGCGTAACCGACCACTGCCTGCGCAGCCGGAACTACGTCAATCTGGTCGTGGCGGGCAAGCAGCCGGCCCCGCAGTGGCTGACCATGGATCAGGCGATCAAGCACTGCACGTTAGGCGTCGGCATCTGGGATTGGGCCAGCAACGACGAGGGGGGCGAACCCGATGTCGTCATGGCGTGCTGCGGCGATGTGCCGACGTTGGAGACCCTCGCGGCGGTGGACTTGCTCCGCAAGCACCTCCCGGAGTTGAAAGTGCGCGTGATCAACGTGGTGGACCTGATGAAGCTCCAACCAGTGAGCGAACACCCGCACGGCCTGAGCGACCAGGACTTCGACAGTCTTTTCACGAAGGACAAGCCGATCATCTTTGCGTTCCACGGCTACCCGTGGCTGATCCACCGCCTGACCTACCGCCGCGCGAACCACAAGAACCTGCACGTGCGTGGCTACAAGGAGGAGGGCACGACCACGACCCCGTTCGACATGGTGGTCCTCAACGACCTGGACCGCTACCACCTGGTCATGGACGTGATCGACCGGCTGCCGCAGTTGGGCGCTCGGGCCGCGTACTTCAAGCAGGCGCTGCGCGAAAAGTTGATCGAGCACAAGCACTACATCGGCAAGCACGGCGACGACATGCCGGAAATCACCGACTGGCGGTGGGGGCATCAGGAGAAAGCCGCTGGGCCGCGGGCCAGCGACACCGCGGGGGACAACGTCTGATGAGATAATCGATGTCATCCGATCTGCCAAAGCTCTATCTCGCCCGGCACGGCGACACGGCCTGGACGGACTCCCACCAGCACACCGGCCGAACCGACCTGCCGCTGAATGAACGTGGGGAGGCGCACGCGCGCCAGCTCGCCAAGCGACTGCGCGGATTTTCCTTTGTCCGCGTCTTCACCAGTCCCTTGCAGCGCGCCTCCAAGACGTGCGAGTTAGCCGGCTTTGGATCGGTAGCGGAAGTAGATCCCGATCTCATCGAATGGGACTACGGCGACTTGGAGGGGACGCTTACCAGCGATGTCCTGAGAGACCATCCCGGCTGGGAGCTGTTTCGCGACGGTTGCCCGGGCGGCGAGTCTCCCCAGGACGTCGCTGCCCGTGCCGACCGCTTCATCGCCCGGGTCCACGGCATGATGGGCGACGTGCTGGTGTTCTCCAGCGGCCACATCATCCGCATGATCGCGGCCCGCTGGAACGGGCTGGCGCCGGCCGCCGGGCGGGTGTTCTTCTGCCGCCCGGCGAGCGTGGGCGTGCTCGGCTTCGAGCACGAGAGCCGCGACCAACCGATCATCCGGCTGTGGAACTACGTCAGTGAACCGCGGGAGTGAGGCAAAATGCACGCATTGCTTTTCGACTTGTAGGAATCCTACCTGAGCGACTGGAGCGTTAGATGGCTGAGAAGATTGAGAAAAGCCTTTTGGAACTCGACTTCGCCTCCCTGACGCGGCGGACGTTTACCCCGTCCCCGGCCGCCTGGGAGGACCAGGTCCTGTATTTCTTGCTGTTGGACCGATTCTCCGACGGCAAGGAAAAAGATGGCTACCGGGACAATGCGGACCGCCCCGTGCAGAGCGGCTCGACACCACTATATCGGCCCGAGGACTCCGGCCGGGTCGATTACGATGTTTGGTTCCGCGCGGGCGGCGACTGGCAGGGCGGCACGCTCCAGGGGCTGAAAAGCAAGCTCGGCTACCTCCGGCGGCTCGGCGTCACCGCCCTGTGGGTCAGCCCCATCTTCCGGCAGGTCGCGTTCGAGCCGAGCTACCATGGCTACGGGATCCAGAACTTCCTCGACGTGGATCCGCACTTCGGGACACGAGCGGAATTCCGAGATTTTGTCCAGGCCGCCCACGAGCATGGGATCTACGTCATCCTCGACATCATTGCCCACCATACCGGCAATGTCTTCACCTACGATGCGGATCGTTACACGACGCACGACCCGGCTTCGGGCCAATGGTACAACGACCCGCGTTGGGACGGCAAGCCGTACGCCGTCAAAGGCTTTAACGACCGCGACGGCCGGCCCACCCTGTCGTTCGATTCGCCCGATCCGGGCCGAATGGAGGCGGCCTGGCCGGACGGCGCCATTTGGCCCCGAGAGTTCCAGCGCCCGGACCTGTTCCTCAGCAAGGGACACATCACGAACTGGGATTACTGCCCGGAATATGCTGAGGGGGACATGTTCAGTTTGAAAACCCTCGATATTTGGGTGAAGTGGGCCGGGCAGTATTGCCAGGCGTCTACAGCTTCCGCCTGCCTTTGCCTCGTCTACTGCTTCTGGATCGCTTACGCCGATCTCGATGGATTCCGCATCGACGCCGCCAAGCACATGGGCGAAGAGGCACTGCGGACATTCTGTGACGTGATCCGGGAGTTTGCCCAGAGTATCGGCAAGGAACGTTTCCTCCTCGTCGGAGAAATATCGGGTAGCCGCGAGCACGCCTGGGAAGTGGTGGAGAAGACCGGACTGGACGCAGCTTTGGGCATCGAGGATGTGCCGGGTAAGCTGGAGGGAATGGTCACCGGCTACGCCGAACCGGCGGATTATTTCTCCGTGTTCCGCAATTGGATCCTGGAGGTGCCGGCCGGGCACCGCTGGTACCGCAACCAGGTGGTTACCCTGGTGGACGACCACGATCAGGTTCGCAAGAGCAGCAGCAAGTATCGCTTCTGCGGCGACAGCCGCTTCCGTGACCTGGCGTTCAATGCGATGGCGGTACAATTGACCACGATGGGCATCCCCTGCATCTACTACGGGTCGGAGCAGGGCTTCGACAGCGGCGGGCGCCCCAACGGCTCGGACCTTGTACTTCGGGAGAATATGTTCGGCGGCCGGTTTGGCAGCTTCTGCACGCAGGGCCGGCACTTCTTCAACGAGGACGGCGAACTCTACCGGGCTTTGGCTGCACTCATCGACCTCCGCAAGAAGTTGCTGCCGTTGCGGCGGGGCCGGCAGACGCTGCATCACATCTCTGGGGACGGTATCACCTTTGGTCTGCCGCATCGCCTGGGCGACCGGATGCGATCGCTCGTGTCCTGGTCGCGCCTCTTCATCGACCAGGAAGTCCTGATCGCAATGAACACCGACGAGGCGCAGCCGGTCACCGCCTATTCGACGGTTGCGCCAACATTTCGTGTCGAGGGAGACCAGTTTCAGCTGATCTTCTGGTACGCCCCGAAGAGTGCTGCGCCACCTCCGCCGACCTTGACCGTGGAAAATAGCAGTGGGCCGCTTGCCGTCCGAATGACACTGCCGCCCGCCGGCTTCGCGATCTACCAGGCGGCCCCCGGCCGGGACCGACTGGGCCCGAGCCTGCCGCCGGACTGGAAACCGTGGCAACCAGGTGCGGCTCCCGGCTGACCGTGGGAGGGGATTCCAAATCTTGCAAGAGGAAGTCGCAAGCTTAGGAGTATATGACCATGACGATTGGCTACGACCAGCCCCTGTACGTGTTGCCCTTTGACCACCGGGCTTCGTTCTCGAAGGACCTGTTCGGCTGGCAGGGACAGTTGAGCCCAGAGCAGACGGCGGCAATTGCCGCCGTCAAACGAGTGATCTTCGACGCCGTCCGGGCCGCCGTGGCGGACGGAGTGCCGAAGGAACATGCCGGCATCCTCGTAGACGAGCAGTTCGGCGCGGCCATCCTGCACGACGCTCGGGAGGAAGGGCTCATCACCGCCTGCCCCGCGGAAAAGAGTGGCCAGGACGAGTTCGATTTCGAGTACGGTCCGGACTTCGCCCATCACATCGAGAAGTTCGCCCCAACCTTCTGCAAGGTGCTCGTGCGCTACAACCCCGAGGGTGACAAGGCGTTGAATCGGCGCCAGGCCGCACGCTTGAGGCAACTGTCGGACTACCTGCACGCGAGCGGCCGACTGTACATGTTCGAACTGCTCGTGCCCTCGACGCAAGCCCAGTTGGAGCGCCTCGGCGGCGACCTGAAAGCCTACGACCTCCAACTGCGCCCCACACTGATGGTCCAGGCCATCCACGAGTTGCAGGACTCCGGAGTGGAGGCGGACGTCTGGAAGATCGAAGGCATCGAGCAGAAGGAGGATTGCGAGAAGGTCGTGACAGCGGCCCGCCGGGCCGGCCGCGACAAGGTCGGGTGCATCATCCTGGGCCGCCACGAGGATGACCGCAAGGTACGGCAGTGGCTCACGACCGCTGCGGCCGTTCCCGGGTTCATCGGCTTCGCGGTCGGCCGTACTACCTTCTGGGATCCGCTGGTTGACTACCGGGCCCAAAAGATCACGCGCGACGCCGCGGTTGCACGAATCGCCGCGTCCTACCGCGCCTGGGTGGACGTGTTCAAGAACGCCAAATAGGCGCCGCGGGCAGCAACGGCTGTCCTGCCGAAGCAGAGGACCGACTTTGACTAAGGGGGTCCGCCATGAACGTGTTGGTGGTTGATGTAGGCGGGCACTCGGTGAAAATTCTCGCCACTGGACAAAGCGAACCTCGGAAATTTCCCTCCGGACCAGCGTTAACGGCCGAACAGATGGTCGCCGGAGTTAAGGAACTCGCCCAAGAGTGGAAATACGACGTGGTATCGATCGGCTACCCGGGCCCGCTTCTCCAGGGTCGGCCGGTCGCAGAGCCGTATACCGTCTTTGACGAATGTCAAAAGAAAGCACACGGCGATGACCACAACAAAGAGTCGACGTGAGCGATAACCCGGAGGAGTGCCGCCTAGGGACGGTGAACTATGGATTCGACATATGTCACTGCACTGTCCGCCATGCTGGGTTCATTGGTGGGCGCCGCTGCTTCCATCGGCACCACATGGATCACCCAGCGCACGCAGAGAATCCGCGCGAGCACCGAATGGAAACTACGCGAGCGAGAGACCTTGTATGGGGAATTTATCACGGAAGCGTCGCGTTTGGCCGTCGATGCAATGGTGCATTCGCTGGAAGGGCCGGAAAAATTTGTGACGCTCTACGGGATCTTGGGCCGCATTCGGCTCATGTCCGGCGAAAATGTCCTGGGCAAGGCGGAGGATTGTTGCCGTCGAATTGTCGATCTCTATTCGAGGCCCAACATGACACCGGAGCAAATTCGCGCCGCGCTTGAGGCAAATGAGTTTGATCCACTCAAAGACTTCAGCACTGCCTGCCAGACGGAACTCCATGCAATCTCCTCGACTGCTTAAACCCAATACGCGTATTGATGACCACGTCATCTCGTGAGAAAGGAAACGGCAAATGAGTACAAAACAAAAGACTGCCCCTCTGGCGTCAGCGGGCCCCGACGGTTTGGCGAGTCTACGCGAGCAATACGGTTGTGGTCCGGTGGAGTTCGCGGGCACGGATGAGGCACTTTACGAGCGGCACCTGCTCTTCGATAACGTCGTCAAAATGACCGCCGTGGGCCCGCGAGAACGCTTCGAGGCCTTTGCCCGCTCCGTTCGGGACGTCCTCTCGCAACGCTGGTTGCTCACCGAGGACACCTATGAGCGCGAGGACCCCAAGCGAGTCTATTACCTTTCGATGGAGTTTCTCATCGGGCGCTGCCTGGCAAACAATGTGACGAACCTCTTGCTCGACGCCATCGCCAGGCAAGGGGTTAAGCAGAAGAACCTCGATTGGCTCGGCCTGCTTGAAGCGGAACCCGACGCCGGCCTTGGCAACGGCGGGCTCGGGCGCCTGGCCGCCTGTTTCCTCGATTCGATGGCCACGATGCAACTTCCCGCCATGGGCTACGGCCTGCGTTACGAGTACGGCATCTTTCGTCAGACTATTCAGGACGGCTGGCAGCAGGAACGGCCGGACCACTGGCTCCGCCGGCCGGATCCCTGGGAGGTCATGCGGCCGCACGAGAGAGTGGAAGTCAAGCTGGGTTGCTCCTTCGAGTTCCGTGGCGGCGCCCTGCAACCCATCCTCGGAAAGACCGCCACGTTGTTCGGCATCCCCTTCGACCGCCCGGTGGTCGGCTACGGCGGCAAGACGATCAACACGCTTCGGCTCTGGGCCGCCGCAGCACCGGATTATTTCGATTTTCAGAGATTCAGCAGCGGCGATTTCGTCGGGGCGGAGGCCGAGACGCTCACGGCCGAATCTCTAACGCGGGTCTTGTATCCCGACGACTCCACGAGCATGGGGCAGGGGCTGCGCTTCGTGCAAGAGTACTTCTTGGTCGCTTGCGCGCTGGCCGACCTCGTGCGGCGATTCCGGCGCAGCAACGCCGATTGGAACACGCTTCCCGAGAAAGTCGCGATCCAGCTCAACGACACCCATCCCACGATGGCCGTCCCCGAGTTGATGCGGATCTTGTTGGACGAAGCGCACCTTGGCTGGGACCAGGCATGGTCGCTGACCCAGCGGACTCTCGCCTACACGAACCACACCTTGCTGCCCGAGGCCCTGGAAAAATGGCCGGTCGCCTGGTTCGAGATGTTGCTGCCCCGTCACCTGGAAATCATCTTCGAGATCAACCGCCGCCTGTTGGATTCCGTCCGGAACCGCTTCCCCGGCGACGAGGGCCGCGCCCAACACATCAGTTTGATCGAGGAGGGCGCGAGCAAGCACGTTCGCATGGCGAACCTGGCTATCGTCGGCTCACACAGCACCAACGGCGTCGCCGCGATCCACTCGAAGCTGCTGCGCACGACGACGGTCAAGGATCTGGCCGAGATGTTTCCCGAGCGTTTCAGCAACAAGACCAACGGCGTCACGCCGAGACGTTGGTTACTGCTGGCGAACCCCGCGCTCGCCCGCGCGATCACCGGAGCCATTGGCGACGGCTGGATCACCGAGCTCGCTCAATTGAGCGAACTCAAACCGTTGGCCGACGACAGGGACTTTCGCAACGACTTCCGCAAGGCCAAACGCGAGGCCAAAGCCCAGTTCGCCCATTGGCTCAGAACCACCTCCGGGCAGAGCGTAGATCCGGACGCCATCTTTGATAGCCAGGTCAAGCGCATCCACGAGTACAAGCGGCAACTGCTCAATGCTCTGCGCATCGTCGTGCTCTGCAACCGGCTGCGGGCGGACCCGAACTCGAAGATGCCACCGCGGACGTTCTTCTTCGCGGGGAAGGCGGCGCCCGCCTACCATTTCGCCAAGCTGGTCATCAAGTTCATCAATAACCTGGCCGAAACCATTGACGGCGACCCGGCGCTCCGCGGCCGGCTTCAGGTCGTGTTTCTGCCCGAGTACAATGTGTCGCTCGCCGAGCGGCTCATCCCGGCCAGCGACGTATCCAATCAGATCTCGACGGCCGGCTACGAGGCGAGCGGCACGAGCAATATGAAGTTCATGATGAACGGGGCGTTGACCATCGGCACCCGCGACGGCGCCACGATCGAGATGGCCGAGGAAGCAGGCGAGGAGAATTTCTTGCTGTTCGGTCTCACGGCGGAACAAGTGGCCAGTAGCCACAGTTGGTACAACCCGCACTGGCACTACGAACACGACCCCGAAACCCGTGCGGCGTTGGACCTGATCTTCGGCGACCACTTCAGCCGCAATGAGCCGGGGGTCTTTGCCCCGCTGCGCGACGCGCTGTTGACCAATGGCGACCACTACATGCACTTGGCGGACCTGAAATCCTACTTGGAGGCAGACCAGCGGGTGGTCGAACTGTATGCTGAACCAGACGCCTGGGCGCGGAAGGCCATCTTGAATGTGGCCGGCTCGGGAAAGTTTTCCAGCGACCGCACCATCGCCGAATACGCGGCATTCATTTGGAACGCGGAGCCGTGCCCAGTGTCCTAGCGAAACTTTCAGCAGTCGATTAAAGGAAGTGTTCCATGGCGATCTCTCCACTTGCCGGCCAGCCAGCTTCGAAAGAGATGCTGGTTGACCTGCCCCGGCTCGAACGAGAGTATTTCGAGCGTCTGCCCGATTTGGGTGACCCCAACCAGTTGGTCAGTTTCGGCACCAGCGGACACAGGGGCACGCCGCTGCACGGCACGTTCACGGAGGCTCACATCCTGGCTATCACTCAGGCCATCTGCGACTACCGGCGCCGCCAAGGCACGGACGGCCCTCTCTACATGGGCAAGGACACGCACGCGCTGTCCAGCCCGGCCCAGCGCACGGCGCTGGAGGTCCTGGCAGGCAATCGAGTGGAGACGGTCGTTCAGCGCGACGAGGGTGTCACCCCGACCCCGGTCATCTCCCGAGCCATCCTCGTCTATAACCGCGGCCGTAAGGAGCATCTCGCGGACGGGATCATCATCACACCGTCGCACAATCCGCCCGAGGACGGCGGCTTAAAGTACAACCCGACCAACGGCGGCCCCGCCGACACCGACGTGACGAACTGGGTCCAGGACCGGGCCAACGAACTTCTGCGCGGCGGAAAGAACGGTGTGCAGCGCGTGCCGTTTGCTACGGCCATCAAGGCAGGGACCACGCACCAGGAAGACTTTGTGCTACCCTATGTCAACGACCTGCGGAATGTCATTGACATGAACGCCATCCGTGCCGCCGGCCTCAAGCTGGGGGTGGACCCACTCGGCGGCGCGGCGGTGCATTACTGGGGGCCGATCAACGAAATCTACGGTCTCAATATCGAGGTGGTGAATCCCAAGGTCGATCCGACCTTCTCGTTCATGACCGTCGATCACGATGGCGAGATCCGCATGGACTGTTCCAGCCCCTACGCGATGGCCCGGCTCGTCGGCCTCAAGGACCAGTACCAAGTGGCCTTCGCCAACGACCCCGACTCGGACCGGCACGGCATCGTTACGCCCTCGGCTGGGCTGATGAACCCCAACCACTTCCTGGCCGTGGCCATCCGCTACCTGCTCACGCACCGCCCGCTCTGGCCGGCCCGGGCCGCGGTCGGCAAGACACTAGTCAGCAGCAGCATGATCGACCGGGTCGTAGAGAAGCTCGGCCGCCGGCTGTGCGAGGTGCCGGTCGGATTTAAGTGGTTCGTGCCGGGACTCTTTGATGGCTCGATTTGCTTCGGCGGCGAGGAGAGCGCCGGGGCGAGCTTCCTGCGACTGAATGGCACCGTGTGGACGACCGACAAGGACGGCCCCATCATGGACCTCCTGGCGGCCGAGATCACGGCCCGCACGAGCAAGGACCCGGGCGAGCACTACCGGGAACTCACGGCGGCATTCGGCACGCCGTACTACACGCGCATCGATGCGCCAGCCACGCCCGAGCAGAAGGCGCGGTTGCAGAAGCCGTCGCCCGAGGCCGTCAAGGAGTCGAAGCTGGCGGGGGAGCCGATCACGGCCAAGCTGACCCGCGCCCCGGGCAACGGGGCCCCGGTCGGTGGGTTAAAGGTCGTGGCCAGGAATGGCTGGTTCGCGGCTCGCCCATCCGGTACCGAGAACGAATACAAGATCTACGCCGAGAGCTTCAAGGACGAGAAGCACTTGCAGGCGATCGTGGCCGAAGCACAGCGGATCGTGAGCGCGGCTCTGATTCACGACGCCTAGAGGTTCTCGTCTCTGCTCGACACAGACTTCGTAGTGCCCTCCTACGAGATTGTCGGAAGTGTGACGGGAGAGGCATGCTCCACACGAACTCGATGACGGCAGGCCGCCGGATATCCATGTTTGGAACGGTCAATCTCGACATGCGGAGCCTCTGGCTCAACTACGAGGTAGCCCTTTTTGTCTATGGAGTTGAATTTGGCGAGGAACTGCATGCGCTGCAGCAGTCCTACGTGGATGACTGTGAATGCGTGGTCCCCGAGACGTGGTCGAAACGACCGAGGAGTCAGCGTTTTCTCGAAGACGTTCTGCGTCTTATTAGCCCGGTCTTGTAGGCCGAACGACATGGCCTTGGTGTTATGGTGACAATCCCATCAAGCCACGGCTATCTGAAACGCCGCCTCCCGAGTTCGGCAACTCCCGCCTCTTTTTTTTGAGGGACGATGTCGGATTCTCCCCTCGAGACCACAAATCTCGTACGGATGCTTCGCGGGACACGGCTGCAGCCCCGGCCGGACCACGATGAGCGCAGCCTGCTCTGGTTGGCCGGGGTCGCCCGGGTGTCAGTGATACCCGTGATCTCCGGTTGTCAGCGGTCTTCCCCGTGTTTTCGTTTTTGTGGCGTGAATTGCTGAAAATGTAAGAAACCCCGGAAAATGCGGCACTCATCGAAGTTCTCGGGGTAATGTGTCGAACTTCCCGGGGGTGTCCTTCCGGCAAGCGTGCGTGAACCGTGTGGAGCGGCGTGGTATCCTGGGCTGTCAACTCACACACTGGTGGAGGACAGCCTATGGTGGCCAGCAGGGCAAGCGAGCAGCCTGCGGGGATGGAAGCGGTTCGGCGTCGATTCGAGCGCTGGCGCGGAACGCATAGAACGCGCTCCCGCATTCCCGACTTGCTGTGGGCCGCAGCGGTGAAGCTGGTGGAAAGGTACGGCCTTCACCGGACCTCGCGGACATTGCGGCTGGATTACTACTCCCTCAAGGAGCGGGCCGAACAGCGTTCCGCCGTTGCGGCGGATTCCGAAAAGAGCTTCGCTGCGTCTGCCTTCGTGGAGCTGTCGCCCGCTGCAACGGTCGGCCCGTGCGAATGCACGCTGGAGTTGGAGGACACGGGCGGAGCGAAGATGCGAGTCCATCTGAAGGGCGTCACGATGCCCGACTTGGCAGCCTTGAGCCGGAGCTTCTGGAATCCTGCGTCATGATGCAGATCACGCCCCAGATGCGCGTGTTGGCGGCCATCGAGCCTGTCGATTTTCGCCGCGGGATCGACGGCCTGGCGCGGTTGTGTAAGGAGGTGCTCAAACATGATCCGTTCAACGGCTGGGTGTTCGTGTTTCGCAATCGCTCGGCGAAAGCGTTGAAGATCCTCGTCTATGACGGCCAGGGGTTTTGGCTGTGCCAGAAGCGGCTTTCCAGCGGGCGATTTTGCTGGTGGCCAACCAGTCGAACGGCGGTTGCCAAGACCCTGGCCACTCACCAGATGCAGGTCCTTCTCTCGGCCGGGAATCCCGAAGCCACGCAAGCGGCGCCGATGTGGCGGCCGGTCGGGTACCCGGCGGAGCAGGATACGGTGCCTTGACGATCACCGGGCCAGGCCGCATCCGCTCAAAACCGCTCTTATCTTTGCCGGGCATCTTTGTTATGGTTGCAGCCCGTCCGCGCGGGGCGGAGTTCTGCGGGCATTGGCGTATCCGCGGTTGGCCGTTGCGGCTATCATGATGCCAACGCAACCGACGATCATCGAGTTGGAAATGAGCAAGCTGGAAGACGCTCTGCGGCGCGCCGAGGCGAAGCTGGATGAAAAAGACTACGCCATGCTGAAGGCGTTGGCCGACGCCTACGCCTACCTGACCGACCTGGTGGGCGACAAGAACACGAGCATCGCCCGGCTGCGAAAGCTGCTGTCCGGGGCAAAGACCGAGAAGACCGCGGCGGTGGTCGGCCAAGGGAAACAGGGCGAGGCTGCTGCGTCGCAAGACGCAGGCGCCCCGGCCAAGCCGCCACAGCGGTCTGCCGCGGAAGGCGATGCCCAGAACGGTCCGCCACAGTCGTGCAAGGGGCACGGCCGCAACGGGGCGGACACCTACGCCGGCGCCGAGAAGATCGAAGTGCCCCACGAATCATTGCGGCCGGGCGACGCCTGCCCAGAGTGCCAACAAGGCACGGTCTACGAGACAGGCCGTCCCGGAGTGTTGGTGCGGATCGTGGGCCAGCCGCCCGTGCAGGCCAAGGTCTACCAGTTGCAGAAGCTGCGTTGCAACCTTTGCGGTAAGGTCTTCACAGCCCGGGCGCCGGAGGCGGTGGGCACCGAAAAGTACGATGCGACCGCCGGGAGCATGATTGCCTTGCTGAAGTACGGCAGTGGAATGCCTTTCAACCGCATGGAACGGCTGGAGGGGAACCTCGGCATTCCCCTGCCAGCCTCGACCCAGTGGGACCTTGTCCATGTCCAGGCCCAGCGTGCCGAGCCGGTCTTCGAGGAACTCGTGCGGCAGGCGGCCCAAGGGGAGGTGGTTTTCAACGATGATACGACGGTCAAGATCCTGGAAATGATGGGCGAACGAGCGCGCCAAGCGGCGTTCGCCGAAACTTCCGCAGACTCCGCGGAGGCTTCCACGAAGAAGCCGGGAGAGGACCGCACGGGCATGTTCACCTCGGGGATTGTGTCCACGGGTGAAGGACATAAAATCGCTGTGTTCCTCAGCGGACGCCAGCACGCTGGGGAGAACCTGAAGGATGTACTGGCCCGGCGTGCGGCCGACCTCTCTCCGCCGATCCAAATGTGCGACGCCCTGGCCCGGAATGCACCCGCTGAGCTGAAGACGGTCCTGGCCAATTGTCTGGCCCACGGCAGGCGGCAGTTTGTCGATGTCGCAGACCGGTTTCCCGACGAGTGTCGCCACGTGCTGGAATCACTGTCGGTGGTCTACCGCAACGATGCGATCGCCCGGGAGCGGAATCTGTCGCCCGACGAACGGCTGCGTTTCCACCAGGCCCAGAGCGGCCCGACGATGGAGGACCTTCGTGTCTGGCTTGGTCGGCAGTTCGACCAGCGGCGGGTAGAGCCCAACTCGGCGCTGGGCGGGGCCATCTCGTACTTACTGCGGCACTGGGAGCCGTTGACGCTCTTTCTGCGCGTGCCCGGCGCGCCCCTGGACAACAACATCTGCGAGCGGGCTTTGAAGAAGGCCATTCTGCACCGTAAAAATGCGCTCTTCTACAAAACCTGTCACGGCGCCCACGTTGGCGATACCTTCATGAGCCTGATCTACACGTGCGAACTGTGCGGGACCAGTCCCTTCGACTACCTCACCGAGCTGGACCGCCACGCCGACGCCGCGGCCTCGAACCCCGGGCAGTGGATGCCCTGGAACTACCGGCAAACGCTCGCCGGCTCCGCCCCCTGATCTTCCCGGCCCGGCCACTGCTGCGCCGCCGCGTTACGAAAAGTTTTTCACGCTCGCCGGAAGGACACGGTTGGCCGGGGTCGCCCGGGTGTCAGTGATACCCGTGATCTCCGGTTGTCAGCGGTCTTCCCCGTGTTTTCGTTTTTGTGGCGTGAATTGCTGACAATGTAAGAAACCCCGGAAAATGCGGCACTCATCGAAGTTCTCGGGGTAATGTGTCGAACTTCCCGGGGAAAAGTCGCGAGGGAGCGGCTGTCAACGTCGCAGCACCTGAGCCACCCGCATCACCCGGCGGCCGGGTATTCCGCGCGTTCTGAGCCATCTTCATGTCCGGACGGTCGCGGCTCGGTTTAGTATTAGACCGAGCACGCTACCCACTATAGGAAGATCCGTCCCTTCACATTCGCAGCGCTCTTCGGGAAACAGTCGAGAAACATTACGGGCACCCCTAACGCCCTTATAAATGGCATTTCAGCATCCTCCGCGAAGTCAGCGCAAGACGAAGGCGGGACTCTCATGGGCAATGCGGCCGTGCAATTTAAGCAGATGGAGAATGATTTCAATAATTCACGATGCGATCAAGCACCAACGCGAGGTTCTCAGAACGCATCGCCAAGATCCGCGCAACAAGACCAGACACAGAACCAACGGGCCACGCAGACCGGTGTTAAATCCGATTACGAAATCCTTGAAGTGTCGCCGAACGCTTCGCACGAGCAAATTGATGCCGCCTACCGTCGCTTAAGCCAGATGTATCACCCCGACAAGGTTGAAACTCTTGCCCCCGAGTATAAGGCGATTGCAGTGGCGAAAATGAAAGAAATCAATGCCGCATACGCAAGATTGAAGTCGCAGCGAAAGTAGCAATGAAAAGCCACCCCAGGATGCCCCAACGCGACGAGCTGCCCGCCGCCGCAACGCCACGTCGCCACCCCGCTACGATCGCCGTCCAGGTGGTAGAATAGGCTGATAGACCTGACCGTCGCTTAGGAACGTGCCTTGGGCGATTGGGGATCTGGGGGCCGTCGCCGCCCTGGTTGAAAAGACACGATACGGAAGTCGGCCGTGTTATCAAACGGTGGTTTGTCGGCGGGTCTCACCTCCGACGACTTGTTGGAACTGTCGTCGGCGGCTTGGTGTCAGCGCACGGAGGGGTGTCGCACGAAGGGCACGCAGGCTCGCTCACTCGTACCGCAGGGCTTCGATCGGGTCCAGCCGCGAGGCTTTCCAAGCGGGATAGAAGCCAAATGCAATACCAACGCCCGCGGAGACGACCACGGCGGCAACAATCGTCGATAACGACGCTTCTGTGGGCCAGTGTATCCTCCACCTCACGAGGATCGACGTGCCACGGCCCAGGATAATCCCGATTGCACCGCCGACGAGGCACAAGACGACCGCTTCAACGAGGAATTGCCGGAGGATGTGATGGCTTCGGGCACCGACCGCCATGCGGAGTCCGATTTCCCGGGTGCGCTCGGTGACGGACACCAGCATGATGTTCATAATGCCCACCCCGCCGACCACCAAGGAAATCAACGCCACCACCAGCAGCAAGAGGCTCATCGACTGGGTGGTGGAGGACAACATCTTCATTATTTCAGCCATGTCAAAGATGCTGAAGTCGTCGTCGCCGCCCACGCGAATGCGGTGACGCTCCCGCAGCAGGGCGGTAATCTGGCTGATGGCCTGCTTGATCTTCGTTTCGGAAGCCGCCTTGACCACAATCTGATCCACGTTGGTAAAGCGGACTGGTTGCGGGTAATCGGCGGTCTGGACGGACGAACGACCGGGATAGAGCGACGTTGCGGTAGGATAGAGACCGCTCAGCGTATTGACCGCATCGCTGGTGGAAGAGGAACTGCCAGTGGCACTGGCGCTCTGGTTCGTGTTGGTCAGAGTGGTGCCGCTAACGCGGTATTTGATGCTGGTCCACGGCGCTAACACGATGTTGTCCTGGTCCATGCCCATCATGTTGGCTCCCTTGCGACCCAGGACGCCAATGACGCGGAACGATACGCTGTTGATGCGGATTTCCTTGCCGATGGGAGATACGCCCGAAAACAGGTTTCGCTTCACCGTATTGCCGATCACGCACACCTTGTTACCGTTGCGGACATCGCGGTCGGAGAACATCTCGCCACTTGCCAGGTTCCAATCACGCACTGATAAGAACGATGGAGTAGTGCCCGTGATTTGTTCCGGCACCCAGTTGCGGTTTCCATAGACGACTTGCGACCGGGCGCGAACCACCAGAGCGACGGCGCTCACGGCGGGGCACTGACGGGTTATTTCGCTGGCGTCCTGGGGCGTGAGCGTCAGCGCGCTGCCCGTCCCCTGGTTTACGCCGCCCGCGGCGGTGGTTCCGGCAAAAAGCATCAAGGTATTGGCCCCCATGCTGGCAATGCCTTGCTGCAAGGTGGTCTTCGATCCTTGGCCAATCTCTGTCATGGCGATGACGGCGGCCACGGCAATGATGACGCCCAGGGCCGACAGTCCCGACCGCATCTTGTTCCGCCGCAGCGCCCCGAGTGCAGTGCGCCACGTAGCCGGCAGCCGCAACGGCGCGACCTGCCGCCGGGGCTTCGCTGGCGCATCGTCGCGGGCCTCCCAAGACAGATTGTCTGACGAGAGATTTGGCTTCGTCGCGCCTGGCATTTGGCCGTGGACATCTGCCGCAACGGCTACGGCCGTTGTGGTCTGAGGCGTTGTCAACATCGCCGCGCCATAGCCGCCCCCGTCACGGTTGGCGCTCGTCTGTGGCGCACCTGAATGAGGAACCGCTTGCGCAAAGCCGACATGGGGTCCCGTCGCAGCGCCGATTTCATGGGGATTCGATGGAGTGACTTCATCGCCCACAATCGTTCCATCCACAACGCGGATGGTCCGATGAGCGTAAGAGGCCACTTTGGGATCGTGTGTCACCAAGACGACTGCGATTCCCTCCGCGTTGAGTTGCTGGAACATCCGCAGGATTTCGACGCTTGTGTGCGAATCAAGGTTGCCGGTCGGCTCGTCGGCCAGCACGAGCGCGGGGCGATTGACCAACGCGCGGCAGATCGCCACTCTTTGTTGTTCTCCGCCAGACATTTGCGACGGCTCGTAATTGACCCGGTTAGCTAGCCCGACTCGACTGAGAAGTGCCTTCGCCAGACGACGGCCTTCCCCGGAGGAGCGTCGTCGTGAAGAATAGTCCAGCGGCATGGCGACGTTCTGTAGCGCTGTGGTTCGCGCGAGGAGGTTGAAGTTCTGAAAGACAAAACCGAGTTTTTCCGTTCGCACCAGCGCTCGCTGATTTGGTTTCAGCCCGCTCATCTCTTGGCCGTCGAGCCAATACTTGCCGGAGGTTGCGTGATCCAGACAGCCGAGAATGTTCATCAGCGTGGTCTTGCCGGAACCCGAGGCTCCCATCAGCGCCACCATCTCGCCTTGACGAATGGAGAGCGACACGCCTCGCAGGACCGGGACTTCCACTTCGCCCAGGTGGTAGGTCTTGTAGACGTTCTCAAGCCGGATCAATTCCATGTCTAGCGACTCCGACAGGCTAAATCGGTCCTGGAGGCGGTTTGCTGCCCTTGGGCGGCTTGGGCAAGAAGGGATTGCTCGACTTATCCCCATCGGCGCGTGTCTCGCTGTCCTGGCCCTCCGTGTCTTCCTTGCCTTCCCCTGCGACAACGACCTGCATCCCTTCCTGTACACTGTTACCGCCGATCTCGGTCGTGGTCCCGTCGCTAGTTCCAAGGGCCACTTCTAGCGGCCGGACAAAGCCCCCAGTGGATTCGACCCAGAGGTAGCCGTGATCCTGAGTAGTCGTGGATTCGGCCGCGACCGCCGTCTTGCGTACCGCCGGGTCTATTTGTGAGGGGTCCGGCTTCCAACGCAGGGCTGCATTTGGCACCAGGAGCACGCCCGATCGCTGCTCCGCTTCAAATTGGACGTTGGCCGTTAGGTACGGCAGCAGCTTGCCATCGGAGTTGTCGGTCGTCACGACCACCGTGTACGTGACAACGTTCTGCGTCATCGTGGCGTTCATGCGGATTTGGGCCACCTTGCCGCGGAACACCTGACCTGCATGGGCATCGACCGTGAATCGCACGGGCATGTCCACGCGGATGTGGCCGATGTCGGCCTCGTTGACCGACGCCCACACCTGCATTCGCCGCAAATCCTTGGCGATGAGGAAGAGACTTGGAGCGTTAAGGCTGGCAACTACGGTCTGACCGATGTTGACACGCCGATCAATGACCGTGCCGCGGACGGGTGACTTGATGGTTGTGTAGCCGAGGTTGGTCCGCGCGACCTTGACCGCGGCCTTGTTCTGGCGGATGGTCGCCTTGCCCACGGTCACGCACGCCTTGGCCGACTTGTAACTCGCCAGGGCGGCATCGTAGTCGCTCTTGGCGAGTGCGCTTTTCGCCAGCAGGGCCTTCGCACGCTGCCAATCTTGTTCCGCCTGGTCGTATTTCGCTTCAAGCTGCAATTGATTGGCTTCGGACTGTTCCAGGGTTGCCTCGGCCTGTTCTAGCGTGGCCTCGTAAGGAACCGGGTCGATTTTTGCCAACACGGTGCCCTTCTCAACGACGGAGCCGTAGTCGATCACCTTGGACGGATCACGGGGATCGGGGCCGAATTCCAGGATCAGACCCATGACTTGTGCGCCCACGTCAACGACCTCCTCCGGTTCGACCGTTCCTGTGGCACCGATGGTCGAAGGCAGATCGCCGCGATTGATGGTCGCTGTTCGGAAAGCGGTGGCGGGACCGGCGGCCGAATGCCCCACAAAGTACGCCGTTCCGCCTCCGATCACACCAACTAGAACAAGAACTACGAACACCGCTCTCATGGCTGCACCGTTTGTAAGTGTGTGCTCACGCACCTATGCTCGAAAAGAAGATCACCTCTCACGCCCCGGAGGTGCCGTTGGGCTCCCAATGCCGCCGAATGGCTCTTTCCTTCAGCCCCATGCCGCGCAGACAGAACCAAACGACCTGTTTCGTGAGTTCCTCGTGGGACATTCTGTAGTCGATCACCGCTTGCCGGGGCAACGAGTGGAGCAGGAGCCCCGTAATCAACTGGTGGACCATCCAGCCTGCCAGGCTCGCGGAAACGGGTCGAGCGAGCAAATCACCCGCCCGGTCTGCCGCCTTGATGCACGCTGCGACCTTCTTGACCCACCGGCACGGTCCTACCTGGATAGCCATCCGGGTGAACTCGCCCTCCTCCATGAGGCTGCGAAGAACAAGGCGGAAGAAGAGCTGTCCCTCGTCATCGGGCGGTCCTGCTAAGATGTGGGACACCAGATCGCGGACCAGAAACACCAGCGCCGCCGTGGATGGCTCCAACGATTCCAAGCGCGCGGCAATGTGGGTGCCCTCTTTGTTGAAGCAGGACATCTGAATGGCGGAGTAGAGGGCTTCCTTGTTCTGAAAGTGCTTGAACAGCAACGCCTCGGAGACCCCCGCCGCCTCCGCCAGCGCCCGGGTGGTCGTCTTGTCGAATCCCCTCTCGACGAACACCGTCCGGGCCGCGCTAATGATCGCCGCGCGGCGATCCGTACCCGACATTTTCGAGGAGGTTTTCATGGATCGCCCTCTGGTTGCCAGAATGTAAGTATACACTCACTTACCTCCGCCGTCAACCGTACTCCTTGGCAGGGGCCGTTCCCGGTAGGAGACGCCGCCAGGCCGTCCAAGCGACTGCGGCGTTACCAACTCGATCGGTCACATCGACTTGGGGCACAAAGGTGCATTGCCGCGCCAGATCAGGAAAGGTTGGTTTCTTGGTGCTTGGCCGACCCGTCCTCCTCGCGGCTGATTGTCCAGCTAAAGCATTCCGAGAATGCCATCTCGGAACTCAAAGTGCCGGAAAGCCGTGAAAACGGAAGTTCTCGGGGAGGAAGACACAGACCCCAATGGGGGGGGCCATTATCAGCCGTCGCCGCCGATCTGGCCCCAGGGGGCGGGGGCGATCGTTGTCGTGACGCCCGTCTGCGGGTCCTTCCCGCCGCAGAACACGAATCGTAGGATTGCCTGGCAGGTACCGCCCGCGGGTTAGGGTTATTGGCCATCGCCGCGTCTGAACACCATGTCCGTGCCGGCGAGCATTACCAGATCGTTGTCATAGATAAATCCCATCCCCGCCGCCGCACGTACCGCGGCTTGTTCTGGATGCCAGCGCATGGGCCACCAGCGGGGTGTCATGGGCTCACACGTGTGCTTCTTCAGGCGTCGGAAATCGGGATAGGGATCCGGGAGGCCGCTGGCTTCAACCGCCTGGAAGTAGGCCTCAGCCACATCAAACAAGACTTGCCACTGATTCCAGGTATCCGCTTCGGTCGGTCCGTCGAAGGAGCAGGCCATCCAGATCTGGTAGACCAAACCGGACAACCGATGAACTTCGGGATCCGGCGGCCTGTTGACCTTCAGATCTGCGACGCGTTGCTCCAATCGCTCGACTTTCTGCTTCGGGTTCACTTTTGCCAGCCTTGCGAGGCCGCCTCCAATGCTTGAATGGTCGAGTCCAATTCTTCAATGCGGCCCAACAGGTCTGGATCGACCGCGGGGCCGAGTAATCGGTCAAGCAACAACCGAGCCGCCGACACGTCACCAGCCAGGGCCAACTCCAGCAATTTGCGGAAGACCTTGCGGACCTCAGTCGGCTTGACGGCTTTCCACCCCGCTTCCCGCAGCTTTGCGACCTTACCGGCAAAAGGATTGCCGGGGCCGCCCGGATTGCCTCGGACGAACCGACCGTCGCGGCCACGGCCCCGTTTGGTGCCGTTTGTTGACGGTGGCGTCGTACCGTCCTGGTCCTGATCATCGCTCATTCGTAAGTCCTTATTTTCGGTCCGTTTCTTCGTTGCCGCCTAAAGTATCAAGTGGGCGGTTCTCCGCGCCCCGCCCCGCAACGAGCAGGGCAGGGCAACGGAGAATGAATCGCTAGTCGTCGGCTCCGGCGGTCACGGGCTCGCGACGGTCTGCGGCCGCTCCCCAATCCCACAACCACGGCCCCACCTCGGGGTCCACCTCCTGGGCGAAGTTCAGGGCTCCAACGGCGGCGAGGTTCAGGGCTTCAACGGCACACTCGCCGATGGCCTTGGACAGTGCGGCGATACGCTTTTCTGCGGTCTCGTCCAGTGCCGCGTCCGCCGCGAGGTGTTGCAGTGAGGATTCCAGGATCGCCAAGCTGCCGCCGACACTCTGGAGCACACTTGAAACCTGCGTGGGATCGGAAAGATCAAGCTCGCTGGTCATCGTTTATTCTCCGTGCCTCTGGTATGTTCCGCCGTGCCCTTAGAGGCGTCCGGGGCGGCGGGTTGTCTATGTTTTCAGATCGGCGGCCCGTCTCACCCCGGGCACCATGCCAAGCAGGCGATGCAGCCGTGCCTCCCGCCGCTGTTCGGCGTCCACCCGCCTCTGGGCGGCGCGATCTCCGAGGGCGGCGCGAAGGTGCCAAAACCGCCGCGGCACCTTCCGCCATAGCTCCGGCCGCGGGGCCGGCGGTGGGGCCGCCGGAGGCTCGGGGGCGCGCGTAAGGCGGCCGGCGGCCTGGGGCTACGGTGGTGCTTGGTGACGCTCATGGTTTATGTCTCCGTAGCCGTGCGGCCCGTTCCAATAGCTGTTGCGACCGCTTGAACTCGGCGGCCTGGCAGCGCTGGCAATGCTGGCCGCCCCAAAAGTCCCACCACAGTTCAAGGGAACCGCACGTCGGGCATGGGTCCGGCGGCTCGATAGCGGAGTCCCAGCCGTCGCCCACGGGCTGGACGGCCACGGGCTGGGCTTCCGGGTTGGGGGCCACGGCCGCGGGCGGGAGGGCCACAACGGGCGGCTCGCCGGCCGATTCTGCAAGCCACGGCGGGGGCCACGTCGCCGCGCTGGGGCAGGTTGGGACATGTACCACCCCATTGCTTTGTATATTCACTCTT
>Ga0326727_10007908_pt1 | contig 27539 bp, 23 predicted proteins | sample MB2enrmetagenome_FD_207643 | JGI IMG/M metagenome (GOLD analysis project Ga0326727, IMG submission 207643) | Lab enriched peat soil microbial communities from McLean, Ithaca, NY, United States - MB29MY | ecosystem: Environmental > Terrestrial > Soil > Wetlands > Peat | place: USA: New York...
AGGCGGAGATCGGGGCCGAGGGCGTGGGCTGCGAGCCGGCGTCGGCGGTGACGCTGGCCGGGCTGAAGAAGCTGGTGGCCGCGGGACGAGTGACGCGCGAGGAGCGCGTGGTGCTGGTGCTGACCGGGCACACGCTGAAGGACCCGCAGTACACCATCGACTACCACCGCGGCGAGCTGTTGACGGCGGCGGAGGTTGCGGGCGCGACCGAGGCCGAACGGGCGCGTCATGCGGCGCTGCGCAAGCCTCCGCTGGTGCTGGAGGCGGACGAGTCGGTGGTGCTGCGCGCGCTCGAAGAGCGCATGGAGAAGGCCGACGCGGCGGGGACACAAGCGGCGCCCGGAAGTTCAAAATGAGCGAGAGCGAGGGGCGGAGTTTGGGCCAGATTTCGAGTCACAATCAGGACGCACTACCCGGAGCGATCCGGTTGCGGCTGCCTGCCACCAGCGCTAACCTGGGACCGGGATTCGATGCGGTTGGCGTGGCGTTGGCGCTCGCGCTGACCATCGAGGCGCGGGCGTTGCAGACGCAGGATGGCCGCGAGTTGACGATTGCGGCCACCGGGCGCGATGCGGAACGGTGTGCGCGCACCGCGAACAACATGATCTTCGAGACCTATCGCGAGGTGCTGACGGGTGCGGGCCGCGCTCTGGTTCCGCTCGATCTGCGGATTCACAACGAGATTCCGCTGGGCATGGGATGCGGGTCGAGCGCGGCGGCGCGGCTTGGCGGCGTGATGCTGGCCAACCACTTCGGCGGGCTGGGCTGGGACCAGCGCGCCTGCATCGAGGAGGCCACGCGGCGGGAGGGCCATCCCGACAATGTGGCGGCCTGCGCGCTGGGCCATGTGACGGTGTCGGTGGTTGCCGGGGATTCTGACCGCTCGGTGCATTCGGCCACCTTCGGCCAGCAGTTGGCGTGGAAGCTGCTGCTAGCGTTTCCGCCGGTCAGCCTGGCGACCGAGAAGGCGCGGGAGATGCTGCCCGCCGGGTACAGCCGAACCGATGCCGTGGCCAACGTTCAGCGGGCCGCGCTGCTGGTTGCCGCGTTCGCGCTGGGACGAGGCGATCTTCTGCGCGTGGCGATGCAGGACCGGATGCACCAGCCGTTCCGCATGGAGGCCTGTCCGCTGCTGGACCGGCTGCTGCCGCTGGCGGGGGAATCCGGTGTGCTGGGCGTGGCGCTGAGCGGGGCCGGGCCGGGCGTGCTGCTGGTGGTCGAGGCGGACGCCGCGATCGCAGAGATTGCCGAGCGGATTCGGCAGGTTGTTGGGGACCCGGCGCTGGAGATTGTTGAGACAAGCATCGGCGCGGGCGCGAGCGTGGAGTTGGTCTAAGCGGTGGATGACAACCTCTAAAGACCTCGGACCGATTTGAACCTTGCACAGCACTGGCGCATCTATTATGAAGAGAGATTGAATCGCGCATTTATGATGAAGTTGGATTGAATCTCAAGTTGGAGGAAAGACGCCGCCCTGTCCGCTGGGACAGGTGGCGGGAGGAGCAGCAGATGGCAGGACAGTTTGTGACGGCGGTAAGCGACGCGGAGTTTGAGAAGGAAGTGCTGCAATCGGAGCAGCCCGTGCTGGTGGACTTCTGGGCCGCCTGGTGCGGGCCGTGCCGCGCGCTGGCGCCGGTGGTGGACGAGGTTGCATCGTTCTACAACGGCAAGTTGAAGGTGATGAAGATGGACGTGGACGCCAACACGGCCACTCCGATGCGCTACGGCATTCGCGGCATCCCCGCGCTGCTGCTCTTCAAGGGCGGCAAGGTCTCCGAGCAGATCGTGGGATTTGTGCCCAAGGACACGATCGACAAGTCGATTGTGAAAGTCCTCGCGTAAGGTTTTTAATTTGCGTTGAGTTTGGTTGAGAAGTTGCCCGGCGGCCGGTCGCGCTGCCGGGCAATTTTTTGCCTGCGCGGAGATGCTTCCGCCGCGAAATGCTAGACTCAGCACGGAATGATGGAATGGATGATCCTTCGCGCGGTGCTGGTGGCCTTCTTTATTCTGGCCAACAGCTTCTTTGTGGCCGCGGAGTTCGCGCTGATCAGCGTGCGCCAGACGCGCATGGAGCAGTTGCTCGCCCTGGGCCGGCACGGAGCGCGCACCGCGTTGCACCTGAAGCGCAACCTGGACGATTTTCTGCCCGCGGTGCAGTTTGGCGTCACCCTGGCCGCGCTCGCGCTGGGCTGGATCGGCGAGCCGGCCGTGGCCGGAATGCTGCTGGCCGCGGCCGGGCACTGGCTCAGCGTGATGCCGCCGCACGCGGTGCTCTACGCGCACACGGCTGCCATTGCGATTGCGTTTGCGGCGATCACTTACTTTGAGGTGCTGCTGGGCGAACTGGTGCCGAAGTCGCTTGCCCTGCAACGCGCCGAGCGGATCGCGCTGGCCGTTGCCGGGCCGATGGACGTCTTCATCCGCATGACCCGGCCGGCGGTGCGGCTGATGAACCGCTCGGCGGCGCTGGTGCTGCGGCTGTTCCGCGCGCCGCTGCACGGCGAGGGGCAGGTGCACTCGCCCGAAGAGCTGAAGATGATCGCCACGGCCACGCGCCGCATGGGGCTGCTTCCCGTATTTCAGGAGGAGATCATCCATCGCGCCATCGAGCTGAACCACGTGACGGTGCGCGAGATCATGACTCCGCGCGGCAAGATCTTCTCGCTCGCCGCCGACATGACCATCGAACGGGCCAGCGCGCGCATTGTGGAGGAGCAGCACTCGCGCGTGCCGGTGTACGAGGGGGCGAGCGGCGCGGCGGCTGGAGGGATGGCGGACCCCGACCGCATCGTCGGCGTGGTCTACTCCAAGGACATCTCGCGGCTGATGCACTTTCGCGCGGTTGCGCTGGGCCTCGGCGGCGCGGTGGACGCCGGGTTGACGCTGCGCCAGGTGATGCGCGACGTCTTTGTGGTGCCGGAGACCAAGCTGGCCGTCGAGCTGCTGCAGGAGTTTCAGCAACGCCGCCGCCAGATCGCGGTGGTGGTGGATGAGTTCGGCTCGACCGTGGGGATCGTTACGGCGGAGGACGTTCTGGAGCAGGTGGTGGGCGAACTGGAAGACGAATTTGACATTGCCGCCCGCACGGCCGGTTTCAACGCGGAGGGGGTGATGTCGCTGGACGGCAGCACCACGCTGCGCGACCTGGGAACGCAACTGCACTGGACGTTCCCGCGCGAGGCTGGAGTGGAGACGCTGGCGGGATTTCTGCTGGCGCAGCTTGGCCATCTGCCCGAGGCGGGCGAGAGCGTGCAGTACGCAGGCCGCCGCTTCGTCGTCGCCGAGATGGCAGGACGGCGCATCGCGCGCGTGCGCGTGGAGACGATCGCGCCCACACCAACAAGTCCCTCGACAACGAACTGATCCCAAATAGAAACAGCTTGACACTGCGTAATCGCTCGATTACAGTCAATCTATGTTTTCGATCAGACCGCATCCCCAGTTCACCGCCTGGATTGAGGCGCTGAAGGATGCGACAGTACGCGGCGTGATCGTGGCCAGGATCAAACGGCTGGAACGCGGACTGATGGGAGACGTTGAGCCTGTCGGCGACGGCGTATCCGAGTTGCGCATCCATCCGGGCGCGGGGTGGCGCGTGTACTTTACACAACGCGGCAGACAACTGATTGTGTTGCTTGTTGGCGGCTCGAAGCGCACACAGAAGAGAGACATCAAGCGCGCCAAGGAACTGGCCGCAATGCTCGATTGAGCGGAGGGAAAATCATGAGCAAACGCATTAGAGCGACCGATCTGCCCGAGTTCGACGCTGCTCATTATCTAGAGAGCGAAACCACCATCGCGGCCTACTTGACTGACATTCTGGAGGCGAGGGATGCAGCTTTATTGGCAGCGGCCCTGGGCGATATTGCTCGCGCTCGAGGAATGACGGAGATCGCCAAGACGGCTGGGATCACTCGTGAAGCCCTGTACAAAGCCTTGCGCCCAGATAGCGCCCCACGATTCGATACAGTGAGTCGCGTATGCGCGGCGCTCGGAGTCCGTCTGGTTGCGCAGGCAATTCACCCCGCGCCGAATGCGGCTGGAAGTTGATCGATAATGGCTGAAATTGAATGCGTCGCCCATGGTTGAAAAGCAGCTTCACGCGGTTCCTGTCAACCAACGAACCTCAACAGACCAATGACTCTTGCCAAACCCGTTCGCCGCATTCTAGTTACGCTGCCTGTGTTGTGGGTGGTGGTATCGGTGGTCTTTCTGCTGATCCATCTCGTTCCCGGCGATCCCATCGTGCAGATGCTGGGCGAGGGCGCGACCGCCTCCGACGTCTCCGTCCTGCGCCATGCGTACGGGCTGGATGCGCCGCTGGGAACGCAGTATCTCCACTACTGGCGCGGCGTGCTGCACGCCAACCTGGGCGAGTCGCTGCGCCTGCACGACTCGGTGACGCACCTCGTCCTCGAGCGCTATCCCTACACGCTGGCGCTGACGCTGGCCGCGCTGCTGATCGGGATTGCGGTCTCGCTCCCGGCGGGCGTCCTCTCCGCGCTGCATCGCGGACGCTGGCCAGACCGCGTGCTCGGCGTGGTGAGCCTGGGCGGGCTGTCGTTCCCGAACTTCGCGCTGGGGCCGATTTTAATTTTGATTTTTTCGATTGAACTTGGATGGCTTCCGGTCTCGGGCGCGGGGACGGGGCGAATCTTCGGGGCGCGCTTCTGGCTCTATCTCATCCTTCCCGCGATCACGCTGGGCAGCGGCCTGGCTGGAGTGCTGACCCGCATGGTGCGCACGGCGATGCTGGAGGAGCTGGGGCAGGACTACATCCGCACGGCGCGCGCCAAGGGCCTCAGCGAGCGGACTGTGGTCTACAGGCACGCGCTGGGCAATGCGCTGATTCCGGTGCTGACGGTGGTGGGATTGCAGTTTGGCAGCCTGCTGGCCGGCGCCATCGTCACCGAGACGGTCTTTAGTTGGCCGGGGATCGGGCGGCTGACGCTTTCGGCCATCTCCAACCGCGACTATGCTCTGGTGCAGGGATGCATTCTGGCCGTCGGGCTGACGTATGTCGCGGTCAACCTGCTGACCGACGTGGCGTATACGCTGGCCAACCCGCGCATGAGGTCGTGAAGCATTTGCCGGAATACGGTTCAGCAACGGGAGTTTGATTCATGAAGGATTGGCGCTTCGCTTTGTTGTTCGCGATCTTCTTCGCCTGCGCCGCGCTCCACGCGCAGAATGTGCCCGCTGCGCCAGCACAGCTGACCTTTCACGATCCCACTTATAAGATTTCCTTCAACTATCCGGCGAACTGGAACTTCGCGCGGCGCGACCACGAGATCAGCACCTTCCGCCTGGACGCGCGGACGGCGGCGCGGACGACGCTGATGCGCGCGGTGGTCAGCATTCCGGAGAACCCGTTTCCGGATTCGACCTTCAGCGGCGCGTACCTCTACTTCAGCGTGACGCCGCACCGCAACGACGCGGCGTGCGCGCGGCAGGCGGCGCCGGCGGTGCAGGGAAGGCGCGGCGCGGTGAGCGAGATCGCCGGGATCAGCTTCGCGCACGGCCACGATGAGCAGCGGGCGATCTGCACGGTGCAGCGCGACGAGGTCTACACCACACTGCGGCGCGGCGCGTGCTATCGCTTCGACCTGGCGATCAATACATTCTGCGGCGAGGCCTCCGGCGTCCGGGAGATCACGCCGCAGGAACTCGACGCGGTGCGCAGCCGCTTGGAGGCGATCCTCGGGACCGTCCGCTTCGACGCGAAGTAGACTGCGTGGTCTGGCGCGCTGGTCATTTTGGCGAGCGAGCTTTCCCTCGGGGACTAAAGTCCCCATAAATACATGGTGCTATCGGCGCGGCTAAAGCCGCGCCCTTTCAAAGCAATCCAATCACTAGAGGCCATCTCATAAACACCACTCAATCTGTGCAAAACGTCCCTCAGGGGCTAAAGCCCCAATATCTATTGGGCATTTTGCGGCATCCGTTCGACTTCGCTCAGGACAGGCTCTGAAGCCGTGCCCTTTCAAAACAGGTTTATGAGATGACTTCTACTCACTAATCGCCTGACGAAGCGTTGGCGGGCGCTTCGGACAGGCGATATGATGCGAGCAGCGATTTGCGAGAGGAGGGTTTCGTATGCCACGGATTTCCAGGTTGAAGCGCGATGAGGTCCGTCCTTCGTCGGTGGCGATCTACGACCGCACGCTGCGCGACCGAGGCAATGTGCCCAATATGTTCCGCACCATGGCGCACCGGCCGGAGATCTTCGAGACCGTCATCGCGCACATGGACGCGGTGCTGAACACCGGCACACTGAGCAAGGCGCTGAAGGAGCTGGTGATTGTGCGCACCTCGCAGGTGAACCGGACGCCGTACTGCCTGGCCTCGCACACGGCGATCTGCAAGCGGCTGGGATGGAGCGACGTGCAACTGCAGGCGCTGTATGACGTGGAGGAGAGCGGCGAGTTCGACGAGCGGGAGAGGGTGGCCATCCACCTGGCCGAGGCCATGACGCGCGACCCGCACAACTATAGCGACGCGGAGTTTGCGCGGCTGCGCAGCTTCTACACGGAGGGCGAGGTGGTGGAGCTGATGGCGGCCATCGGTCTCTTCAACTACTTCAACCGCTTCAACGACCTGCTGCGGATGGAGCCGACCCAGCCCGCTTCGGCGGAGGAGCTGGCCGAAGCGGGAGTGGCTCCGGTGGCCGTTCACGGATAGAGCAGGACGGCGATGCTGTACGACGTGAAGGGGCCGGTGGAGTTGGCGGCGCAGGCGCCGACGGCGGCCTGGCGGTAGCGGCCCGAGGCGAGCCGCGTCTTCAGCTCGCCGGGCAGTTGGGTGAGGCTGTCGGAGGTGAAGCGCATGACGAACGAGGGCTTGCTCGCGCTCGCGTAGCCGCTGGCCATGGAGCAGGTCTGGCGCGCGGCGGAAGTGGCGTCGGGAGTGTTTGCCAGCGCGATCTGGCCCAGTTGCGCGATGAGGGCGCGGATGGCGAACTCCTGCTCATCGAGGCTGACGGACGGCACGGTGCGGGCGAAGTCCTCCACGGCGTAGAGCTCGCCGTTGCGTGCGACGACGCGGATACCGGCGGCGTCGATGGTAGGGTCGAGCAGATTGGCGCGGTGGCCTTCGGAGTGCATCCACATCTCGTGGATCTGGACGGCGCTGGGTGCCTCGGCGACGTTCTCGCTGATGAGGCTGAAGGCCACGCCCATGCCGGCGGCGCGACGGGCGAGCGCTGGCTCCCCGGCGAACTGGTGGGAGATGGAGCCGTGCGCGGCCATTACTTGCGCGTGCTGGGCCGCGGCGCGGGCGAGCTGCGGATCGCGATGCAGCAGAGGCAGGTTGCGCGCGGCGCGCTCCTGGTTGGCAGCGGAGAGCAGGTACTGCTCGGCGACGGTGGGGGTGTCTGGCAACGGGTTGGAATGCTGCGCGACGGCGCAGGGCAGCAGCGCCACGGCGGCGGCCAGAACAAGCAGAAGATGCGTCGATGGGTGGAGCGGCCTCATGCAGGGAAGAACCCTCCCACTTAGATGCAACCCCAAGCGCGGCGAATGGATGCGACGGCGGGGCCGGCGCGATTCACTTTGGTTGTACGGAATGGATGGCGCCCGCTCAGGCGCCGCGCAACTCCGGCAGGCGGTCGCGGTAGCGCCACATCAGCGCGATCAGTTTGCGAGCGCCCCAATAGCGCGGGACGAAGCGCTTTGGATCGGAGAGGCAGCGAAAGAGCCAGCCGAGGTAGAACCTGTCTCCCCAGACCGGAATATCCACCTGGTCGCCGCTGAGGAAGGCGATGGCCGCGCCGATGCAATGGATGGCGGGCCGGTAGGCGAGATGCTGCTTGAGATAAAGGCCGAGACGCTCCTGGGTCCCGCCGCCGAGGGTGGTGAAAACGTGCTGTGGGCGCAGGCGGTCCAGCAGCGCGAGCAAGTCAGGGTCGGCGATCTGAGCGCCGTACATGGGGGCCAGGTAGACATACTGCGGGGCGACCCGGATTCCGTTTTCCGCCAGCCATTTGAGGTTGGTCGCCGCGCTCTCGGGGTTGGCCATGATCCAGAACGTGTTGCCGGGGTGGCGCACATCGGGCTGCAAAAGCAGTTCGCGCAGGTACTCCAGACCGGAGAGCCGCTTGAGCGAGTCGCGCTGGAGTAGGTTCCAGACCATCACCATCAGCGCGCTGTCGGTGATTGCGATGTCCGCGCCGAGCAGCGCATCGCGGTATTCCACATCGCGGTCCAAGTCCTTGAGCGCGGGAGCGGCCGGCGACACCAGCAGGCCTCCACCGCGAATGGCCGCAACCGCATCGCTCGCCGGTCCGCCGAAGAAGCTGACGCCGAGGATCGTTCGATGAAAGTTGCCGGTGCCTTGCTCGGAGTTGCCCATGCGGGACTGCCTGCTCGTTTCTGTGGAGTCGAGGCCTACCTTGCGGGGCCGGCGAGCATCTCGCCCTCGATCCAGTTGTAGGTCTTCTCCATGCCAACCCGCAACCGGATGGACGGCGCCCAGCCGAGCTTCGCCATGATCAGCGTGTTGTCGCTGTTGCGCCCATTGACTCCCTTGGGCGCGCTCAGATCGTAGCTGCGCTTGAGCTTGATGCCGGCAATATCCTCCACCATGTCCACCAGTTGGTTCACCGTCACCAGCTCGTTCGATCCCAGGTTGAGCGGCTCATGCACATCGCTCTCGAAGATCATCCGTATGCCCTTGAGGCAGTCGTCGATATACATGAAGCTGCGCGTCTGGCTGCCGTCGCCCCATATCTCGATCTCATGTTTGCCGCCGTGCTTGGCATCGAGCACCTTGCGGCAGATCGCCGCCGGGGCCTTCTCGCGACCGCCGTCCCATGTGCCGAAGGGGCCATAGACGTTGTGGAAGCGGGCGACGCGGCACTGCAGGCCGAAGTCCTCCTCGAAGTGGCGGCACATGCGTTCGCTGAAGAGCTTCTCCCAGCCATAGCCGTCCTCCGGCATGGCCGGGTAGGCGTCCGCTTCCTTCAGCGCGGCAACGTCGGGGCGGTTCTGCTTGTCGCCGTTGTAGACGCAGGCCGAAGACGAGTAGAAGAAGCGTTCGACGCCCTTGTCGCGCGCGGCCATCAGCATGTGCGTGTTGATCAGCACGCTGAGCATGCACAGGGCCTTGTGGTTCTCGATAAAACCGATGCCGCCCATGTCGGCGGCCAGTTGATAGATGCTGGTCGCGCCCGTGGCCGTCCTCAGGCAGTTGTCCCTGTCCTGCAGGTCCAGCACAAGGTTCTCCACCCCGTTGGTCACCTGGTGCCACTCGCTGAGCGGCTTGATGTCCACTCCGCGAATCACATCCACGCCCTGCGCGATCAGGCTCTTGACCAGATGTCCGCCGATAAACCCGCCTGCGCCGCAAACAACCGCACGTTCCCTCTTAAGGCTCATCCCCGCTCCTGTGATTTCCATGCATCCATTCAGATGCATCGGCTGGCATCGTGGAAACAATACCCGCCATCCGCCTCTGGAACTTTGTGACATGATTGTAAGGCAGATGAACAACGCTCCACCAATTCGGCAACGGTCGCGCCTGTGGCGGAGCATTCAGCAGCAGCCGCTGGCGGCAGTGGGCATCCTGCTGCTGGCCTGCTTTGTGGCGTGCGCGGTCTTCGCGCCGTGGCTTGCGCCGCGCGACCCAGCGCAGCTCGACCTGGGCGGCCGCCTGCTGGCGCCGGGACACGGCCACTGGTTCGGCACCGACGAGCTGGGCCGCGACATCCTCTCGCGCACGCTCTTCGGCGCGCGGATCTCGCTGGAGGTCGCGGTCTCGGTGGTCTCGCTCTCGCTCTCCATCGGGCTGATCGCGGGCGCGCTGGCCGGCTTTTACGGCGGATGGACCGACACCGTGATCAACGTGTATGTGACGAACGCATTCATGGCGCTGCCCGGCATTCTGCTTGCCATTGCATTTGTGGCGTTTCTCGGGCCCGGTCTCGTCAACCTGGTTCTGGCGCTCTCCATCTCCGGCTGGGTGGGATACGCGCGTCTGGTGCGGGCGCAGGTGATGGCGGTCAAGGAGCGCGAGTATGTGGAGGCGGCGCGGGCGCTGGGGGCATCGGACCTGCGCGTGCTCGTACGCCACATCCTGCCCAACATCGTGCAGCCGCTGATTGTGCAGGCGGCCATCGGGATGGCGGGCGCGGTGCTGGCCGAGGCCACGCTCAGCTTCCTCGGCCTGGGCGTTCCGCCGCCCACCTCAAGCTGGGGAGTCATGCTCAACGACGCGCGCTCGCACCTCTTCGATTCGCCGCACCTGGTTGTGTTTCCGGCCATCGCGGTGATGCTAGCCGTGCTCTCGTTCAACTTCATCGGCGACGCGCTCGGCGACTTCCTCGACCCGCGCACGCGGCTCACGGCGGGCCAGTGACGGAGCGCGCGAAGAGGGAACTGACCATCGGCGTGATCTCCGACACCCACGGCCTGCTGCGGCCGGAGGCGATCCACGCGCTGATCGGCGTGAACCACATCCTGCATGCGGGAGACGTGGGCGACCCGCTCATCCTGGACAAGCTGCGCTGGATCGCTCCGCTGACGGCCGTGCGCGGCAACGTGGATGTCACCGGCGTCTGCCGGCGTCTGCCCGCCAGCTTTGTGATTGAGCTGGGCGGGCGGTTCTTCTACCTGGTGCACTCCATCGACGACCTCGACCTCAATCCGGTGGCCGCGGGCATCGCGGTGGTGGTGAGCGGCCACACCCATCGCGCGGAGAAGCACGTACGGGACGGCGTGCTCTACCTGAATCCGGGGAGCGCCGGGCCGCGGCGGTTCGATCTTCCGGTGACCCTGGCCAAGGTGAGCGTGGAGGATGGGATGGTGCGCGCGCGCATCGTCACACTGTGCGCCGGCGAGCAAGAGTAGGGATCGAGAGGCTGCGGAAAAGCCTGTTGGTGTACGGGAAGATTCCCTCAGGGGCTAAAGCCCTCATGCAGACCGGCCATCTACGGCGGGACTGAAGTCCCGCCCCTTCAAAACGATGCAAACCGATCCACTGTGCAATGACCGGAAACTTTGACCCTGGCAGATGGGTTTGTTATAACTAAGAGGTTGCGTGGCGAAGCGGCAGGACGCGGCGCAAACTGTTCCTGAGTAGCTCAATGGCAGAGCATTCGGCTGTTAACCGAAGGGTTGTAGGTTCGAGTCCTACCTCAGGAGCCAACTAAATAAACAACTTATAGACAATTCTGAAGAGATTCGGCCGTTGAGCCGGGGCCGGCGGCGTCGCGAATCTGCACCAGTCCGTCGATCGAACGCGCCTCGCGGCGAATCAGCATTCCCGCGGTCTCCACACCCGTGCGGACGAAGGATTTTTCGCAGTCCTGGCTCGACGGACCGCGCATGTTGCCTTCCATGTAGGCGAGGCCCGGGCATCGCGTACAGGAGCCTCCGCCGTGCGAACAGGTGGAACAGACCGGAAGATCGCTCAGGGTGATCGAGCGCACCTCGGTCATCTGCGGCGAGTATTTCCAGATGTCGAGGAACCGGCTGGCGCGCACGTTGCCGGTCGGCAGAGGGAACTGCACGCAGGGATAGACATCGCCGTACGGCGAGACGTAGCAGAAGGTGTGGCTGGCGCTGCATGGCAACATCTTCTGGGCGTCATCGGCCGTGGGCGGCCCTCCGGGCGGGACGCAGAACTCCTCCGGGCTGGTGCCCAGAATGGAGGCATCGCGGAAGACCTGCTGGAGCTGGGCGCGTTCAATATTTAGGTTAAGGATGGAGCGGTCCCCATCCATCATGGGCGTAATGGTCGGGTCGATCGTATATTCGGCGCCAACTTCGGCGGCCAGTGCCTGGACGCCCGGATAATCCTGAAAATTCTCGCGCATCAGCACATTGGCGAAGATCACCTTGACGCCGCGCTCCACCAGAAGCCGCACCGCCGCGATGGTCCGCTTCAGCGAGCCCGGCAGCTTGGTGATGGCGTCATGCACCTCGGCGCGGTGCGAGTAGACGCTGATCTGCACGGCGTCCAGCGCAAGCGCCTGCAGCCGGTCGGCCTCGCTCCGGCGAATCATCACCGCGTTTGTCTTGAGTTTTACGCAGAAGGAGAGCCGGCGCGCGTGCTCGACGATCTCGAAGAAGTCGCGCCGCATCATGATCTCGCCGCCGCTGAGCGTCAGGAAGAAGACCCCGGCCTCGGCCATCTGCTCCAGCAGCTCCTTGATCTCGGCTGTGTTCATCTCGCCGTGGTCGGCGTGGTCCAGGTAGCAATGCACGCAGCGCTCATTGCAGCGATAGGTCAGGTCGAGCTGAACGGCGAGCGGAATGCCCAGCCGCTGGGCCTTGTCGCTCATCTCCTGGATCAGTGCGCTCATGGCGTCTCCTCGATCGGCTGGTCCGAGAGCTTCAGGATTCCATGCTTCGCCAATCCTTCCACCAATTCTTCAGCATCGCGCAGGGCGGTGGCCGGGTCAACCTCGAAGCGCGCGCAGACGCTGTGCTGCACGATCTCGGAGAGCGGAGTGACGCCGTCGGCCGCCTGCCAGATCGCCGTCGCCGTCTCATTCAGGCTGAAGAGCGTCGAATCGCGGGCGGACATGATCATCATCTCTCCGCCGATGCTGCGCGCGGCGACTTCCTTGACTCGAGCGATATACACGGGGCTCATACGATCAACTCCCACACGCGAAAATCGGGAACGAAGGTCAGGCGGCGCACCGGAACGCGCTGCACCAGATTACAGACAGAGTCGAAGACGTGGCCAACCAGTTCGGAATCGTGGGCGAAGAAGAGCACGCACCGGAGCACCTCGCGCAGAGCGTCCGCCTCGGCGACGGGGTCGATGCGGTTCTCCGTGCCCTGGGCGAGCAGATACAGGGCGGCCAGCGGCGCGCGCACATTCTCGCCCGGCTGCGCCAGCTCTCCGGCAAAGGGAGTGCCGTAGGCGACATAGCCGTCGGCTTCGCGGCGGAGATAGGAGATCTCGTCGGTGAGCAGGGTGGCGTCCGGGGGCGCGAGCCGGGAGATGGTGGTCTTGCCCGCGCCGGAGACGCCGGCAAACAGAAACGCGCGGCCGTTGCGCACCACGCTGGCCGCATGGACCAGCAGCCCGCCCTGTTTGGCCAGAAGCAGCGAGTGAACGATGCGGAAGGCTGCGTCGATGGCATACTGGGTGGCGGACTGCCAGATGCGCCCGTGGCGCAGCGCGGGGTCCAGCTCCGCGCGGAAGTCGCCGCGCTCCAGCACCCAGCGGCCTGCTTCGAAACGCACGCTCAAATCGTCGTCGCCGATTGCGTCCGGAATCCCGCCGGGCCGTACAATCTCGACCTCGAACTCAAAGACCGGTTGCGCGGCGGAGTTCACGAAGCCGCCGTAACGCTCGCGGAGGATATGAAGAAACTCCGGGCTACTGGTGCGTACCAGGACCGGCATCGCCCCGATCTCGATGAGCACGTCCTGTGCGATGGCGGAGCCCATCAGCCGGCCCACGAAAGGTTGATGGACCTGCGCAGGCGGAGCACGATCCGGATCGATAGGTCCGAATGGCGCATGATCCAGGAGAAGCCGCGATGCCACCAGACGGGAGTGAGAGCGACCGGGTGGCCATTGCGGAGGATGGAGACGACCTCGCCAAGGAGCTCGTCTTCGCTGAACGGAGGGTCGTCCCGCAGATGCGAGTCGCCGCGGGTGAGGATGCGATCGCCTTGTCTGCCGATCAATCTGTGCGCAACGAATCCCTGATCGCGATAGCAGACGGCAATACTGCCGGGGAGCAGTTCGGCGGCGCTTCGCCGGCGAACGGTGACAACGTCTCCCGGCCAGACGGCGGGCAGCATGCTGGCCCCGTTGACCTTCAACCGCACCTCTCCAAACTGGCGAACCACCTGCGCGGCCAGATCATGTTTGGCCTCGTCGAGAAGTTCTCCGTCGGGTTGCGTTGGATGCTGTCCCACCATCAAAGGACCACCTGTTCGCGAGCCTGCCGTGCTGTGGCCATCCCCTTCAGCCGGGCTACGAAGCGTTCCGGCTGCTGTGGCACGGCGCCTGCGTGGATTGCACCTTGCCGCATCGCAGCGCGCTGGTTTCAAAGACGCTCTCGTAGCGAAAGGCCGGTTTCCGGTATGGCGGTTTCTTCTTTGGCGTCGGAGTCCCTTTTTGCTGTTCCTCTGTGCTCATCGTCGTTCTGCCCCCCCAGTTCCACAACTGGAATGCGCCCTGTACCTTACTGTACCGACTGTACGCCTGTGAGGTTCCCCGTGCCGGTCGCTGCACAGAGATTCGCCGTAGTGCCGCCGAGGCCGATGAAGTAAATCTCCGAAGCCCCGGCTTCTGTGCCAGTCGGTATCGCGTTGTCGACGATGATTCCGCCCGTCACAAAGCAGTTGAAGGCGGTGCCGTAGCTCTCTGGCAGAGCAGATGAAAAGACAGGAGCGCCCGTACTGACGTTATAGGCCAGGACGCACCCGTCTCCCGCAGCGGTAGCACAGCCGGTTTCGTTTGCACCGTAGGCGCTAAAGAAGATGTAGTCGGTGCCTTGGGTCGTCGCTGTACCGCTGGCGACACACGCGCTTGTGCCGTTGTTGCAGAACTCGGTAATCGGCGATGGATACGGGGCCGTGCCGTTGATCTTGACGGCGACGGGGGCGCCCATCGCTCCGCTGCTCGTGATGGGCACTCTGTAGAGCGAGCCGGAGGTTGAGTTGATGTTTCCCACTACATAGAGGTTCCCGGCCGTCCCGTTGGTGGACGAGTAATAGATATTGTCGAAGATGCCGGAGAAGAAATAATGCTCCCCGGCGGGTCCGCCAGCGGTGCCCGTCCCCAGAGGCTCGCTTGTCCCCACGGAGGTGCCGCTGCCGGTAAACGTAATGGGAAATTGATAGACGCAGTTGCCCCTGGCAGTTGTACAGCCGGATGTCTGGGCAACCGTGTCTTCGACGAAGACGTACACCTTTCCGGCATTGGAGTCCACCAGTGGCGCATCGTAGATTCCGTGCGAGTTGGCACTCGCCAGGGTCCTCGAATAGGCGGCTACGGCCCCCGTGCTGCCGGTGACAGAATAAAGAACGCCATTTGCGCTGCCGACGAAGACCTTGCCCGTTGTGTAGTCGTAGATCGGCGACGCAATGTCCACAGCCGTTGTGCTGAGAGTGGCCGGATAACCGCTCGTAACCTCGGCCGGCGTCCCGCTGACGAACAGATTGGTGAACTTGTGCAGCTTGCCGCTGTTGTCCCCAACGTACAGCAAATCGTCGTAGTACTCGTAGAACGGCGCGGACCAGGTGTCGTTGGGTGAGCCATTCAGAGTGATCCTGGTCATGCATGGAGCGGTACAGGCGCGATAGTTCGCAGCGGTCACATTGGTCGTGGCAGTGTCCAGCGCAACGACGGAGGTGCTGGTGGCCCACTTCAGGAGTACCAGGCTGGCAACACTGCTGCTGTTGACCTGGATAAACGCCACCTGGTCCCCGGCCAGGGAGAGCACAGGCGAGGTTGTGATTTTGCTGCCATCGGCCGTAGTGGAGCCCTGCGGATAGGCGGTGTTGTAGGCCCAGTAAGTACTGGGGACGGTCGAACCAAGCGCAGAAGCGCCGCCGCAACCCGTGCCGTTGGGGCCGGAGGTCCCATAGAGCTCGTTGTAGGCCACGATCGTCGCCTGAGTGGTGCCCGACCCGGCGATTCCGGTTGGGTAAACGATGTAGTCCGAGGCGCAACTGTAGGCATTGGTATTGAACGAAAACTTCGCCGGGAAGGTGTTGGGATTCACCAGGCCCTTGCTCAGGTTCTCGCTCCAATCCTTGTGCATGGCCGAGGTTGAATCCACCCGTGGCCCGCTGCCCGGCGACACGCTGGGGCGAAGCGATGGATTGCGCCTCATCTGATGCAGCGCGTAGCGGGTGCTGTTGCGCACGTCCTGCGAATGGAAATCGTTCCCTTTGGCGCCGGCATCGGCCGCTGGGCCAGGATCGGAGAAGACCAGGTGGTGGTGTGTCCAGTCGGTTGGACGGCCCGTGGTTACCGCCGGCCCCGCCTGTGCGAAGGCCGGGAGACTGGCCGCCGCGAGCAGAGCAACGCCCGCCAACGCAAGGGCGAAGCTTGCGCGCCTGATTCCCGTGGATTGTGGATTTGGTGTGCTGTTGCCACCGCAGCAGCGAGAGACCTGATTATGTTGCGAAATTCGACCTGAGAAAGATCTAGACACCAAATAACTCATACTTCCTCCCTGGGAAAAACGAGCCAATTCTGCAAGAACGGCACAATACTGCAAGAACGACCAGCCTATCCCTACAGAACCCGCGCGGCTGCCATCGCTTGCCGGATTACGAAGCGTTCCGGCTGCTGTGGCACGGCGCCTGCGTGGATTGCACCTTGCCGCATCGCAGCGCGCTGGTTTCAAAGACGCTCTCGCAGCGAAGGGCCGGTTTCCGGTATGGCGCTTTCTTCTTTGGCGTCTGTGTCCCTTTTTGCTGATCCTCTTTGCTCATCGCCGTTCTGCCCCCTATTCCGCGACTAAGAACGCGCTCCTGAGACCTACTGTGCCGATTGTACGCCTGTGAGGCAATCGGTCGCGTAGGTGCTGAGGCTTGTTCTTGTCCGCCTTCCAGCGTTCGATCAGGGAGCCGACTGTGAGGTCTGCACGGCGCAGCCGCCCGTGCCGCTCCCTGTGCTTCCGTTTCCCACGCAGGCCATGTTGGCCATGGGCGTGTAATAAATCTGGGATTCACCTGTGCCCGAGCCCTTATTGTCGATGACAATCCCGCTGGAGCCGCCGGTAGACTGGATCGCCTGAGTTGCCTCGGTCGGGACGCTAATGGTGGTGCCGTTCCCAACCAGGAAGTTGTAAACGCAGCCTCCAGTGCACGACGAGGACGTATTGATGGTGCCGACACTGCCGTTTGCCGACACTGCGGCGAATACGTAGTCGTTGGTGGTGCCGCCCGCACCATAGATCTCCGTTAGCGGCGAGCAGGTCGCTTGTGCAGAGGACAATGTAGTGATCGCCGTGGTGGCGTTGACAGTGATATTCGAGCCGCTCGCCACAAACTTACCGTTGGCTTGGATGGGCACATACGACAACCGCGGCTCCGACGCAAGATGCTGATTGCAGGTCCACAGGTTGCCCGCCGTGCCCGCCGCCGTAGCGTAGTAAATCTGGTCGAACGCCCCGTCGTACGTCGTCGGTGTCGCTATCGTCCCGGTACCGAACACCGCCTCTTCGCCACAAATGGAATTCGCTGGCCATGCCGTCGCGCTGGTCGGATCGCAGGCGCCGGTACCGGTGCCCGTAGTGCTGGCCGGAAACTGGAACACACCGCCGCATCCATTGTCTGGGGTGACTTTGCCTGGTTCGCAGCCCACGGTTGTGGTGGTGTTGGCATCGCTCCCCACAAATACATAAACCATCTGCGCGTTGGAATCCACCAGCGGTCCGTCAACGATGCCGACCGTGCCCGAAGCATAAGTCAGCTTGCTGGTTGTCAGTACCTTGGCATGTGTTGAGGGACTGACCGCGTACAGGAATCCGCCCGTGGAGCCCCGGTCGGCCACAAAAATGTTCCCCGACGTCCCGACATCATAGACCGGGCTGGTCAGTGCATTGGCGCTCACCGAAACTGGCCAGTTTGTGGTGACTTCGGCGGGAGTCCCATTGAACACTCCGGTGAATTGATGGAGATTTCCATTGTTGTCGCCCACAAAAATCGTATCGGCGTATGTGCCGAAGTAAACGTAGAACGGCGAGGACGTGGTGTCCTGATCGCCATTCTGGAACGGAACGCTGATCATGCAGGATTCGCCCGCCGTGCAGCTGCTCCACGCCTTGTTGCCCGCGGCACCAACCTGCGCGTTGTTGAACTCCACCTGCGGAGTGGCAGCCGTCGCGGGAGTGCCCTGGCCCGACTTCCACTCGATGATCCGCAATATCGCAGCACCCGACGCAGGGTTCTCGATATAAGCGATCTTGCTCCCATCCAGGGAGATGACAGACGAAGTAGTCGCTTTGCCCGTGCCGCTGAAGTAAGCCCAGTACACTGAAGGATTGGATCCGGAGCAGGTGGTGTCGTACAGGTTGCTGTACGCAACAATGTTCGCCTGTCCGCCTGTTGCGCCAGCCAGCCCAGTGTTGTACGCGACCCAGTCGCTGCAGCTCGCATTCCCGTTGAATGAATACTTGGCCGGGTATTGCCCGGCGCCCACCGTAGCACCCGATCCCAGGTTCATGCTCCAGTCCGTCTTCAACAGCGGCCCTGACTCATGGCCCCATCCCGTCCCTGGCTGCTGCCACAGGTTACGCCTTAGCTGCTGGATCTGGTAGCGCGGTTCGTTGACGATCTTGCTCCACTTGTCGATCGTGCCATTCCGCATGGCATCATCAAACGTGCCCGGATTGGAGAAGACCAGGTGGTGGTGCGTCCAGTCGGTTGGACGGCCCGTGGTTACCGCCGGCCCCGCCTGTGCGAAGGCCGGGAGACTGGCCGCCGCGAGCAGAGCAACGCCCGCCAACGCAAGGGCGAAGCTTGCGCGCCTGATTCCCGTGGATTGTGGATTTGGTGTGCTGTTGCCACCGCAGCAGCGAGAGACCTGATTATGTTGCGAAATTCGACCTGAGAAAGATCTAGACACCAAATAACTCATACTTCCTCCCTGGGAAAGACCAGCCAACGCTGCAAGAACTACTCAATACTGCAAGTACGTACTGGCCCGGCCCTACAGAACCCCCGCTCATTTTCCTGGGCGAAGGTTGAAACACATGTATCTCCGAGTCATCGGAGGTGAAACACTGCCCGGGAGACGCGGGTCGTTCCTTGGCGAAACTCCGCGTCAGCTATACTCCATTCTAATGGCGCGTCAGGCCTCGCCAAACATTCGTTTGATTTCATCGGTGACACTTTAGTGACTTCATCGATGACACTTTAGTGTTACTAGCCTGGGGACCCTGTCGCAGGTTTTATCGGAGGATGAAGAACCATGGGGGTTGTGAGGTGAGTCCACTGGCAGTGCGTCCTTCCAGGCACAGGAGCTATTGCGCTGTGCGTTGGCTTGTCTTCGCCCAGGGCGCGTGGGCTGAATTGGGTGGGGACCCGCTTCGCCGTGGCTGACTGCGCAGCGCGAAGCCCGGACCGGCAACTCCTGTTGTACTGTGCCCGTGGCGGCAGCGTGGACGCCGCGCGCGTACGCGAACTGGCCCATCGGGTCATGGACTGGGATGCGCTGGTCGAGGCTGCGCAGTTTCATGGCCTGGCAGCAGTGCTCTTCCACGTCGTATCTGAGACATCTCCCGATCTTATGCCGCCGGACGTTGCCAACCGGCTGCGCAACATCTGCCGCGATTCCGCCCGGCAGAACCTGGTTCTCACCTCCCAACTGCTCGCGTTGCTGGATGCCTTCGCAGCCCACGGCATTGCCGTTGTGCCCTTGAAAGGCCCCGCGATGGCCGAATCGCTCTATCCCGGTCCGGAGCTGCGTCCGTCCTCTGATCTGGACCTTCTGGTGCGAAAGCGGGACATTGAGGGCGCGGTGAGCGTCCTTGCGCAGGAAGGATACGCGCTCGGCGCAAATATGCAGCGCCTGCCGCTGCGCGTCCTGCTGCGCCTCAACTGCGAGTTGTTCTTCCACCGGCTGCGCATGGCGCATGTGGACCTGAAGTGGGAGACCGGCCCTGCGCATTATCCCTTCCGCATCGCACCGGAGATGCTGTGGCGCTCGCTTGTCCGCACCCGGATGGCGGGCAGGGAAGTCCCATGCCTTTCGCCGGAAGCCCTGTTGTTGTTTCTGTGCGTTCACGGCACAAAACACATGTGGTCGCGTCTTCAGTGGCTGGGGGACATCGCCCGGCTGGTGCGAAAGCCCCTCAACTGGGACGCCGTTCTGGAGATGGCGGAAGAGGCGGGATGCATGAGGCCGCTGCTGTTGGGGTTGTCGTTGGCGCACGAGTTGCTTGAGGCGCCGGTCCGCGAAGATATTTTGCAACGGGCACGCGCGGCGCAGGCAGTCCAGGCGCGGGCGGGGCAGGTGGTCCTGCGGCTGATGCGTATTCCACCAAGCGAACCGCAAGGCTGGGAACTGACAGCGTTCAACGCGCGGCTGGCGGAACGGGCCTGGGACAAGCTGCGGCATACTGCCGCGTTGCTCAAGGCCCCGACGGACCAGGAACTGGAGTGGTTCCTCCTGCCGCAATGGCTCTTCTTCCTCTACTATCCATTGCGCGCCGCGCGGCTGACGTATAAGTACTGCTCGCGGCTTGCGCGCGGATGAAACGACTCCGCCGCCGATTCAGGGATTCCTTAAGCCATTGCCGATGTCCGCGCAGCCGGCGGATGGAGGGCCAGGGCGTGTGGCCCGTCTTTCGCTGATATAAGCTGGTAGATAGATGCCAGCAAAAACCAGCCGGGAGATGGAGGACCTGTGCCATTGAGCGAAGTTGCCCAAGCCAACCTGCCCCTGACCATCGATGAGTATCTGCGCAAGAAGCTGATGCCGGTGGAGGGCGTGATCCCTCATCTGCCCGGCATCGACATGTATGGGAACACCATTCCGGACGAGATTGTCGGCGGCGATGTCTTTGAATACATCAATTTTCAACAGCGCTACGACATCGAAGCGCGCATCGCCCAGGCCGAGTGGCTGTCGAAAGAGGTCCTGGTACCGCTTGCCCCGGGAGCAAAGGCGCGCAATTCCGTCGATGAACACATTCAGTGGATGTCGACACAGCCCGGCTACACGGATGCCGACGGAGTTCAGTTCAGGAAGGCAAAGAGTTCGGAGCAGTTGAGGATTATCGAGAACCTGCGGGAACTTTACTTGTCCGCCGGGGTGCTTCTGGTCGATGCACAGGGCCACGGCATTATTGCGGCAAAGATCGCGTCCACCATACACGACACCCTGCAGGCGTTCATGCTCTCGGAGCTGGACCGCAGCGGGACCATCACGCCCAGGCTCTTTGAGCAGCTCAACCTGCGGCTTGCGCAATCGGCAACGGCGCGCAACGCCCTGGGCCGCAACATGGATGCAAGCTCGCGCGAGATTGCCACGCTGCTCTATGGCGAGATCCGTTCCACGGGGGAGTTTCGCTTCGTCAATTTCGGCCATCCGCCTCCGCTCGTCTTCTCGGCAAAGTACAAGAGGTTCATGGCGGTTGACAGGGACAGCATGGCGCAGTTCCTGGCGCTGGGGCTGGAGATTCCCCAAGACCATCCCGACCGGAACCGGTATATCCCCGTCAAAGTGAGGGAGAGACGGATGGACGCATCCGATATTGCGGTGATTCAACTCATGGGCCGGGGAGACATCCTTTTTCTCTATACCGACGGCGTCTACGATGGCAGCGACGAGCAGGAAAGGCAGAGGATTCAGGCAGTCATTGGCGAGCACGAACGCCAGCCTGCCAAGGAGATCTGCAACGCGATCCTGGACTACGCGGTGAAGAGAGACCGCGAGCTGCGGCAGCAGGGACACAGCGACGAGATCGACGACAAGACCGTGTTCATCATCAAGCGAACGTAAAAAAGCTTCAGTTCGTTTTTGTTCGGGAACGCCTGTTTCCAGCGTTACGCCAGCGCAGTCACGCGCGCAGCATGAAGCTCCTGCAGCGCGAAGACGCTCAGCGTTCCACCCTGCAGCGCGGCAATGCCCTCGGCCGCGGCCCTCGCCGCAGCCAGCGTGGTGATGGTGGGAATCCGCGCCAGCACCGCGGCCCGCCGGATCGCCTTCTCGTCGAAGAACGTCTCCTGCCCTCGCGGAGTGTTTACGATCAGTTGAATGCGGTCGCCCTTTATCAGGTCCACCACGTTGGGCCGCCCCTCCTTCACCTTGTAGACGCGCTCCGGCTGCAGGCCGGCTGCCTCCAGCGCCTCCGCCGTGCCGTGCGTCGCCACCAGATGAAAGCCCATCTCGACGAAGGTCCGCGCCAGCGCCACGACGCCTTCCTTGTCGCGGTCGTTCACGCTGAGGAAGATCGTTCCCTTCACCGGCAGCATCTGGCCGGCGGCGATCTGCGCCTTGGCAAAGGCCTCGCCGAAGTTGTCGGCCACGCCCATCACCTCGCCGGTGGACTTCATCTCCGGCCCCAGCACCGTGTCCACTCCGGGGAACTTGCCCCAGGGAAAGACCGGCGACTTCACATAGAAGTGCGCGCCGGTATCGAGGTCGTCGCCGCTGGCCACCGCCTCCGGCAGCAGCTCCTTCAACGTGCGCCCCACCATCAGCCGCGACGCGATCTTGGCCAGCGGAACGCCGATTGCCTTGGACACATACGGCACCGTGCGCGAGGCGCGCGGATTGACCTCGATCACGAAGACCTTGCCGCGCTGGATGGCGAACTGAATGTTGACCAGCCCAACCACGTTCAGCGCCATCGCCAGCTTGCGCGTGTGCTCGCGGAGGGTGCGCAGCACGTCGTCCGTCAGGTCCACCGAGGGCAGCACGCACGACGAGTCGCCGGAGTGAATGCCGGCCTCCTCGATGTGCTGCATGATTCCGGCGATGACGACGTCGGCGCCATCGCAGAGCGCGTCCACGTCGCACTCGACGGCGTCCTCCAGAAAGTGGTCGATCAGCACCGGCCGCTCCTGCGAGTATTCAATCGCCGTGCCCATGTAACGCAGCACCGCCTCGTCGTCGTAGGCAATCACCATGGCGCGCCCGCCCAGCACATAGCTGGGCCGCAGCAGCACGGGATAGCCAACGCGGTTCGCGCCGGCGAGCGCCTCCTCAACCGAGGTCACCATCGCGCCCTCGGGCTGCGGAATGCCCAGCTCGGTGATCAGCCTGCCAAATCGCTTGCGGTCTTCGGCCAGGTCGATCGACTCCGGCGATGTGCCGATGATCGGCACGCCCGCGCGCTTCAACGGCAGGCTCAGGTTCAGCGGAGTCTGCCCGCCGAACTGCACAATCATGCCAATCTCGGCTCCCGACGAGGCCTCGTGCTCATACACCGCGAGCACGTCCTCCAGCGTCAACGGCTCGAAGTAGAGGCGGTCGCTGGTGTCGTAATCGGTGGAGACGGTCTCAGGATTGCAGTTGACCATGATGGTCTCGTAGCCGTCCTCGCGCAACGCAAACGCAGCGTGGCAGCAGCAGTAGTCGAACTCGATCCCCTGGCCGATGCGGTTCGGCCCGCTGCCCAGGATGATGATCTTGCGGCGCGCGGTGGGCGCGGCCTCGTCCTCCTCGTCGTAGCAGCTATAGAGGTACGGCGTGTAGCTCTCGAACTCCGCCGCGCAGGTGTCCACCAGCTTGAAGACCGGCTTGACGCCCAGCTTCGCGCGCAGTTCGCGCACCTGGTCCGCGCTCTCCAGCTTCCACTCTGTTGCGAGCCGCTCGTCGGAGACGCCCATGCGCTTGGCGGCGCGCAGATCGTCCGCCGTCGCCGCATCGAAGCCCACCGCCGTGACCGCCTTCAGCTCGCCGGTGATCTGCTTCATCTGGTTCAGGAACCACGGGTCCATGGAGGTCATGCGCGCCACCTCGCGCACCGTCACGCCGCGCTCGAAGGCGTAGCGGATGTAGGCCAGCCGCTCCGGGTGAGGAGTCACCAGGCGCTGGGTCAGCCGCCGCGGCTCAATGTCCGCCGCCGTGGCCTTCTTGCCCGTCTCCAGCGAACGCACGGCCTTCATCAGCGCTTCCTTGAATGTCCGCCCGATGGCCATCACCTCGCCCACCGATTTCATCTGCGGCCCAAGGCCTTCGTCCACGCCGGGAAACTTCTCAAACTGCCACTTGGGAATCTTCACCACAACGTAATCGATCGTCGGCTCGAAGCAGGCCGGCGTCGCCTTGGTGATGTCGTTCTGAATCTCGTCCAGCGTGTAGCCCACGGCCAGCCGCGCGGCAATCTTCGCAATCGGGAAGCCGGTGGCTTTGCTGGCCAGCGCGGACGAGCGCGAGACGCGCGGGTTCATCTCGATGATCGTCATGCGCCCGTCGTGCGGGTTCACTGCAAACTGCACGTTGCTTCCGCCGGTCTCCACGCCGATCTCGCGAATGCAGGCGATGGCCGCGTCGCGCATTCGTTGATACTCGCGGTCGGTCAGCGTCTGCGCCGGGGCAACGGTAATCGAGTCGCCGGTGTGCACGCCCATTGGATCGAAGTTCTCGATGGAGCAGATGATGATGACGTTGTCCTTCAGGTCGCGCATCACCTCCAGCTCGTACTCCTTCCAGCCCAGCACGCTCTCCTCGATCAGGCACTCGTGCACCGGCGACAGGTCCAGCCCGCGCGCCAGAATGTCGGTGATCTCCTCGCGGTTGTAGGCAACCCCGCCGCCCGAACCGCCCAGGGTAAAGCTGGGCCGGATCACCACGGGGAAGCCGATCTTCGCCGCATACGTCAGCCCGTCGCTCACCGTGCCCACCAACTGCGACTTCGGCATCTCCAGGCCGATCCTGGCCATCGCGTCCTTGAAGAGCAGGCGGTCCTCGGCCTTCTTGATCGCCTCCAGCTTGGCCCCGATCAGCTCGACGTTATATTTTTCCAGCACGCCGGAGTCGGCCAGTTCGACGGCAAGATTCAGCGCCGTCTGTCCGCCCACCGTCGGCAACAGCGCAAACACGCCACCCTTTCTCTCGTCATCGACGTACCCTTTCGGGCCGTCATTCTGACTCGCAGAGTCAGAATCTCCGTATTTGTCTTTATGGATGGCCCACGAGCCCCCCATCCTCTCCGCCTCAACCCGGATGATCTCTTCGAGATACGCTGCGGTCAGCGGTTCGATGTAGGTCCGGTCGGCGAACTCGGGATCGGTCATGATCGACGCCGGGTTGGAGTTGACCAGCACCACCTCGTAGCCCTCGGCCTTCAGCGCCTTGCAGGCCTGCGTGCCGGAGTAGTCGAACTCCGCCGACTGCCCAATCACAATCGGCCCCGAGCCGATCACCAGAATCTTCGCAATGTCATTCCTGCGTGGCATCGATCTTCTCTTCTTCTTTCTCAGACTCTGAGTCAATATGCCAATTTCTTATTGGCATATTCCAGTGCTTTGTGAACCATGCAGCCGAACCAGATGGCAAACCCACTGCTGTTTGTCCATCAGACACCTCAGCAATAAAGACTGGTACCATAAGGACAAACAACTTAAAAATCTGTTCCCTAAATTCAAAAGGACCGACATCATCTGGCGTTACAACAAGCCAAATTCCTGGCAGTCGATGCCAAAAGCCATATCCTTGCTCACCTAAGTGGTCTCTAAACACTGTTTCTGTTTCTATGTCTAGCTTGCTAAGAGATACAACTAGGTGTCTCATAAGGTTGACTCCTTATTTGAGTCGGCTTCTAATTCCTCTGGTTCAGACTTAGAAGAAGTTTCCAGTATTAGCTGGGTATCAAGATATGTAGAAATTCTTGTTCCACTATCACTATCGCCGTAAAGCCCTTTGTCGATCGCGTATTTTGTAATCGCATGCCGCTCAGAACGCAACGCATCGGGACTTTTCAGCATGAAGTACTGATACGCCCAGCAGGACTGGAGCGTCACAAGAACGACAAGAACAGCAAAACAAATGAGTATCCAAGTCGCTGCATGAGCAAGTACCAGTAAAAACAGGAAAAAAACGAGTATCAGGAGCTTCCAATGTAATGGTATTAGCGCCGAACTCTTGGAGCGTACCATCTCGCCCGCATGAGCAAGAATCCTGCTAGCAAAATTCTTCTTCATTTCTTCCACGCTTTCATCACCTTCCCGAGATAAGTCCATGTTTTTTGCGCAGCCTCTTCGTCCGGAAACGACCAACTTTGTTGCGCCGCAATAGTGCCATGACTTCCTCCAACGAATGAGTCACCAACTTTCCGCTGGCCTCCTCAGCCCTATACGCTTCGATGGCTGCAATGTCGTCTGCCTCATCCAATCTTTCATTGAGTGCGCGATAGAGCGCGACTCGTTTCCAGACGGGCTGATTTCGTCGGTGCTTCACTTCTTCCACTCCTCCATCATCCTGCGGAAGTCGCGGAACAGATAGTGCGAATCGTGCGGGCCGGGGCTGGCCTCCGGGTGGTACTGCACGCTGAACATCGGGTCGGTCTTGTGGCGCAGGCCGGCCAGCGTATGGTCGTTCAAATTCGTGTGCGTCCGCTCCACATCCGCGGGCAGGCTCGCGGGATCGACGTTGAAGTTATGGTTCTGCGCGGTGATCTCCACCTTGCCGGTCGCGTGGTGCAGGATGGGGTGGTTTCCGCCGTGGTGGCCGAACTTCAGCTTGTAGGTCTTGCCGCCCAGCGCGAGGCCGAAGATCTGGTGGCCCAGGCAGATGCCGAAGATCGGCTTTTTGCCCTTCAGCTTGCGCACCGTCTCGATGGCGTAGTCCAGCGGCTCGGGATCGCCGGGGCCGTTGGAGAAGAAGACGCCGTCGGGGTTGAGCGCGAGCGTCTCCTCGGCGGTCGTTGTCGCCGGAACCACGGTGACGCGGCAGCCCTCGCGGGTCAACATGCGCAGGATGTTCTGCTTGATGCCGAAGTCGTACGCGACCACGTGCAGCGGCGCGCCATCGGTGTCGTCGTCCGGCAGCGGCAACAACGCTTCGCCGGTCTGGTTGCGCGGCTCGCTCTCGTCCCACTGGTAGATGGATTTGGTGGTGACCACGCTGGCCAGGTCGGTGCCTTCCATCTTGCGGATCGCCCGCGCCCTGGCCACCAGCGCGTCCGCATCGAGGTCCTCTCCAGACGCGATGACGCCGCGCATCACGCCATGCGTGCGCAGATGGCGCACCACGGCCCGCGTGTCCACCTCGGCCAGCACGGGAACGCCGCTGCGCTCCAGGTAGTCGTCGGCGACCTCGGTGGCGCGCCAGTTGGAGCTGATCTCGGAGAACTCGCGCGTCACCAGACCCTCGATATACGGCCGCGCGGACTCCGCGTCGCTGGGCGTCGTCCCATAGTTCCCAATGTGCGGATTGGTCAGCACCACAATCTGGCCCGCGTACGAGGGATCGGTGAAGATCTCCTGGTAGCCGGTCAGCGATGTATTGAAGACGACCTCGCCCGCGGCCTCGACCGGCGCGCCGAAGCCTATGCCGCGAAAGATGCGCCCGTCTTCAAGCGCCAGAATTGCCTGCATTGCCTACTCCTGCGGAATCCCATTAGGAGTGGATTCAATCGATTCTATCAGCATCCGCAGGGGTTGCTCGCATCGCGCGGCCAGTTTTCCACGCATTTTCGCTGTCCGACGCAAAAAGACCCGGCACGCGGCCGGGTCTTCTTCCGAACAGGGAGAGGGGCAGCTTACTTCTTGTGGTGGTGGTGATGCGCCCTGTGGTGATGAACGGCTGCGGCACTGGCGGGAACAACCGAGCCGGCCAGGACCGTAAACGCAAATAGAGCGAGCAGGAGATTGCGCAACAGTTTCATAAGGTGAGACTCCTTCACAGCCCGGTCGGCCAGTCGTCCGGGCGGTCCAAAAGCACAACAGGATTAACTCTCTGGACGCCGTTCCTCCACAAAAGATGCGGGCGCGCGCAAATGAGTTCCCAGCTTCGCACCTCACGCCGCGAACTCGAAGCTTGCCCTTAAGGAGTGAAGACCCCCGTTGTTCCGGGGGTCTTACGTATTGGCAGGAAATGCTCGTGCGGATAAGGGAAGCCGGAACCGTGGGAACTGCTGGCCCGACTAATTGCTTGGTACATTCC
>Ga0326727_10007909_pt1 | contig 27534 bp, 29 predicted proteins | sample MB2enrmetagenome_FD_207643 | JGI IMG/M metagenome (GOLD analysis project Ga0326727, IMG submission 207643) | Lab enriched peat soil microbial communities from McLean, Ithaca, NY, United States - MB29MY | ecosystem: Environmental > Terrestrial > Soil > Wetlands > Peat | place: USA: New York...
CGATCCACCCAGGGGCCACCCTGAAACGCCTTACCGTTTCCAATCGGAAGGTCATAGGTGGCATTGATGACCCCGGAATGGCGAATGTCAAATGAACCCCGGCCATAGTCCCAACTCGGCTCAAGCGGATTGGAAGCGAAAGCGGGAGAATTCGTCGCGACGCTGGTATTTAAGCTGTCGCCATCGTCGAGAGCCTTCGCATAAGTATAGACGCCGCGAAATTGCAGCCCGTGGCTGAAGTGGTGATTCACGTCAACTTCCAATCCGTTGTAGGAGCTGACGCCTTCCGAAAACCAGTTGGTGGAATTCGTCAAGGCGCTATTGGCGAGCGGCGCGGTGGACGAGTTGTACCAGGTCCCCGCCGGGTAGCTTGCCGGGCACGGCGACGCCGGGCAGATGGTGGGAACCGGAACGTTGGCGTCGATGGAAAGAATCTCGTGGTATCCGTGGGAGCCAATGTAGCCAACGCTGAGCGTGGTGTTGGGTGAAAGGTGCTGCTCGATGCTGAACGTGTACGATTCCACCGTCGGCGTCTGGAGGTTCGACTGCACGCCGCTGGGAACAATCTTGGCCGCCTTATAGGTCGCATCCGGACCGATGGTCGAAAACGCGATACTCTTGTCCGCACACACGGTATTGTAGGGAGCGACCTGGTCCAGGCGGTAATCCAAAGCGTCGTTCAGGGCGTAATAGAGACCGGCCCCCGCACGGATTACCGTTTTCTTCGAGGCAAAGGGTGACCAAGCCAGACCCACCCGGGGGGCGGGAAGGAACTTGGCTTCGTTCGCGGAGAACACCGAGCTGCCGACCACCGGCTGAGTTAGAAGCACTCCATTCGAGCCCGCCACGAAGTTCGCCGCGCGCCCGTCGGCCTCATTCCAACCATTGGTAAACTCTCCCCGGAAGCCCAGGCGAAGTTCGATGCTGGGCCGCAGTTTGATGGCGTCCTCGGCAAAATACGCACCTTCCAGCGAGCGCCACCCGAGTGGCGTCGCGGTGGGGGAGTAAGTCCACGTGCTGACGGTACCTGCCAAGAAGGTTGCCAGGCTGGTAAAGGAGGCTTGTCCGTACTGGTCTTGCAACAAACTGCTGTTGGATTGCACCCGTTGGAACCATGCGCCCACGGTGATCGTATGGATGCCGCGGATGATGCTCACCTGGTCGGTGGCCGTGAACAGATTGCGCGCCGCCGAGAGGTTGCTTCCCGCGTTGGTGCCGCCGTTGGTGAGCTGTGATGCGCCGTTGAGCGTGGTGCCACCGCCAATCACCACAGTGCCAACCGGTTGACCCGCATGGATCCAACCGCCCGGCACGGAGGAAGCCGTCCCCTCGACCCCGCTGTTGAAATAGAAGCCGCCGCGGGAGAATCCGAACGTCGCCTTGTTGAGAAAGTTGGGGGAAAAGACGTGGGTTTCACTCACGCTCGCCACCTGCTCGCGCAAGAAAACGTCGGTGAGGCTCAACGGATTGGTGGTAGGCGAATGGGCTCCGCTGTCGTCCACGGTGTAAACACCCGCGAAGGAGTCTTTAGCGGAGAGGATTTGGTCCAGGCGTGCAGTTCCAAAATCCTCGCGGATATGCTGAAGGGGATTGCTGAACGCCTTGGCGATGCCGCTATTCGCCCCCGTCGAAGTGAGCAGTTCCGGCCCATTGGCTACGGGCCACAAGCCCAGTAACGGTTTAATGCTGGCGACGGCAGCCGCTCGCGAAGTGGCGTCCGGCACGAGCGTCACATCGCTCAGACCGAGAACTTGACGGTAGCCTTCGTAGTTGGCGAACAAGAATGTCTTGTCCTTCTTGATCGGCCCGCCCAGCGATCCGCCAAATTCATTGCGCTCGAAGTCAGGAATTTGCGCCTGGTCGAAGAAATTCCGTGCGTCCAGCGCGTTGTTGCGCAGGAACTCGTAAGCATTGCCGTGCAACTGGTTCGTGCCAGAGGCGGTGGCGATGTTGATCTGGGCGCCGGGGCGTTTCCCATAATCCGCGCCGTAGGTGTCCTTGACGACGGCGAATTCCTGCACGGCATCCACGCCCAGAAGTTGCCCGCTCGTCCCTCCCGGTGTGTTGTTGACCTCCGACGCGCTGGTGAATTCCACCCCGTTCAGGAGGTATAGATTTTCTTGCGGGCGGCGGCCGGAAACCGCAAACATGTTGCCGACCACCGAGTTTGATGTGCCGGTGCCGCCTGAGCGCTGCGACGTGTAGTTAATGACGCCGGGATTCAGCGTGAGGAGCTGGTCGTAGCTCCGGCCATTCAGCGGCAAGTCCTTCACCTGGCGCTCGTTCACCAGTCCCGAGACATCGGCGGTGGTCACATCGGGCGCGAAACCCTCTTCCACCACAATCGTTTGGTGGATTCCTGCGACGGTGAGCGTCAAATCGACACTCGCGTGTTGTCCCAGCACCAGCGAGATGCTCCGCTTCGCCGTGTTGAAACCAGCCTTTTCAGCGGAAACTTCGTACGTCCCCACAGCAAGCAGAGGAGCTTCATATCGGCCGGCATCGTCGGTGGGGATGCTGCGAACGGCGCCCTTCTCCGTATTGATGATCCTGATGGTGGCTTGAGGGATGGCGCTGCCGGTCGCATCGGTGGCAACGCCGGAAATAGAGGCCTCACCTTGCGCCCACACTGGCGCCGCCAGGGATATTGCCAGTAACAAGATGGGGAGGCGCAGAAGGAAGCGTGCTCGCAAACGCGCCCGGGTGATGGCGTTTCCTCGTCCGGGCGTGGGTTGGGAATTAGGGATTTTCGATTCCATAAATCGTTTTCGCATGACATTCTCCTAAGTAGGTCGGGGGGCATCCGGCTTACCGGGTGCGTCCACCCATGGCTCCACCGATAATTTGCTCGGGCCGGCCTACGAAACGAGAGATGAAACGGGATAAACCTTAAAGAGGTGATTGGGTATTGTCCCTGCTCAACGTTCGCTGGCCGGCTAGATACAGCGCGACCGACAACATCCTGCGCGGTGCGCAGGGCGACAACAACATTGAGCAAGAATTTGTGACATATTGTCATTAATACTATCCAAACGCGGCGCTGTCGTCAAGCTTTTTTGCCATGCGCCCTGACGAACCTGGTCGATGGACCCGAGCCCGGACTAATATCAGCAAGCGAAGTGTGATCGAGAATCCGGGCCGCCGAGTCCCGCACATCGAGAAAGACCTTATAAAGTGCACCGTGGCGCTTGTCGCTTTTCACCAGGCGGCGTAGTCCCTCGGCATCGGCGAATGGAGCGAGCGGGCCATCGATGGTGCGGATAATCTCACCCAAGAAAATCGTGGCGGGCGCCCGCTTCAGGCGATAGCCGCCCTTTGCGCCTCGCAGGCTCTCCACCATGCGCGCCGCCTTCAGATCAAGAAGTATCAATTCCAAGAACTTCTCGGGAATTCCTTCCGAGGTGGCAATGGCGTGGATCGTGGTCGGGCCGTTATGAAAGTCCCGAGCCAAACACATCATTGCTTCGAGAGCGTACAGACCTTTGTTTGAAATACGCATCAGCTTTATAAGTAACTCTATCTAGTTAGTAGACTATATGTGAAGCAGGATTTTGTCAAGTTTTTTTTGTCGGCGTATCGGAGCGGCAGCGGACGGACCTTATTGCGAAGTTTGGGCGGGGGCGACCACGTAGACGTACTCCAGGATCCCATTTCCGGTGTTGGCAACGTTGTGCTTCAGGGCCGGGGGAATATAAACCAGAGCCGGCGCAGAAAAGGCGCGCGCCGGTTGGCCCTCCAAGCGTGCTTCTCCGCGCCCGCTCAGGATCACCAACGACTCTTCGTTTTTCCCGGTCGTGTGCCAGCCGACGGTCTCGCCCGGCTTCAGCCGAACGTAGCCGCTACGCATGCCCGCCGTCTGTGGCGCACCCTTCAGCAGCGGGCAATCTCCTCCCGGGCATTGGAGCGCCAAAGTCAGCGGCTGAGGCTTGGTCGTCTGAGAGGAAACGGGCGACAACGCAACCCCGAGAAACAAGCTTATGAGGACGGAGGTAACGAGCACGAGGCGTTTCATCGTAAATCTCCTGGACGATTTATTGGACTCGTGTATCTTATCATCTGCCTCTGGCCGGATTTAGGGCCGTGACGTATTTCGGAGCGAATTTGCCTTCGTCCAGTCCCCCGAAGGGGAACAGCATCATGAATCGTAGACCTCGTTTGGTCTGGCCCCGCGTGATGAAACCAACGAAGTTGTCATCTGCGCATGGGCGTTTGACCCCCTTACCCCCACCCGCAAAACGTGGGGCTCCCTCCGCCTTGCGGTTCCCCCTCTCCCCCAAGGGGGCGAGGGAAGAAGAATTCTCAGTTTTGGCAATGTATTCATGAGCCTCTCTACACCAAAAGGAGATCGTGCTGACAACCGAAAACTGACAACCGAAAAGGAGTGCATTGCTCTCATCTATGGCGAATGAAACCTTTTTTTCCTTACAGGGGCAAGTTGCGGTGGTTACCGGCGCAGGGCAGGGGATCGGCGAAGGCATTGCCGCCCGGCTGGGTCAGGCCGGCGCGCGCCTGGCGATCCTCGACGTTAATCGCGCAGCCGCAGAAGAGGTGGCGGGTCGCCTGAAGGGAGTGGGCCTGCACTGCGATGTCAGCTCCGCTCCTTCCGTCCAACAGGCCATCGAAGACGTTCAGCGGCAGCTTGGCCCTATTCAAATTCTGGTGAATAACGCGGGGATTTCCGGGCGGACGCTGCCCCTGTGGGAACTCGAGGAAAGCGATTTGGACCAGGTATACGCCGTCAACCTCAAGGGAGTGTTCCTGATGTGCCGCGCGGTGATTCCCGGGATGCTGGCCCGAGGCTACGGGCGAATACTGAACGTCGCTTCCATTGCCGGCAAAGAAGGCAACCCCACGCTGATTCCCTACTCCAGCACCAAGGCCGGCGTCATTGGCCTGACGAAGGCGCTCGCCAAGGAAGTGGCGGCCAAAGGCAATATCACCGTCAATGCCATTTCCCCCGCCGTGATCAGAACCAAAATCCTGGACGGCATCGCCAAGGAAACCGTTCAATATATGGTGAGCCGCATCCCCATGGGCCGCACGGGGACCATCGAAGAAATCGCCGCGCTCGTACACTTCCTGGTATCGCGGGAGGCGTCGTTCACCACCGGCCAGTGCTACGACATTTCCGGCGGAAGAGCGACGTATTGAACGTTGGGTTGGGCCAGCTCTCATGAAAATAGCTGTGCGAAGCACTTTGGAGTGCGGCGGCTCGACGCCGCCTTGGCCTGACGCCGAGGACGAGGACTAAGGCGGCGTCGAGCCGCCGCACTCCAAGGTGCTTCGCACATAGGCATAGACGATGGCATGTCGGAGGCTCATGAACAGCCGGAAGACATGCTCAGGACTGCGCCTGGGGCTTCCGCAGGAAGGGTAGGGCTCCGAGGGAGAGCGCGAGCGACGGCAGGAGCATCCAAGCCACAACGTATGTCAGCAGACTTTCCATTTTGAGGTTGAGCGGAACGCGCCTATCGACTATCAGGGCAAGTGGCAGGAATACCGTCATCATGATCCCCAGCCAGATGATCAGGGGAGCCAGGGAAACGAGCAGTTGATGCGAAACTCGTCCGCCCACGCGCTTCGACCAGAACGCCCCGACGGCGCCGATGATGGGCAGCGCGAGGAGCCAGGGAATGTAAAACGGAATGAAGAGACCCCTGTTGAGCCAGTAAATGTGCGGGCGCAGGCCGGCAACCTGAAGAAGGGCCAGCAGCAAACCGTTCAATAGGAAAGTGCAGAAAGCGGGCAGCCATAAGACCTTGGTGCGGTAGTTCATGATTTCCTCCGCATTTTCCTCGGCAAGGATTTCCTTGCGAAGTTCGAGCCAGTCGGGCACAGAATCGAGAGCTTCCCGGGCGGCTGCGTCTTGCGGCACTCCACGCGCTTCGAGGGCGGCGGCATGGTCCTCGACGTGATCGCCCAGTTCGCGGAGAATTTCCTCTTCCCGCTGAGGCGCCAGCCCCATTTCCCCCAAACAGCTTTTGAGAATCGGGCGATGATCCGGCATGTGCGACTCCGTTGGTGCAGTGGTCGGGTAGAACGAACCAGCCGCTTCCTGGCGATGTTCCCTTCGGCCAGGCTCCTTAGGCCTGCGCATGGGGCTTTCGCAGGAATGGCGCGGCGCCGATGAGGAGCGGTACGGAGGGTAGTAGTACCCAGGTCACGGTCAGAATCAGGAAGGCGCCCAGTTTCACGTGGTGCGCCACGTTCTTATCCACGATCATCGCCCACGGCAGGATCAGCAGGAACAATCCCAGCAGGGCAATCGCCGGAGCCAGCGCGGCAAGTAACTGGTACCGCACCGTGCCGCCCGCACGTCGCGACCAATATGCCGCCACCGCACCCACCACGGGCTGGGAGATAATCCAGGGGACAATGAACTCACATAAAGCCTGCACGTCCTTGCCTATGCCGAACCAATAAAAATGCGCCGGCACACCAAAAATCTGCATGAGGGCCAGGCAGCCATTGCTCAAGGTAAGAGCACATAAGGCGGGAAGCCATAAGGCCTTGGTGCGGTAATTCATGATCGCCTCCTCAGTTTCCGCTGCGAGGATTTCCTCGCGAAATTCGGGCCAGTTGGACACGGAATCGAGAGCTTCTCGGGCGGCTGCGTCTCTCGCCACGCCGCGCGCTTCGAGGGCTGCGGCGTGGTCATCCAGATGATCGGCGAGTTCGAGAAGAATTTCTTCTTCCCGGCGAGTTTCGAGCCACAGCTTGCCCAAGCGCTCTCGGATCAATCCTTGATTATCCGGCATGGGCGACTCCGGCGATGCGGTGAAGCGCTTGGAAGAACATGCCCCATTCCTCGCGCAACGGCGCCAGTTGCTTCTTGCCGTTTCGCGTCAGGTGGTAACAGCGGCGCTTGCGCCCGTTTTTGGTTTCTTCCCATTTCCCCCTCACCCAACCGCGTTTTTCCATTCGATAGAGCAGCGGATAGAGCGAGGCCAGGTTGAACTGGAGGACGCCGCCGGTCACCTGTGCGATGCGCTTGGAAATTTCATAGCCGTGCAAGGGCTCCTGGTCAAGCAGCGCCAGGATGGCCAGCTCGCCGCTGCCGCGTTTGATCTTGATGTCGATTCCAATCACATTGACTCCTATAGCTGTATATCCTATATATAGGGAGCAGCGTTGTCAAGAGAAAAGTTTCAGGTGCGGGCAGGCAAAGCCGAGCGGGGGCCATGCAGAAAGAGGCGAAGGGGGGCCATTCCTTGGGAGGAAATGGCCCCGCTCTGGGATTCAAAAGCTTTACGACCGTACCGGCGAGCTAGGCTTCCTGTTCGGTTTGCGTGGAGCGCAGACGAGCCGCCTTGCCACGCAGCTTGCGCAGGTAATAAAGCTTGGCGCGGCGCACGCGGCCGGAACGCACAACCTCCACCTTGTCGACCACGGGCGAGTGCACAGGGAAGATGCGCTCCACGCCATGGCCGAAGGAAATCTTGCGGACCGTAAACGTGGAGTGGTTGCGAGCGCGGCGAAGGGCGATCACGGTGCCTTCGAAGACCTGGATTCTTTCCTTTTCGCCTTCTTTGATCTTGACGTGTACCTTCACGGTATCGCCAGGGCGAAACGACGGGACTTCCTTCTTCATCTGTGATTGTTCAACTTTTTCGAGCGCATTCATGTTTCTATTCTCCCAAACTTTTCGAGAGCACTTCACAGGGGCAGAATCTTAGCCTTGCCGCTCCGGCCTCGAAATAAAATGTCAAAAACGACGCGCGCTGGCAGAATGTAGCGCCGATCTTTAGGTCGGCATTTTTCGCGAGTGCCTGACGTGCTGACCTAAAGCTCAGCGCGGCAACTTCGGCACCGTCCCAGGCCGCGTTAGCGGCGGCATCCTATGGCCCCGGGCAAACTGCCGCGGGATCGCACAGCGCAGAACAGATCATGAGCCATAGTAGTGGCGACATCGGATTCCCGCTCGATCCGTCGTGATGATGTCGCCCCTGCCGGCTTGAGAATTCACTCCATCTCCCGATTTTCCCACGGCTGGCGCCATGGGCTAAATGATGACGCCCGCTACACGGGCTTTCGTGCGCCTCTACAAAGCTCACTGCTTGAGCTCCGGGCACTCGAGTGATGCCAGCCACCGGCGGTCTTCCTCGCTCAGGGGAACAAGGGCGAGCAAATCGGGCCGGCGCCTCCAGGTTTTTTCCAACGCTCGCCGTCGCCGCCACTCGCGAATCTGCTCGTGGTTACCGGAAAGCAGAACTTCCGGCACTTTCCAACCGCCAAACTCCGCCGGACGCGTGTAGTGCGGGCAATCGAGCAACCCGTGCCGGACTTCCGCTGGCGCGCCCGCCGGGACCGCGAAGGAATCCTGCTCGCGCGACTCCTCGTTGCCTAGTACTCCCGGAAGGAGGCGAATCGTGGCTTCCATCACCACTGCGGCGGGCAGTTCACCGCCGCTCAGGACGAAGTCACCGATGGAAATCTCATCGATGGCGAGGTTTTCCGCCACGCGTTCGTCCACGCCTTCATAGCGGCCGCAGATCAAAACCAGGCGCGCAACATGCGAAAGCTCTTCCGCCACGGCCTGAGTCAGCAAGCGTCCCTGGGGTGAAAGAAGAATCACCGGCAGGGATTTCTCCGTCGCCTCGCTCCGGATTGCTTCCACCGCCCGGAAAATCGGTTCCGGCTTGAAGACCATGCCCGGCCCGCCGCCGAACGGCCGATCATCCACCGTGCGATGGCGGTCATCGGTATAATCCCGCAAGTCGTGCAGCCGGATCGTCGCGTGGCCCGATGCCATGGCCCTCTTCAGCAGCCCGTGCTCTAGGATGCTCGCGAAGAAGCCGGGGAAGATGGTGACCACGTCAAACGTCATGGGTCTCGGTGCTGGAAGCTGGAATCAGCAAATTATGAATTCTGAATTATGAATTCTGAAAACAGTCGAGTCCCAGTCGCGATCGATTCTGGCAAAGTGCTCAAGCATTCATAATTCAGAATTCAGAATTCATAATTTCTCCAGCGTCCTGCCCTACTCGTTCAGTTCCAACAACTCCTCCGGCGGGTCGATCACGATGGTCTGGGAGGCAAGATCGATCCGCGTGCAGATTTCCTGCGCCAGGGGAATCAGCACTTCACTTTTCCCGTCTGGACGTTTGACGTGGAGCACATCCACTCCGCCCGTGGATTCGACTTCGGCTACCGTCCCAATTTCCGTTCCCTGGCGTTCCCAAATAACGCGGCATCCGTGCAATTCGGAGAAATAGTAATGGTGCGGGGGAAGCGGCATGCGTTGCTCCCACGGGATAAAAACCTGGAGCCCACGCAGGCCCGAGGCACTCTCAATGGAGTCGATCCCTGAAAACTTCAGGACGATCCGGCCCTTGTGCGGCCAACTGGACTCCACGTTGACGGGCTTCGGAGCTTGGCCGGGAACTTCCAGGAACACCGATTGGAGTTCCTGGAAACGCGTTGGGAAATCGGTGAGGATCTCCGCCGCAACCTCTCCTTTGCGCCCCTGGGGCCGGAGAATGCGTGCGATGGCCAAGAATTGCCCGGCTGCGTTTTCCGCCAATGCCCCTGCCGCCCCGCACGCCGCTCCCGGCCGCATGTGAGACGAAAGGCCCCCTATTCCAGGATCTCCAGCGTAAAGCGCTTCTTGAGCTTCATGCCGGCGGCGTTGAGGATGGTGCGGATGGAGCGAGCAGTTCGCCCCTGCTTTCCGATCACCTTCCCCAAGTCGGAGGGATGCACCCGCAATTCCAAGACGGTTACTTGTTCGCCCTCCACGGCCCGCACAGAAACCTCTTCCGGATTATCCACTAGCGCTTTGGCGATGGCTTCGATTAACTCTCTCATCTGGCCCTCCCGCGCACTTGAGCTGACGTTCCAAGGGTCTCGTGAACCAGTGTCTATATGAACGCATAACCGCAATTCGTGCGGGCGCCGCAAGGGGCGCAGGGGCCGGCCTTATCACTTAGGCCGCTGGCGCTGGTGCTGGCGCTGGCGCCGGCGCTGGAAGCTTCTTCAAGAAACTCTGTACCGTTTCTGAAGGCTGCGCCCCCCGTCCGATCCAATAATCAACGCGCTCGCGTTTCAGCACGATCTCCGGCGGCGTTCGCCGGGGATTATAATGGCCGACAATTTCCACAAAGCGCCCATCGCGGGCCCTCTCGCGATCAATCACTACCACTCGGTAACTGCTTTTCTTTTTGGCCCCCGTTCGAGCCAGGCGTATCCTTAACAATCTCCCCCCTTTTGATGTTCGATTGTCGATTGACGATTGTTAATTGGTCTTTATTAATCGTCAATCGGCCATCGGCAATCGAAAATTCATTTAGTTCATCATTGACCTTGCCTCACGGAGGCTATCACGCCCCCGGCCCCACCGGCATGCCCAGCTTGCTGAGTCCCCGTCCCAGCAGGTTCTGACTCATGGACTTCATCATTTTGCGCATTTGGAAGTATTGTTTCAAGACCTGATTTACCTGCTGGACGGAAGTCCCGCTGCCCCTGGCGATGCGCTTGCGCCGCTTGCCATTGATAATCTCGTGATTGTGGCGCTCCTGGGGAGTCATGGAATCGATAATCGCCTCAATATGAATCAGCTCTTTCTCTTCCACTTTGACCTTACTGGCATCTTTGAAAATACCGACTTTGGGGAGCATGCCGAGCATCTGCTCCATCGACCCCATCTTGCGCACCTGGTTAAGTTGATCGCGGAAGTCTTCCAACGAAAAAGTATCGGTCTGAAGCTTGCGATGAACTTCGATCGCTTTTTGCTTGTCGATCTTCTGCTCGGCTTTTTCAATGAGCGAAAGGATGTCGCCCATGCCCATGATGCGGGAGACAATCCGCTCAGGATAGAAGACTTCCAGTTGATCGTATTTTTCGCCGATGCCCATGAACTTGATGGGCTGGCCGGTGACGTGATGAATGGAAAGCGCCGCGCCACCGCGGGCGTCGCCGTCAAGCTTCGTCAGGATCACGCCGGTCGTACCCAGCCGCTCGTGGAATTCCTGCGCGCTGCGCACGGCGTCCTGACCGATCATGGCATCGGCCACCAGCAGGACTTCGCTCGGCCGCAGCTTGGTGCGCAATTCACTGACTTCGTTCATCAACTCCTGGTCGATGTGCAGGCGACCGGCGGTGTCAACAATCAGCACGTCGTGGCCGCGGTCAGCGGCGTCCTTGCGCGCGGCCATGGCCAATTCAATGGGCGAGTTGATGCCTGTGCCAGGGAAAATCGGAATCTGCACGGCCTTGGCGATTATCGCCAACTGCTCCCGCGCGGCGGGGCGGTACACGTCGGTCGAGACCAACATCGGGCGGCGTTTGCGCCCTGCCAGCCAAAGCGCCAGTTTTCCGGAAGTGGTGGTCTTGCCGGAGCCCTGAAGGCCGACCATGAGGAAGACCGTGGGGTACTCCTTCGAAAAAGTCAGCAAGGAGGCTTCGCGCCCGAGGATCTGAATCAATTCGTCGCGGACAATGCGGATCACTTCCTGCACCGGCGAAAAGCTGTCGCGAACTTCTTCGCCCAGGGCCTTAACCCGGACACGGTTAAGCAACTCCTTTACGACATTGAGGTTAACGTCGGCATCGAGAAGCGCCAGACGCACCTCGCGCAAAGTTTGGTCCACCACCTCGTCGTTCAGGACTCCCTGGATACGGAGGGTCTTAAAAACCTTTTGCAGCCGGTCTTGGAGTGCGTCAAACATGAATGTCAGCCAACTGAGGAGACAACTACCCTGCACCGGTCCCCGTCCGGTGCGGAACCCGCAAAACGAACTATGCTATTTTACGCCCTCCACCAAAGTCAAGCAAAGCGCGTGCTATCAATATATCACCAGAATCGGGCCGAGGGAATGACGAAACCTCGGGCATGCCATTGGACAAAATGTGTATACTCAGCCAGATCGCCCCGGAGCGCACGATTCAAGGATGCCGGTGACGGCCGCCTCGCCGTGGTTCTGGAGGGAGAGATCCACATCACCTCCGAGCAGGCACAACTCCTCAAAAACCAATTGCAAGAGCGTGCCTTGCGAGCGCAATAATTACGGGGTGCGGCAACGCCTGTGAAAGCGGAAGTGGGATTCTTCGCAAGGGCCTGATTAGATTCAGTTTCATGCGGGTTGAGCACGGAACAGGAAAATCTCTTCGCCGCTGGCCACATTGCGTGTGTGTTATAGCGCCGAACTTCCGCGCGGCACGCGCCTGCCTAAAGGTCAGCTCTGCCTCTTTATTCAGCAAACCGTCAGATCAGCCCGCCATCCTTATGGTGAGTTCGCCAACAATAAAGCTGCTGGACCGCAACCGACAGCACGCACACGCCGCCGGCAATGGAGACGCTTACCTCCAACAGGTACTGAAGCATGTCTTCGTGACTGGGGGCGCTGGCCATAGCCGCCAGGGCAAATCCATGACCTACGGCCCAGAGGCCAATAAGGGCGCACAATGCAAGGGTCACAACTCGAAGGGCGGTTTTGAACATAGCCACGCACCTTTTGCGCCCGAAGGCGCGCGAATCGGCTCCCATGATTCATACACCCGGATGAGGGTAGGGTCAACTCTAAGTGAATCGGCAGGGGAGGGGGATGAGGCGGCCCGGAAAATTTCGCCATCGAGCGGTTGGATTCCTGTAGCTGGAGTCACTGACAGCCGTACCTGAATTCACAAGGATTTCCGGCGCTCCCTACGCGTTTCTACAGCAACTGAAACGGCACTGAAAATGCGCAGATAAAGACAGGGATTCCAGGGATTTCCCGGGGGCGGGGGCAACTAGAGGTTCAGGAGATAGTCGGAAGCCGCCAGGTTTCCGAATCTCACCGTATTCACACGCTCTCCCACCACGTTGGCAAAGTACTGGAGGATGGCGGTCAACTTCAAGGCGGCCGGCGTTTCGCGCAATTTCAGCCAGTGGCGCGTAACCAGAGAAACGAAGACCAACTTGAAGTAGAGAATCAAAAGACGCTCTTCATAGCTATAGCGCTGATTGACGTTGGCAGCATTTTTGAGAAGGTAGGTAAGCGCCAGGAAATCACACTTGAGCGTCACCGTCAGCCGTGGGTATTCCACGGGAGAGCCAAAGTCTTCGATCGCCTTACGCACCGATGGGAACTCCAGACGATTGGCGTTGACGATCGATTGGAAAAATTCCTGGGTGAACTGCCGGCGCAAGATCTTTTGGCAGACCGCCTGGAGATAGAAGAAAAATAGCCCAGTGGAAACCATCAAAATCAGGGCCGCCATAAACATATTTCACCTCGTTGCAACTTACTGGTCAGCAACCGCCTCTACCAAGCCTTCATCCCTTCGAGGCTCGTATCGATCGGAAACAGTTTGGGGTGTCTTGCCAATGGCATAAATCCAAATCCACAACATGGCCAAGGTGCAGCACGGCGCCAGGAACTGCGTCAGCACTCTCGCCATGGTGCTGTCAGCCGTCAAGTGTAACAGTGCGAAGCACGCTGCCTCGCCGGCAAATTGCACCCCCATCCCGCATGACAGCAACCCTAATTCGTCGTCATCAATCGCGAGTTGCTGGAGCATGACGTAAAGCAAGGTATTCAAAACCAGACAGGTAAAGTAGAGGTTTTGGCTGAGCTCGATGATGTACAAAATGTATAGATTCGCATAATGGCGGGTTAGAGAAAGGGTTGAGACTCCCAAAACAATTAGAAAGACGAAAATGAGTAAGAGGCGAACAAAGCTCCACAGCTTTTCTTCCCGGGTGCAGGCACGCCGCAAGAACCCACAGATCACCGCAAAGGCGCCCAGGACGAACACCACATCTGTTGTCCAATAGAAATAGTAAAAGGGGGTGGATTTAGCACCGAAGAAATTGCTGACGGCTGGACGAGCTACGCCGTCCAGCAAGAATAAACTTGTCACATAGAGCCCAAGACCTTTTAGGCGACGCCACCGCCCTCCCCAGACGAGCGATAGGCAGACCCAGACCTCCAACGCATACGTCGCGTATTGAACGCCGCAGAGAAGAAGTTGGTCACCTTTGAACGGCACGGAAGTAACTCGCACCTTTCGTTGCTTCCGCGCCTGTCAACTTGCGCGCCAGAAGCAACTCAGTTCGGCAGTATCCCACCAATTCCCACATAATTCGGGGGAGGGATGGGGGGTGGCGTCCCACCAATTCCCACATAATTCGGGGGGGGGATGGGGGGTGGCGTTCCACCAATTCCTACACTCCGCCGAACCGAAACACTGCTTAGTACTACTAACAATGCCAGCAAAAATGCTAAAAAGTAATTTCGCACGGCTTTCCTCCCATAAGTCAATCAGTAAAGATGGCTATCTGGGCGGAAAGCCTAAACGATCAGTTAGTAAAAGTCAATATATTTCTCAACACTTCTCCTGGTCGTAGCATTTTGCCCTAAACGACCTAAATGTCAAGCAATATCTCCAACTACCGGACACCACACTTCACTTTCGAGCGCTACTGTAATGCCCTCTCAGGACCTTGGCAATAGTACTCGGGTACCATCCCCGTGAAACAAACCAAGCGGCCGACCCGACTCCTTTGGAGGTCGCTTGTCCCCGTGGGCTGCCGGCAGTGAGGCGCCCATAAACTTCTGGCGCCTTGGAGTTGACCCAAGCGGGTGGGAGTGGCATCATACATAATATTACTTCGGGGCGTTGGGGAGCGTGCTGCATGAAGAGCAAAAACAAGAGACGGTATTTGCCAATTACTCTGTTGGTGGGAGTGGTCGGCGTGCTGGTTTTGGCGAGCTTTCCGCCCAAGTGGTTTGCCCAGCCCCAGGAGCCATCGACAGCGGGGCAGCAACAGACCACGGGACCGCAACCGGACGTGGGCGAAACAGTTCTGGTTCCAAAGAAGACCCAGCCGGCTCCCGTACAGCCGGAGAAGAAACCTGAGAAGATCAATCCCAACGATATCTATACGCTGTCCACGACCACCAGTCTCGTCAACGTGGATGTGATGGTCGTCGACAACAATGGAAGCCCGCTCCAGAACCTGGAAAAAAAGAATTTCCAGTTATACGACGACGGCGTCCCGCAAGCCATCACCAACTTCGGAACCGGCGAAGCTCCGATGACCGTTTGTATGCTGATTGAGTTCGCCAGCCGCTCCTGGCCGTACCTGATTATAGCGCTTCGATACAGCTACGATTTCTTGAATGTAATACACCAAAAAGACTGGGTGGCAGTCGTGGCTTTTGACTTGAAACCTGAAATCCTCACCGATTTCACCCAAGACCGCTCAGAGGTGCGAGCGGGTCTGGATCAACTGCGCATGCCGGGCTTTCGGGAATCCAACCTTTATGACGCGCTGGCTTTCGTCTTGGACCGAATGAAAGAGGTGCACGGGCGCAAAGCCGTTGTGGCCGTGGTCACCGGCGTTGACACTTTCAGCAAACTAACCTACGACCAGTGCCTGAAAATCGTGAGGGCATCGGACACACCCATCTACCCCATCAGCATCCTGGAATTCATGACCGTTCGCAGCCCCAGAGGCGAGGGCATCGGGGCTTTGCAAGCCGAAAATGCGCTCAAAACCATCGCCTCCTACTCCGGCGGTCAGGCGTATTTCCCGCGCTTCGAGCAGGAAGTGCCGAGCGATTACCAGCAAGTCGCGCAGCAACTTCGCATGCAATATAGCCTGGGCTTCATTCCCACCAATGCGACGAAAGACGGCCAGTTCCACAAGCTCAAGGTGGCGGTGGTGGACGATCAGGGAAATCCGCTCGAGATTTTCAATGAGAAGGGCAAGAAGGTTAAGTACCACATTGTCGCGCGCGACGGCTATTACGCCCCGAAGTCTTAACTCCGCCACGCCGTTCAGGAAGGTGCGCGTTCTCGCCGGAATTCAAAATTGCGCCCACTTCCACGGCGTCTCCGCCCGACGAGAGCGGAGGCTTGTCTTCACCCCGAAACTGACTTGCAGAAGGAACTCTGTGGGCGCCTCAATGCGAGAAGTGCCGCACTCCGGTTAAGACCATCGCCAAATGATGCTGGTTGGCCGCAGCGATGACTTCGTTGTCGCGAACCGACCCGCCCGGCTGGACAATCGCCGTGACGCCGACTCGCGCCGCTTCTTCCACTCCATCGGGAAAGGGAAAAAAGGCATCGGAAGCAAGCACCGTGCCTTCCAGCGCGTGCTTCAAATCGCGCGCCTTTGTGGCTCCCAGCTTGACGGAGTCCACGCGGCTCATTTGCCCGGCCCCCACGCCCACCAGGACTCCCGGCCGCGCAAAAACGATGGCGTTGGATTTGACATGCTTCACCACTCGCCAGGCAAAGATCATGGTCTCCATTTCTTCCGGCGAAGGCTGGCGTTCCGTGACGCACTTCCATAACTGGGGTTGTGCGGGCTGAGAATCGGGTGTTTGGACGAGCAAGCCTCCCCCCACGGCCTTGAACTGGAGTCCGTAGTCGTCGCCGGCCGTCGCCGACATATCGAGAAGACGGAGATTTTTCTTGGCAGCCAAGCGCTCGAGTGCGGGCGCCTCAAAACCCGGTGAGACGACGGCTTCCACAAAGAGCTTTGCCAGTTCTTCCGCCGTGGGCCCGTTCACTGCGCGGTTGAAGGCGATCACTGATCCGAAGGCCGAAACCGGGTCGGCTTCCAGGGCGCGCTGGTAACTTTCCACCAGCGTCGCGCCCGTGGCCACTCCGCAGGGGTTGGTGTGTTTGATGATGACCGTCGTCGGTTCTTCAAATTCCTGCACCAGTCGCCAGGCAGCCTCCAAGTCCACCAGGTTGTTGTAGGAAAGTTCCTTGCCCTGGAGTTGCGGAGCCGCGGCCAAGCCCCGTCCGGCTGTGGTGGGACTGCGATAAAGCGCGGCCTTCTGATGCGGGTTCTCGCCATACCTTAAATCCATCGCTTTCCGGTAGTTCAGGTGGAGCGTCTCCGGAAATTCTCCATTGGCCATCTTCTGCAAGGTGGTGGAGATGGCACCGTCATAAGCCGCCGTCGTTGCGAACGCCTTGCGCGCCAGCCGGGCACGCGTTTCCCGCGAAACACTTCCGCTATTTCTCTGTAGTTCCTCCAGGACCCCGGGATAATCGGCGGCGTCCACAAGAACCGTGACATCCTCAAAATTTTTCGCGGCCGAACGCAGCATCGAGGGACCGCCAATGTCGATGTTCTCGATCAACTCTTCCAAGGTCACGCCGGGCTTCATCGCGGTTTTTTCGAAGGGATAAAGGTTCACTACAACCATGTCGATGAACTCGATGCCGTGTTCCTTCACCTGCGCCTGGTGTTGAGGGTTTGAGCGTATGGCCAGCAGGCCGCCGTGGACTTTCGGATGAAGGGTTTTTACCCGGCCGTCAAGCATTTCGGGGAATCCCGTTAAATCCGAGACATCCCGCACATGCAGGCCCTTCTCGCGGAGGAGTTTCGCTGTGCCGCCCGTGGAGAGCAATTCGACTTCCAGTGACATAAGTCCGGAAGCAAATTCAAGGATACCGGTCTTGTCGCTGACGCTGATCAGCGCCCGAGAAATTTTGCGCATGGCGACTCCTTCGGCAAGAATAGAGATGATTCTGTTGTCGCCCTCGCACCTGCCGCTTGTGCGCTTGCGGCGCAAGCCGGGGGGCGATGGGCATTCGACAATACGAAAGAAGAGCACCCTCTGGAGGCGGCATGGGGAATGATTCGTGAGCGAAAGGGAGAGCCCCGGGAGTTGCCGCGCGGCTCCTCATTCCGCTTTCGTGGCTCTGAACTTAACCTTGCCTCCCTCCACGGAGACGGAGAACTGCACCTTGTCGCAGCCCAGCGCGGCTTTTACCTGCCTGGTCTTATCTTTGATGAATTTATGGAAGGCGGCGGCGTCAAGGCTGCTGGCAGTCTCCCCCGCCCGCCTCCTGGCCTCCTGCATAGCTTGCATAAGTTGGCTGACCTTTTCCGTCTCCGCGTCCGGATCCGAGAAGACCACGCGCACCGTGTCATCCCCCGCCGGCATTTCTACTGGCCGTCTCTGCGGGCTGGTCAGGCTGCGGCCTTCTTCCTTTTCCTGAAGCTTACGCCGCCATAGTTGCGCGTTGACGGCGTACCTCTGCACCAGATTCGTAAAGCGGAAGCGCTGGCTGAAACTCAACTTGGATTGGTCGCTGGAGTATCGCTTAATCAAGGTTTCCACGCGGAAGAGGGTATCACGCGGAGGACGAGGAGACCCGCCATTAAAATAGACTTCGTATTCAACCTTGAGACGGCGAATATCGTCATCGAGCCTGTTGATCTCTTCGTCAACTGTCACGGGAGCGCCTCAAGTCCAGCTCAGGAGTCCGAATTATACTCTGTTTGAAACGAGCCGCGTCAACCGGAAAGTTGACGGCAACCACCGACTGTGTTGAAATGTCGCGACGAGGCGTGGGGGCTAACCCCACTCTTGTTACTTTCTGAGATATAGACCGAAACGGATATGGACTCCCCGAGGAGTGGTCCCGAACCCGCCAGCGGCAGCTTACTCCGCCAGATTCCCGCGGTGGATGAGTTGTTGAATCGCCAAAGCTTGCGCGAGCTCGAAGGCCGAGTGGGCCATCGGCTGGTGGTGGAAGCGACGCGGAAGGTTCTTCAAAGCCTGCGGGAAAGGATCTCCTGCGGCGGTTTGGCCAACGTTTCGGCCGAATGGCTGGAAGAAGAAATCCTCAAGGAAGCCGAAGCCGTGACGGGGTTTTCGCTCCAGCCTGTCATCAACGCCACCGGGGTCATCCTGCACACCAACCTGGGACGCGCGCCGCTGGCGCAGGAAGCGCTGGCTCATCTGGTCGAGGCCGCCGCAGGCTATTCCAACCTGGAGTTTGATCTGGAGCGCGGCGAGCGCGGCCAACGCGATGTCCACACCGACCGGCTCTTCGGCCGGCTGCTGGGCGCCGAGCGGGCGCTGGTGGTCAATAATAACGCCGCCGCCGTCTTTCTGGCCCTGAACACGCTGGCGGAAGGTTCAGAAGTCATTGTGTCGCGCGGTGAGCTGATCGAAATCGGCGGCTCGTTCCGCATTCCTGACGTTTGCGTAAAAAGCGGGGCGGTGCTGCGCGAAGTCGGCACCACCAACCGCACGCGCGCCAGCGATTACGCCGCGGCTATCAACGAGCGCACCCGCGTGCTGTTGCGAGTGCATCCGAGCAATTTCCGCGTCGTGGGTTTTACGGAAAGGCCCAATTTGGAGGCGCTGGCGGAATTGGCCCGCAAGCACAAGCTGCTTCTGATGGAAGATCTGGGCAGCGGCTGCCTGGTCGATCTCACTTCCTGCGGCGTGCGAGATGAACTGCCCGCCGGCCTGAGCTTGAAAGCCGGCGCCGACGTCGTAACCTTTAGCGGCGACAAGCTGCTGGGGGGCCCGCAGGCGGGAATCCTGGTAGGGAAACGCGAACCCCTCGAACGCGTTCGGAGGAATCCGCTGTTTCGCGCGTTGCGTGTGGATAAACTGACGATCGCCGCGCTGGAAGCGACCATCTCCCTTTATTTGCAGGGGCATCTGGATTCCATCCCGGCGCTGCGGATGATGCGCCTTTCCAAGGAGGAAATTGCTTTGCGGGCGGAGCGGTTGGCCAAGAGGATTTCCGCGCGGCCGGGTTTCACGGCTGTCCTGCGGGATGGCGAATCCGTAATCGGCGGCGGCTCCGCTCCCGGCCAGACACTCGACACTTGTCTTGTGGCGGTCCAGCATAGCCAGCATAGTGCGGCGAAGCTGGAGGAAACGCTCCGCCGCCACAAGCCCGCCATCCTTGGCCGCGTCGAGCAGGAGGAGTTCATCGTCGACTTGCGAACGGTGGGGGAAGACCAGGAAGAGTCCATCGCCCAGGCCTTTGAACAAATCCAGTAGGCAGTAAGCAGTCATGCGATGTTCCATTGACGAAGGTTTTTTCAATCGTCAATCATCAATCGGCAATCAAAAATTATGAAGGCACTCTATTTTGACGGCAAACTCACCCTGCGCGAAGTGGCGAAGCCGCAGCGCGCGCCCGGCGAGGCGTTGATAAAAGTCTTGCTGGCGGGCATCTGTGGTACCGACCGGGAAATTTTGAAAGGCTATTCGGGTTTTCATGGCATTCCTGGTCATGAGTTCGTCGGGCGCGTGGTGGAATGTGACGACCCACAGTGGATGGGCCAACCCGTGGTGGGAGAAATCAATCTTGCCTGCGGCCATTGCCCATGGTGTGCGAAGGGTCTGGGCCGGCACTGCCCCGATCGATCGGTTCTGGGGATCGCGAATCGCCCGGGAGTATTTGCCGAGTATGTGACTCTGCCGGTCGAAAATCTGCACAAAGTCCCCGACGAGATTTCTGACCAAGCCGCGACCTTCACCGAGCCCGTGGCGGCGGCCTGTGAAATCCTGGAACAAATGGCCCTCCCACCGGGGACGCGGGTGGCCATTATCGGCGACGGGCGCTTGGGGTTGCTGGTGGCGCAGGTGCTGAAGCACGCCGGAGCGCAGGTTACGTTGATTGGCCGGCATGGATGGAAACTGGATCTGGCGCGCGCCTGGGGCGTCCGCGTTTTGAGCGAAGGCGATGAGGAACTTGCCCCCAGTAGCTTTCCCGTGACGGTGGAAGCAACGGGCTCGCCGCGAGGCATCGGCGAGGCGTTGCGCCTGGTCGAGCCGCGCGGCACCGTGGTGATGAAATCGACTTTTCACGGCGAAGCAAACTTTGATGCCACCAAACTGGTGGTGGATGAGGTCACCCTGCTCGGCTCCCGTTGCGGGATCTTTGCCCCTGCTCTCGAGTTGCTCCGGCGAGGACATGTGACAGTCCACAATATGATTACCAAGACGTTCCCGTTAGAACTGGGACTTGAAGCCTTCGAGTATTTAGACCAGACTTCTGCATTGAAAGTCCTGCTGGAGATGCGCTAGTAAGAAACGAAACTCGAAATTCGAAACTCGAAATTCACGGGCCAAACATTGAGTTTCGATTTCCCGGTATCCAGTTTCGATTTTCGAATTTCGATTTTCGAATTTCGAGTTCAATATTTGCCATGAGGGTAAACGGCATGCGTGATTTATTGGGTCGAAAATCCATCCTATTCCACATCCAGGTGCTGTCACTCCTAACTGTGGTACTCGGTGTGGGCGCAGCAGAAGGGAAAAAGAAGGCGCCCCCGCCGCCCACAGGGTTGCCCGCGCACATCGACGATTTGGCGAAGCAGCTTCCCGGTGTGATGCTGGAAGATGCCGAGCCCATCACCGGCCAGATTCAAAAGTTGGTGGTGGATCACATGGCGGAGTGGATGGCCAATCGCACGCCGACCGACGTGGAAACGCGCCGCGAACTGGAAAACGTTTTCTCCCTCCTGCACTATCCCGAGGTGGGTCTGCCGGCGGCTTTCGCGCAACCTTGGAAAGGCCAAATGGTCATCGGCGCGGGGTACACCTTGGGCTGGACCGACTTCGACCGTCAGAATGTGGTGGCGATCTTTGCCAGCAGCGCCGGCAAGAGCCGTCTCGTGACCGTCACGAACTTCGTTCCTCGCACCGACCTTCACTATGAAATGCTGCCCCAGCTTGCCTGGGACGACCTGCGATTCTTCATCTACGGTTTCCGCCCCGGTAAGAGCCAGCCGCGCCTCTCCGTGATTCTCTACTCCTTTGACGGACAGAACCTGAAACCGCTCTGGCAGAGCCTGGACGTCTATGACGGAAAGATAGACTTCCTGCATGATAAAGTTACCATCCGCTACCTCAAAGAGGATGAGTATGTGCAAGCGGTCGAGGAAAAGCGCAAACCTATGCGCCACTTGGCCACGTACCAGCTTACCTCCGCGGGAATTCAACTAATGGACGACCACGAGATTCCTTTCTAACAGTTGTCAGTTGTCGGTCATCAGTCCTCAGTCGGCTTAAGGACGGGCCGCTTTTACTGACAACTGAAAACTGATGACTGATGACTTTTGTTCGCCCCTTTACCAATGCTTGCTACATGCGCGTTCACGCCGTATACTCTCGCCATGATTTTGACGTTTTCTAAGGAGGAATTATGGTATTCATTTCACGACGCGACGCAGGGAAGCTCCTGTTGGCAGGATGTGCGGGCGCACTGGTCCCGGCGGGGAAGCTTCGCGCCGCCACCCTGATCGATTCCGTTGTTCGGGGAGTGCAGATTGGCGCGCAAAGCTACTCGTTTCGCGATCGGCCTCTCGACGCCTGCATCGAAGCTTACCAAACGGTCGGCTTGGGCGAGTGCGAACTCTTTGACGGACATGTGATACCGCAGGGCTTGAGGGGCGAGGAGCTAAAGAAGTGGCGACTCGATACGCCGCTCAGCTACTTCGCAGGAATTCGAAAAAAGTTCGATGATGCGGGCATTCTCCTCTATGCCTTCACCTACGGTTTTCGCAAGAATTTCTCCGATGAGGAGATCGAGCATGGTTTCATAATGGCGCAGGCGATGGGGGTAAAGTACATCACTTCATCTTCCAACGTCAGCGTGGCGCCGCGCGTCGATAAGTACGCGCAGAAATACAAAATCATGGTGGGCTTCCACGGGCACGACAATACCAAGGATCCCGATGAGTTCTCCACCCCGGAAACTTTCGCGCGCGCCATGAAAGGCGCATCCCCCTACATCGGCGTCAATCTTGACATTGGCCACTTCGTGGCCGCGGGAGGGGATCCCGCCGCGTACATTACTGAGCACCACGCAAAAATCGTCACGCTGCACATAAAGGATCGAAAGAAGGATCATGGTCCGAATATGCCCTTAGGCCAGGGTGACACGCCCATCGTGGCCGTGCTGCAATTGCTGCGCGACAAGCGTTGGAAGATTCCCGCCAACATCGAGTACGAGTACGGCAAGCCGGGCATGGACACGATCGCCGAAGTCAAGAAGTGTTTCGAGTATTGCAAGAAGGCGCTGGAAAGCTGACGGCATCTCGAGCTTCGTAAAACTGGTGAGGGCGGGCGCAATTCACCGCCCTCGCCCAGCACGAAAACTAAAAACTTCTCTTCCCTCGCCCCTCTGAGGGAGAGGGGGAACCGCAAGGCGGAGGGGGCCCCACGTTTTGCGGGTGGGGGTGAGGGGGTCGGCACTACGATGAACGCGCTAAGTCAAACTTGAATTGGGCGGCGCGGCTTCGACCCCCTCAGCCGACCCGCCCCGGCTGGTGAAAACGCCGGCGGTGGTTCACCCTCTCCCCCAAGGGGGCGAGGATTACAAATTCAAATCAGCACGCCCTTCGGTCGCCGCACTCGCAAAAAGTCTTGGAGGTGCGGCTTTTCACTTTTGCCCTTCGCCTTTTGACTTGCTTTTTCCTGCTTTGCCGCCCTGCGCCGCCACGCCGGTGCAAATATCGTTAACTTCGACCCCGATGTCCAAAGGGCCTTTCGCCGTAGGGGGACGGCTTGCCGCCCCCTCCGAGTACATTGCCGCCGAACCAAGAAGGGTAGGGGCACCCCTCGTGGGCGCCCGGAAGTCGGCCCTGCCGACAATGGGGGCAGGCACGAGGCCTGCCCCTACGTCGCGATCGAGTTGCGCAAGGTGTAGGGGGACGGCTTGCCGCCCCCTCATGCCGCATTCACCACGCGGAACGCCGGGTAGGGCAAGCCCGGCATCTCGTGATTGCCTTCGCCCGTTCGAGCGGCGCCGCACACAAGAATCTTCGCGGTTCAACTCGTCGCTTGTCACTCGCCACTGCCCTTCTCAATTCGTCTTGGGAATTGACCGTGGGTTCGTCATCGAAGAAAAGCCCGCGGTCACGCGAGCATTGACCGTGGCTCAACAACTGGCGCCCGGTCAGGCTGGCACTTTGGAGACTTGATAAATGACGGGCCGGAAGGTGGGTGGAGGAACAGGTTTGCCCTCAGCCTTAGCAGCCTCGATCCAGGCCGCCTTGGCCTTAAGAACTTCCGCCAATGCCTGCTCCGGCGTTTCGCCAAAAGCGGCGCAGTGGGGAAGATCGGGGATGTCGGCGATGTATCCGCCGTCTTCTTCGCTCGAAAAAACGTTCATGTGGTAGTCTTTCATTCCTCACCGCGCGGCCCGCTGGTGAGCCAGGTTGGATCCGTTCAATGGGCGTAAAGTTCTGCGCGGTACTGTCGCCGAACCTTGATCTTGCTTTCGTCCTTCCGGGCGGCTGCCAAGTCGTAAGCAAGTTGCATCCGCAACCACGTTTCCGCCGTGCTGCCGAACGCCTGCGCGAGCCGGATCGCCATCTCCGGGCTGATTGCCGCCTTGCCGTTCACCACGTTGTTGAGAGCCTGCCGGGTGACGCCCAGGACCTTGGCGCCCTCCGTTACGGACAGGCCCAAAGGTTCGAGGCAGGCGGTTCGTATGCTGCGTCCGGGATGGGGTGGGTTTTTCATCGGCATGGTGGTTTTCCTTTCGCGGCCTAATGGTAATCAATCAACTCAACATCAAACGCGTCCGCGCCTTGAAAACGAAAAATGACACGCCAGTTGGCCCGCACCGTCACTGACCAGAAGCCACTCAAGTCACCCTTGAGCGGGTGCAGGCGATAACCCGGAAGGTTAAGTGCCTGTGGCGCGTCGCTCTCATCGAGGCGGGCCAGAATGTCCTCAACCGTCTCCAATAAATCCGGCCGTATCCCGCTCCGGTCGCCGCGTTCGTAAAGCCGCTTCAGGCCCCGGTGTTTGAAGCTCCTTATCATGAGGATACACCGTAAAGTGAAAATTGTCACTTGTCAAGTGGGGATTCGGAAGAGGGCATCTGATCGGTCGCGCCGGGTGTACTTCCGCCTTAGGGGGGTCGGCTCGCCGCCCTGGTTCCGCATTCACCACGCGGAACGCCGGGTAGGGCAAGCCCGGCATCCCGTGATGGCATTCACCCGTTCGAACGGCGCCTGCGGTTGTGTGACCTGGAGAAGTCGGGCATGCCGGCGGGCAGGGCAAGCACGAGGCCTGCCCCCGCTTCGCGGATGGGCTCGTCACTCGTCACTTGTCACTCGCCACTGCCCTTCTCAATTCGCCTTGGGAATTGACCGTGGGTCCGTCATCGAAGGGAAGGCCCACGGTCACGAAGGCAGTGCCTGTTGGCTGTCGGCTTTGCGCTACTTCTTACCGGGCAGTGGGGTCATCCGGACTCGTCTCGCTTCAATGACCGAGAAGTGTCCAGCCCAATCGTCTCGGCTTTCCAGAACAGCAACTGCCACTTCCGCCACGTGGGCCGCGGAAGGCGCTTTGATGCGAAACAAGATGATGCCTGCCGGCGAGGAGAGGCCGCGGCGGAAGGCTAATTCACCAAAATCCTTGTCAAACGTGATCAAGATACGGTGTTCGGAGACAGCGCGCTTCGCGGCCTCGTCGTCAGGGCTGCCGGGGGAGTCTGTGCGTGCCCAGAACACATCGTGCCCGCGAGCCCGCAGCGTTTCCACCGCCTCGCCGGGGAAGTTTTCGTTGGCAAGGATGCGCATTAGGGGATGGCGACTGGGTAGACCTTCTCCGCATGAAGGACAGCGCTTGCATACGCCAGGCAGGCCAGGATGTCGTCCTGAGTCACACCAGGATAGTTCTTAAGTACGTCGGCGGCACTCCAACCTTGGGCAAGGAGGTCCACGACGAACTCCACCGCCAAGCGTGTTCCTTTGACCACAGGTTTCCCGCAAAGGACCTCAGGGTCAATAACGATCCGCCCCTCCCAGTTCATGAGTGCCAGCCTCCCTTCCTGCAGACTATTCTAGCATTGTTTGGAACCTGTCTCGGATTTCTGCCGGTGGAAAAATGTAAGGGCACCCCTCGTGGGCGCCCGAAAGTCGGCCCTGCCGACAATGGGGGGCAGGCACGAGGCCTGCCCCTACGTCGCGATCGAGTTGCGCAAGGTGTAGGGGGACGGCTTGCCGCCCCCTCATGCCGCATTCACCCGGCGGAACGCCGGGTAGGGCAAGCCCGGCATCTCGTGATTGCCTTCGCCCGTTCGAGCGGCGCCGCACACAAGAATCTTCGCGGTTGGACTCGTGACTCGTCACTTGTCACTCGCCACTGCCCTTCTCAATTCGCCTTGGGAATTGACCGTGGGTCCGTCATCGAAGGAAAAGCGGACGAGAGGATCTGTCAGGAGAAAGAATCATTGTCCCTAAGTTACGCATTGAGCTGGTAGCCGCGGTCAGTGCCTTCCTGACCGCGGGTTCTTCTTTGAAAAAACATGAACGCCCGGCGAGGATGAGCCGCTTCGAAATGGGGGATGCACGTGTGAGAAAAGCCCACAGTCAGAAATTCGCTGACTGTGGCTACCCGCTCGCCACTGCCCTTCTCAATTCGTCTTGGGAACTGACCGTGGGTTCGTCATCGAAGGGAAGCCCACGGCCACGGGAGCTTTGACCGCAGTTGCGCGCCTTGTCGCGGCACTTAGGGCTGTGGTCCCACTAACGGAACTCCCGAGGCGCGTGCAGTCATGCGCAACTCTTTGTCGAGCGTCGCTAAGGGCAAGCCTTCTCGAATCGCCAGTTCAAGATAACCGGCATCGTAGATGGTGAGGCGATATTGGTCGGCCAGCTTGAAAACTTGATCGAAAAGAGCCTCGCTGCTTTGGGGATCGATGCGGATGGGTAAGGCGCGCAGATCCGAGAAAAATCTGTTGGCTTTCTCCCGGCTGATGCGGCCCCGCCGAACGGCGATTAGGAGAGCGTTAGCAACCTCGGCAGGCCAGTGCACCGGAACGATAGCTTCATCACCTGTTCTCAACTGGGCGAGCACTTCGTCCGTCCACGGCATCGCCTCGTCCTCGAAGCACCAAGTCAAAGTGACAGAGGCATCCGGCACCAATAGGGCGATTAGTATTTATGTCCTTCGTGGATCAGGTCCTTGATCTTAAGCCCGCCGAGCGTCACTCCTTTGCGCAATTCCAAAATGTCGGCGACCGCCTCCGCGGGAGATTTGGCCGCGGAGCCAGGATGGAAGGGAGTGGATTCTTTTTGGGCGAGGGTTTCCAGAGCCCGCTCGATGACCTCTTCGGGCGACCGATAAGGACCGCGGGCGAGCTGCTTTTGCAGCAACTCCTCGCTGTGAGGTGTCAGGCGAATGGTGCTCATAAGCAGAGTATACGCGAAGTTTTGCACGCCTCGCAATGAAAAGGACCCTTCGCCATAGGGGGATCCGTCAACTGACGGACCGCCCCCTGCTTCCGCATTCACCCTGCGGAACGCCGGGTAGGGCAACCTGTCCCGGCGAAGTCGGGAGCCCGGCATGTCGTGATTGCATTCACCTATTCGAACGGCGCCTGGGGTTGTGTGACCCGGAGGTGGCAACGGCCAGTTCGTTTTGGGAGCTGTTCAACACACGGGAAAGCATGGCGACACCTTGCTCGGTGAACGCGTACGGCAGGTAACGCCGGCCCCCACGGCCACTCGGCTTTGACATTCCAATTTGGAATCTCAAAACGTTAGCCTCTTCTCTGGTGAGTTGAAACATGAAGTCTTGAGGAAACCGGTCTGCGCCAGCCCGCCGGTTCATGGTAAGCTTGCTTGTGGCTGGCATTGAATATTCGCTATTATCTCGATCCGACCACCGGGCAGCCGCACATCCTCGAGCATGACGTTGACGAAAGGGAAGTCCAGGATGTACTCGAAACCCCCGGTGAAGACCGGCCGGGACGCGACGGTTCGAGAATCGCTGTCGGGCAGACGAGGGCGGGACGGTATCTGCGTGTCATCTA